>Ga0316189_10002210_pt1 | contig 19127 bp, 12 predicted proteins | sample LowCovwburrow_MG_FD_204930 | JGI IMG/M metagenome (GOLD analysis project Ga0316189, IMG submission 204930) | Coastal sediment microbial communities from Maine, United States - Lowes Cove worm burrow | ecosystem: Environmental > Aquatic > Marine > Coastal > Sediment | place: USA: Maine...
ACTGGGCATTGTACTTTTTTTAATGAAGTAGCTGGATCATACCGTAAGAAATATTTCATCCAGGGCTGCATAAGTTGATTAACTTCCTTATTTATAACCACTTCATTGCTCATAGCCCTTGTTTCTTTTCCACTAGGATCTGCCTCAAGTTTTTGTTTAACATATTCACTCAACTCTATCCGAAGTAATTCATCATTATCTATTTTTCTTACAATATCATAAGCTGCCTTAGTATTCTCAATAACTATTTGAGTTAAACTATCACTTCTACCAGCAAGTTTTCCCATTAGCGCTTGTTGTTTTAATAGTATTTTATCGCCTGAAAGCCCTGGTCCAGCAAGTAGAACTATAAAATCAACATCTTTTGATTTAGAGGCCACAAGAGGTGCAATCAATCCTCCTTCACTATGCCCAATCAACCCAATATGATTTTTATTAATTTCCTTTCGTGATTTCATATAGTCAATTGCAGATTGCACGTCTTTAGCAAAATCTAGAGAAGTAGCACTTCCATGATCTCCCGTAGATTCTGCATATCCACGATCATCATATCTCAAAACAGCGATTCCACTTCTGGTCAGGTAATCAGCTAATACAAGAAATGGCTTATGCATCATAAATTCTTCATCTCTGTTTTGTGGTCCACTTCCAGTGATTAATATTGCAACGGGAAAATTACCCTCTTTTTTTGGTAGTGTTAATGTTCCAGCCAATTCTACCTTACCATTATCACTTGGGAATTTAACTTCTTCACTATAGTAAGGGTAGGGTTTTATAGGCTCCTGAGGTCTCAATAGTGCCTCCCTTGCTCCTTGGGTTAGATCTAACGGGAATGATTGTCCCGACTGATTGAAATTTCCTTCAATACCATTTTCTGGATTTAAAGTTCCTTTATACTCAATACCCATCGGAGCTACTTTAAAGGCTAGTACTGAATTTTCAAAACTTGTCATTGTAGCTAGTATACCTTTGGCATTTTGGGCAGGGACGTCCATCGTTGTGCTATAATTTTCCCCTGTTTTTGTTATATGGAATGCTAACTGCAGTTGCATTCCCTGAACTTTTAGAACCCCATGCCAATCACCCGTAATATCCTGACAATAAACTGACCAAGATGTTAAAATTGTTATGATTATTAATGTTATTTGTTTCATATCTGTTTCTTTTTAATAATTAGGGTTCTTTAATTTCCCTTGATTTTTCTTGTTTTCGAAAGCTTTTTGGCTAATTCTGACAATAATAAGAAATGTATGGTGGCACCAGCAATGAGAATATTAATTATATCCGCACTGTTTTCAAAACCTCTTAACATGTAGCTGCAACCAATCATGGTTGCAACCCAAGTAAGTGCACTTACGATTTGAATTTTACTAATTTTCATGTTCTTTATTTTTTAAGTTATTTCTTGTTTAGTGGCTGAAGTCTGAAGATATTACACCCCATTGAAAAATTCACTTGGATTTGGCGGACTTGGTTTAAAGCCAGAAACTTTGGGTTAAGCACCAAAACCCGTATTAACTAAGGCATGTTGATGGTTGTTTTTTGTTCAATTAGCATTTTCGTCTCCTAGTCAAAGATTAATATTCCTTCATTCTTTTACCAAGTTGTCCAATTAAAATTCCATTTTCACCCCAAACCGATGTTTGTCCCACACTTTCAAAATTGTCGCAAAAAATGACACAATTAGCCATTATAACCGGTATTGAATATTTATTTGCAATTTTTGAAAAATGTGTAAAAGCCTTTTCCATTCTGTGAATTAGCAGCACTCGCCAAAAATATTTCCGCTCCAAACCTATACGCATTTAATGAGTGTTCCAGTTGCAATGATTCATAGCAAATGGCAGGAGCAACGTTTGTGTTTTTCACATTCAAAATGATTCGTCCTTTTCCTTGTACAAAATATGGCAATTCGTCTGATTGTAATAGTTGTTTTGAATATGTAAGTTTTGGTTCATTTGGTTGGATAATAATCATACTTATCCACATTGCTTTGAGATTATGGATAAACTCCCAAGAATATACTCCAAAAAATCATAACTCTTTACAGAATCCGCTTTTTGTAAAGAGTTTAAAAAGTGTGTTATTTCAAATCACAGATCTGCCTGACAAGGTCACAGCACCTGACCTGGATATCGCCCTTGAGAACATGATAACGATATTTCGTGACCCACGCGACATGGGCGGTCAACCAGGATACCGTGTGGCCAGACCTTCTTTGCTTGTTTCCCATTCAACTAATACAGAAATATGTGTAGCAACTGAAAGTCTTGCACTAAAGTGCATAGTTTCAACTAACGACTGTGACCAATGAACTTAACCAAATCTTTAAAACCATAATTATCTCCATTACACAACATTTAATACCGTTTTTACATCTTTTTATTGTGGTGGAGATTGCTGTTCATGTACTTTGTTGATGATTTAACCCCACAGATTACCCCTTATGAAATTAAGAAGTATAATTGTAGACGATTCGTGTATGCAGCGGATGGCCGTGGCCAGATTAGTGAACAATCATCCAAACTTAGCACTGGTAGCGGAGTACAGCAATGCCATTGAAGCAAAAAGCGGTATCAAAAACAATGAGATCGATCTTATTTTCCTGGATGTCGAAATGCCGATTTTCAATGGTTTCGATCTTTTGGAGTCTTTGGACAACCGACCACAGGTGATTTTGATTACCGGCAAACCGGACTATGCCCTTAAGGCTTTTGATTACGACGTAACCGATTACCTTCACAAACCCATCAACTTGGACCGTTTTGATGCTTCTGCCAAGAGAGCAGTAGCCAAATATGAGCAGACACATAAAGTGAACGAGGATGAGGAGCATATCTTCGTGAAAAGCAACCTAAAAAAGCGCAAAGTTGTTCTTAACGACATAAAATGGATCGAAGCCCTTGGCGACTATATCAAATTGGTAACGGATGAAGCCAATATCGTCATACTATCTACCATGAAATCCTTTGAACGACAGTTGCCGGAGGATAAATTCCTAAGGATCCACAAATCCTATATCGTGAATCTGGAAAAGGTCGAGAAGTTCAATAGCAAAAATGTTGAAGTTGCGGGAAGACAGATACCATTGAGCCGAAACAAAAAAACGGAATTGGTGGAGGCGCTGAATAACGTTTAGCGATTACTCGAGAGTTTAGATTCCCGCTTTCCCGGGAATTCTTTTATATATAATACACGTTGTAGATTATCCGTACACCCATGTATCGGGAAATTACATTGATGGATTTTTCGATTCTGCCAATGCAATTTTTCGTTTTGGCCAAGGATTGATTTGATGGGATCTTCAGCATGATATTCTTTAGGTACTGATTTTGGACACGAGAAACAGGCGGGAATTCCGGTCCCAAAACATTGGCTTTATACCAAAAATAGGACAAAATTTCGGGTATAGCATGTAAGCATATGATAAACAAAGGTTTAATCAACATCATAAGCATATCATACTAGACTAGCCTTTGACGGTGATTTGAAATGACAACTTGAAAATAGGAAAAAACGCCTTTACCAATCGTAACACTTGACTGGTAATGGGTTTTTATTGACCGACCCAGCCACTAGGGTAGGGTTACCTCCCAATCTCTGACCATATCATTGCGGAACCCATGGCATTTTTGTCAAACGAAGCCGGCTATCAACGGTTCTCTTCTTGATTCGATATCCTGTCAGCTCCGTTCGAAATCGCCTTGATCTGTGAGAATTAATTAGGATTACTCGTTCACGGGACGGCCTGCGGATTTCTTTGTGGGACTTTCCGATGATTCGGGGTGGCCTGTTCCGAATCGCCGGTTCGGTCTGCAACGGCATGGTGGACACAGCCATAAACAAGTTGTAGGGCCAAGGAACCGATGGAATCCAATGGCCGGTTGGCACTGGATATGGACAAGCAATTGATATATCATACCCATATCACGTACTGTAAAAAACTTTCCGCCATTCTGGGCTGGAAGGAAACGTTGTCAAAAGTTTCCTAATATATTAATATGCAGGGGCAAGGATTTCACAAGGACATTTTTAGTATTTTTATCCAATGAACCTCGGGGACGTAGTACGGATCAAGGAATTATATCCGCAAAGTGGCAGGACCTTTATGGGCGAACCAAAAAACGTGCTCGGTTATGTGTACGAGACATTTTATATAGGAAAAACCAAGGGATATTCCATTATTACTGAAAACGGTGTGGATCTCGGATGTTTCTCCTCCCTGGAAAAACAGGCATATGTGGTCTATGTATCCAACCTGGATTTTGTTTATGATTTCAGGACATCCGAAATTTTGAAGAAGGATTGGGACAAAGGGTTGTTCCATCCATTTTTGGAGGAAGTGCACGATCTGAAAAAACTGCATAGACCGTGTAATCTGTAACCAGGTGAATTAGATGGCCGAAAAGCTCAAAACATATTTCAATTGGAGTTCCGGGAAGGATGCCTCACTTGCACTGTACCATTTACAGAAGCAAGGCAGGTATCAGGTCGACAGGCTGCTCACCTCTGTAAACACATCTTACAATAGGGTGTCCATGCACGGACTTTGCAGGGAATTATTGGAAAGACAGATCGGAGCGTTGGGACTTCCGCTTTCAACATTGAACTACCTGAGCGGCCCTCCACGGAGGTCTATCGGCGCGAAATGGAACGGGTTGTGAAAGAGTTGAAATCGCAAGGTTATACACACAGCGGCTTTGGGGATATTTTCCTGGAAGACCTGCGTACATATAGGGAAGCACAGCTAAGACCATTTAATATAACATGTTGCTTTCCGCTTTGGAAAAGGGATACGACAGCCCTGATAAAGGAATTTTTGGATCTGGGTTTTAGGCGATAGTCGTTTGCATCAAGGCCGACCTGTTGGATGTTTCCTTTGTAGGAAGGGAAATCGATGAGGGATTTATCGACGACCTGCCTCCCAATGTCGATCCCTGTGGCGAAAATGGGGAGTTCCATACCTTTTGTTTCGATGGGCCCATCTTTGGGCATCCCATTGAATTTGTTGTTGGCGAGAAGGTTTACAGGGAGTATCTGGCACCCCGAACAGAAAGAGCAGGTGAAAGTCCGGGTACTATGGGCTTCTGGTTTTGCGACCTATTGCCCATTGATGAATAATGTATTTATCGGAAGTCAATCCTTTTTAGAACGGATGAAATCAACATAGTGGTAAAAAGTCCAAATAAAAGAATATTGAATTCCTAGAACAATGGAACAATGGAATTGAAAAAATTGCTAGAACAATTGTCCAGGAAATGGGGGAAGGAGATTTTCCACATCGGCGCATATCCGATAATTTCAATCATATAAGTCCCTTTGGAACGATAATCGGGAAATAAGAGTGTGTCACCTTGCCGCCAAGTGTTTGGAATATCTGGAAGATCTTCACTTGGTTTTTCTTTGATGTTCCCGGACCATTGTCCTTGACATGGAATTCATAAACATCCACATTATCCCTTACCCCAAATTGGATTTTAACCTGCTCTTTTTCATTATATTTTACAGCATTGGAGATCAAGTTTATCATAATTTGATCAATAGTGGTCTAATTTATCGCGATGTTTCCCAGTTCCGATTTTAGAGCAAGAGACAAGGGGGTGCCAAGAAAAAACACTACGTATATCCTCGCACAATACCGCTAGATCTACATTGGATTTTTCTAACTTAGAACCGCCTTGCTTTTACTATATTCCAAGAGTCCATCAATAAGCCATCTTAGTTTCTCCGAAGCAACTTGGATAAAGGATAGAATAGTCTTGCCTTCATTATCAATGGATTTCCATATTACTCAAAAGGCAATTCAGAAGTGCTGGAAATGTCATTCAGGGGATTTAAGGTCATGGGCGCGATATATGCAAATTGTTCCAGTTCCCGGTTCTTTTCATCCAATAAGTCTATTGACTTTTTTAGCAGTACATTGGTCTTTCCTAGTTTTAACAGGTTCATTACCTGCTTGGAAAGTGCCTTCAGAAATTGCACCTGGGTCTGACTGAGCAACCTGGGTTTATTATCAATTACACATAAGGTTCCCAAAGGGAATCCTTCTTCGCTGATAAGCGGGACCCCGGCATAGAAAATCACTCTAGGGTCCCCGATAACCAAAGGGTTATCGTGAAAGCGTTCATCCAATCTGGAATCCTGGACGACAAAAACATCATCTCCCTCATTGATGGCATGTGCGCAAAAGGCATATTCCTTTGGCGTTTCGGAAACGCCCAGACCGAAGCGCGATTTGAACCATTGCCGATTTTTGTCCAGCAAACTTACCAACGAAATGGGCGTTCCGCATATTTCGGCGGCGATATTTGTTAGATTATCATAATCTTCCTCTGGAAGTGAATCCAATACGGAGTAGGACTTCAAAGAAGCAAGGCGCTCCCCCTCACGAAGATGGTCTTTTGGTCGAATCATAACAGGTTGTTTTAAGATCCTTTTTTGTAGGATTTGGATTACCAAGATTACAACGTAAAATTTGGGCGGAAAGTGTCTTCATCCCTAAAATCTTATTACAACAGCACTAAAAAATAACTACAAAATCCAAAAAGATGTACGGTCAAACAGACCTAATAATATAGTCCGAATAAACGATTCATGATCTCACTTTGAATGGTACCTATAAAATGAACGTTTTACGGTACTCCGCTCACAATATAATGGTGTAAATGTTCCCACCTTTATTTAGATTTTCTATAGAAACCATTCTCATAAAGCAATCCAAGCCCCTTCGGAAGTCTGGCAACCCTTCCACTCCAATCCTAAAGGAGCGGACGAGCTTCGCCTGTATCTGCAAGGGAAGTCTTTCCGCTTCCGGTTAGCCAGACACCCTCACGGCCGCTCAAAAGCACAATCGGCGTTTTTCGCCGCTTGCCCTTTCTTCCCCCTACCCACAAAAAGTTTGGTTATTTCCCTAATTCCGTAATTTTTTCAACACCATATAAGACCAGATCAGTTACCCGATTGGTTCCATATGGCCTTATATGGTCCCATATGATTTTAGAAGTTAAAATACTGATTATAAGAGTATTATATTCAAAATTGATTACCTATATTTATCTTCGAAGAAGATAGCAAGTTGGATTCTAAGTAACTTAGAATTGTCTACTTCTGACGAAGTGTTTGCCTTAAAAAACAACCGAAATGGAACAAAAAAAAAGAGGCCGAAAACGATTGGGAAACAGGAAGCGGTACCATAATGTAATGCTCCGGTTCAACGATATGGAATATGAAAGACTGAGGACAATCGCAGGGTCCTATAATCTGGATATTTCGCAACGGGGCGTGATAAGCCCTCTTCTGAGAAGGATGGTATTGAACGGGGAATCGGAGGAAAAAGACAAGCTTCCGAACACTTCGGACCTTGCCTACCATATCAACAGGATAGGCAACAACATCAACCAATTGGTCAAACTGACGCATTACAAAAACCTTCGCAGTCCAAACAGTTCTTTGGAAAACGAAATAAGAAAAACCAACAAGTTTTTAAAAGCACTCATCGAGATTACGGTCGAAGAACTAAAAGAATGATAGGAAGGATAGGATATGGGGAAAGTTGTCAGGGAATGTTGAACTATGTATTTGGCAAAGAGGGCATGCGCATACTCGGATATGGGAACATGTACTCGCAGGACATATCACAAAAGTTCTTCGCAAGCGTACTCCATTTCCAGGGACAGCGCAATGCCACCAAGAACCGCTATGTGCATATTACCTTGAACTTTCCCCTTGGGGAACAAATTGACGATGTAACCTTCCATGAAGTCTCCAAGGAATACATGCAACAAATGGGCTATGGGGAACAACCCTATGTTACGGTAAGGCACAACGATGCCAAGCATGAGCATGTCCATATCGTAACGACGAATGTGGACGGATCGGGAAAGGTCCTTGAAATCTTTAACAGCTACCGAAGGAACATTGCGACCCAGCAATACCTTGAAAAAAAGTTCGGCCTATCGCCATCGCCAAGGACAAAACAGCAAAGGGAACTCCCGCTATACAGATTGCCCGAACTGCAGTTCGGCATGGACGATACCCAAGGGACGAAGTTCTATTTGCAGGACGTGCTGAACAGCATCCTCCAAAAATACAAGGTGAGGAGTTTCGAAGAACTTGCAAAACTGGTCAAATCCTATCACATCGAAATAAAGCAAACTAAAAAGGAATCTGGAAGGATTGGGGTCGCCTATGGCCTGAACAACCAAAAAGGCTACCAGACACGGTTCATCAACGGCTCCATAGTACATCCAAGATTGAGCGGCCCGAAACTGCAAAAGGTCTTCGATGCCCATTCCAGATCCAAGCTACTTCCGATGCACCGGAAACGCCTGCTGAAACAGATAGAAACCACATATGGTCTTTTCAAGGCCATCCGTCCACATGACCTCGCGGAAGTGCTGAAGGAATACCAGGACATCGACATAAAACTGGACAGAAAATGGGATTCCATCAAGGGATATACCATTTATGACAAATCGGGATATGTGTTCACGGAAAGGGAGCTGGGCCAAAACATAAGGATGGAGAACCGTCTCGATATTTTCGGAAATGGAGACAAACCCACAGAGATCGATACGGATAGCAAGCAGTTCAGGTTGGAAATCCAAAAGTTGATCAAGGAAGCATTCTATACCTCTTATCTAAAATCCCCGAAACAGGACGGACTGCTCTCGGAAAATATCCTGACCAAGAACCTAATGGAAATCCTTCCATATATAATACCCTCTAAAAACTACATTTTCCTTGACGGCCATCTTCCAAGAAATCGAAAAAAAGTGCTGCGGAAAGCATTAAAACGAGAGTTCCCAACGGTCAGGGAAAGATTATACCAACTGGAAACGAGAAAGGAAATCGAAACCTTGGAAAGCAAATTCCGACTTATCGGCTATGTGTTGGAAAAGGGCATGTTCGATGTCGGAATAGAAAAGGGAAGCGTTCGTCTTTTGTTCCAGTCATTGGGTGTAAAGTATCATGATAACCGCTTGTCCTTCACCAATTCCAATAGACATTCGGTACCCGTTGCTTTGGGCGACCTACCCTTTCCCAAGGTCATGGAGGAATATATATCCACTGGTTTCGGCCGCCAAAATCATTCGGTGCTGGAAATGTTGACGAAACGGAATTCCGATAACAGCCCTAAGCTATCGGCATCGGCGATATTCCTGCCAATGATCCTTCCGAAACTGTACGAAACAATGAAACCCATTTACAGACAACAGTTCGAAAAGGCAGCAATAGGCACATATCTGAAATATGCCGAACGTATGCACGCCCCTTATGAAAAATCCCCTAAAGACTATATAGCATTTTTTAATTCAAAGGGTTTCTATTTCGTAAGGGGGAAAGACAGATTCGAGGTCAAATCCGTTTATACGGACAATACGACAAGTTGCCCGTTGCCAAAAAGAACGAGCCTCTATTTGAATTCCATTCCCGATCTTAGCGAAACATTGCAGGAACAACAAACCGTCATCAATAGCCATGTTGAAGACGGAAGGAACAATCTCAAAAATCTATGGGCTGGCCATCTAATGGAAAGGGGAATGTACCATAGGGTCGCTTTTATGCTGACAGTCGAAAAAGTTTACCCAAACCTACACCCAGAGATGGTGCAACACCATATGGACAAAGGGCTTCGGAAAAGTATGAACGAAGCAATCAAAAGGCAATCCAGTACCCAACAGAACCGCCTGTTGCGGAAAGGCGTTTATGCCATCAGTTCATTATTGGGCAATCGGGGCAAAGGACAAGAGGAGGTTTACAACGGGTTCAAGGATGAACTTACGGATTATTCAAAATACAAGGGTAGGGGGATTTCGATGTAATATTCGAAAAAGTGATTTGGTCATAGAATCTGGCACCCTAATGGGTGCTTTTCTGTGGATAGGGAGAAAGAAAATTATCTTTAAAAAGAAAAAAGATTTGACAAGAGAGAAACAATTTTTAACCAGTCAATAAAAGTTAAAAGAAATTATTAATTTCCAAATCATATACATTTTAATGATATAAAATGATGTGTTTATTATTCTGAAAGCTTAGAAATAATTTCATCCTGATAGTCGTCAATCCTACTTTTTCTGAGACCGGACAGGTAAGCCTGTGTAGTACTGATTTTTTTGTGTCCCATCATTTTCGAAATTGCGGTCAACGGCACACCCATATCATCTGCCCCGGAAGCAAATGTATGTCGCGCGGCATAACTGGTCACTTTTTCCTCGATTCCAGCCATTTCCGCCAATTTCTTTAGATTTTTGTTATGGCGTTTGCGGGCCCAGGTTATCTTGTCATACTGCCCGCTTGTCGGTTCATCCTTTGTGATATCCAATAGGTAATCCGATTTTCTTTTGCCCTTGGAAAAAAATTTTAGAATTGGTTTAAGCTGTTCGTGAATCTTTATATCGAAAGGTTCATCAGTTTTCTGCCTTGCATATTGGATGCGACCATCCACAATATTGGAAAGTTTCAACCTTGCCATATCCACGAAGGACATGCCGTTGAGCAGGAAGCTCATCATGAATATGCCCCTATCCCGAAATAATGAGGTTCCTTTCTCCAGTTCCAGTTCCGAAATCTTTTTGACGGCGGAAAGGGTCAGGGCCTTTTTCTGTGGCTTTCCACTCCTGATAATATAGTCCTCGAAGGCGTAGCCCTCTTTATCCGCAATTCCTGCCTTAATAGCCTTCCGGTTGATTGCCCTTATGGTCCGCAGATATACACTGAGACCGCCAAGCTTGTTTCCTTTGCTCAAATGATGGCGCTCAAAACGGTTTAGGAACTCGAGATTTAGCTCGTCAAACGTAAAGTCTCTATCGTTGCGAAAGTTTTTGACCGCATTTAAGGTATGTTGATATACCCTGGCATTTCCTATCCTGTGGGCAATCTTTAGATTCTTGATCTGTTCCTCGGTGTACCGGAAGAAAGTGGTCTTATTCTCGGATTGGGTAATATGGCCCCTCACTTCGGATATGCTCATATACTTTAATTTGCCCTTATCTTCCCATATGGTAAGGATGTCCACCATATGTGCCAATTTCTTTTGGAGAAGGTTATTTAGACGACCGGGCGATTCAGTGCCCTTGAAGGAAGATTTTATTCTTTGCCTTTTTTGGTCCCAATCCGAGACGGACAATTTATGTCCAGTTGAAATACTTGTACTTTTTCTGTTATGGGTCAAACGGAAGATCAAGGGATAGATTTTGGTATCTTTACGCCTAGTGTCGAGAGAAATTTTTATGTACGTTGACATTCAAAATAAAATTTATGTGCACGCAGTTTGCACGCAGAAGTTGATTTAATATGGTCTTAAATGGTTTTGAATTTACAAAAAATTACTTGAAAACCTTATAAAATAACCTTTTTAGACCATTTTGAACCAAAAATCACCTGCCTTACAAGCAGGGGGTCACTGGTTCGAATCCAGTAGGGCCCACTCAGTAAACAAAGGCCTTCACAGATGTGAAGGCCTTTTTCGTTTTTCCGCAATGCACACTTTGTGCACACTTTTGAAATTTTCTTCATTTCACATTAAAATTTAACAGAAGTAAGCTCAAATGCATCAAATTGGCGCAAATTATATCTGCAATTAGTAGTTATGGCTACTAGCTTTTTGGAAACATAGAAGAACAGTGCTATCTTAAATTTATTAATAGAATAGTTCTATAAAACTTTCGTATCACGGGACCATATTATATTTTCCAATTCCTTATGTTCTAAAGCCTGAATTTGAGTCAACGAAGTTATTTGGTTTTCAAAATTCTTGGTATTGCCTTAATGACTAAATCCGGTTCATTTCTATTAATTTAATGTCCACTTTCTTCAACTACAAGATGCTTACATATACTTGATAATTTCGAAAGCTCTACTTGAAACTCCAGCCATTTCTTACGAAGTTTTTATTCTCCAAGGGGGAAGATTTTTTCGCTGTAAACATAGATATAAGCACCTCTGGAAACTTTGGCACGTTTTTAAAACTCACTGAAGCTGTAATACCTATGTCATAATTCATAGGTTTAAGTCCCATTTCGAGTACAGAAACCTTCTTTATCTTATTGATTTAGAGGGTTTAACAACTATTCTTTATCACATCTTCCCCACATATTCCCGACAATCCGAGACAAACTAAACCATTTCAATAGTGCGTTTGAACTTTCCACTACTTGGGAGTTTCCAACAATAAGGCAACATTTGATTTATAATATAATATGTCCCTAATCTCTCTATATTTGTTATTACCTACCTGAACTTATTGACATGCTTTTTATTATTTTGGTAGAAGGATAACAAAATGGATGAAAATAACGCGAAAACCTTTTTTGATTTTATGTTTTATTCCCTTTTTATTAGGGGGGCAAAATCTTTTACCTCCCATACAAAATCATAGGGTCTTCGAATATAATGCCGCAAGTAAAAACTGGGGATTGGCGGTTGATAAGGATAGAGAATTATATGTTGCCAATAATGCTGGATTGCTCCATTATAATGGGGAACAATGGACCTTGAACAAATTACCCAATAAGACCATTATACGATCGGTGGCCTGCGTAGGAAATAAAATCTATACTGGTTCCTATGAGGAATTCGGGTATTGGATTAAAAATAATGTTGGTCTTTTGGAATACACCTCTCTTACCCATTTAATTAAAGGCCATGAATTTACCAGTGAGGAATTTTGGGAGATATTACCAGACGAAGAAAGAATAATTTTTAAGTCTTTTCCAGCAATTTATATTTACGAAGACAATAAAATAACTATGGTAAACCCTGACATGATCGTCTCGGATATTGTAGCCTACAAAAATAAGATCATAGTTGCAGGAGGAAAGGGAGGTCTTTATGAGTTGGTCAATGAACAATTGGTCTCCCTCGAAAATCAAAATCTTTTGGAGGGCAAAGCTATAACAGCTATGGCCGAGACCCCAGAAGGTCTGCTTATAGGAACCAAGTTGAACGGGTGCTACTTATATAAAGATAATTCCCTTATAGTGTGGAAAGGAAAAATCAATGATGAACTAAGATTACACCAACTCAATAAAATGCTCATACTCACCAATGGAAAAATAGCATTTGGAACAATTAAAAACGGTATTTACTTATATGACCCAGTCAAAAAACATTATGAGGTACTCAACATGAGAGTAGGCTTACAAAATAACACGGTCCTTTCCTTACTCCAATTCAATGAACAGTTATGGGTTGGACTTGACAATGGTATTGATCGGATTCAATTGAACAATCCGCTTACATACTACAAGGATTTTTCGGGAGTGGTAGGCACCGTTTATGATTTGGCTGTCCATAATGATCTACTTTACATGGGAAGCAATACTGGTGTTTATTATTTTCAGGACGATGATTTACAATTTATAGACGGTTCACAAGGACACGTTTGGGATTTGGAAATCGTTGATGGCGATTTGTTTTGTGGACATAATACCGGCACCTATATAATCAATAAAAAAAACCTCCAAAAAGTTTCTGATATTTCAGGAGGATATCAAATAGTCAAAATTCCTGGAACAGAATCGGCATTTTTGCAAGGTACCTATACAGGCATTGCCAAATATCAGAGAGACGAAAAAGGCAACTGGATTGCCACTAAGGTCTCTGGTGGTTTAGACTTTCCGGTAAAATATCTATGTTTTGAAAATGACCGGACCATGTGGGCTGCCCACCCGTATAAAGGTCTTTATAGGGTTACACTAAATAGGGACAAGAATCAAGTATTGGATATCCAGGAATTTAAAAACGATGTTATCCCCAATAATTACAACATCAAACTTTATAACATAAAAAACCAAATTGTTCTTTACAGTGAAGGTTTATGGTACAAATATGACCCGCTTCAAGGAAAAATCCTTGTTTTAGAGGAATTTAAGATATACAACAACAAAAATCTTGCACACTCTGATAATGATTTTTTTTGGTTTATAGATGATGAAAATGAAGGACCTAAAGAAGTTGTTTATTCTGACCTTAAGGAAAAACACTTTGTATTGGACGACGTTCAATTGCAGGAGCGATTGGCGCCAGAGGCTGAAAACATTATAAAGTTGAATGATTCTATTTATTTTTTTACGCTACATGATGGTTTTGGTAAACTTGAACTTTCCAAATTCCGGAATCATCTGAACAATTTTGAATTACCAGTGCCCAAACTTTACGCGTTTGAAGATGAGCAATCAAAGTACCCGTTAAATGAACAACCTTTCGAAATACCGTATAAAACCTCTCGAGACCTTACCATTAATATATCTGCTGCGAGTATGTCTCAACCTAAATATCATTATGAATTAAATGGAGCCATGGAACTAACATCGAATATTGATAATGGCACTATTAATTTTCAAAATCTTCCCTTTGGCGATTATGAGCTGAGTGTTTCAACAACCAGTATAGTCAACCAACGGTCCAAACCCAAAAAAATAACATTTCAAATAGCGCCTCCATGGTATTTTTCAAAATTGAGTTTGGCATTCTACGCCCTGGTCCTACTAGGCATTTTTTGGACAGTACGTTGGTACAACAGAAGAAAATTGGATAGAAAACACCACAAATTAAAGTTACAGTTTCAAAAACAGCAAAGGGAACAATTGGCCCTTTTGGAAAAAGAAAAGCTTGAAAAGGAAATAAAGCTAAAACAAAAAGAATTGGCAAGGACTGCCTTGAATATGGCAGAAAAGAATAAAGTTATACTCGAGTTAAAAGAAATGCTACTCGTAAACAAAACCCAATTTGACAACCAAAAGCGATTTAATTCCTTTATTGATAAGTTGGACAACTCAATGAACGATGATGGGGATTGGAAACACTTTGAGGTTAATTTTAAGGAACTCCATGAAGACTTTTTTGAAAACCTTCTTAAAAAGTATCCGAATCTCACACCCAAGGATCTTAAGTTATGTGCCTATTTGAAAATGAACCTGTCTTCAAAAGAGATTGCTCCTTTAATGGCAATAACCAATAGAGGTGTAGATATTCATCGATACCGTCTTAGAAAAAAGCTCAAAATTGACAGCTCACAAAATCTTTCTAATTTCCTGATTAAATTTAGCTAATATTTTTAGCTTTCTCCCTTGCTTTCAGCCGATTAGCCCAACAAACATGTTACATCATTATTACATCACTATGTTAAATATTAATATCATTTTAACATGTTCATTACTGCAAACATACCCTAGATAGGACATTTCAAGGTTTAATTAAATGATGTGATTTATATGTACTACTTACGGCCACTAGTCAGGACAAAAATTGGTAATTTGGTAGAAATACGAACTAATTTTTAAACAATCTTGAAAATGAGAAGTAAATTATTATTAATCTTGCTTTTATTGTCGCAAATGGCAATATATGCACAGGATGGGATTACTGTGTCCGGAACAGTATCTGATACAGAGGGGCAACCCTTACCAGGTGCCAGCATAGTTGTAAAGGGAACTACAACAGGTACACAGACAGATTTTGATGGTAATTTTAATTTGGACAATGTACCATCTAATGGAATGTTGACCATAAGCTATCTTGGTTTTGTCACCCAAGATATACCTGTAGATGGAAGAACCTTAATTTCCACTGCCCTTGCTGTAGATGCGCAAGCTTTGGATGAAGTTGTTGTGATTGGTTATGGTGAAATGAAGTCAAAGGATCTGACCTCTGCTATTACGACCATAAAGTCAGACGAGTTAGCCGCTACACCAACTGGACAAGCCATGCAAGCATTACAAGGTAAGGTTGCAGGTTTACAGGTGGTGAGTAACGGTAGTCCCGGACAAGGACCTAGTGTGCGTGTACGGGGAATAGGCTCCTATTTAGGTAATGCATCTACTCCTTTATATGTTGTGGATGGTATGTTCTTCGATAATATAGATTTCTTGAACACGGCAGACATAACTTCCATTTCCGTATTAAAAGATGCCTCAGCTGCGGCCATTTATGGAGTGCGTGCAGCAAATGGTGTGGTTTTGATAGAAACCAAATCGGGCTCATACAATAAAAAGCCAGAGTTTACCTATGATGGCTATACTGGTTATCAAGTAGCGCAGAATATATTAAAACTGGCCAATGCTGAACAGTTCACAACACTGGCATTGGAATCAGGATCCGACCCAGATGCCCAATTTATATTAAACGCCATGCAACGCTATGGACGAAGCCGCATCAATCCGAATGTTCCAAACGTAAATACGGATTGGTACGATGAAATTATTCGTATGGGAGTAATCCAAAACCATAGTATAGGTGTTACTGGAGGTAGTGAAGATGCAACTTACGCAATCGGTGCCAATTATTTCGGTCAAGAGGGTATTTTAAAAATGAAAAATGAATACCAACGTTTCAATCTGCGAGCTAAACTCGATTTTAAGGTAAACGATTGGCTTACAATGGGGGCAAATACCGTAATGAGCAACGCAGTAAGGTACGATCCAGAAAATTCCGCCTGGCGAACAGCTTACTATGCAGTACCCATTATGCCCATTTATGATGAAGCACTTGCCAATGATCCAAATGTTTTTCCGAAAAATTATGCAAATGCGCAGGATTTAGGATATCGAGGTGGCCAAAATCCATTTCCAATATTAGACCTTAATGAGAATAGAGTGAAGATTAAGAACATATTGGCCAATTTTTATGCACAGGTTAATATTATTCCTGACAAGTTGACTTTTAAAACATCTTACAATCATAATTTTGAAACACTGGAATCACGACAAGTTCAACTTCCGTTTTTCGTAGGGAACAACTTTAAGCGGGATAATGCTACCTTGGTTAAAAGAAAAACGATTGTATCCAATCAAATTTGGGACAATACATTGACCTATAGCGATACCTATGGAAAACATGATTTAACGGTTTTACTTGGCACATCCTATAGAAATGAAGCTTTTGACTTTATCGGAGCGACCGGCCTTGATTTTCCACTTCGTGAAGAATCTTACTTTTTAGATCGATCACCAACTATCCCTGAAGAGAGTGTTATTGACGGCGCGGGACAAGAATTTGGACTTTCATTTTTTAGTAGGGTTGCTTATAATTATGATAATAGGTACTTGCTCTATGGTACTTTCCGAGCTGATGGTGTTAGGAAATTTAAAGAAAAATGGGGCTATTTCCCAACGATTGGTGCCGGCTGGGTAGTCTCTGAAGAAGCGTTTATGGAAAACAATGGTGTTTTCGACTTTATGAAATTAAGAGGAAGCTGGGGGAAACTTGGTAATGATAAGGTCCCATCACAGTCCGGAGCTATCACTTCGACCCTATCACTTACAGCCTTGGGCGACTTGCCATTCAATGGTCTGATTACATCCAGTGATTTTTCAGAATTGGATTGGGAACTTACAGAAGAAATAAATGCAGGACTTACTGCACGTTTTCTAGATAATCAATTATCGTTAGATGCTGATTACTATATTAGAGATACCAAGAATGCCATTATTCCAGTTCAAAGAGCTCTAATACCTGGTAGTATATTACAAAATGTCGGGGAAATAAGAAATACAGGACTTGAGGTAGCTATAAGTTGGAACAAACAGGTATCGGAAGACTTTAGTTATAACATTGGCGGTAATTTCGCTTCGCTGCATAATGAAGTCTTAGATTTAGGTGATCAACTACATTTAGACGCAGGTACTGCTGAATTCAGACAACGATCTATTGTAGGAGAACCTATATTTGCATTTTATGGCCGAGAGATTGCTGGTGTTTATCAAAATGATGCGGAAATTCAGGCCGATCCTGTTGCAGTTGCCAACGATCTAGAACCAGGTGACTTTAAGTATAGAGACCTAAATGGTGATGGAGACATCTCAGATGACGACAGAAAAGTCTTAGGATCTTACTTGCCCTCCTACTCTTTTGGATTCAATATTGGGTTTGATTATAAAGGATGGGATTTTTCAGCCAGTGCAATTGGTCAAGGTGGTAACAAAATCCTTAACCGAAAACGGGGTGAGGTTATTTTTACCAACGATACCAACTGGGACCGCGATTTTGCAGTTAACCGTTGGCATGGTGAAGGCACTACCAACAGCTATCCCTCTTCAGCAGGGGTTAGAAAAGGCTGGAACCAAAAATTAAGTGATTATTGGGTAGAAGACGGCGACTTTTTCAGGATACAAAACATTACCGTAGGGTATACAATCAACAAAAGTGGAAAATTAAAGGGTGTTCCCAGAACCCGTATTTATTTCACAGCTGAAAAACCTTTGACCTTGTTCAATTATAATGGATTTAATCCTGAAGTAGCGAACGGTGTAGATAACCAAACGTATCCCATACCAGCGGTCTATACGGTTGGAGTAAATGTTAAAATTTAAAAAAATGAAAATGAAAATTTTTAAGAAAACTAAAGTACTTGTTAATTACTTGACTTTGATCGTACTATCGGCAATAATGGCCGTAGGGTGCACGGACAAATTAGACGAACCTCAGATCAATAATGCATTTGCAGGAGATACGGATTTTGATAAAACCGAGGACATGATATTTTCTGTCGTCGGGGCTTACGCGGCTTTTCAGTCCCGTGGTTGGGAGCAACCGCTTTTGATTTCGGTACGAGGCGATGACGTCAATGCGGGCGGTCTAGGCGACCAACAAGATTTTGCTGAGACAGACCTCTTTAATTATAATAAGGATTATTGGATGTACAATTCCCTATGGGAAAATATATATGTTGATGTTATTTCTGCCCATACCGCTATGGAACAGGTTGCAAGATTCCAAGAATTTGCTGATGCAGCCGGTGTTGAGAAAGGGAACCAGTATATTGCTGAAATAAAAGTTCTTAGGGCCATGATGCTCTTTCATATTTCGCAAGTTTGGGGCGATGTTTTTATTCCAGAATCATCAAATACCAATGAACTATTAGACGTAGAAGTTTTACCCACAAAGGATGAAGTTATGCAGCATATCTCCGACCAAATGGATGAAGCTATATCTTTTTTGCCTAATGTGCGTCCCAATGAGCGTATTGATATTCCAGGAGGAGTTACCCGATATACTGCATTGGCTGTCAAAGCCTTGGCCAATCAGGAATTGAAAAATTATCAAGTGGTGGCAGATGCAGCAGGTCAAATAATCAGTTCAGGAAAATTTACCTTGTATTCCGATTTTTATGAACTGTTCAAGATTCC
>Ga0316189_10002211_pt1 | contig 19119 bp, 21 predicted proteins | sample LowCovwburrow_MG_FD_204930 | JGI IMG/M metagenome (GOLD analysis project Ga0316189, IMG submission 204930) | Coastal sediment microbial communities from Maine, United States - Lowes Cove worm burrow | ecosystem: Environmental > Aquatic > Marine > Coastal > Sediment | place: USA: Maine...
AATGGCCGGTTACACGCAGTAATCGCGACCGCACCCCTTCCGATAAGAGCGAGGCCCTGGCCGATTTTGGCTGGCTCCTGATTAAAGAAATCGCCCGCGGCGCTCATATTGCGCCAACCCACCTCACCAGCAAGAAGGATCTTGCTTTCTTTATCGATGCCTGCATCCAGGGCGGCGATCTTGATGAATTTGCCATCAATCGCAGCTGGCGTCTGAAAATGGTGGGCAAACCCCTCATGGACCTTATCGAGGGTCGGCTGGTCTTACAAGTCAAGGATCACCGTATTAAATGGGTAAGCGAGGATACTGAAGCAGAATGAGAATCCTTTTTTTAGCCGCCCTGTTGGCACTGACAATCGGCTGCCGCAACGGCGACGCCGATATGAAACCAACTGAGCCCGCCGAGGACCAGTTCTTTCCTTTGGACGGCGATCTCGCCGCCTCCCACATTCTGATTGCCTACGTTGGCGCCGAGCGGGCTGGCGAGAATGTCACCCTGACCCGGGAACAGGCGAAGGCCAAGGCACTGGAACTGTGTGAACGTCTGGCCGGAGAACCTCACCTTTTTGAACTGCTGGCCCGAAACGAATCCAATGGCCCTACCGCCCCCCGAGGCGGCGATCTGGGCAGCTGGAAAAAGGGCAGCATGGCCCCCGAGTTCGATACGGCAACCGAAAGCCTGGCCGAGAACGAAATTACGACCCAGCCGGTGGAGACCGCTTTCGGCTTCCACGTCATCCGCCGCAACGCGCAGGTTCTTCGTCACTACGGCAGCTATGGTTTTTTTATCACCTACGAGGGCTCTCAGGGTAATCCACCGTCCGTCACACGGACCAAGGCCGAGGCTCAGGAAATTGCCGAAACTATCACTGGAAAGGTGAACCGCAGGAATTTCCAGGAAATGGCCAAAAAGTACAATGACATTGGCGATGGCGCCATTTTTATGGGGGTCGTCACGGAAAAAGATCCTCTCCCCATGTCCATGAAAAAGAAGTTTCAGGTGCTGGCCTTCAATGAAGTCGCCGGACCCATTGAGTTCCCCGTCGGCTATGCCTTTATTCAACGCATCCGACTAGAACAAAGAGCGGGCACTCACGTCTTGATTGCCCATCGCGACGCCAAGAGAGCAGATGCCAGAATCACCCTGTCCAAAGAAGAAGCTCGGGCCAAGGCTGTGGAGTTGATCGCTGTCTTGAAGAGCGGTGAACGAAAACTGGAAGATGTGGCGCGCGAATTCTCTGATGGAACATCTGCCTCTCACGGAGGCTTCCTGGGGAACTGGTTTCGCGGCAGCATGGATCCAACCTTTGATGCGGCTGTCGATGGTTTAAAAATAGGGGAGTCGACCGCCCAGCCCGTTGAAACGCCATTCGGCTTCCATATCATTCGGCGCGATCCGGTAGAATAACCGCCCACTTAACAACCCGCTCGAGTTGCCAGGGCGACCGCCTTGACAACGAAAACGCTCCGAGTTAGGACTACATAGGGTTCTTACGTGCGGCATAGGAGCAGCCGCCGACAGCCACGTCGGCAAAAAAACGCGCCAACCGGTATTGCTTGATCGAACGCAGGATCTTTTGTCGCAAGCCCGACTCTTCCTCCAGCTTACGCAGGTCCCAACGATCCCAAATCTCGTTGAAGCCCACACCGCGCAGCAGTCGATTGGCCTTGCTCGGGGTCCACCAATGGAGCGCCGGTGCTTCTGTATAACCCACCAACTCGGGCTTGTTGTGCTGGGCCCAGATCATTATTTTGCGTTTAATGGCGTCGGGATACCAACCAAAGGCTGGGAAAGCGCCTATTTCGTTTTGACGCGGACAAACCGAGCTGGCAGAGTTGAACCAGAAGAGGCCCCCCGGCCGCAGTACCCGGTAGATTTCAGCCAACGATTTCTCCAGATCGACCACGTGTTCCATAACACTCATGGCGATGACCAGATCAAAAGAATCATCCCCAAAGGGAATGTCCTCGGCCCAGCCTTTCTCGATCTGAATCTGGCAGTTCTCTTGCGCGGCCAGCTCTTTGGCAACCTCACGCGCCTCGTCCCAGGGCTCCACGCCACAGGCGGTAAAGCCCAAACGGTTTAGGGCAATGAGCCCTCGTCCCTGAGCGGCACCGATATCAAGGACATTTAAATTGGGTTTCGCGATGAGGTGGTCGCGAATGCGTGAAACCACCGTTCCCACATATCGCTCCGACTTGGGAAGCTTCTCCGTTGCTCTTTCAAGAGTAATTGCCTCGGTGGCAGCGAATCTAGACATGACCAGCCCTCACAGGATCCCAAAAATAGGTGACCATTTGAACCCATGCAACCGCCCGTGTCAAGGACAATGAAAGCAACTCCGCTGCGGGATTATACCCGGGCAATGATGAAGGTCAGATTATCGCCGCCGCCCCGCTTCCCCAGACACTTATCGAGGATGGTCTGGGCTTGTGTTTCCAGGTCCATGTCCTTTTCTTCCAGGACGCCTTGAATATCTCCAAGCGGGCAACCGCTGACCTCCTCTTCGAGACCGTCGCTCGCCAGGAAAAGCACATCTCCTTGTTTCAAGGTAAAACTACCCCAGGAGGGCAAAAGTTTCCCCATCTCCAAGTTGAACGGATGCCATTCCGTCGAAATCTCTTCCGGCGCAATGGGAAAGGGGAACCCCACGGATCGGCCGATGCCTTCGAGGATTTTAAGGACACTTGGGGGATCGACCCGATTGGCCTTGACCTGTTTGTATATTTTGGTCAACTGGAAGAGGGTATCCTGTATCTGATCCTCCGTGGTGACCACGTCGATACAACCCGCTTTCTCCAACATACGGGTAAAGCGGTCCACATGTCGAAACGAATCACCCAGGAACAGGCCGTCTTGAATGTCGTTCACCTCTCGCATGTGGCCAGCGCGCAAAACATAGAAGCGCGAATCACCCGAGCTGCAATAGGCGGCCACGTCACCTTTGATGGCCACCGATATCAGGGTGGTGGCACAATGGGAACGCACGCCTCTATTGTCATGGCGCTGGAAAATAGCCTTGTCCAATGCCAGGTGCGACAAGAACAGCCGGCGCGGCGTGGAACCTTCCATCTTTCGAAAAATTGACTCAAAATTCTCGATGCAGTAGTTGGCGGCCATGGCCCCAAAATGGGAGTCGGCCACGAGCAACAACTCAATTTGGGAATTCACATCAAGCGCCGCCATGGCATCCTCGTTGCCATCTGCTTTTTTCTTAATACCCGCTTTCCGACCCGGCGTGAGACCCCCGGCCCGCTTGCGTCCAAATGTGAATACTTTTGTCATATTTGGTTTGGTGTAATCGGAGCCGTAAACCCGATGTTTATTAGGTCCTTTCATAGGCGTGGTATGCACCTCCAATAACTTCTTAATAGTTTAACCCGTCGCGCTGTAACCTTGTAAAAAGAATTCTTTTAAGAGTAAGATTCCCCATATCTCAGCTAAAACCCGGAGCCGAGGTGAAATCTTTCAAGATTTTTGCCACATCACCGATATTTTAAGCACAGGGGGATGTTATGAGCCGGTCCACGCGACTGTCCACTGCTGCACATATCATGATGTACCTTGCTTGGAATGAAGGGGATCGAGTTCGTATCGATGATATTGCCAAGAGTGCGAATGCCAACCCTTCGCGTTTGCGCCAGTTGTGTAGCATGCTGACCCAAGCCGGTTTTATCAATTCCTTTAAGGGTGCAAAAGGCGGCATTGAGCTGGCCTGCCCTCCGGAAAAAATTTCCCTTTACGATCTCTGTTTGGCCATTGACGATCTCAATTTCTTTGCCTTAACCCCGCACGGCGCCAATAATGCCTGTCCCATCGGTGCGACCATTGGCGGCATTCTTCAACGACTGTATAAAGATTACAACAATATTTTCACGGAGTATTTGAAAGCCACCAGTGTTATGGACTTGTTGGATATGTCCAACGAGGTGGGAGCTTCCGCCCTGCCAGGAGGGCCAAATTAGAATGAGGACCCGATTTCTGACGCCGACTTGACGCGCTTGTACGGTTTTTGGAATTTTCGCTTCATCCTCAATTCGAATTTCTGGTAAGTTGTGTTTTAATATGATTGTACATGAGAAGCCGAGGCAGAGAATGAGCAACGACGACGAGCTTTGGAAATCTTGGATGAGGCTTTGCGTAGATCCACGCACCGCCGGTGACCTTGTTGAAAAGGCCGCCTACTGGGAATCCATCAACACGCCCAACGATTATAAAATTCGCCTGGCTGTTTCCAAACATGGGGCCACAAGCGGCGATCTCCTCGCGAAGCTGTTGATGATCAAATACTTGCCAATTCAAATCGCGGTCGCCGGGCATAATAACCTATCGGAAAAAACCGCTATCAAGATCCTCCGGACCCAGGTTCGCGACCTTCGACGCGCTCTGGCCGGCAATCCCAAAATCCCCTATTACGTCATGGAACGGCTGGCCAGAGATTTCGACGATGTGCGCATGCGTCTGGCCAAGAACCCCAGCATCCCATTGAAACTGATGTCTGGTTTCGCCAGCGAGCCCGATATCCATATGCGTCTTGCCCTGGCGTCTAATCCCAGCCTCCATTTCTCCATACTGGAAAGCTTGAGCAAAGACAAAGCGGTCGAAGTACGCCTCGCCATTGTCAAACACCCGCGAATCCCGATAGGGGGGCTGTGCGAAATGGCTCGCGATAAGTCGAACAAGGTACGCGAAGCTGTCTTCTCCCGCGGCATGGATGATTTCGCCCAGGAAATCGAACTCTTCCATGCCCTGTCGAAGGGCAAGAGCATTGTGGCACAGGATGCCCGCGCCCGTATCGAGGTTTTACTTGAGGCCCAAAACGAGGATCCGCCACCCGCCCCACATCCGGATAGCAATCCTTTCGACTAGCGATCTCAGCGGCTTATCCCGGATGGTACGCGTCACCGCCCCCGTTCACCCCGTTGCAGATAGTTCGTGTAATTGACGCGGTCGATGTTGGTGCCGCAGATGATCAGACCCACTCTTTTCCCTTCCAGCCGGTCTCGAAGAGGTCCGCACAGAGCCGCAGTGGCCGCAGCAGCGGCGGGCTCCACGGCAAGTTTGGCCTCGTGAAAGAGCAGCGCTGTAGCGCGGCAAAGGGCATCGTCGTCCACAAGCACAATCTCATCCACGAACTGTTGACAGAGACCGAGGCTGTAAGGTTGAGCATAGGGCGCCCCCAAACTGTCGGCGATGGTTCGCACCTCCTCGATCGCCTCAGGTTTTCCAGAGGCAAAACTGCGCGTCATAGAATCAGCACCAAAGGGTTCCACCCCATAAACCTTACAATCGGGCTGTGCCAGCTTGACCGCTGTGGCGACACCCGCACACAGTCCGCCCCCACCAATGGGCACGATGACCGCATCCAGATCAGCCACTTGGTTTGTCAGCTCCAAGCCCAAGGTAGCAGTTCCCAGCGCGGTTAAGGGGCCCTCGAAGGGGTGGACGAAAAAACGTCCTTCTCCCTCTTCAATCTCGCGAACCTGCACAAAAGCGTCGTGGATATTATCCATCAAAACCACATCCACGCCATAATCCGCGCAGCGTTGGATCCGCGCCGGGTTGGCTGATTTGGTCATCACCACCTTGGCGCTTGTGCCCAGAACCTGGGCGCAATAACCCACGGCGATAGCGTGATTACCGGCACTGATGGCGGTTACCCCGCGAGACAGCTGCTCTTTGTCCAAAGAAAACATCACGGTGAGCGCACCGCGCGGCTTAAAACTACCGGCATATTGGAAAAGCTCCAGCTTGAGATAGGGATCCGTTCCCGTTTCCCGTTTTACAGATTCACCCACCAGATGGTGAATAGGGGTCTCCAAAACAAGGTCCCCGAGACGTGCCCGAGCTTCCTTGATCGCCGAAAGACTGGGATGTGAGATGGTCATAGCTGCGCTCCGCCAAGAAAGTAAGAACTCAGTGAACAGGTTAGTTTACCGGAAATCTAATACCAGGTCGAGGGGCTGTCGTAATTCAAGGGGCATGTCGGGCGGATCAGGCACATTTCTGTGACTGGGGAAATGTGATTGAACACAACTTTATGCAATTGCGGTATTAAATTGAGCCCTTTTCCAACTGCATCTCGTTTATATTAACAAGTAAGTAGAGCTTTGATACATCAATCCATGCATGAGCTTATGGAGCCCCCTATTGCAATTTGAACGTCGGAAACTGATTGATAAAATCGTAGAAACCGCTCGTGCCTTGCCACCCGAGCGACAAACGCCATTTGTTGTGGCAGCATGCCGCCAGGACGATGACCTAACCCGCGAAGTCTCGCGCAAGATGTTGACCAGCTAACCTCAACCATTCCCAAAATACCAAAAGCCAGGAACTCGGGGCGTGGCTTCCGGTGAGAACCCGGACCCACGCCCCTCCTCCTTCGATAGCTTTAGATTCCAGTTGAACCGGTGCCATCACCTACGTTTTTTTGTGCTGTGTAGGTGACGTGGCGGGCCAGCAGCCCTGAAATTGGACCACCCAGGCCGGGGCTGATGTCTGTTTTCGTCAGATATTGGGCATTGACGAGGGGGACTATGCCCATATCCAATCAAATTTGGGCAAACTCGCCAGGTTTATGACCAAACAATTGACCCCCCCCCCCGCAATCCTCGCTGCCCAGACACAAGGGGAAAATAGAGCGGGAAGAATCCTTGCCTTTCCTGACCCACGCAACGCAAGGATTGACATCTTCCGCGAAATGACCTAGGGTAACATCCATCAAAATTCGGGTAGACTGAATGGTTGCTACTCACCTGATTGCAAGTTTGAAAAAACCACTCGTGAAAGTGGAAAAGACACTCGCGAACCTTTCGATAGCCACGAATGGATTGAGGGTCAGAGCCGATCTGTGCCATGAACTCGATCCCACGGTCTTGCGGAAATCATTCTCGGGATTATTGGTCTATGCCTTGCGCGACAAGTCATGTGGCGGATCTTTCCAGGGGACCCCCGAGCAACGGCGCAGAAAGCTGGTTGAGGCCGCAGCTGTTTTTGATTTAATAGAGCTGGATGAAGCCCTGGACCTGACACCTGAGATGTTGGACAAGATACCCACAGAAAAAAGGCTGCTGGCCTGGCGGGGAGAGGCCCAGAATCCTACCCAACTACGCCTCCACATTCGGCGCATGCTCGCCGTTCCCGCCCGTTATTATCTGGTGGCGCCCGAGGCCAGGAGGATCTCGGAAGGCATGGTTCCCCTTCGCCTCCTGCACGACCTCAAGCGAAGCGATGTGATTGCCTATGCAAGCGGCGCCTCAGGAACCTGGACCCGCCCCCTCTCAGCCTACTTGGGGTCACCCATTGTCTTCGGCTCCCTTGAAGATACCCCGGATGAAATTTCAACCGCGCGACTGACCCGCGACTTCGACCTGCCGAACCACAAGCCGATCTCCGAGTTATTCGGGGTCGTGGGTCCCGATGTCAGTCGTTCCCCTTCGCCCCGGCTCCACAATGCGGGCTACCGCGCCTTGAGTCGCGACGCATTGTACCTTCCCTTTAACGCCACCTCGTTCCCCGAATTCCGGGTAGACTGTTTGTCGACCAGCGCCTTTTCAGACCTGGGTCTGAAATTGAGTGGGCTAACGGTAGTCGCCCCTTATAAGGAGCAGGCTCTGGCCGTTGCCACCAGCCTCGAAGAGATTGCCGCCATTAGCGGCGGCGCCAACATACTCGTCCGGACCGAACAGGGCTGGTACGCGGGCACCAGTGACCCCAGCGGCATCCGGGTTCCCACCAAAAACATGCAATTGTCCGGTGCCCGTGCGGCAGTATTGGGCTGTGGTGGCGCTGGTCGCGCCGCAATTGCAATTCTGAAACAGGCCGGTGCAAGAGTCACCCTGGTGAACCACAATCAAGGCCGAGGCCGCCTGGCAGCGACCCTATTGAGTGTGGGGTTTATGCCTTTAAAGCGCTTCTCCCCTAAAGGTTTTTCACTGATTGTCAATGCCACACCCATGGGTGCGCAGGGAGAGTCCCCGCCTTTCTCTTTGAGGCAGGCCGATCCCAATACGGCACTCCTTGAATATGTACTGAGTGAGAAGTCAACGCCTTTGATCAGCGATGCACGGGAACAAGGCATGCAAGTCATCGACGGCTGGGATGTATTGTGTGCTCAAACTTCTCACCAGTTCCAACTCCTGACCGGCCAGGAATTGCCCCCCACCATCATACCCGAGTTCCTCGACAAACGTTCCATGTTCCAGTGAGGGTAACGCTATCATCCCATCCTTTGACAAACCGACTGCAGCAAGCCCCCTGAGGGAGGACGCATTGGGTTGGGAATCCCCTGGGCCTTGTGCAAGCACCAGAACCATTCTGTCCGCTTCGAATGACACCCCGTTCATGCTTTCTAATTGACAGGTGATTTCCTTTTTTGCTAAATTCATTTTGGTTGCGGCTCCAAAAACGACAATTCCTTAACTCGCGGTTCTGATATTTTCGCACTGTGTAGACAGGGCCACTACCAATCGATTGTAAATGTTAGAGCCCTGGAGCCCCCGGGGCTGTGAGATGTTTTTCACAATTGTTTTTTTCAATTGCCCTTAACCTTGTATGGCGAATATGTAAAATTGAGCTTCTTGAACCGCCTTTGACTTCACCCATATCAAAAGGAATCATTGATGAATCTCAACAAGCGCCACCGTTTCTTGCAGCTGCGAAGTGAATCATATGGATTGTGTGGCCACATGAAGACAGCCCCTGAGTTGCACTGGAGTCCTGATCCTCTCTTCCGCGACCTATTCGTGGAGAGTAATCCCGTTCCCATTCAACATGCACAGTGGCGCGCCGGTTTCTGCAGGCCTCTGGCATCCCTTGTTGAAGACAATGTGGCAACACTGGCGAAACTAGAAGTGGAGTTACGCTTATGAAACGGATCGGGCTGCTCGGCGCAGGCGGAAGAATGGGCAAGATGGTGGCCCAGGTTCTGGCAAACCCAGGCGCCGAAGCGACTCTGGCCGCATCCTGTGGCCGGGGCGACAGCCACGATGCTCTGTTGGCGACCGAAGTGATTATCGATTTCTCGACGCCTGAAGCTGTTTTGGAGCTGATCGAAGCGGCTCAACCCGGTAAGCTGCCCCCTCTGGTGAGTGGCACCACAGGCTGGAGTCCCCAACAGTCCAGTCGCCTCAAAGAACTCGCCTGGCACCATTGCTTGCTGCTGTCCGCCAATTTTTCGACCGGGGTTCTGGCCCTGCGCCATATCCTACGCGGAGCCGCGCCTCTGCTCGCGGGTCTGGGTTATACCCCGGTGATCAGTGAAACCCATCATTGCCATAAGAAAGATGCACCCAGTGGAACCGCGCTTGCGCTGGCCTGCGATATCAACCCCAAGAACCCGAACTCGGTCCAGACCCATGCCATCCGTGCCGGGGAGGTGATTGGTGATCACGAGGTCCGCTTTTTCGGAACAAGCGATACTCTAACCATCGGCCACCACAGTGCTGATCGCGCCATTTATGCGCGCGGCGCCATCCGCACTGCTCTGTGGTTGGCCGACAAACCTCACACCAATGGCTTGCTGAACATGGACGACTTCTTCCGAGATATTCTGGAGAGAACTCAATCGCAAGGGAAAGATTAAGATGCGAATTATTGTTCAAAAGTTCGGTGGCACTTCCCTTGCCGACAGCCAGCGGATTTCCCGGGTCGCCGATCACGTGATCGAAACCTGGCAAGCGGGTTATGCGGTCGTTGTGGTTGCCTCCGCACCAGCAGAAACTACTTCCCAACTGTTCGACCGCTGCAGCCAGATAGACGAGCTGCTACCCAAACGTGAAAAAGACTTGCTGCTTTCGGTGGGGGAACAAATATCTATTTCCCTGCTGGCCATGACCCTCATCAGCCGCGGTGTTAAAGCCATTGCCCTGACAGGAGCCCAAGCCGGTATTCTAACCGATGATCATCACGGTCGGGCGCGCATCCTGGAAATCCGTACCGCCCGCATCCGCTCGGCCCTGGAAGCCAGACAGGTCGTGGTGGTCGCGGGTTATCAAGGCGTCACCACCGCCGGGGAGATCACCACATTGGGACGTGGCGGCTCAGATACCACCGCAGTTGCTCTGGCCGCCGCACTGGACGCCGAACAATGCCAGATCTGGACAGATGTGGCCGGGGTTTACAGCGGTCATCCCGGCATGGTCCCCGATGCGCCACTGATCCCCGAACTCAATTTCGAAGAAATGCTGGAACTGGCAGACAGCGGCGCTAAGGTGCTGAAGGCTTCCGCAGTAGAGCTGGCCAAACGCAACGGCGTGGTGATTGGCGTGGGCTCTTCCTTCTCGCGGCAAATGGGGACCCACGTCAGCGATAAGGCATTGGACCAGAACCGGGTCACCGGGGTAACCCTGGAAGAAGAAATCGTGCTCGTGACCCTCGTTAATACCCGGCCAGGTAGCAACTTTGCCTTGATCGCCACACTCGCCGAACATGGGCTGGCGGTCAAATCGATCTGGGAACGCGGCGGCGAATGCGGTCTCTTCTTCTGCGAATCCGATCTGGCCGTGGCGCGCTCGCTGATCGCGTATCACTACCGCAATCAACCCTCGGTCTGTCTGGGCATTAACCGCGAACTGGCTTTTCTCTCCGTGGTGGGTGCGGGAGTCGGTTTTGGTACGGATGTCATGGTTCGGGCCCTGGCGGTTTTTGCTCAGATGGAGATCCAACCCGAACATTATTTTTCCAGCGAAATGCGGGTGTCATTTGCCATAGAGCGTCAACGCTCCGTCGAGGCGGTAAATCGAATTCATGAGGTTCTGATCGTCGCGGAGCGGTCGGTTGGCACTTCGTCGGAAAAAGCATTGTAGGGGTGGTGTGCTACGCACATGGCTTAGCTGATCGGAACGCAATCAAGGCCCTCCTACGGGCCAATGCGTGATCTACAATCGGCGAAGGGTAACCCGTGCCTGATGCCTCAAGCGCCAGCTTGTCAACATCGTGAAGGGCAGCCGGGGAGACACTGGCCAACTCTGGAATATTCTCTCGTATGAAATGTCCATGAGGGTCAAATTTTTTCGACTGTCGCCATGGGTTGAAAATTCGAAAATAGGGCGTTGCATCCGTGCCCGTTGAGGCTGCCCACTGCCATCCCCCATTATTATTGGCCAGATCTCCGTCGACGAGAACCTTCATAAAGTAGCGCGCACCCTGACGCCAATCGATCAAAAGATCTTTGCTAAGGAAACTGGCCACAATCATTCGCAGCCGACCATGCATCCAACCCGTTTTTAGCAGGGAGCGCATAGCCGCGTCGACAATGGGAAAACCGGTACGCCCTTCTTTCCATGCCTGCAAATCAGAAGGATCATCACGCCACGAAATGTTCTCTGTCTTTAGTTTAAAGGGTAAGTTTCTGGCCAACCGAGGAAAGGCGTGGAACACATGGCGGTAAAAATCCCTCCACGCCAACTGGCGTATCCAGCTTTCGGGACCGGCTTTTCCACCAACCAGACTTCCGCCATTAGCGCTTATTGCTTCAGCAAGAATGGTTCTCACCGAGATCGCACCAACTGCCAGATAAGGCGACAAGGTGCTTGTTCTACCCGGGCAAAGGTCATCCCGGTCGCGGTGATACTGTTGGATTGTTTCTCCGAGGAACAGGGCGAGCCGTCTTCTCGCTTCCCCTTCTCCAGCCGGCCACAAACGCCGCATTTCCAGCGAGTATGCCGGTGGAACATAGTCAATCCTGTTCACCCCTAACATGCCATTTTTTTCAAGGCCGGCATAAGGAGCTGAAAGGCCTACCTTCTCAAGGTAGCCTGACCATGATTTGAAAAAAGGCGTAAAAACCGTATAGGGCTTTCCTTCCTTCGTTTTTACTTCGCCAAACGGCACGATGGTTTGATCACTGTATTCGCGCCAGTTAATGTTGTGCAAGGCCAAGTGTGTTTGCACCGTTTCATCTCGCATTTGCTCTAGAATATCAACCTCTTGATTCACAACAACATTCAGGCTTTTGGTCTCCTGAGCAACGCGCAGAACCGTCTCGGGAAGTAGGGAAAAAGTAGGGCAAGAGGCTACCTGCAGGGGAATACCACGTGCTGACAGCTCATACCCCAGATCCTTTACCGAACGGTAGACAAAATCCAGTTTGATTTCACCCCAACCGCTTAAGCGCCATTGCTCCGGGCAGAAAACAAAAAGAGCGTGAACCTGTCCCGCATTTTCCGTGATTGCCGCATGCAGCGCGGGATTATCCGAGACGCGGAGGTCCGATCGAAACCATACAAGACACCCCATCAGAGTGCCTGCCGAGAAGGGCAACCCGCGCCTGTTGATCCGGTCCACTCATCGTCTTCATTGGCGCCATCATCGCTTCTGCCTCGATCACGTACCTGGCTGTGAGCAGACAGCCCCGGCACCAAAGGCCGGAACATAAGAGGACTTCCCCTGTAACCCGTAACTCGGGCAATGAGAAATAGAACCCTATTGCCCGGTTCTTTCACCGGAGGTCGAACAGCCTCGCTCTTCGGGACCATGATGCTTCTCCTTGTTTGGAAGTTTGCCTGGAACCGCCATGGTTCTAGACCTGAGGAACCTCCCCCCTCGGGTTTGGGCAAGGGGGGAGGGTTGTGGATTATTGGCCCAAAAGCATCCTTCCAGTTGAATGCGTTTGATGCCAGCTTTAGAAGGTGTTGTTGAGGATTTGCACAGGATTGTTTCTACTGATAATGGATTAGAATGGGCTTTTTTAAGATTGGATTGATGGCCCTGCCTTTTCCCGAGCGGAAAAGGATCCGGTCGCCCTGGCCGAAATGGACCCTCATGAAGGCACGTTTCACTGCATTTCTGTCAAGCTTCGATCTTGTTGACCGGGCATTATCAGTCACGGTTTGAGATCTTCCGTGTGGGCCTAGCCAAGCTAGTCGAACAGCCCAAACATACAGTCCACTTGTTATTTGTTGCCACGGACTACTTCGTCTCACGCCATCCGTGGGCAGGGAAATAGAGAACACACTGCGCAGGTCGGGAAACGCGACTAGTGAGGAAGAAGAACCGTGTCGATAACATGGATCACGCCGTTGCTGGTGGATATATCTGTTTTGATGACGGTTGCATTATTGACTTTTACGCCACTGGATGTGTCAATCGCAAGCGACCCGCCTTGTATTGTCTTCGCCGTGCTCAATTCAACAACCCCTTTGGCCATCACTTCTTGAGGCAGCACATGGTAGGTGAGAACGGCCGTCAGCAGCTCTTTGTTGGCAAGCAATGACTGTAGCGTCTCCTTGGGCAGCTTGGCAAACGCTGCGTCAGTAGGTGCAAAAACAGTGAAAGGACCTGCTCCTTTAAGGGTGTCTACCAAGCCGGCAGCCTTCAATGCCGTTACCAACGTCTCGAAAGACCCGGCCTCAATTGCGGTATCCACGATATCCTTTTTCATATCTACTGGCTGGCCAGCCCTGACCGGTGCCAAAAGAATTGCAAAAACCCAGGTTAGGAAAATCAACTTCATTGTGCGCATGAAACACTCCTTCTTTCGAGATTACTTGCGGCTCAGCCGCTGTGTACATGGACAATATATGGACAGAAAATGCAATTGTCAAGGTTTTGGCGAAATAAAATCAAATATTCTTTGATTTGTTCGAATATTTTATTGACAAACAATGGACGTCTACATAATATAGGCAAATGAATAACAAGAATACAAACCCAGCTATCTTCAACATCGGTGTCGTAGAAAGACGAACCGGGATCAAAGCAGATTTGGTCCGGGCTTGGGAGCGTCGCTATAAAGCCGTTGTGCCCCAAAGAACCCCCATGGATCGCCGGTTATACACCGAGGCGGATATCCGCAAACTGGAATTGTTGCGTGATCTGGTGCAGCAAGGCCATCGAATTAGCCACATCGCAAGCCTTCCGAGCCCAGAATTGGAAGCGTTGGTCCAGCCACCTGAACAAGAGTTGAACGAAGGTGGGAGTTTGTCCGAACAAGCCAATGCAGAGGAGCATATGGGTGTGTGCCTCAAGGCAATCGAGAATCTGGACAGCCACACGCTCACTCTTGCTTTGGAGCACGCATCGTTCGCATTCGGTCGGATGAGACTTGTAGAATCGCTACTTGTCCCCCTCATGAGCAGGGTGGGTCAACTTTGGCAGCAAGGCCAACTGGACCCCGCACAAGAACACATGGCAACGGCAACGATTCGCAACTTCATCAGCAGCTACTTAACCTTGTCGGCACCTGGAAATGCGCCTGTTTTAGTTGTCTCAACTCCTGTCGGGCAGCAACATGAGCTTGGGGCCATCATATGTGCGGCAACCGCATCGGCCTGTGGCTGGCGGGTAGCCTACCTGGGGCCAAGCTTGCCAGCCCGTTCCATTCTGCTTGCAGCCCATCGCTTAAACGCCAAAGCGATTGCACTGAGTATCACTTATTCAGAGGTGCAAGAAACGAAGGCCGAATTAAAATCACTCATCGCTGAATTAAAAGATGTCACGTTGATGGTGGGTGGCCGTGGCGCTCTTGCACTCGAAGAATTTGACAAACGGGGTCTGATGATCATCAAAAGCCTGACCGATTTTCGACAACTGCTCGAAACCCTTGATTCACCAGCCAGTACAGGGCATTGACAGCGGGCTATATACCATTTTCACCGTCGGAATCCCATTCTCCCAAAAAGGTCGCATTCGTATCGCTCCAACCACAAAGAACTATGGGCTTGACGGCTGCCAGGCCAGCCTGCGGTCCGGCACAAAAGCCAGGAAGCCGGTAGCCTCATCCGGTGTCTCCCTGGTTCGGACAATCCAACCATCGGGCACGCGGATGCGCAACAGGTTCCCACCTTCGATAGCAAGGTGCTCCCATTCGATCGAAGTGGCCCGCCGCCACGCGTATTCCTCGTCGGGGACAAAGAGCAGACGTCCGGGCAGACCATAGGGCCCGTTTCCCGTTTTGACCAGCCAACCGGCCGGCACGGCCAGACGCCATAGGCTGGTGTCGCTTTCGCCGACCCGCTCCCATTTCTCCGTGATAATTGGACCTTCCCCTTCCTCCTGATTGTCGGCAAATGCGGAAAGGCCAACGATGAATGTCAAAGAAATCAACAACCCTTTAAACATGGACATAACAACCCCCTTTCCTTATTCATACGAGAAAGCGGCAGCTGCTCCTCAAAAAGATCAGTGGCGCAGGTCTTCGATGATATCCTCGGCAAGCATGCTGTAATCGCGATATCGGGCCGACCAGTGATCGGCGGCCATGGCATGGCGAATACAGGCAAGCCTAAGGGCCTGGCCCGCGTCCATGCCTTGTGCCAGCAGGGCGCCAATCATTCCGCTCAGTACATCGCCGCTACCGGCCACCGCGAGCGCCGGGTTTCCGCAAGCACAGGAGAACCAGTTGCCATTGGGTGCGCGAATCAGGGAACGGTATCCCTTGAGCAAGATCCAGGTATCGGGGAAGAGTTCACCCAGGCCGTGCAGCGCCTGCAAGCGATCGGCCTGTATTTCTCCCGGCGTGGCATCCAGCAGGCTGGCCGCTTCTCCCGGGTGTGGGGTAATGACCGATATGGCGCCGCGAACACGGCGTTCCTTCAGGTAATGAAGGCCGTCGGCGTCCCATACAATGGGTACTTCTCCCAAGTCCAACCGATCAATAGCATCAAAAACCAGAGCATCTCGCGACAGGCCGGGCCCAATCACCAACGCCTGGTACTCCGGCTGGTAAAGATCGATATGGCTGACCATAACAGAATCGTGGTGGAAACGATTGCCCGGATCATTGGTCAATACACGAACCTTGCCCACGCCGAATCGTAGAGCGGCAAGTGAGGCCAGATTGGCAGCACCCTGCATGCCGCGAAAGCCGCCGATAATCCCCAGACAGCCGAAGCTGCCCTTGTGCGCTGGCAGAGGACGCCGAGGGCGACAGTAGTCCGTCTCGTCGAGCAAGCCGGGCGTGCTGTCTGCCGACAGATCAATGCTGATACCAATATCGCAAACCCGTAAATCGCCACAAAAAGCGGCGGCAGGTGTCGCGGCATGGGCAATCTTAGGCGCCTGGAAAGTAACGGTCAGGTCGGCCCGGACCGTTTCACCCAGCAGGGTTGCCCGCGATCCAGACAAACCGGAAGGCAGATCCACGGCCAAAACACGGGCGGGATGCCGGTTGATCGCCTGAACAAGCGAGGCCAGAGCCCCGCTCAGGGGCCGGTTGAGCCCCGTCCCAAAAAGCGCGTCAACCAGCCAGGCGAAACGGTCCTCCGGCAGGTCAACCGCATCCTCAACAACCCCTCCCAGGTCACGTAATCGATTCCAGTTGGTTAAGGCATCGCCACGAAACGGTTTCCCGGGAAATGCCAGGTAGGTTACCACGGTGAAACCCGCTTCCATTAGGAGGCGCGCGATAGCCAGGCCATCACCCGCGTTGTTGCCCGAGCCTGCCAGAACCGCCAGTTCATCGCCTGGTGCCAGCCGCTCTGACAAGGCCGAGACACAGGCATTTGCCGCCTGCTCCATCAACACAATTCCCGCTATGCCCAGGTGCTCGATGGTAAAACGATCCGCCGCAGCCATCTGTTCAGAATTCAGAATGGGGAGCATTGGCCCCTCCTATTTCTTCTTCTTTTTCTTGGCGCTGAAAAGGGGGGTCAAGCTGTAGCTCCCGCCTACTTTCAAAAGATTGCGGAAACGCTGTTTATTCGGGTTGTCATATTCCGATGGGAATGGATTGGGCATATCGGCTTCGACCTGGAAGGTGCCGTTGACGGCCTCTTTGCGATGGTTGATGGTGAAGTCAAAAGCCAGCGGGAAAATGACCGTCTTTTTAATGTCGACGACCGTTTTCTTACTCGGATCCTTCTCTTCATCCCTGGGCTGTCGCTCATGGATGAAATGTACCGTGCCCTCGCCGCTATAGGGAATCTTCAGATCGGCGATCACCTGGATTGCGCCCTTTTTGTCCATGCGACCCGAGGGTTGGAATCGAAGGTTCCCGAAATTGAAATCGGCATCGGAATAACTGCCTTCTTTTTCGAAGCGGATCTTCGTGGTAGTGGTTTCTGAAACCTGAACCTTTTGCATGAAACGCTGCTTGCGGTGAACCTTTTCGTTAATGACCTTCTCCTCGGAGAAGGTGTGGCGCGTCTCCTTGCGGACCATGTAATCGCCCCCGAAATCTTCGATGGCCACCAGGGAAAACTCTCCGAGTGCATTGAGCAGGAAGCGGACGGTCAAGGAGTAGTCAATTTTGAACTCACCCTTTTCTTTAACAAAACCGATGACGCGATTCTTATTTGTCCTGGCTTTGTCCTTGCCTTCGACGAAGTCTTGGATTGTGGGTTTCTCAGACTTCTGCTCGGGCTCTTCCTCTCTGCCTTCTTCCCTTTCGCGCTCTTTTTTCTCTCTGAGCAGGTCGTTTTCTGTTCTGTTCGCCAGGTATTGGGTATATAAGGGCCCATCGACCTTGATCTGTAGCTCACCGCGCCAAAGAGCATCGGCGAGAGCGGGCGGTTCTTCGTCCCCGTTTAATGGTGCATTTGCCATAAAACCGATAATAAGAAACCAGAGGTTTGCCATGCTCTATCCTCCAAATCAGATACCAGTTTACCATCAATTCCCAGTCGAACAAAATAGTATCTGACCCCTGAAAGTCTTGCTTTTGGCAGAAGTTGGACTAGGGGTTCAGATACGCGGTCAGATATCACCGTCATCGTGGAGTGCAACGCCGCTAAGAAATTGCAGGCAGTGATCATGGCCAAACCTTGGACAGAACATCAATGAACCCAACTCTTTGTTCGAAGCGGGTCGGTCCCGCCGTCAAGGTGTATTGGCCCCGGATTCGAACGGTGGCATCTACAGCGTAACCAACCTGAACCAGAAACAATCGCGACAAGCCATTGACATAAATGGACCGTGTTGATCGCGACAAGGCCCATTCCCATGACGGAAATGAGAGTTGCACCAGGGTGCAGAGTCGATTCGCATGACAAGAATGGGGTTTGGAAATGAGGATGTGACAGGTAGCACCGTGAGGTACCAGCAGGCGAGCGTGACAAACCGCCTGGGATGATTTCCAACTGCGCCGGGTAGGCAGGCCCTGAATTTGGGGTTGGTGCGCGAGTGGTCGCCTCGCGCAATGAAAAACCATTGGGTCACAAGCGCGTTTCCGCATGATTTTTCCAATTGGCACCCGCCCGCAAGCTTGCAGGCACGCACTTTCTGAAAAAAGGAGGGGCCCGCAAGCTTGCGGGTCCCCCTTGATCTGAGAAAATCTTAAGCTGCGGCAGCGGGGGCCTCCTCTTTTTTCCGCCAGCATACTTCCGCAAACGCGAAGGTGCCCGTTCTCTGCGTTTGTACCGGGTTTTCCGAGGATATGTGACTGATCACTTCGCCAGGACTGAATCTCCAGGCCCGAAGGCGCGGCTTACCGCCTTTCACACTTTATATAGGTGAAAGCGAATCGCTCTGAATCCCTTTCTGCCGCCTCGGGGAAAAAAGCCTTCCTACTTTCTGCCGAGGCCTGAAAACGACGGCATGAAAAAGACGTCTTAAACAAAGGCCCCTATAAACTATTACACCGGCCAGGTGGTTCCACGTAAAAAAAATATTTTTCCAATTTCCCAGCCTGCAGTGGTTTTCTAACCCGAAAGCCTGCGTATAGGTCTTGCAACAAATAACTTGTGTGCTCTTGATGTGGCCTGGGAGAAATCCGAAATCCGCTTATGTTTTTTATGACATTCTGGCATTTCCCTACTGCTGGGAGAAATAAACTATTAAATACAAATTTACTAACTTCCAGTTTTCTTGGTCAATTGGTGGCATAATTCTCTCCAGGGCTGTATCATTTCGAAATGGGATCAGAACCGGGCTCAGGGAGAGTTCAACGATCTGCTTTGGAGTATTATGCTTGATCGTGTAATGATTATTTGTGTGAAAATTGACGACTTTCTGCTAAAAGAGAAAGGGGTTATGAAAAATAATATTAATTTTTATTAGCATCTGATGAATTGACCTTTAGGATGCATCAAATGACGGTGAAGCGAAGAAACTTTTCATATTACCGTTGTAACTATTCAGTGAACCCCGTAGGAACCCTATGCCATTTTTGAAAATCCAAAAAAGAGGCGTACTGGGTAAAGAAAACAGAGAAAGCACCAAGTGCCGTATCCACGATCATG
>Ga0316189_10002213_pt1 | contig 19114 bp, 17 predicted proteins | sample LowCovwburrow_MG_FD_204930 | JGI IMG/M metagenome (GOLD analysis project Ga0316189, IMG submission 204930) | Coastal sediment microbial communities from Maine, United States - Lowes Cove worm burrow | ecosystem: Environmental > Aquatic > Marine > Coastal > Sediment | place: USA: Maine...
GACAGAAATCTCTCTAGCCCGCGCCGATTATTCAATCCAGTAAGCTCATCGGTGACGCTCATTATTTCCAGCTGAGCAATGCGCTCCCGCTGAGCGGACAAGCGCTGCTCGGCGCTGGCAGCATAGGAAAGCATTTCGCTGATCAGTTGCCAGCCATCGCTATCAAAACGCAGATCTGCGTTTGTTGCTGTCTCGACCAATCGGCCAGCTAAGCGACTGACGTATGGGTTTTGATCGACTTTGACGCGTGATGTGCTCGGTGCTAACTGATTCATAGAAACCTCCTAATTGAGATATTAAAATAAAACCGTTTTCGGTCATGTTGTTTTTTAAATCGCAAGAGGTGTGCCAGAAATTTATAAATTTAATCCATTGTAATATATGGATTTTTTATTTCAAAAAGATCGAATTTTTAACAGTTGTTAGGGGTTTGTTAACGCCTTAGTACAGAAAGGGTAATTTCTACCCCATGGTGCTTATTTATCGGCAGATTTTTCCCCAGAGAGTCTTCTGCCTTTGCCAACACTGTCATCACCGAAGCGCGCCCGTAAGTCATCCATCGCAAGTTCGGCGCTAGCTCTCCGGTTGCGATTAACCTCTAGGATATCTGGTGGGTCAGCTGCGTGGCCTGGGCTTAGGTTGGATACACCAACGCCGATTAATCGCCAGCGAGTGCCATCGCATAGCCCGCCCGCCAGCTGACTACATGTTTCAAACAGTCTGTCGGCTAACCGGGTAGGGTAGGTGAGCGTATGACTTCGTGTTTTCAGTTGGTGATGATTGGTCTTTAATTTCAAGGTGATTGTTGACCCTGCTAGCCCTTTACGCTTCAGATCAGCAGAGACGCGTTCGCTAAGCGACCACAGTATTTGTTCCACATCGGGGAGTGAGTGAATATCTTTGTTCAATGTCCGCTCGCTGGAGACACTTTTGGTTTGCCGGTCAATATTGACAGGTCTCGAATCAAGGCCTCGGGACAGTCGGTAAAGCCGCTGGCCTAAATCACCGTACCTACGAATGAGCGGCTTTTCATCCATTTCTTGCAGCTGGTTAATCATGGTTAGACCGTCACGCTTCAGCTTCTGGGCCGCTACCTTGCCCACGCCCCATATTTTGGTGATTGGGAGTTTTGCCAACACATCTATGGCATCACTTGTTCCAATAGCGGTGAATCCTCGCGGTTTATCGAGGTCTGAGGCGAGTTTGGCCAGGAATTTATTCGGCGCTAGGCCGATCGACACGCTGATCCCAATGTCGCGCTCGATTTTGTTGGCGAGACGAATCAATGTTAGGGCAGGGCTTTGACCCAGCAATCTCTCAGTGCCCGATAGGTCCATAAAGGCTTCATCAATCGACAGCGGTTCGACAAGGGGCGTTACCTCAGACATTAGCTGTCGGATTTGCTTGGATGCCTGTTGATATTTTTTCATGTTTGGAGCTAAGAAAACGGCGTCAGGGCACAGCTTCTTGGCCTTATACACTGGCATTGCGGAGCCAACGCCTGACATGCGAGCAAGATAGCAGGCGGTCGCTACGACACCGCGATGGCCGTGGCCAATGATCAAGGGGCGGCTGGCCAACTCAGGATGATCGCGCTTTTCTACGGATGCGAAAAATGCATCGCAGTCCATATGGGCGATTGCTAATGTATGAAGATCATCATGCCGAATAATGCGGTGTCCATCACAGGATAGGCAGGTTGTGGTATCATCACAGGCGGTATAACAATCTCTGCAAACGGCGGCCATTATGACCTCGGGCTAGTCAGGACTAAAACATCGCTCAGCCAGTCTTTGGCCTGGGCCCATGTATCGTGTCGAGCATGGGCTGCGTCAGCCTTGCCGATTTTTGCAGCAAGGCGAGAATCCGCGACAAAATGTAGTCGGTGGATGTGGCCCGCGGCCTCAGCAACAGCCGTGTGGTGGGGTGGCAAGTCATCGATAAAGGCAATCGGGGCCTTGTGGCCGCTTGCTAGAGACTTGACCATTGGTCCCTTGCTGCCATCATTGGCTATCACCGGATAGTCCATGCCTAACCGTCTTAGCGCTTTATAGCGCCGCTCTCGGTGGCGGGCGGGGACATTGGTCAATATGATAATTTGTGCAGTCTCTGAAAGATCTGACAGCGCTTCGACGGCACCGTTAACAGCGGGGATATCTTCGACTTTCTCTTCAAAAAAGCGGTCTAAAATATACCCCATTTCATGCTGGCTTACGGCCCTCATCGTGGCTTTGTTCTTGATACTATCCGTAAGAGAAAATGTTTTAAAATCAACGATATAGTCATTGTTAATTAGCCATGTCTCCAAAGTTACTATGAACTGTAAGAGAACCTCGTCAGCGTCTGAAATAATAAGCGGACGATTGCGATCGATGCCATCAATAATCGACTGAGTTACTAAGTCCATGCGACCTCCGGGCCGGCAAGCTGTTGTTTTGCTTGCATGGGTAAATTTGGCGAAATCTCTGTTGCATCAGCAAAGGCCAGCAGGTCGGGCTCGTGCTGCAATAAGAAATCCAAAATTGCTATTTGAAAGTCCCGACGTTCAATCTGTTCAGCCAGTTCATCGGAGCTAAGCCCCGATAGGTCAAGAAAGCGATCTCGGATGTCATCTTCTGACATAATCCACGCGAAAGCCTGCAGCGCAATTGACGCCGCTTCATTGCTTGTTATCGTATAACTTGTAGCCATTATATCTCTATCAAACATTCTGCGGTTATGCTGTCTGACTCTTATTTAACCATTTATTTTCAATAATGTAATTTTATTTACTAATTCTTGACGATCTTCGTGTCAAATTCATGTAGCGTAGAGAAATAAATAGTCTGCACTTGAGTTTTAGATATCCTCAGGACTAGGATACCCTAAAGATTAAGATGATCTAAAGGTTGAACTGTTTAAAAGATTGGCTAAGTGTCTGTTGAAGTGACGTTTGGGCGATCGATTGCTGGAGGGGTTATGCCCAGGAAAATTCTAATCGTTGAAGATAACGAGTTGAACATGAAGCTTTTTTGCGATTTGCTGGAGGCCCATGATTATGAAACCATCCAGACTAAGGATGGTATGTCAGCACTCGATTTGGCCAGAAAACATTCTCCTGATGTGATTTTAATGGATATTCAGTTGCCAGAAGTATCGGGGCTTGAGGTCACGAAATGGCTGAAGGAAGATGACGAGTTAAAGTCTATTCCTGTCATAGCTGTTACGGCTTTTGCCATGAAGGGGGATGAAGAAAAGATCAGAGAAGGTGGCTGCGAAGCTTATATAGCCAAGCCAATTTCTGTGGTGCAGTTTCTTCAAACCGTAAACGAGGTCGCGGGGGGCTCTTAAATGACGGCTCGGGTACTCGTTGTCGATGACGTTTTACCAAATGTAAAACTCCTCGATGCGAAATTAACAAGCGAATATTTTGATGTCCTGAGTGCATACTCGGGACAAGAGGCGCTAGATATTATTCAGCGCGAACATCCTGATATTGTCCTTTTAGATGTGATGATGCCGGGCATGGACGGTTTTGAAGTCTGTCGCCGTATAAAGGCTGATCCCAAAACAACCCACATTCCCGTCGTTATGGTCACAGCGCTAGATCAGCCGTCTGATAGGGTTGCAGGCCTAGAGGCGGGTGCGGATGATTTTCTGACCAAGCCTGTTCAAGACTTAGCCTTATTTGCCCGCGTTCGGTCGCTTGTCCGATTGAAACTGATGATGGATGAACTGCGCAACCGCGAAGCCACAGGCGCATCCATGGGCTGGGAAGATGGCAGTGACAATTTATCGCTGATGGACGCCCCCTCTGATGCTCGCATCTTAGTTGTTGATGATCAGCAGCGGTTGATGGAGCGGATTGCAAAAGCTCTGGATGGTTTGGGAGAGATATCATTTCTGGAGGGTGCTGAGGACGTGGCCGAGAAGGCCCGCGAGAAAACTCAGGACTTAATCATCGTATCCTTATCTATGCATAAAGCTGATGGCCTTAGGATATGCTCCAAGCTCCGCTCGTTCGAGGAGACGCGCCATGTACCAATTTTGGTCATGGTTGATGACGGAAACACGAAAACCCTCGTCAGGGCGCTTGAAATGGGCGTGAATGATTATGTTGTACGACCGGTTGATCGCATGGAGTTTACCGCACGCGTGAAGACGCAAGTAAAGCGGAAACGCTACGCCGATCGACTACGCGAGAACTTCCATATGAGTATGCAGTTAGCAACAACCGATGCAGTAACGGGCCTTTACAACCGTCACTATATGACCAGCCACCTAGAGACCCAACTCCGGGCCGCACAGGGGCGCGGCAAGCCGCTCAGTGTCATGTTCCTAGACATTGACCACTTCAAACAGGTGAACGATACGCACGGCCATAAAGCTGGCGACGAAGTTCTTAAGGAATTTGCAGATCGAATCGCTAAAAATATTCGTGGTATTGATTTGGCTGCCCGGTATGGCGGCGAGGAATTCGTGGTTATTATGCCCGATACTGAAAAGGGCCTGGCAGCCGTGATTGGCGAGCGGTTGCGTTCGCAAGTCGAGGAAGAGCCTTTTGAAATTCTAGAGCAGCACGAGCCGATCACAGTAACCGTGTCCATCGGTGTTGCTGAAACCAATGCAGATACCGAGTCTGCATCAAGCTTGCTTGAACGGGCAGATAAAAGCTTGTTTGAAGCGAAGTCCAATGGTCGAAACCAAGTGTGTATCGCTGATTAAGATTAGAACGCTCTATTCACTAAAGTAAAAAGCGCCGACCCTCATCATCGAGGATCGGCGCTTTTTCATAGATAAGGCGGCCAAATTACTTAATTTTGGCTTCCTTGAATTCAACATGCTTACGTACGACGGGGTCGTACTTTTTCAATACAAGCTTTTCTGTCATTGTGCGGGGGTTCTTTTTGGTTACATAAAAGTAGCCCGTGTCCGCAGTGCTCAGCAGCTTGATCTTAATTCCAGCCGGTTTTGCCATTATTATAACTCCGATAAAGTCGCGCGGTGGGCGTCTTTCGCTTCCGCTATCAGGGTCGCGAAAATACTGATGATTACAGATAAGTCAAGTGTTCCTCGGATTTGTTATCATTTTTTTGCAATTCAGTAACGTTTAGCGGTTAATCTGCCGCCAAACACGCTAAAACTTGCGAGCTTTCCGGTGATTGCCTCGAATCTATTTTAAACCAAGGATCCATTAATGAGCGCTGATAAAATTATTCTTGAGGAATTAAAGAACGAGGCCATTGATAGCCTCGACGAAAAACTAAAGTCAATGAATGCTGCGCTAAGCGGGCAGGCTATTTTCGGCGATGACAGAGAGCGTATTTTTGCCCAGATTAGAATGGACGCCCACTCAATCAAGGCAGTGGCTTCCGCGTATGAAGTTTCCTCTTTGAAAGCGATAACACACCGCTGTGAAGATTTTCTGTTCGACGTAAAAAAAGGTGAAGACCTCCATATACCTAGCGTGCAAATATTTGTTGATCGCATGTCAGACGCCTTTGAGGCATGGGTTTACGGCCGAGATTTTGATGTGTCCGAGGTATCGCGGAGCCTTCCTGCCAAGGGTAGCTTCAATGAGAACGAAATCACGGTGTCAAATATCGAAGTTATGCTGGTGATGGAGCCGGGTATCGCCACGCGGATCATTACTCGTGAATTGTTGGAGTGCGGCTATCGAATGGTCAATGTTGCCTCAACAATTGATGCCATCCAACTGGTGCCAAGCATGCGCCCTGATATGGTGATCATATCAAGGGAAATGCCAGAGCTATCCGGCATTGATCTGGTTTGCGCCTTGCGAGCCATGCCCATCACCCGGAATATCCCGCTAGCATTGATCACCGCTGAGGAAAAAACCTCCGACAAGCTTGAAGACCTGCCGGAAAATGTGCCTGTTCTGCGTAAAGGGCCGCAGTTTGGTGATGATGTCGCGGATGTCTTTGTTGAGCTGGATATTCTTTAAACCCCATAGTCTTTACAGGGGAGGGGTCGTTTAGCGTCGCTTGCGACCCCGGCTTTGCTGGGTCCGGTTTTGCTTTGGACCGCAAGCAGGCGCCCCTCGTCGACCCTTTTGCTTAAAGCGATTGCCACTGTTACGTCTTGTATCTGGGTGTTTGCCGCCCTTGGGCATCGTCTCATCAGGGACGACTTCCAGCTTAAGCCCCCCAGTATAAGGGTCAGCTTCCATCAGTTTAACCTGTAACATTTGCCCCAAGCGCCATGTATGGCCAGAGCGCTCACCCACCAGGGTCTGAGAGGCTTGATCAAAAACATAATAATCAAAATACAGTGTGCTCATGGGGATAAGACCGTCAGCACCAGCGGGTAAAACCTCGACAAACAGACCAAAGTTTGTAACGCCGCGAACGCGGGCATCAAAGACATCACCGACTTGGCCAGACATGTATGCCGCCATATAGCGGTCAGTGCTATCGCGCTCTGCTGCCATCGCTCGCCGCTCGGTGTCTGAAATATGCTGGCCGATCGTTTCCATATCAGCGGATTCAGCGTCGGTAAGACCGTCAGAGCCCAGCTTTAAGGCCTTAATCAATCCGCGGTGAACCAATAAATCGCTATAGCGGCGAATGGGCGAGGTGAAATGGGCATAGCGCTCCAAAGCAAGGCCGAAGTGCCCTTCGTTCTCGGGACTGTAGTATGCCTGCGTTTGACTGCGAAGAACCATTTGATTGATTAGATGCTCTTGATCTGTACCTCGGACTCTTCCCAAAATACCGTTAAACATACGCGGCTTCGCTACCTGTCCTTTGGCTAAGTTCAAATCAAGCGTTCTCAAAAAATCGCGCAGGGCCTCTAATTTATCGAAGGAAGGCACTTCGTGAACCCGGTACATCGCTGGCACCCGGTGCTTCTCTAACTCCTCAGCCGCACAAACGTTTGAAAGAACCATCATCTCTTCAACGATGCGGTGGGTATCAAACCGGTCGCGGACAGCAATAGATTCAATTTGCCCGTCTTCGCCCATGATGATTTTTCGCTCAGCCAGCTCAAGTTCCAGCGGTGCACGCTTCTCGCGTTCAATCATCAGCGCCTTCCAGGCTCCATGTAGCGGCTTTAGGACTGTCTCCAGCCACGGGGCTGCATTATCGCTGACATGGCCGCTTAGGGCAGCCTGAGCATCCTCATAGCTTATATTAGCGCGCGATCGCATGATGCCCCGCTGAAAGGCATGGCGCAACTTCTTGCCCGACTTGGTGATCCAGATATGCAGCGCCATACAGGCACGGTCCTCATCGGGCTTCAGTGAGCATAGACCGTTGGACAGGACCTCAGGCAGCATAGGCACCACCCGGTCTGGGAAATAGCAGCTATTGCCGCGCTTCTTGGCCTCAATGTCCAGCATGCTTCCGGGGCTGACATAATTGGCCACGTCAGCAATCGCCACAACTAAATGCCAACCGCCTTCATTGTTCGGATCAGTGTCAGGCTCCGCGAATATAGCATCATCATGATCGCGGGCGTCCGCTGGATCGATGGTAATTAAATCAATGTCGCGCAGGTCTGTCCGGTTTTTTGTAGTCACCATAACTGCGGCATCGGCCTCGGCGGTCACCTTGGCTGGAAATTCTACGGGGATGCCGTGGGCGTGAATAGCTATCCGACTGATTGATCTAGGTTCTGATAGATTGCCTAGCTTTTCTCGAATTCTAGCTTGCATCATGCCTCTAATGCGGCGGCCTTTGGAATCGATGTCGGCAACCACCAGTTCACCGTCCCTGATGTTGGCGCAGTCCGATTGATCGACGGTGTATTCTTTGCGATTTTTTTTATCGACAGGCTGAATGCGGCCACCGTTTGGGCCGCCCTTAAAGACACCCAGCAGCGTTTCCGGCTTTGTGTTGCCCAGATGCTTGATGATCGACGCGCGGTAAGTGACCGGGTCCCTAGAGGCGACATCTAAGCGAACGAGCGCTTTATCACCGGGGCCAAGGGCTGGGCCCTTTTTGGCACTTTTCTTTTTTTCACTTAGAAAAATTTTTACGCTAGGCGCTTCAGCGTGCGAGTCAGCTAGCTTCAACAAGGGATCACCATCGTCGGTCATGCCAGCGAATTCTGCAACAATGACATCGGGTAGCTGATCAGCGGGCCGGAAGCTGTGCGATGGATCTTTGACGATATCACCTGAATCCAGCATCTCGCGGAGCAGGCGCTTCAAAAATATTTTATCCTGCCCAGTAATGTCAAACGCCCGGCAAAGCTGACGCTTGGTTACCTTGTCCTTACTCAGGCGAATAAACTCTAGAATTTCTTCCTTGCTAGGAATAGGCCCTTCAGCTGGCAAAACACGTCCCCTTGGCGATCATGATTATGAGGAAGCCTTTTTCTTGGGCGCGGCTTTTTTAGCTGCTGGTTTTTTCTTCGCAGCAGGCTTTTTTGGAGCAGCCTTTTTTGCAGCGGGCTTTTTCTTAGGCGCAGCTTTCTTGCGCGCGGGCTTTTTCTTGCTAGCCTTTGCGGCGATCCATTCCAGCGCTTGCTCCACAGTCACGCTTTCAGGGTCAGTCCCGTTCGGCAGGGTCGCGTTTACTTTGCCGTGGTTGACATAGGGGCCGTATTTACCGTCAAACACATTCATCGGGCCACCATCAGGATGATCACCCAGCTCCTTAAGAACTTTCTTGGCGCCACCACGTTTCTTGGAAGCGGCATCCGCTAGCGCCGCTACAGCGCGGTTAACGCCCACATCAAAGACCTCTTCGGTACTAGTAATGCTTGCAAAAGAGCCGTTATGAGCAACATACGGACCGTAGCGCCCAATGGAAGCCGTGATTGGCTTGCCTGATTCAGGGTGATCGCCGACCGTTCGTGGCAGTGATAAAAGTTTAAGAGCCATTTCTATGGACAAAGTATCCCCGTTGACGTCTTTCGGGATAGATGATCGCTTCGGCTTCTTGCCCTTTTCTTTTGGCTCGTCCAGTTCGATATAGGGGCCAAATCGTCCGTCCTTTTTCAGAACGTCAAAGCCGCTATCCGGGTCCTGGCCCAAGATACCATCTTCACCGGAGATTGCTACTTCCGCTGCTTTTTCCGCGCTACCAAACGGCCGCGTATAGCCACACTCTGGATAATTGGAGCAGCCAACAAAGGCGCCGTATTTGCCCGTTCTAAGGCTAAGGCGGCCATCGTCGCAGGTTGGACATTTGCGCGGGTCAGTGCCCTCAGTTTCTTCGCCGAACAAAAACGGGCCGAGAAACTCATTCAGGGCGTCGATGACTTCAGTGTTCGAAATGCCGAGAATTTCCTCGGTTTTTGGAAAGAAATCCTGCCAGAACTCGCTAAGAACGCTTTTCCACTCAATCATATTTTCTGAAATGCGGTCTAGGTCATTTTCAAGGCTGGCCGTGAAGTCATACTCCACATACTTGGTGAAAAACTTTTCAAGGAAGGCAATCACTACCCGACCTTTGTCGTCAGGGATAAAACGATTGCGGTCCATCGTGACATAGTTCCGCTCGCGCAGGACTGTCAGTATTGACGCGTATGTAGATGGGCGGCCAATGCCGAGCTCTTCCATCTTTTTGACGAGGCTCGCCTCGGTGTAACGGGGCGGCGCTTCAGTGAAATGCTGCTTGGGCAGAACTTCATCAAGACCAAGCTCCATCCCTGCTTTCATCTTCGGCAGGCGGTTTTCTTGCTCTTCTTCAGCGTCGTCACGGCCTTCTTGATACAATTTCAAAAAGCCTTCAAATAGCATTACGGTGCCGGTAGCTTTCAGGCCCGCTGTGCCGTCACTGTTTTCAATGACAGCCGTCGTGCGCTCCATCCGAGCACTAGCCATCTGGCTGGCGACAGTACGCTTCCAGATCAAGTCATAGAGCTTTTTCTCATCATCGTCTAAAGCAAAGGCAATGTCTTTGGGTAGACGCTTTGGATCGGTTGGGCGAACAGCCTCGTGTGCTTCTTGGGCGTTCTTTGCTTTTGATTTATAAAATCTCGGCTTTTCAGGAAGAAAACGATCACCAAATCGGTCGCCAATCAAGTGCCGCGTTGCATTCATCGCTTCCTGCGCGATCGTAACCCCGTCGGTACGCATATAGGTGATCAAGCCGGTGACTTCGCCGTCTAGATTTTTACCTTCGTACAGCTTTTGTGCTGTTCGCATGGTGCGCTGAGCGTTGAAGCCAAGCTTTCGAGCGGCTTCCTGCTGCAAGGTCGATGTCGTAAAGGGCGGCTGTGGGTTCCTGCTGGTTGGCTTTGTCTCGATATCTTGAACAGTCAGCGGCGTGCGCTTGACGAGCTCAGCGGCGGATAACGCATCAGCTTCATTCGCCAGACTATATTTCGTTAGCTTCTTACCTTCGGCAACAGCCAGCCTAGCGGAGACAGGGTCGCCGGAAGCCGTCTTCAGAGCAGCTTCAATCGACCAATATTCTTGCGGCTTGAATAGCTCAATTTCACTCTCTCGGCTGGTGATCAGCCTCAGCGCCACTGATTGCACGCGGCCGGCAGACCGGGCCCCTGGCAGCTTTCGCCACAGCACGGGGGATAGCGTAAAGCCAACCAGATAATCAAGGGCACGACGGGCCAAATAGGCGTTGACCATCGGCTGGTCAATCTCGCGAGGCTCGGCCATAGCTTTTAGAATGGCGCTTTTGGTGATCTCGTTAAAGACAACCCGCTTAACTTCAACATCCTTGAGCGCGCGCTTTTGAGCCAAAATCTCCATCACGTGCCAACTGATCGCCTCGCCTTCGCGGTCGGGGTCAGTCGCGAGAAATAATTTATCACTGCCTTTAACAGCTTTGGCGATTTCCACCATACGCTTGTTGCTGTCCCTGTCGACTTCCCATTCCATCGCGAAGTCTTCATCGGGGCGCACAGACCCGTTCTTTGAAGGCAAATCTCGGACGTGACCAAAGCTTGCTAATACCTTGTAATTATTACCAAGATACTTGTTAATTGTTTTTGCTTTAGACGGTGATTCAACGATAACAACATTCATAGGTACGTGTCGCTCTCAACTATATAATTTTGTGTTTTCGCCCGATTTTAGGCGATGCTTGAATCCTGAACTAGAGGGAAAGGCCGCGAATTGCAATTGTTTGTTTGCTGATTTTTTCACACGAGGGCAATACGATTGCCCGGATATCTGATACAAATGCCGCCCAGTTCTAATTCCAATATAGCGCTCATGACCGTTCCCGGCGGTAATTCGCTGAGCCTTATAATATCATCTACTGGCATCGCCGTATGAGACAATAGGGCCTCAATTGTTTTGCGTTCAATGTCGCCACTGGTGTGTTCCCGCGCGGCCTCGAAAAGGGGTAGTCCAATCGGGTCGGACAACGGCTTGGAGCGCAGCGCTGATAATTCTTCTAAGATATCGTCTATCGTTTGGGTCAGTTTCGCGCCGTCGCGGATCAGCTGATTGGCGCCCTGTGATTGCAGGTCAAGCGGTGATCCGGGAACTGCAAAAACCTCTCGGCCTTGCTCTAGGGCTTGGCGAGCAGTGATCAATGATCCTGATCGTTTAGCTGCCTGGACAACAATCACCCCCAGGGCAATGCCGCTGATCAGGCGATTTCGTTTCGGGAAGTGCCGGGCGGTGGGGCGGGTGCCAAGAGCCGCCTCGCTGAGCAAAAGCCCCTGAGCTGCGATGGCGTCCTGCAAAGCCTCATTTTCTTTTGGGTACACAATATCCAAGCCGCCCGCGATACAGGCGATGGTGCCTACCTGCAAGCTGGTCGCATGTGCAGCGGTATCAATCCCGCGCGCCAATCCGCTAGCAACGATAATCCCAGCTTCCGATAAGCCAGCAGCAAGATCGCGGGTCATCTTGATTCCAGCAGCGTTGGCATTCCGGGCGCCGACCATGCCTATAATATCTTTGTCTAACAGGTGCGTGTGACCAAGGGAGAAAAGCACTGGCGGCGCATCATCAATCGCCGCTAGTCGGTCCGGATAAGGCCCGTCGCCCAGAAACAGGGCTTCGCCGCCTAATGCTTCTAGTGCCGCTAATTCTTGTTGAACGCTGGCTTTAGACGGTGGGGAAAGCTTCTTGCCACCTTTCGCTGACAGTTCCGGGATGGCCTGAAGTGCTTCGACAGCGCTGCCATACATGCTAAGCAGTTGGCGATAGGTAATTGGCCCAACGCGGCTTGTGTTTGATAGCTGCAGCCGCGCTATTTTTTCTTGCTTTGAAAGACTAGAAGAGGAGAATAAATCGGACACGTTCAACCTTACCCATAAAAACTAGGTCGACTATATCAGCAGGTTGTGTCGGCGTCTACTCGCCAGAAGCTTTATTATTAGAAGCTTTGTCATCGTCGTCGGCTGGCTTAGTTTTTGATTTTTGGCCGATTTTCGGCTCAGTGCCGCTGAAAAGCCGCATCAAGTTTGCATGGTGCCTGATCACGACAACCAGTGCGATGATAGACAACACCCACATGATGAAATAATCGGCCAGCGCTATTGCAAGAACGGGTGCTGCAATAGCGGCCAGCATCCCTGCTAGCGAGCTGAAGCGGAATATGGCCGCGGCACCGAGCCAGATTAGTAGACAAAAAAGCCCAATCATCCAATTGATCGCCAATATGGTGCCGAAAAATGTTGCAACGCCTTTCCCGCCTTTGAACTTTAAATAGATGGGAAAACAGTGACCAAGAAACGCAGCGGCACCGGCTAGTGCTGCAACATCGGGCCCCACAAACTCGCGAGCTATTAAAACAGCTAAGGCACCTTTTCCTGCATCCAACATTAATACGATCAAGGCGAGCGCTTTGTTGCCTGTCCTTAGAACGTTAGTGGCGCCGATGTTCCCCGAACCAATGTCTCGCACATCGCCGTAGCCAGCAAGCTTACATAAGACGAAGCCAAAAGGAACCGCTCCCAGCAAATACGCTGAGATGACTGTTATATAATGGAGAGTGGTCATTTCCATCGCTGCATCCTCATTTTGAATTAGCTTATTTTATACAGGCTTTTACCGCCGACAATAGTCTCATAAACCCGGCCTTGCACGGGGATCGTTTCAAACGGTGTATTCTTATATTTGCCTTGCAGAACGCTTTCATGGATAGCCCAGGGTGTGCCCGGGTCCAGAATAATGAGATCCGCCCGAGCGCCTTTGGCCAGAGACCCGCAGTCCAATCCAAGAATTGATGCCGGCGTACTTGTCATGGCTTGCATGGCAGCCATCATGTCGATTTTCTTGCTGTGAACCAGCGATAGTACCAGCGACAACATAGTCTCTAAGGACGCGATTCCAGCTTCGGCCTGGGCCATTGGCAAGCGCTTTGTATCTTCGCTACAGCCTTTATGATCGGAGCAGATGATATCAATCGTGCCATCTGCGACGCCCTCAATCAGCGCGACGCGATCTTCCTCTGACCTGAGAGGCGGCGAAACCTTTGCAAATGTCCGATATCCTTCGAGGGCGTTCTCGTTGAGATGTAGATAGTGCGGCGCTGTGCCGCAAGTGATCTTTATCCCGCGATCTTTGGCAGCCTTGATTGCTAGCACGCCGTCCCGCGATGATACGAGCGGAATATGTAGCCGCGCTCCCGTTAGCTCGGCTAGCCTAGCGTCTCGCTCGATCTGAATGACTTCGGCGGCCACCGGAATACCGGCCAACCCCAAGCGGTCAGAAACCTCACCCTCGTGGGCATAGCCATTGCCTGCCAAATCTAGATCCTGAGCAAATTGAACAATCAGGGCATCGAAATTTTTGGCGTAGGTCATCAAGCGCCGCATGACCTGCGCGTTGGAAACAGGACGCTCGCAGTCCGTAAAGGCAACAGCGCCGGATTCTAGCATTTGACCTAGCTCAGCGATTTCTTTTCCTTGCATTCCTTTGGTTGCAGCACCCATCGGATGAACGACCACGCCGCCTGCCTTGTCCGACCGCGTCCTGATCCGCTCAACAGGCGCATCAGTGTCGATGATATTTGTCTGATTGGGCTGCAAAATCAGCGTCGTAACACCGCCCGCTAGCGCCCCCGCTCGGTCGACCTGATGGGACCGCATGTCAACAAGACCCGGCATCAAGATTTTACCACGACAATCTGTTGTCTCAGCGCCAACAGGAATTTCACCATTGGTCACTGCGCCGACGATTCGATCACCGCTGGTTAGGAGCGCACCTCTTTCATCGGAGCCTGTTGCCGGATCAATAAGTCGTGCATTTTTCCACGCTTTTAAGACGCTCATGACACGGCTCCTGAATCAGACGCAAGGCCTTGCAGGTCTTTCGTCAAGATATCAAGGCAGGCCATACGAACCGCTACACCCATCTCGACTTGCTCTTGGATCGCTGAGCGGTCCATATCATCAGCAACGTCAGAGGCTATTTCAACTCCTCGGTTCATGGGGCCGGGGTGCATCACCAGAACGTCGTTTTTAGCGACAGCTAGCTTTTCTTGCGTCAGTCCCCAGAAATGGAAATATTCGCGGAGGGACGGCAGGAAGGCTCCTTGCATGCGTTCTTGTTGCAAGCGCAGCATCATAACAACGTCTACGCCTGATAATCCTTCTTCCATATTGTGGAAGACCTCAACACCCATATCTTCAGCGTGGCGCGGTAATAATGTTGGCGGCGCTACCAGTCTAACCCGTGCCCCCATAGCCGTGAGCAACCAGATATTAGATCGAGCGACCCGGCTGTGAACAACGTCCCCGCTGATTGCAATCGTCAAGCCGTGCAGCTTACCCTTACGTCTGCGGATAGTTAGGGCATCCAGAAATGCCTGTGTGGGATGCTCATGGCGACCATCTCCAGCGTTGATAACGGCGCAGTCAACTTTTTGGCTCAGCAGCTCAACAGCACCACTATCGCCGTGGCGAATAACCAAAACATCAGGCTTCATCGCGTTCAGCGTAAGGGCTGTGTCCAGCAGCGTCTCACCCTTGCGGATGGAGCTAGTCTCGGTGGTCATGCTGATCGTATCCATACCAAGGCGGCGCCCCGCGATCTCAAAGCTCATGAGCGTGCGCGTACTATTTTCAAAGAATAGATTGATTTGAGTGAGGCCAGCAAGCTTGCCTGATTGTTTGGTACGGCCTTTATCATCGCTGCGGTTTTGCTCGGCGTACATCTCGGCAGTGTCTAGCAAATATTTTATTTCTGTAGGGTCAAGGCCCCACGTGCCTAAAAGATGTCGATGCGGCCATTGCTGGCCTGATGGTGGGGCAACGTCGGCCCGGTTGTAACCTTCACGAATTGGGGTCATGATCACCTTATATCCCGTTATTTACAGGGTCCATACAGCGTTTACCCTTCGCTGACCAGCTTATTTGCTGTTGAGCCAAAAAGCAAAACCTGATCTAAATTTTATACAGTTTTATCCAACGGGTCTTTAGGCGGTGTCTAAAGCGCCTTGCAAAATATATGCAGCGGCCATTTTATCGACGGCTGCAGCGCGCTTGGCCCGGCTGGTATCAGCCTCTAGCAGTGTGCGCGTCACCGCAGCTGTGCTTAGCCGCTCGTCTTGGAACACTTGCGGCAAATCGATATGACCTGCGATATTCCTAGCCATTGTCCTTACGCCTTGGCAGCGCGGCCCTTCGGAGCCGTCCATATTAACAGGTAAACCGTATACCAAGCCGCCAATATTGTGTTCTTTTACGATCTCAATCAGCCGGACAATATCCTTGCTAAATTTAGTGCGCTTTATGGTTTCTAGGGGCGTTGCAATCATCAAGCCAGTATCGCTAATAGCTAATCCGATTGTCTTGGTTCCAATATCAAGGCCGATCAGCCGTTTGCCGCGCGGCAAATTGCCTTTCAGCGCCAAAACCGAGTCATACATCAGAGATTTGGACACCAAAGGTTTGGGCACTATCGGCTTCGAGGTCATTGCTTTTTAATCCACGCTCGAGTGCGGACAGCTGCATTTTCGCGAATATTCATGTAGAACAAATTATAATCATACACATGATAGCTACCTGGCCCAGCCTCCAACTCCCGCCAAATATCAGTGACTGGCGGTTTGGTAAGGCGTAGGAATCCATCGCTATCGCATTCAGCGCCTGTTAGACCGATCTTGGGGGCTCCCAGCGGCTCGACTTCCTTTGAAAATTCAAGGCCGCCCAGATGCAGGGCAGTATCGGCAGTACCGCCGACGGTCCAAGTGAGTGGATTGGTGCATAAAATACTGCTGCCAATTTTACTATTGCCCGAGAAGCCATCGCTCGCATGGAATACCTCAACGAAATTACTAGAATCGCCGTCCGGTGCAAAGCTAAGGAAAGAGGATACACAGCTATTTTGGTCCGGTGTCACGCACGGCTCGATATCAGGTAGAGCGCCGAGGTCTTCTTCAATTGAGATCGGCCACCCAATCAAATAAGCACCAACCATTTGATCAGCAAGCTCAGTGCCGCTGATCCTGTCCCGCAGCAGACGCAGGCCAAGCAAGCTGCCTTGGCTGTGAGCGGCCAGAATGAAAGGTCGGCCTTTATTGTCATTTTCAATATAATGATCAAAGGCGGCCAGTACGTCTTGATACGCAAAGTCGAGCGCGAGCCAACCGGCACCGTCCTCGGCTAAAAAAGCCCCGAATGTCGCTTGGCGGTAGCGGGGCAGATAAACCTGTGCGCTTAGTGTAAAAGCGGTGGCCTGATGCTTGATGACCAATCCATTAACGCCGTCGTTAGCGTCTTCATTATCAAGCGGTGCATTCCAGCGAGCGCGTTTGAAATAAGTCGTGGGGTGAAGGTAAAAGAGGTCAGCCTCGGGCACCATCGCGATTTGGGCAACGCCTTCGGGCAGGTAGTCGCTTGTCGGCGAGGGCTGTCCAGGGCGGATGAACCATCCACTGGCATCGCTATAATTCGGTGCCGGGGTCGCTGGCTCCTCGCTGATTGGATGATCGGGCACAAAGGCACCCCGCATAACTGCAAGGGGATTAGCCGCGGCCCATATCACCGCAGCAACAGATAAAAGAATGAGAGCTAGCAGCAAAAGCAGGAATTTGCTCGCGATTGATGTTTTTGCCTTCTCTGCCACCTTCAGTCTCCGAATTCGCTAAGGCCATAGCCCCATGATGATATCATCAGTATAGTCACCATTTAATAGGCGAATAGCCCGACTACGAGAGCCTTCTTTCACGAAACCTGCAGATTTGTAAAGCGAAAGCGCACTGCCATTGGGAGCGTGAACGTGCAGTTCGATCTTTTCCAAGGTGGGATGATCATGCACCCACTGGGTCATCTGCTGTAAAAGCGAGCGCCCAATACCTTGTCTGCGGTGGGCACGGTCAACGGTCATCGCCATTGTTGTCACGTGGCGCACTTTTTTCCGGAAATCAGTGAAACAGTCGATCATCCCGACAATGCTCCCGTCCTTTTCTGCGATCAGGCATGTCTCTAAGGAGCGGCTTTGCTTCATCAATATCCAGTTACGCCGCCGCCACCATGTCATGGGGGTCTCATTCGGCCCGGAAATCAGCCATTCGCTCTCGGCTAAGACGGTTGCTGTATAGCGATTGATCGCCCGCGCATCCGACATTTCTACTGGACGGATCGTGATATTTTGGCTGTTTATTGTCTGTGTCATAGGGGCAGAAAAGAATATTGTGGGTGAATTGACAAGAAAAACCTTTGGATAAGTCGATTCCCCGCTTGAAACGAGTCCGTCTCACAGGTAAGTTGCGCGCTGTTTTAGGGGCGCGTGGGTCGCCCCTTCATTGCTAATCAGATCAAGGAACCATCATGTCAGAGATCGACAAAGCAACAGTAGCCAAGATCGCGCGGCTGTCTCGAATCAAAATCGATGAGGATAAGCAAGAAGCGCTGGCATCTGAGTTGAACAATATTTTGGGCTGGGTCGAGCAGCTAGGTGAAGTTGATACCGATAATGTTGAGCCGATGAGCAGCGTCGTTAACGCAAAGCTGCGCTGGCGGGCAGATGAGATCACTGACGGTAATAAACAAGATGACGTGCTAGCCAACGCCCCTCGGGCTGAGTTTGGCTTCTACGCTGTCCCCAAAGTGATTGAATAGGATTAGACATGACAGATTTAACCAAAATATCAATTGCTGAAGCCCGTGACGGTATGAAGCGCGGTGATTTCTCCTCGGTTGAGCTGACCGAGGCCCATATCGCTGCAGTCGATGGCTTTGATGCCATGAATGCCTATATTGTAAAGACGCCTGAAAAGGCGCTGGAGATGGCGAAACAGGCGGATGCGACGATCGCCGAGGGCGGCGGCGCTGGCATGACAGGGATCCCTGTTGGGGTGAAGGACCTGTTTTGTACGAAGGGCGTTCGCACCACAGCGTGTTCGCATATCCTAGACGGGTTTGAGCCTAGGTACGAAAGCACAGTCACCCAAAATCTTTGGGATGACGGCGCGGTAATGCTGGGTAAGTTGAACATGGACGAGTTCGCTATGGGCAGCTCGAACGAGACTAGTTTCTATGGCCCCGTGAAAAATCCGTGGCGCAAGGGCGATCAGGACACTGTTCCCGGCGGGTCCAGCGGTGGATCAGTATCATCGGTATCTGGCTTCGCGGCGATGGCTGCAACGGCCTCTGATACAGGCGGATCGATTCGCCAACCGGCGGCCTTTACCGGCACTGTTGGTATCAAGCCAACATATGGTAGGTGTTCGCGCTATGGCATGGTCGCTTTTGCAAGCTCGCTGGATCAAGCAGGCACGATCACGCGGTCGGTGCGGGACGGCGCCATCATGCTGGAAAGTATCTGCGGATTCGATCCTAAAGATAGCACTAGTGTCGATATCCCTGTTCCAAACTTTGAGGCAGCTCTGACCGGCGATATTCGCGGGATGAAAATCGGTATTCCGAAAGAGTATTATCTGGACGGTATGCCCACTGAGATCGAAGCCCTTTGGGAGCAAGGCAAGGCTTGGCTGAAAGACGCTGGCGCTCATATTGTTGAGATCAGTTTGCCTCACACCAAATACGCTCTGCCGACATATTATATTGTCGCACCGGCTGAGGCGTCCTCGAACCTAGCGCGTTATGACGGCGTTCGCTACGGCCTGCGCGAAACTGTTGAAGGCGGCGGCTTAGACGATATGTATGAAGCCACCCGCGCCGCTGGTTTCGGTGATGAGGTTAAGCGCCGGATTATGATCGGCACCTACGTTCTGTCCGCTGGATATTATGATGCCTATTATTTGAAAGCCCAAAAGGTACGTCAACTGATCGCCAA
>Ga0316189_10002214_pt1 | contig 19113 bp, 16 predicted proteins | sample LowCovwburrow_MG_FD_204930 | JGI IMG/M metagenome (GOLD analysis project Ga0316189, IMG submission 204930) | Coastal sediment microbial communities from Maine, United States - Lowes Cove worm burrow | ecosystem: Environmental > Aquatic > Marine > Coastal > Sediment | place: USA: Maine...
TTAATTTTTGTGCTTTTGCATAATAAGCGTCGTAATAGGCTGATGACAGCGCATAGGCGCCTATCATAATTCGACGTTTGACTTCGTCACCAAAGCCTTGGGTACGGGTCTTAGTGTACATGTCTACCAAATCAGTATATTCCTCAGCCCGATAACCATATCGTACTCCATCGAAACGGCTAAGGTTTGACGAGGCTTCTGCTGGCGCAATCACATAGTAGCTGGGCAATGCGAGATGTGTGTTGGGTAAGGAAACTGTTTTGATCTTTGCGCCAAGTTTTTCGTAAACCTTGATCGCGTTCTCGATCAGCGCGGCGATCTCAGTATCCAAACCACTACCAAAAAATTCTTCAGGTAAGCCAATAGTCAGCCCTGCTAAAGAATCGTTTAAGTTTAGAGTAAAGTCTTCCGCAGGTATGTCTAGAGACGTTGAATCCTTTGCATCAAAGCCGACCATGGAATTCATTAATAGAGCTGCATCCTCGGCAGTGTGGGTCATCGGGCCAGCTTGATCGAGTGAAGAAGCAAACGCTACCATGCCGTAGCGCGAACACCGGCCGTAGCTGGGTTTAACTCCGGTTAGGCCGCAAAAAGCTGCGGGTTGACGGATAGATCCTCCGGTATCGGTGCCGGTAGCAGCGGGCGCTAGCTGGGCGGCTACGGCGGTTGCAGACCCCCCTGAGCTGCCGCCGGGAACCAGTGTTTGGCCAGCGCTACTCCAGGGATTGCTAACGGCTCCGAAGTAGGAGTTCTCATTGGAGGAGCCCATGGCAAACTCATCCATATTGGTCTTGCCTAAAGTAACCGTTCCTGATTGGTGCATATTCTCAACCACGGTGGCGGTATAAGGAGCGATGAAGTTTTCCAATATTTTTGAGCCGCAAGTAGTTCGCAGGCCATCAATGCAAAATATATCTTTTTGCGCAATGGGTAAGCCCAATAATGGAGATGTGTCACCAGACGCCCGACGTTGGTCGGCATCAGTTGCTTGCTGCAAGCTTTGTTCGGCACTGGTGCTTATGAAGGCATTGTGATTTGATTGTTCAATCTTGTCTAAATATTGCTGGGTCAGCTCCACACTTGAAACTTGGCCTGTGCTTAGTTCGTGAGATAATTGGGTAAGACTTGGTATGGTCACTGCTTGATTCCTGTCATTTGAGTTCAATCTGTTAAAGTTTCAACCGCCTAATTCATGGGCATGATTGAATAAAGTTACTCTTGATCAGAGTCTTGGAGTTCTGAGTAGGGTGATTTATTACAGCTGGGTTAAGCTCAATCAATTACCTTGGGAACTAAATACAATCCGTCTTCAGAAATTGGTGCGAGGGCCTGAAATTTTTCACGATTGTTCACTTCAGTTACTTGATCAGCTCTAAGCCTTAATGTTGCATCAAACGGATGCGTCATTGCTTCAACGTTTGTAGTATCGCAGGCGTCCATTTGTTCTACCAGAGCGAGAATGTTTGATAGCTCTGATCGATATTTTTCCACCTCAGCATCATCAATTTTCAAGCGTGCCAGGCGGGCGATATCGTGAACTGTTTTCTTCTCTAATGTCATGTTTTTTACTCAATGATTTGGCTACTATGGTCGCACCGAATTTGTGCTTAATCCATTCCGATTTTCACGCTTAAACTGGGGTGTTTGTAGACAGCTGAAAAGTTGATAAGCTCGGTTGTTAGGCAGGTTTAGGTCAATGCTTGACAGCTGTTGGTAGTTTTCGATGTATAAACCACGAAATTACCACAGTTAGCCGATTTGTTGAATAGAATGTGGTGGTTTTCCGTTGTACAATTACTGATTACCAACTTTAATAATATACTTTCTCATAAGTTCCGGAAAATCTCTATGTTACGCAGCATTTTAGGACTGTTTTCAAATGATTTAGCGATCGATTTGGGTACTGCAAATACACTTATCTACGTTAAGGAAAAAGGCATAATTTTGAACGAACCATCGGTGGTGGCAATCCGTTATGCACCTGGTGGAGGGGTTAATAATAAGAGTATATTGGCGGTTGGTGCCGAAGCTAAAAAAATGCTCGGTAGAACACCTGGTTCAATAAAAGCCATCAGGCCTATGAAAGACGGAGTGATCGCCGATTTTAATGTCACTGAGAAAATGCTTAAGCATTTCATCAAGAAAGTACAGGAAAATCGTTTTTTACAAGGCAGCCCCAGAATTATTATTTGTGTGCCCTGTGGTTCGACTCAAGTTGAGCGACGAGCTATCCGCGAGTCGGCCTACGGTGCTGGTGCTCGCGAAGTATATTTGATCGAAGAGCCTATGGCAGTCGCAATTGGTGCCAATCTACCAGTAGCTGAACCCACTGGTTCCATGGTGTTGGATATTGGTGGTGGTACAACGGAGGTAGGAGTCATGTCGCTAGGCGGTATGGTTTATAGTACTTCGCTTAGAGTTGCTGGCGATACCTTTGATGAAGCCATTATCAATCATGTGCGTCGCAATCACGGTCTATTGATTGGTGAGGCCAGCGCAGAACGCGTTAAGAAAGCAATCGCTACCGCCTGGGACAAGTCGGAGGAGCGAGAAATGGAAGTTAAAGGCCGTGACATCGCCGAAGGTTTGTCACGGGCAGTGACGCTCAGCAGTAGAGAGATTTACTCAGCAATTGCCGATCCTTTGGAATCCATTGTACAAACCATTAAGCAAGCCTTGGAGCAAACGCCTCCCGAATTGAGTGCCGATATCGGCGATAAAGGCATGGTTATTGCGGGTGGCGGCGCTTTGATGCGAGACATGGATCGACGACTAATGGAAGATACTGGCCTACCAGTTGTAATCGCTGATGACCCTCTAACCTGTGTTGCTCGAGGATGTGGCCGTGCACTTGAGGAAATGGATAATCTGGGTGACGTGTTCGCCCACGAGTAGATTGCACGCCACAGCTCAAATTCAAAGCTACCTCTTAAGAGTTGCGTAAATGGTAGGAGTTGCGTAAATGGCAATCGCCTTTCGTAAGGGCTCCGAATGGTCACAATTTGGTGCGGTGTGTATTCTTGCAATTAGCTTGATGGTAGTGGATGCTCGAACCAATTGGCTTGTAATGCCGCGTAATATTATGGCGGTGGCGATAACGCCTGTACGAACACTCGCGTCAATGCCCAGCGCAATAGGCAGAACCTTCAATAGCGCGCTCTCGGCTGAACCTGATATCAAGTTAGCATACGATAATCTACGCAACGAGTATTTTCAGCTGAAGGCTGAGACTCTATCTTTGCGAGGCTTGCAGGAAGAGAATGAGGATCTGCGGGCATTGCTGGATGCTTCGCAGAGAGTAAAAGAGACAATAACCTTAGCCGAGCTGATAAACGTGAGTATTGACCCCTACAACCATAGTATTTTGGTTGGTCGTGGGTTAAGGCATGGTGTTTATGGCGGTCAAGCGGTCATCGATGATCAGGGTGTGATTGGGCAGGTAGTAGAAGTGATGCCATTTAACAGTAGCGTTCTACTGATAACCGATCCTAGCCATGCCTTACCTGTACAGGTGCGGCGCACAGGTTTGCGCACGGTGGTTTATGGTACAGGCAGTAAGTCTATGTTACGTGTTCCTTATCTAAATCAGAATTCTGACATACAGACCGGCGATGTGCTCATTAGTTCCGGCTTGGGTGGACGTTTCCCCAATGGCTACCCAGTTGCAACAGTAAGTGAAGTAGAAATAATTCAAGACGAGGCTTTTATGCGGGTCTCTGCAACTCCAATCGCTAAATTGGATCGATCTAATCATGTGCTTTTATTGTCGCGTGACCAGTCGAGTTCAAACGACAATGTAATTCCGCTTCGACTGCCACTCAATGAGGAACTCTCAAATGGGACAAACAGTAGTTCAGGTTCAAAACAGGATGTGCAGGCAGAAAACTCACCCAGTGATGCTATCAATGTGTCAGCCGAACGGCGGGGCGGTTAAATGCGCGTAATGGTGTATTTACTTTGAGAAACCAGACTACTAGTTTAAAGCTGTTTTGGGCAATATGTTTTTCCACATTTGTTGCCTTGGTCTTAACAATTTTGCCTGTGCCGCAATGGTGGCTATATTTATGGCCCGACTGGATGGCTCTGGTGGTTGTTTATTGGGCGTTGACCATGCCAGATCGAGTTGGCCCTTGGGTGGGATTTCTAGTTGGCCTGGTTCTTGAAGTATTGTTCGTACGTAATTTTGGTGTGCTCGGTTTTGGTATGGCAGCTTTGGCGTTTATAGTGAATCGGGTATCGCAGCAATTAAGAGTGTTGTCAGTTTGGCAGCAAATGTTGTTGATTGGGATTTTTGTCGGGATATTTAAATTAGTAACTGGGTGGCTATATGGTTTGATTGATGATTTCACCATTACTAATGAATATTGGTATTCGCTGCTTGGCGGAATGCTGGTTTGGCCATTTGTGTTTATTTTATTGCAAGAACTGCGGCGCTCAGCTCGCATTATCTAAGGAATTCCCTAAGTGGTTGAGCAGCTTGAATTAAAAGATTACCTACGCGAGACGAACCTTATTCATTCGCGTCTGGTGGCCTTGATTGTGTTGCTTGGGCTAATGACCGTTGTGCTCATGGCGCGCATTTGGTACTTGCAGGTGTATCAATATCAACGGTTTGAGGTATTGTCCAAAGATAACCGTGTACGATTAGTTCCGGTGCCTCCTGTCAGAGGGCAGATTTATGATCGCACCGGCAAAGTGTTGGCTGAAAACATTCCGGTCTTCACTCTAGAGATATTGCCATCCGAGGTCCGCGATATGGACAGCTTATTGGACGAGCTGGCAAAGATAGTGCAGATATCGCCCAATGAAGTTAAAAAGTTTAAATCGCAAGTCAGAACGCGACCTGATTTTGAAGCACAGATACTTAAAGTTAATATTAGTGAAACCGAAGCAGCCAGATTTTTTGTAAATAAGCATCGGTATTTGGGTGCAGAGGTACACGCTCGTCTGCAACGACATTATCCTTATGGCGGTGAGTTGGTGCATGCTCTGGGTTATGTAGGCCGTATTAACCAGCGTGAAGCTGGAACTATAGATGCAGCGGCGTATAAGGGCACTGAATACATTGGCAAGCTCGGCATAGAGGCAATGTATGAGGACGTGCTGCTGGGTGAAGTAGGCTTTGAACAGATTGAGACCAATGCCCATGGTCAGCGTGTTCGTACTCTCAATCGAAAACCACCTGTTTCTGGAGAAGACATATATCTGAATTTGGATGCGGATTTACAGCTTAAAGCAAGAGAGTACTTGGGTGATAGAAGAGGGTCGGTTATCGCCATCGAGCCTCAGTCCGGCGATGTGCTGGCGTTTGTTAGCAGCCCTGTGTACGACCCTAATAAATTTGTAAATGGCATAGATCATCGCTCATACAACCAACTTCGAGATGATATCAATCGGCCATTATTAAACAGAGCGTTAAATGGGCGCTACGCTCCAGGTTCAACTATTAAAGGCTTGGTGGCCTTGGCGGGCCTAGAAAACGGCTGGAGTAAAGAGTCTAAGATTGTGTGCCCCGGTTATTATCGGCTCAAAGGTAACACCCATCGTTATCGCTGCTGGAAAAGGCAAGGACACGGTTCGGTCACACTGATGGAATCTATAATGCAGTCTTGCGACGTGTTTTATTACTCGCTAGCCAACGCGCTTGGTATTGATAAATTACATGGTTTTTTGGGTAAGTTCGGCTTGGGTAAAAGAACCGGAATTGATCTTAAGGGCGAACCTTCTGGCTTGATGCCTTCGAAAGAATGGAAGAGAAATGTGCGTGGTAACCCATGGTACCCGGGTGAAACGTTGATTACAGGTATTGGTCAAGGTTATATGCTTGCCACACCGTTGCAGCTAGCGGTTATGACCGCGACTATAGCCAACCGAGGAAATCGTATCCAACCGCGTCTAGTAGACCGCTTGACCCACGGCAGCGGCGATAACTTTCAGCAAGTGGCAGACTTGCAAGGAGAGCTGCTTGAGAAAGTAAATGTAGAAGCGGAACACCTATCCACCATCATTGAGTCGATGCACAATGTTGTACAACACCCGCGTGGCACAGCTAGACGCTCAGGCATGGATGCAAAATATACGTTCGCCGGTAAAACCGGTACCGCACAAGTAGTGGCTATTGCTCAAGGCGCAAAATATGACGCGTCAAAGCTGGCTGAATTTCACCAAGATCACGCACTGTTTATCGCTTTCGCGCCGCTTGAAAACCCTAAAATTGCCTTAGCTGTGATCGTCGAAAATGGCGGCAGCGGTAGTAGTGTAGCCGCTCCTATAGCGCGTAAAGTGTTGGACTATTACCTATTGGGTGAAGATGCAAATGCAGCTCCAGAGGAAACTGAAGATACCAATGCCGCGCTAGAGATGAATAAGTCTCTAGAATCGAGTGCGAATAGGCAGGCCACTGCGGCTGAGCAAAGCGTTAGTCGCGCTGTGACTAGCTAGCGTATTGGGGGAATAGTAAGCGTGTTTAGAGTCAAAATTGATCTGCCCTTATTCGTCGGTTTGCTAATCCTAAGCGCTGCTAGTCTATTGATACTCTATAGTGCTGGTGGCGAAAATATGCGTTTGTTGTTTAATCAATCGGTGCGCATGGTTGTTGCTTTTGCGGTGATGATTATATTTGCCCAGATTCGACCCGACTCCTGGTTTAGATGGTCCCCTTACATTTTCAGTATAGGCTTGCTAATGCTGGTTTTAGTATTGCTGATTGGTTACACGGGTAAAGGGGCTCAGCGCTGGCTTGATTTGGGTGTATTTAGATTCCAGCCTGCCGAGCTTATGAAAATTGGTGTTCCGATGATGGTTGCTTGGGTGCTGACATTGAGGCCGTTACCGCCGAATAATTTGACCTTATTTTATGCGGCTATAGTACTGCTATTGCCGGCTGCTTTGATACTTAAGCAGCCGGATTTAGGCACAACAATCATGATTTTTGCATCAGGCACCGTGATAATATTTTTAGCCGGGTTCTCATGGCGCAGTATTGGAGCTATGGCTTTGATTGGCGGCGTGAGCGCACCGTTTATGTGGCAGATGTTACATGACTATCAACGTCGGCGAATTCTTACTCTCTTTGATCCGTGGTCTGACCCCTTAGGTGATGGATATCATAGTATTCAGTCGATGATAGCCATTGGATCAGGCGGTATCCAAGGTAAGGGTTGGGGTGCGGGAAGTCAGTCGCAGCTTGAGTTTATTCCCGAGAGACATACCGATTTCATTTTTTCGGTGTTCTCCGAAGAGTTTGGTTTCATAGGCGTGTTATTATTGTTCGCTCTGTACATTGCAATCACCGGACGTGGGCTGTATATAGCGTATTACACTAAAGATACCTACTCGAGATTGCTCGCAGGTAGTCTTTCAATGACCTTCTTTTTCTATGTTTTTGTCAATATTGGTATGGTGGCAGGCATATTGCCAGTTGTCGGCGTACCATTACCACTCATCAGTTACGGTGGCACCTCAATGGTGACAATTATGGCGGGCTTTGGCATTTTGATGGGTATTCACAATCACCGTAGTTTGATGTCTAGGTAACTCAGAATGGATGCTGATTTGAAAGATTCGACTTTTTTCTATTCGGTAAGGTTTTATTCGGTAAGGTTTTATTCAATTATGATTTATTTATGAAAAGTTCGAATAAAAATACCTCAAGGGTAAAGCTGCTTTGTGGCGGGCTACTTGTGATGTCCGCGCTTGGATTCAGTGTCACCACACAGGCAATTAGTTTAAGCGAACATCCTAAGCTACAAGCTGTCGCCGATGAGCTGGTTGCGCAGGGACACTATAGTCAAGTAGAGCTAGAAGTAATTTTTGAACAAGCTGAAATCCAGCAATCAATTTTGGAGGCTATGCTTAATCCTGCGGAATATAAGTTCACTTGGGGAAAATACCGTAAGCTTTTCTTGCAAGAAGACAGAATTCAGCAAGGAGTGGATTTCTGGAATAAATATGAATCAGAGTTTGCCAGAGCAGAACAGGAATTTGGCGTGCCAGCCAGCATCATCGCAGCAATAATTGGTGTCGAATCCAAGTTTGGCAAATATAAAGGCAAACACAAGGTGCTGGATAGTTTGGTTACCCTGGTTGTTGGTTTTGAACGCCGCAGTAAGTTTTTTGCTAAGGAGTTAAAAGAGTTCTTGTTGCTTAGCAAAGACAATGACTTGGAAGTTGGGAAAATAATGGGTTCCTATGCTGGTGCTGTGGGCTTTCCACAATTTATTGCCAGTAGCTATAGGGCATACGCAGTTGATTTTAGCGGTGATGGCAAAACTGATCTAATAGATCAACCTATCGATGCCATAGGCAGCGTAGCGAACTATTTTGTCAAGAATGGCTGGCTGGCCGGTCAGCCGGTAACTTCGCAAGCCCACTCAACATTGCCGAAGCAGGTCGCAGTCTTGGCGAGCCGAAAACGTAGGGTGGAGCATAAGGCTCTAGACTTACGTGAGCTGGGCGCACCTATTAATGAAGGCGTTAGCGATGCCGAGAAATTAGCTGTGCTGATGTTAAATGCCAATGAAATTGTTGAATCTGCTGAAGAGTCCGGCGTGTACATCGTACGTGCAGGAGACACAGCCTGTGAGGTTGCTGAAAGACATAATGTGTCATGTAAAACCGTGTTTAAGCTTAATAATTTGAGTAAAAACGGAGCGATATTTCGCGGCCAAAGATTAAAGCTTCCGCTTTCCGAGGGTCATGATGCCAAAGATAGCCAGAAGGCAAGCGGTCGAGAACAAGCTGTCGTGAATTTCGAAGTGTATATTGTGCGGGCAGGAGACACTGCTTGTGAAATAGCGGAGAACCACAATGTGTCATGTAAAACCTTGTTTAAGGTTAATGATTTAGATAAAAGCGGAGCAATATTGCTTGGACAAAAGTTGAAACTTCCGATTGCGAGCCCCCCATTAGTGGATGTAAAAAAGACCCACAAGGTTAGTGGCAGTAAATGGGAAATCAGCAGCGCTAGTCAGCCATCAACCCCATCAAAGACATCAACCCCATCAACCCCATCAACCCCAATTGATGATTTAAGTCTGCCGCAACCGATCTATTTCTTTACTCATGAAAACTTCTATGTAATTACTCGTTACAACCAGAGTGTGCTCTACGCGATGGCAGTTTATGATTTGAGTATCGAAATCGATAAAGCCAAGCGCCAAACCAATTAAACAGTGATAATTTAGCAGTGAAAATGAACAGCACCAATAAGACAAAGTACGCATTGGCATTGCTATTGTTTGGTTTGGTAACAGCCCAGACCAGCGCCCAGCAAGAAGACTCAAGAACGCAGAATGCTCTGGTTCCACCAGCCGAAGAAGAAACGTATTTTGCAATAAATGCGGATTTGCCTGCACCGAATATAGACGCTCGGGCATGGGCTGTTTTGGAGTTCAATAGTGGGCAGCTAATTGCTGGTAGTAGGGCATTGGATCGATTTCCACCTGCCAGCATTACCAAGTTGATGTCGACGTATATTGTTTTTGATGCTTTGCAGGGTGGTGATGTAAGCCTGCAAGATCAGGTGTCTATTAGCGAGAAAGCTTGGCGTACAGAGGGTTCGCGCATGTTTGCCGAGGTTGGGAGCAAGATTGAGCTACAACATCTGCTTAAGAGCACGATCATTCAATCTGGTAATGATGCTGCCGTAGCACTGGCTGACCACGTCGCTGGCAGTGAATTACAATTTGCTCAAATGATGAATAAAACGGCGGCTGATCTTGGCTTAAGTAGCTCCCATTTCATGAACTCCACCGGCTTGCCCGACCCAGATCACTATATGTCAGCAATGGATATTGGGGTTTTGTCTGCGGCCATTATCCGTGATCATCCCCAGTTTTATGCCTGGTACTCGGAGAGGCAATATGAGCACAACGGCATAGTTCAGTATAACCGCAATAAACTGTTGTGGAGGGATAAGAGCATAGACGGCCTGAAGACAGGACACACGCAAGCTGCTGGGTTTTGTTTGGTAGGATCTGCCCTTCGAAATGGTGAAAGGTGGATTGCGGTTGTGTTGGGCTCATCAGACGAGAAATCGAGGGAACATGCTGTGCAGTCATTGCTGGATTATGCTTTTGCGGCATATGAGCCGGTTCAAATGTTAGGACAACAGGGCGGCGTAGCCACCGCTAACGTTTACTTGGGCGAGGTAGATGAAGTTTTGCTGCAAGCGCAGAGCCCGGTGAATCTAGTTGTACCCGCGGGGCGCGAAAAAGATGTGGTCACTGAGTTGCAGTACAGCCCGTATTTTCGTGCGCCGATTGAAATTGGGCAGTCTATGGGAGTAGCTACTTTGACTCTTGACAATAAGCGCCTAGCGGATGTGCCATTGGTGGCTATGAGCGGTATTAAAAAGGGTGGCCTCTGGAAGCGATTTGCGGATGATCTTCGCTTGCGTTGGCGGGAATTTCGCCAAGGTTAGGCCGAACTAATTAATTGAATTAATCGCTGAACTAATACTTAAATAAAGTAAGCAGGACAATAGAGTGACTGACAGAAAACATCCTCTTGCGGATGAACCGCAAGACGGCTTTGATCTAATTGAATATCCATGCGAGTATGGGTTCAAAGCAATGTGTCGTGTTGCAGAGTACAGCAGTATTGCCGCTGCTGATGTAATGCGCGAATTAGTGCTCAGGCAAGTTGAGCAAGAAGCCTTATTGTCGGTAGCAACAAAACAATCGAAAACCGGCAAGTTTGAGTCAGTGACTCTGACCGTGCTTCTGCAGAACCGTTCAGAATTAGAGAGTATTTACCAGGCGATTGCCGCCTCGCCAATCGTGGTTATGACCTTGTGATGTTAGCTGTCAAAGAAATATGCTTATTTTGTTAGCAAGTACGCTCTGAAGTAGATCCAAAACTCAATGCCTATCCAGCCAAAACTCAATGCCTATCCAGCCAAAACAATATCAACTAGCCAGTAAGTCGGGTCATCAAATTGATGTGCGGCAACTTGGTGAGCGCGACTATCTAAGTACTCAATCCGAAATGCAGACTTTTGCTGAGTCGCATACAGCGCAAGAAAGGGATCAGATCTGGGTTTTGGAACATCCGCGCGTCTACACGCAGGGCACTGCATGCCAGCAAAGCACGCTATTGCCCTGCGATATTGCGGTGGTTAAATCGGATCGAGGTGGCCAAATTACCTATCATGGTCCGGGACAGATAGTTATGTACCCCCTGCTGCATTTAAAAAGATATGGCATAGGCGTGAAGTCCCTGGTCGCAAATCTAGAGCAGGCGGTAATTACGCTATTAGAGAAGCAAGGCTTAGCGGCAGAACGGCGTGACGATGCGCCAGGTGTCTATGTGGATCAGGCAAAAATTGCGGCCCTTGGGTTGCGCATTAAACGAGGTAATAGCTATCATGGTCTTAGTTTGAATTTAGATATGGATCTCGCGCCTTTTTCAAATATTGATCCCTGTGGCTATCAGGGTCTGAAGGTCACTCGACTGAGTGATCATGGATGGCCGCTTGACCAGCAGGAAACCATCGAAAATTTGCTTAAGAACTTCACCAGTTTACTGTGAGTTTAAAGGCTTCTTAAGTATAGCTTCTCTCAGCTGGGTTAGTCGTTGTGGGGTGCCTATATCTAGCCATTCGCCGGTATACAGCTCTCCCTCAAGTTGCCCCGCGGCAATCAGGCCCAAGAATATGGGCGCAAGTGGGTGACGGCCCGGTGCCAGACCTCGCAGTACCTGTTTATGGTAGAGCCCGATGCCACTAAAGGTATGCGCATTGTGGCGACTGTTCTTTTGCAGTAAACCAGAGGCTCTATCAATGCAAAAGTCGCCATCAACGTTATGAGTTGGATTGTTAACCATCAATAATTTACCCATTTTTTCGAGCTTTTTAAGCATTTTAGAAAATGGGTAATCTGTCCAGATATCGGCATTGATCACCAAAAACGGATCGCTTTTTATTAACGGCAGGGCATGCAGTAATCCACCTGCGGTTTCCAAGGCACCGCTGGCGGCTTCGTCTGAATACTGTATTTCTAGCCCATAGCGACCGCCGTCTCCAAGGAATTGTCTGATTTTTTCGCCCTGATACGCAATGTTGATTACAATGTTGCGAAACCCTTCATCTTTTAGCTTGATTAAATGATGCTCGATTAGGCATTTGTCTTTAACTTTTAGCAGTGGTTTGGGTGTGTTGGCGGTCAACGGTAGCATGCGTTTACCGTGGCCGGCCGCGAGTAGTACAACCGTTGTCTCGCAAGCCAAATAAGACATCATTCGACAGCCAGCAATTGCTTGCACATAGTGGCAAATCTGTCTAATTCAGGGTACAAATCAACTGTCTCGAGCACGTATTTTTTAACCAAACCGAGGTCATCAAGGTATTGAGGTTTTTGATCTCTATAATTGAGCCGACAAAAAATGCCTAATACCTTTAGATGGCGCTGTAGACCAGTCAGATCTACCCATCGTATCAGGTCATGCAGTTCGATATTGAGTGAGGGGCTTGCTGCCCGCGCCAGTGACAAATATTTTGCAAGCCAAGCATGTTGTTGAGCGCGCGGCCACTCTATATAGCAGTCTTTGAACAATGAGGCCAAATCGTAGGCTATTGGGCCAACCACCATGTCTTGAAAGTCGATAACGGCCGGTGAGTTCTCATCCACAATCATCAGATTGCGTGAGTGATAATCTCGATGCACTAAAACCTGGGGTTGGGATAGGCATAGCTCGATTAAAAAAGTCTGTGTATCAGCCCAAATTAAAGTCTGTTCATGATCGAGAACAATGTTCAGATGCCGTTTTAGGTACCAGTGTTCGAATAAATCAAGTTCTTGCTTCAATAGACTTGATGCATAAGGCGGGATATTTAATTTCTCATCTATCAGGGAAATGTTTTGGATTTTAATTAAGGCATCTATTGCGTCCGCATAAAGTTTGTCCGCTGACTGGCTGAGTTCATATAGATAAGTTCGATCGCCCAGATCTTCCAAAAGCAGAAATCCATGCTCTACGTTGCTCGCAATTATCTCGGGCGCGTGTACCTTTGCGCCGCGTAAAACGTCGTCAATATAAATGAACTGTGAGACAGATTCTTTCAATGGCGGTGCATCCATAACAATATAGCTATTTTGTGCGGTCACAACTCTAAAGTAGCGCCTAAAGCTGGCATCTTCGGACGCCGATTTGAGACTTATGATCGGCGCATCCAGCACAGATGTAAGCCATGTTTCCAATTGTTTTAATCGTTCAGACATTGATGGTTATTAATAAGTTATATTTTGTTTTGTTGATGAAGCTCTAATTAAATATAAATGTAAGTACTGTTAGCGCATCAAAAACGTCTCATTACTTAGCAGTAAATCACTTAATGCTCTATAATCCAAGGCTTCAATTATACAGTTCTATTCATAAGATCTGGTAAGTAAGTAGTACGTCGAGTGATAAACAAATTAGCCGAAGGGCAATATAAAAGTATTAAATTTTGGCCGCTAAAGTGAGGATGTATAATTGCCCACAAGCCTGACCTTAAATTGGCAGGGGACTGAGTTGGACATTACGCTTGCTTTTAATTTGTAAACGCCGTGCTGGATGATTTTCAAACGAGTAAATCTATGATTAAACCTACCGCCCTAACAGCTGTTGATATGACACTTGCAAACACCCTCCTCAAACTACTTCTGCCGTTTGTGCTTGGAATATCATCGTTGCTGATGGTCGCTCCAGCGCAGGCAGCATGTAAGAACGTTGATTGTGCTTGTAAGCCGTCTGAGTTGCAATTTCAATCCCCGACCTTAGCACCGGGCGAGAATGGTAAGTTTCCCATTTCACTCGAAGCAGATGATGTTGAATCGCAAGGGAAGCAGTTGGTTACGCTTAAGGGAAATGCCGAGGTTTCTCAAGGGCGCCAAACTATCGTAGCGGATGAACTAAAATACTATCGCGAAACTGACAGAGTTGTGGCAACTGGGAACGTCGAGATGATTTCCGAATCAGGAAACTATCTTGCCAGCGATTCGGTTGATGTGCATGCACCAACGCAAATAGGAATATTGGTAAATACACAGTTCAAGTTAGCCAAATCACTGACTACTGAAAATGGTATCGATACCGTACAAATTGAATCTCGTGGCGCTGCTGAACTTGTAAATCTTGAAGGCGAAGGTCTTGTGCGACTGGAGAATGCGCAATTCACAAATTGCAAAGAAGGCAATGACGATGTCATGATCTATGCAAAAGAATTAGAACTTGATCAAGTGGCAGGGGTAGGAAAAGCTCGCAACGCCACGGTTCGGTTTATGGGAGTGCCTATTTTTTACGCACCCTATATCTCATTCCCGATTAACGACGAGCGTAAAACTGGGTTTTTAACGCCTGGGTTTGGGTCAGATGAAGAATCGGGTAATGTGTTTCAGCTACCTTGGTATTGGAATATTGCGCCCAATCAAGATGCAACAATTACGCCACGTTATTATTCAGATAGAGGAGTTCAGTTGGGCCTAGAATACCGTCATAAATCACTTGTCAGTGATACTTTTATTTACGGTGAAATACTTCCTGACGATGACTTATTTGGCGATGACCGCGAATTATTAACCATTCGTCATACCCAGAGTTTTACCGATAACATATCTGGTGCTGTTAACTATAACGACGTTTCAGACGTTGATTACTTTGAAGACTTGAGAAATGACATACGTTACTTTAGCGCAACATTTGTGCCAAGAGACGTTTCTTTAAGCTACTCTGGTAAATATATTCAGCTGGGCGCGCGCGCAAACGAATACCAAATAATCGACCCGATTATTCCTGAAAGCCGCGCGCCTTATGAACGCCTTCCAGCCATCAGTTTTAGAACCAGTCTGCCCGACGGTCCTATGGGAATGCGTTATGGGGCTGATGGGAGCTTTACAAGTTTCTCACATAGCACTAGGGTTGAAGGCGATAGAACGGCAGTTTCAGCTTATGTTGATCTTCCATTTGAAAATATTTGGGGTTATGTGACGCCACGCGTGTCTTTAAATCATAGAACCTATAGTTTGGATAATATCAGCGCAGACTCTGAAGATAGCCCATCGTACACGGTGCCAATCTTTAGTGTTGATTCTGGTATTTACTTTGAGAAGAATACTTCGTGGTTTGGCGAGGGCGCATTGCAAACCCTAGAACCTAGGTTGTTTTATGCATACGCACCTGATGAAGATCAGAGCGATGTGCCTGTATTTGATACCAGTCCAGTACCACAGAATAATTTTGGCAATATTTTTAGAGAAAATCGTTTTTACGGTGCTGATAGAGTTGGCGATACCAACCAGGTAACTCTTGGTGTAACTACGCGTATTATAGACAGTGAAACGGGTGACCAAAGACTGGTGGCGAGTTTTGGACAATTGTATTTGATTGATGATTTAGAGCAAAACTTGAATTCGAATACTACAATTGAATCCGGCTTAGGTGACTTTTTAGCCGAGGTGAGAACCGAATCTAAAGGAGCTTGGGCCAGTTATGGCTTTGTGCAATATGACCACGATGAAAGCGAAATTAGAACCGCTAGATTTGCTTTCGGTTATGCGCCTAAAGACGATAGCCGTAAAAATGTTAATGTAGGTTATTATTATGCGAATGGTTTTTTCAACGATGTAGATCAGCTCACTCTTGATGCAAATTGGCCTATATCGGATCGTTGGCAGTTTTATGGCTCAGAGCGCTATTCCTTGGAAGACTCTGAGAGTCTCTCCACATCGCTGGGGCTTGAGTACAATTCTTGTTGTTGGAAGTTACGTTTTACCGGACAAGAAAGAATCAATAATCGAAATATAGATGATAAGAAAACAGCCTTCTTCATTGAGCTGGAATTAACTAGTCTGGGCAAGCTTCGAACTGGTTTTCAAAGTCGTGGCCAAGCCTATTAGCTTGAAAAAATAGCGAGATACAAAGAAATTTATGATTAATGTTTTTAGTTTAAAGTGTGGCGAAGGGCTGTCCGGGTTGATGAAACTGCATAGTTCAGAATTAGCTGAAAGTTTAGTTCGCGTTGGTAAGCCAATTGTGATGCTCGCCATTCTAATGATCAGCGCTGGAACTAGTGTTGCGTACGCCGGTTTTATGGATCGTGTATTGGTAATCGTCAATGAGGATGTAATTACCCAGTCCGAATTCGATCACAGGATGAAAACTATTCAAGGTGAAATTGAGCGAAATGGTGGCCAAAAAGTGCCAGCAAACATCAATACACAGCTATTGGATGGAATGATCAGTGACCGCCTGCAAATACAAGAAGCAAGGCGTAGAGGAATTACAATTTCTGAAGAGGAGCTCACGGCAGCAATGCAACGCTTCGCAGGCCAGAAAAATTTGACGGTTGAGCAGTTGGCTCAACAGGTTGAGGTTCAAGGTCAGTCTTATAGGCGCTTCAGAGAATCTGTGCGTGAGTCTTTAACCATCTCTAGATTGACCGATTACTATGCTTCAGTCCGTGTGGTTGTACCTGACTATGAAATTGATGGCTGGATTGCTGCCAACCAAATGAGTGATTCTGGCTCGGAATACCACATTGCGCATATATTAATTAAAGACCCAGAGCAAAATATGCAAAAGGCCGAAGAGGTTTTGCAAAAAATTAGTGCTGGAATGAGCTTCCAAGAAGCAGCTCTAAATTATTCGGAGGCAACCGATGCTCAAGATGGTGGGGTGATTGGTTGGAGGACACTCGATCAGTTACCCGAAGTATTTGCTGGTGCAATTAAGAATACCCGGGTGGGCGGGGTTACCGAAATACTTGAAAGCTCAAACGGTTTGCACATTTTGAAATTATTAGAAATGAAAGGCGACCGACAAGAGATAGTTCAGAACAAGGTGCGGCATATATTAATTAGTTCAACAACTAAGGTGGCACAAGCGCAAGCTGCTAAGAAATTATTCGAAATACGGCAACGGATCATCGACGGTGAAAATTTTGCGCAATTAGCGCGTATTTATTCAGATGATTCGGTTTCAGCGGCAAATGGTGGTGAGCTTGGATGGGTTTCCCCCGGAGAAATGGTGCCGGGCTTTGAGCAGACCTATCAACAACTGCCTCTAGGGGAGATTAGCAAGCCTATTGCAACGCAATATGGGATGCATATTCTTGAAGTTCTTGATCGTCGCGAGAAAAATGTTACCGACCAGGTAATCCGCAATAAGGCTTCCAATATACTACGTCGTCAGCGTGCCGAACGAGAGTTTGATCAATGGGTGCGGGAATTGAAAGAACAAGCTTACATTGAGCACGTCGCACAACCGGTTTAACCGTTTGTGTTTGGCAGATTGGTGTAAATAGATTTACCATCCACTAAAAAGCCCGCTCGAAGCGGGCTTTTTAGTGGATGGATTAGATAAAAGATACTAAATCATTTGCCGTTCTTTGATCTCATTTAGTGTTTTGCAATCTACGCATAAGTCCGCGGTTGGTCTTGCTTCTAGTCTGCGGATACCTATTTCAATACCGCAACGCTCACACCAGCCGTAGTCGCCACTATCCACGCTGGCAATGGTGGAATCGATTTTCTTTAGCAATTTTCGTTCGCGATCACGGTTTCTTAGCTCCAACGACATGTCAGTTTCTTGGCTGGCACGATCATTGGGGTCTGGATGGTTAATGTTTTCATCCTGCATGAGGTGAATGGTTTTAGAAACCTCATCTAATAGATCAGTTTTCCAAGCTATCAATATAGAACGGAAGTGATCCAACTGTTTTGCGCTCATGTATTTTTCGCGAGCTTTCTCTTTGTAAGGCTCTATTCCGTGGATCAACGATCCACTGTCGGATGCTTTTGTTCTCGATTTTGAGGTCTTGGCTTTCTTAGCAATCTTTGTTGCAGCGGGTTTAGACGCAGTCTTTTCGGCTGCTGTGGTACTAGCTTTAGCTGTGGTACTTTTGCTCGCTTTATCAGTAGTGGACTTTACTACTGATTTTTTGGATTTTTTTGTAGCCATAAATAGGTTCTCATTGAGTATGAAAAATACCTAAATGTCGAATCAAGGTAATGTACTCAAGACTTAGGAGGTATTGATAAAATCAGCCCGCATTTGTACTACAAAGCCATGTCATAATCAATCAAAGAAGACCTTATATTTATTTTTTATGGTGCTTGTTGTTTGTCCCGTCGGATAAAGTGAGTGACTAAGTGTATTTTATGGCTTCATTGTGCATTATTGAAGTGCAGATAGGTTGTTGTGATTTCGGCCGAAAGTAAGATTAACGCCGTGTTTGTAATAAGGCCAAGTTTAAGCATTTTGCTAATAGTTCGATCAGGGCACATTGGTCTATGATTGATTGTCGCGTGATTGGAAGCAAGGTAAGTAAGCAAGAAAAAAGCCTGCACGACGTAAATCGTACAGGCTCACTAAACAATTAGCAGTGTAAATCCAAGATTTTCACTGCAGAGCAATTCGCTCTTAGGTAGCTATTTCTTTATCTATAGGGCAACAATGTTTTCGGCTTGCGGTCCTTTATCACCCTGCTTCACTTCAAATTCGACTCTCTGGCCTTCAGCCAGTGTTTTAAAGCCGTCGCCAGCGATAGCACTAAAATGTGCGAAAACGTCTGGGCCTGATTCTTGTTCAATAAAGCCAAAGCCTTTTGTTTCGTTAAACCATTTAACGGTTCCGGTAGTTGTAGACATAGTCAATAATCCTGGAAATTCAAATTTCCGATATAAATAAACTCAGACGATCAATAGCACAACAAGCTAAACGCGTATAACGATTGAGCATGTCGTACCATCGCTGGTCTGAAATACAAGCCCGCAAGCAGGCCAAACCTTACATGCTGAAAAATCAAGAGAAATAGTCTGTTCTTGTCAGCATGTGCCGTGAAATGAAGCGGGTAAATATGGAGAACCGAATAAGCTTGTGAAGCAAATGAAATTAGGTATGCATATATAGTGTCGCACTTTCAAGCACCGCGATTATAAACGCTTTCTCTAATAGTTAAAACATGCAGATGTGTGTTTTCGCGGCATTTGTATGTGCGATGGGAGTGCATATTAAACCCGGATTATGTATTAGAAATCTACTCGGCAACAGCTCCTGCGTTGCCCTACCTCCTGCTCCATGCAGTCGTACGAATGAAAGTAGCTTTGAAAACAATGACTTTCTCGAATTATTTCG
>Ga0316189_10002215_pt1 | contig 19113 bp, 17 predicted proteins | sample LowCovwburrow_MG_FD_204930 | JGI IMG/M metagenome (GOLD analysis project Ga0316189, IMG submission 204930) | Coastal sediment microbial communities from Maine, United States - Lowes Cove worm burrow | ecosystem: Environmental > Aquatic > Marine > Coastal > Sediment | place: USA: Maine...
GGGGGGGTCGCCAGCCGTCGCCGAGCGGCGCAACGGGGCGGCTACTCTTTGTCCTTGTCGTCGCGGGAGACGATGATATCGCGGCCAGAGCCGGTGGCGAAGAGCTCGTCGGACTCGCGGGGTTTGCTGGTCTCGGTGGTCTCGGTGGTCTCGGTGGTCTCGGTCGTCGTGGTCGTCGCGGTCGAGGTCGTGGCCAGGTCGTACGTCGGGTCGGTGCTGATGAAGCTCGTGGTGCTCATGAGAATCTCCCGGCGCCTGTGGGTGCGGAGCCGTCGGGCTCCGAGGACGTCGAGCGCCGTCCTCGGGTGAGCGTCCCGACGAGGCCGATCGGATTAACCCCGGCGACCGAAAGTTCAAAGATGACCCTCCTCGGGGGAGTCGAGGGAGGGGGGCCGGAGCGCCCAGGGAGCGAAAGTGAGCGTGACACAGGCGTTACGTACTTGTCACATTCCGCTGTTGCTGAGAAGGGCCCAGATCCCGCCAACGCTCATGATTAGCCACAAAGTGACGTCACGGGTCGATTCAAGGCGGTCGAGGGCGCGCGCGGGGGACGCATGAAAATTTGAGAAGAGCATGGCCGAGCCTCACTTTGTTACGGCAATGAGTATTTCACGTAACATGTGAGTTTGCGATCCAAAAACTTCAGCGGCGCGGCGGAGAGTCGCCCTTCACCTCACAAAGGCGCGCGCTGAGGTTCGCTCGCGCCCCGTTGGAGATCTCGTCATCGGCGCCCTGCGACGTCGCCGCAGATCACGCGGGGGAGGCGAGGCCGAGCGCCCGCACGGCCGAGGGAGGCGAAGGTCGCGCTACGTCGGCGCTCATGGCACGCATGGCGCGTATGGCGCGCATGGCGCAGGTGAGCGGGAGGAGCTTGTGAAGCGGAGGCGAAGGCCACAGCACTCGGAGGAGGCGAGCCCCTCGCGACAGCCTTCCCTCAGCATCTCGGCCCTGCCTCGCGAAGCGGTCCTCGGCGGAGGCGAGCTTGGCGGAGCGAGGCTGCGGTCTCGCGAGGAGGCGAGGCCTAGGTGCGCTGGTGGCTAGGCGGAGCGGAGGCGAACGCCGCAGTAGCGACACTCGGGGGTCTCGCCGTCGAAGACGAGCTCTTGGCCGACCGCGGCGCCGCAGGACTGGCAGCGGTCGATGATCCGGTAGTTCCGCTGGAGGCGACCGCGATGGAGGTAGCACCCGGTCTGGCGGTGGAAGGCGAGGTCGACCGCCTGCTCCGAGATCAGGGTGGCGATGAGGCCGTTGGTCTCGAGCTCGGTGCGGCCGATCTTGCCGGCGAGCTCAGCGACGGTGAAGTTGTCGAGGCTGGTGATGAAGCCGATCAGGCGCTTGTTGAACTCCTCGCGCCTGCGGGCGAGGCGGGTCCGCCACAGGAGCAGGCCGCCGGGGATCCCGAAGAGGCCGGTCAGGAGGAGCATGCCCATCACGGCGCTCCAGCTCTTCTCGTCGGGGCTGGCGATCGCGTCGACGAGGACAATGACGCTGAAGAGCGCGAAGATCAGCCCCGCCGTGGCGAGGATCCAAGCGAGGACCGTCAGGAGCTTGTTCATCCGTCGTCCACCATAGCAAAGGTGCATCCTCGCGAGGCTCGGGGGAGCACCTGCGTACTCCCGCGCGATTCCTCAGCGGGTCGGGGCGCCCGCCTGGATCGGCATGCGGACGCGAAAGGTCGAGCCGCGGTCGGGTGCGCTCTCGACCTCGATCGAGCCGCCCATCAGCTCGCATAGTCGGCGTGTCACCGCGAGGCCGAGGCCGGTGCCGCCGTAGAGGCTCGTGGTCGCTCGGGTCGCCTGGGTGTACTCGCTGAAGATCCGACCGATCTGGGCCTCGCTCATGCCGATGCCCTGGTCGGACACCTCCAGGGTTAGGTGGTCTCCGCCGTCCGGGCCTGAGCTCGGCTCGACGGCGGCCACCAGGCGAATCTCGCCGCTGTGGGTGAATTTGCCGGCGTTGCTCAGGAGGTTGATCAGGATCTGGGTGAGCTTGAGCCGATCGCCGCGGAGGGGGTAGTCCCGCAGCTCGGGGGCGACGGTCACGGTGAGGACGTTGTGGTTGCGCTCGACGACCGGCCGGCAGGTGGTGACGGCGTCGGTGATGAGGTCGTCGAGCGCCAGGTCCTCGACGAAGAGCTCCATCTTGCCGGCCTCGATCTTGGTCAGATCGAGCATGTTGTTGATCAGCCCCAGGAGATGCTGGGCGGCGCCCTGGATCCGGTGGATGTCGCTGACGTAGCCGTCGTGGCCGTCGTCGACGAGCTCGTCCTCGAGGAGCTCGCTGTAGCCGATGATCGCGTTTAGGGGGGTGCGGATCTCATGGCTGATGTGGGCGAGGAAGGCGCTCTTGGCCCGGTTGGCGGCGTGGGCCGCTTGCTCTGCGCGGGCCAACTCCTGCGCCTGGTGGTGCTGATGATCGATGGCGATCCGCTCGGCCATCGCCGCCAGGATCTCTCCGTCATCGGTGGTGAAGGCCGGGAGGCCGGAGCGGGCGCCGAGGAGCACGCCGAAGAGCTTGGTGCTGATCAGCACCGGAGCGGCGATGTAGCCCTGGGCGGTCTCGCTGTCGAGCTCGATGGTTACCTCGCGGCTCAGCCAGACCCTCCTGCAGAGGTTGTAGGCGGTCGTGTCAAAGCGGCGGGCCTCCGGCCAGGCCTCGCTCGCCAGCCGTGGCAGCTCCCTGGAGTCGGCGAAGAAGAGGCCGACGCGGCAGCAGCCGAGGATCTCAGCGACCTCAGCGAGCGAGAGGGGTTTCGGTGTGCGGCTGGCTTCGGGACTCTGGCTCATCGCGATCGGGTGGCGTGATGACCCCTGCCTCCACTCCTGCCTAGGCTAGAGAAGTTCGGCCGTGGTGGACAGGGGGGAGATGCCGAGATCGGCCTCCCAAGGCGCGCTAGCGCGCGTGAGAGCGTCTTTGTCACAGACGAGGAGCACACCGCACCGCTCGAACTCTGCGCGAGTCCGCGCATCTCGGCCTGTCGTTCTCGAGCCGGGGTCAATGCGCTGGCTCGCCAGCTCGGTCGGGCCCCGGCCTCGTCGGGTCTCGGCTCGGGGTCGGTCGATGCCTCGACTCTGGCTCGGAGGAGGCGATCCTGGATGCCGTGGCGGGGAGCAGCTCGAGCTCCCTCGGAGGAGCGGCCGAGGGCTCGCCACAGCTTCACCGCGAACTACGAACTACGAACTACGAACTACAATAAAGGAAGGCCGGAGGACTGGCTCGACGACGCCAGATCCGAAGCACCCGCGCAGGGTCGCGTCGGCCTAGTCGAGGGAGCGGAGGCAGCAGCGGGTCTCGTGACGGTCGATCCGGAAGGCCCACTGGAAGCCCGCGGGAGGCTGATCCTCGCTGGAGATCACGCCGTCGATCGCCGCTGGCCGGTTGTCTGGGCCCATCGTCGTCTCGAGCTGGATGCTGACGCCGTAGGTCTCCTCGACGGACCGGAGCCACATGGACTGATCGTCAGACAGCTCCGTCTCGCCGAGGAGGCTCGAACTCCGCTCGGCGAGCATGTTGACGATCTGGGTGTAGCTTCTACGACGATTCACAGCCTGCATTTCTACGATCCCAACTGCTGTCAAAGGGCTTCGTCATAGATGACGTGAAGCCGATGAGCGGAACCGAGTATACTCAATCGCCGCCTCAGATCGATCGAATTCGCAGTAAAGAATGGGGTCTCTAGATCGTCTTCGGCGACCGAGCCAGGATAATCCTCGGCGTATAAAACGTATTCTTGATCGTATGAATTTCCAGGGTGTCCTGCGGAGTCTGACACTGGCATACCTTGATTGCGTGGCATTGTGCCACAGGCCGGCAAAATGCCACGGTCAGCGCTGGGCCGGTGTTGGAGGCAACCCCCCACCCTTGCTGACGACAAAGGCCCGCGTAAACGACAAAGGCCCCCGCGGTCTGCGGGGGCCTGGAGCTTCTCGGGCGGTGTATCGGGCGGCTGCTAGGCGTGGGCTGCAGCAGAGATCGCGACCGAGGGGATACTGCGGTTGCGGAGCCAGCGGCTGAGGTCTCGGCTGACCAGACCGGCGGTCCGGATAAAGTCCCGCTCCGCCTGGATGGTGCCGACGAGGTACTCCTCGTTGAACTCATCGACCAGATCGAGGATCTCCTCGATGTGGGCGGCGCTGCTGGGGCCACGGCTGAAGCTGCCGAGGCCGCGTTCGTCGAGGAACTCGGCGAAGAGGTCGAGCACCTCGCGGTAGTTTCGGAGGGCTCGGCGGGTGAGGCCGTCGCCCTTGGCCTTGAGGAAGTCTTCGAAGGCGTCGTGGACGGTGATGATTTTCAGCGTGTCGGTCATGATCCCGGTCCTCATGTGCCGCTTTGCAGGCCGTCAGAGCCTCGGCGAGCGCTGACTATCCTCCCAACTCTTCCTTTGCAAGCCATTTTCCGCGGCGTCTTGACACGGCGCGGGAGCGCCCGCTTAGTAGGGACGGATGCGAGTGCTCTCCTGGAATGTGAACGGACTGCGGGCCTGCGCGAAAAAGGGCTGGGGCCGCTGGCTTGAGGCCTCTGAAGGATCGATCGTCGGGGTCCAGGAGGTGCGCGCGCGACGCGAGCAGCTCCCGGCCGAGATCGCGGAGCCGCCCGGCTGGGCCAGCCACTTCGTCGCCGCTGAGCGGCCCGGCTACAGCGGTGTCGGGCTCTTCTCCAGGCGCGCCCCGGATGACGTCCGCGAGGCGATGGACGAGCCTCGCTTCGACGCCGAGGGACGGGTCCAGATCGCCCGGTTCGGCCGCCTGCGGGTCGCCAACGTCTACTTTCCCAACGGCAGCGGCCGCGATCGCGACAACAGCCGGGTCCCCTACAAGCTCGACTTCTACCGCCACCTCTTTGACATCCTCCAGCGCCTGCGTCGCTCGGGGGCGCGGGTGCTGGTGATGGGGGATTTCAACACGGCGCATCGCGACATCGACCTCGCCAGGCCGAAGGACAACCGAAAGACCAGCGGCTTTCTCGCGGAGGAGTGCGAGGAGGTCGATCGCTGGCTACGGCGGGGCTGGGTCGACACCTTCCGCCACTTCCAGCCCGAGGAGGAGGGGGCCTACACCTGGTGGAGTCAGCGCCAGGGGGTGCGCGAGCGCAACGTCGGCTGGCGGATCGACTACATCTTGGCCTCCCCCTCGGCGCTCCCCTTCGTCCGCAGCGCCGAGGTTCATCCCCAGGTGATGGGCTCGGACCACTGCCCGATCTCGGTGGTCCTGGACCCCGCGATCTGCGGCTAGGAGGTTGTGGAGCTCTTGCCGGGTCTCCCCAGACCAACGGCGAGGCTTGTGATCCCCCGCCCCTGGGGGCGTATGGCACCAGAGGGCGAGCTGACAATCGCTGGCGCGCGACGTACTTTGACCCATGCTCCGCGCGCTACCACCCCTCCTCATCCCCCTCGCTGCGCTCTCGCTCGCCGCCTGCGGTCCCAAGCCGGCGCAGGAGAAGACGCCGGTCCAGGAGACCGCGAAGGTGGAGGTCAAGGTCAAGGGGCCCACGGCTGAGGAGGCCAAGGCCTTCGTCACAGAGGTCGACGCCGAGCTTCGTCGTCTCTTCGTCGCCTCGAGCGAGGCCGAGTGGGAGAAGAACACCAACATCACCGACGAGACCGAGGCGGCGGCGGCGAAGGCCAACGAGGCGCTGATGGAGTACCTCGGCGGAGCGATCAAGAAGGCGACGACCTTCGCCGATCTCGAGCTCGACCCGGAGACGGCGCGCCAGCTCCACCTCCTGCGGGTGACCGCCAGCCCGCCACCGGCGCCTGCGGACGCGGAGGCGCGGGCCGAGCTTGCGAGCATCGGCGCGAAGATGGAGGGGATCTACGGGAAGGGTCTGCACTGTCCGCCCGAGGGCAGCGAGCTCGCCAAGGTCGGGGCCAAGCTCGCCAAGGAGAAGAAGGCCAAGGGCGTGACCGACGAGCAAGAGCTCGCCGGTTGCATGCGCCTGGGCGAGCTTGAGGATGTGCTCGCGGGGAGCCGCGACTACGAGCTTCAGCTCCAGGCCTGGCGCGGCTGGCATGGGCTCGCTCGTGAGATCCGGCCGCACTATGTTCGCTTCGTCGAGCTCGCGAACGCCGGGGCCAAGGAGATCCAGTACGCCGATCTCGGCGAGCTTTGGCGGGCCGGCTACGACATGTCGCCGGCGGACTTTGAGAAGGAGTCGGAGCGCCTCTGGCAGCAGGTCAAGCCGCTCTACGAGCAGCTCCACTGCTATGTCCGCGCGGAGCTCAGCAAGGAGTACGGCGCCGACAAGGTCGCCGCCGACGGTCTCATCCCGGCCCACCTGCTCGGCAACATGTGGGCTCAGGAGTGGGCAAACATCTACCCCCAGGTCACGCCCTACGCAAAGGCGAAGAGCATCGACGTGACCCGTGCGCTCAAGAAGGGCGGCTACGACGAGCTGAAGATGGTCAAGCTCGGCGAGTCGTTCTTCACCTCCCTGGGCCTCGACCCGCTGCCGGCGACCTTCTGGGAGCGGTCGATGTTCCAAAAGCCCGAGGGGCGCGAGGTCGTCTGCCACGCTTCTGCCTGGGACGTGACCTTTAGCGACGATCTCCGGATCAAGATGTGCATCAAGGTGAACTCCGAGGATCTGATCACGATCCACCATGAGCTCGGGCACAACTACTACTTCCACTACTACTTCAAGCTGCCGATCCTCTTCCAGAACGGGGCCAACGACGGCTTCCACGAGGCGATCGGCGACGCCTTGGCGCTCTCGGTCACGCCCGCCTATCTCAAGCAGATCGGCCTCATCGACGCGGTGACCAGCGACGACAAGGCGCTGATCAACCTGCAGATGCAGGACGCGCTCGAGAAGGTCGCCTTCTTGCCCTTCGGCAAGCTGATCGATCAGTGGCGCTGGGAGGTCTTCAGCGGGGCGATCACGCCGGACCGCTACAATGGCGCCTGGTGGGAGCTTCGTCAGAAGTACCAGGGCCTGCAGCCGCCCGAGGCGCGGACCGAGGAGGACTTCGATCCGGGCGCGAAGTACCACATCCCGGCGAACGTCCCCTACACCCGCTACTTCCTCGCGCGGATCCTCCAGTTCCAGTTTCACAAGGCGCTCTGCGCCGCGGCGGGCCACGAGGGGCCGCTGCACGAGTGCTCGATCTACGGCTCGAAGGAGGCGGGGGCGAAGCTGCAGAAGATGCTCGAGCTCGGCGCGAGCAAGCCCTGGCCGGACGCCCTCGAGGTGGTCACCGGCAGCCGACAGATGGACGCGGGACCGCTCCTCGAGTACTTCGAGCCGCTCCAAGGGTGGCTGGAGAAGGAGAACGAGGGCCGCAGCTGCGGCTGGAGCGAGTGAGGTCGTCACCGGCACGCGCCGACCCGTGGAGGTGAGAACGTGCCCCACACCGCGGTGGACTAGGATCCCTGTCGGAGAGTCGTCGCGGTCGACGCTTGCCGTGGTTTCAGCCTACGTTCGAGGGAGCGGCCTCGTCGGCTCTACGCTTGACCTGCGGGCGATCAGCCGCGGCGGAGGCGGACGCCGGCGCGGTCGATGGCGCGGTCGACCGCTAGTGCGAGGGGGGGCTCGATCAGGGCGTCAAAGCGCTCGCGACCGCGGGGATCGCTGTGGAACCAGTGGGCGATCAGGGCCTCGAGGGCGGTGGCGGCCCGGTAGGCCCGGGTGTTGCGCTGGCTCCGGCTGGTGCCCCGGGTGCTGGTGTTGCGGGCGCGGCGGACCACGTTGGTCTCGGCCTCGTCGAGCTGGTCCTCGATCTCAGCGAGGAGCGCCGCCTGACTCTCAGCGCAGACGAGCAGGGTCTTGATCGCGTCGAGGCGGTGGGTCGGGTAGTCGCCGCGGGCGATGAGGCGCATGCGTACCTCCCGCTCGAACTCGACGTCGCCGAGCCAGGCGAGCGTACGGATCGAGCGGCTCCGCAGGTCGAGGGGCATGGGCGAGAGGGTAGCGGATAGGAGGCAGGGGATGAAGCCGAGTTCCCATGCTCGCGTCATCGACAGGTGCTGCGGGCGTGTCCGCATGTGGGTCTGCTAGGCTCGGCCGGTGCCATCGACATCGATCACATTTCGTGGCTCCACAGGGGCGCAGCTCGCGGGTCGTCTGGAGCTTCCAGTGGGGGTGCAGAGGGGGGTCGCGCTGCTCGCCCACTGCTTCACCTGCTCGAAGGACCTGAGCGGGCTTGTGCGGATCGCTCGGGCCCTCGCCGCCCGCGGCTATGCGGTGCTCCGCTTCGACTTTACCGGCCTCGGGGAGAGCGCTGGGACCCTCGCTGAGGGGCATTTTGCCGCGAATGTCGGCGATCTGGTCGCTGCGGCCGAGCATCTAAAGGAGCACGTTGGAGCGCCGACTGTGCTCATCGGCCACTCGCTCGGCGGTGCGGCGAGCCTCTTGGCCGCGGGACAGATCCCCTCGCTCCGCGCAGTCGTGACGGTCGGAGCGCCCGCAGAGCCCAGCCATGTGCTCCGCCTCTTCACGGCCGACAAGGGCGAGCTCGAAGAGTCCGGCTCTGTGGAGGTGGCGATCGCGGGGCGTCGTTTTCAGATCACCCGCGAGTTCCTCGCGGCCCTCGATCAGGGGTCGATGCATGAGGCGATCGGCGCCCTCCGCCTCGCGCTGCTGGTGATCCACGCGCCGCGGGACCAGACCGTCGGCATCGACAACGCTGCGGCGATCTTCAAGGCGGCCAAGCACCCGAAGAGCTTCATCTCGCTCGACGGTGCGGACCATCTGCTCACCCGCCCGGCGGACGCCCGCTATGTCGGCGAGGTGATCGCGACCTGGGCCGAGCGCTACCTCGACGCGCCGAGCCCCGAGCCGAGGATCGAGCTGCGCGAGGCGACCGTCGCGGCAGCGATCGGCCGTGACCTCTACCGGACGCGGGTGGTCACTGCGGAGCACGCGTGGATCGCCGATGAGCCGTCCCGGGTCGGCGGCGGGGAGCTCGGCCCGAACCCTTTCGACATGGTCAACGCCGGGCTCGCGGTCTGTACGTCGATGACCCTGCGGATGTACGCAGATCGCAAGAAGTGGCCCCTCGAGGGGGTGACGACGCGGGTCTCCTACGAGCAGGTCTCGCGGCCTGCCGGGTCGGCGACGCGGGGGAAGAGCGGTCGCTTTGATCGGCGGGTGGAGCTTGTCGGCGAGCTCGACGCTGAGCAGCGAGCGCGACTGATCGAGATCGCCAACAAGTGTCCTGTGCATCGTCTCCTGACCGTCGCGAACCAGGTCGTGACATCGCCGGAGCCGACGGGCGAAGAGCGCGGCTAGCAGCCTGCGGTGAGGGGTCGAGCTCGACGACGGACCGTCCTCAGGCGTAGATCTCCGGGCTCCGACCTTCAGGCCGAGAGAGACGAGCGAGAGGAGGGCCCGCCGACAAGCCTCAGCGCGCCGCGTACGGGTGCTCCTACGGGGCCGCTGGCGGCCGGCCTGGCTAGATCTCCCAGGGCGCACGAGCAGCGCGGCGAATGGCCGGTCTCAGCGCGCTGGGGGTGCGCGCTAGTTCTCGCCGATCGTCTCGCGGATCCTCGCCGCGAGGCTAGGTCCGACGCCCTTGACCTCCTTCAGCGCCTCGACGTCGGCGCGCTTGATCGCGGCGATCGAGCCGAAGTGTCTGACGAGGGCGCGCTTCATCGCCGGGCCGACGCCGGGGACCCGGTCGAGCGCGGAGACCAGCGCTCGCTTGCCACGGCGCTTGCGGTGGTGGGTGATCGCGAAGCGGTGGGCCTCGTCGCGGATCCGCGTGAGGAGGTGCAGCTCGGAGGAGCCGGGGCGGAGGCGGATCGACTCCCGGCGCCCGGGGACGAAGACCCGCTCGGGCTTGAGCTCGCCGTCATCGACGACGTGGGCATCAGCTTCGTCGGCGGTGGCGACGACGTAGTCCTGGAGCGCCTGACCCGGCCTGGCGTCGGGCTGGAGAGAGTCCCAGACGGAGGTCTCGGCCTGCGCGGTCGCTGGGCTCGAATGCTCTGTGGGGGGGCTGGTCTCTGCGCTGTGAGTCTCTGCGCCAGGGCTAGTCGTGGGCGCCTCGGCGCTCGCGCCTGTCCCCGCGGTGAGAGCTGCTGGAGCGCCGCGCTCGCCGTCGCGGGCGGTCTGTGCTGGAGAGGGCCGATTCAGGGTTGGAGGCGCGCTCCGGCGGGCGCGGAGCCGCTGTAGCGCCTTCTTCCCGTGGCCGAGATCGAGGCGCCGCTCCTTCGCGAGCGAGATGACGTCGACCCCTTCAGCGCCGATAGGCACGCCCATGTCCTGCATCGCCGCGAGGACCCGTCCGAGCTGACCCTTGCCGCCGTCGATCACCAAGAGGTCCGGCAAGGCCCAGGGATCGTCGGTCTCAGCACCATCGTCGGTCTCCGGGCGATGGTCGTCGCCGTCGTAGTCGTCGCCGCCACCGCCAGCCGCCGCCGCCTCGAGACCACGACGCAGCCGCCGCCCGAGGGCCTCCTGCATGCTCGCGAAGTCGTCGTTTTGCCGGGTCCCCTGGGCCAGACCGCCGTCCAGGCCGCGGATCTTAAACGAGCGGTAGCGGTCCTTCGCGGGGGCGCCGTCGACGAAGACGACCATCGACGCGACCGTGTCCGAGCCCTGAATATGGCTGATGTCGTAGCACTCGATCACCCGCGGGAGACGGCTCAGGCCGAAGCGCTGTTGGAGCTCGGTGAGGGCTTGGTCGGCGTCCTTCTTTTGGTTGCGCCGCGAGACAAAATTCGAGGCGGCGTTGCGCTCGGCGAGGCGGAGCAGCTTGCGCTTGTCGCCACGCTCAGGGACCAGGAGAACGGTCTTGCGGCCGCTCGCCTCGCGCAGCCAGGCGACGAGGGGGCCGGCGTCGTCCTCGTGGAGCGCGGTCGGCATGAGCACCTCGTCGGGGATCATCGGCGCGTCGGCGTAGTAGGCGGCGAGGAACGAGTGGAGCACCTCGGGGTCGGGGAGCTCCATCCCCCGCTGGGAGTAGACGCGGGTGCCGAGGAGCTTGCCCTGACGGACGTGCATGACGACGAACTCGACCTGGCCGCCCTCGCGGTACATGCCGATGATGTCCTGATCGCGGTCGCCGACGCTGACGACGCGCTGGCTCTCGAGGGTGGTCTCGATCGCGGCGATCCGGTCGCGGAGACGGGCGGCGGACTCGAAGTCGAGCTCGGCGGCGGCGGCCTCCATGCGCGCCTTGAGGTCGGCGACCAGCTCCTTGTGGCGGCCGCCGAGGAAGAGGGCGACGTCCCGGACCTGGGCGGCGTAGGCGGCCTCGTCGACCTCGTCGACGCAGGGGGCGGGGCAGCGGCCGATCTGGTGCTGAAGACAGGCGCGCTTGCGATGGTGGAGCACGTAGTCTGTGCAGGTCCGCAGCTTGAAGTGACGGTTGACGACCCGGAGCGCGTGACGAACCGCGCCCGCAGAGTGATAGGGGCCGAAGTAGTGGGCGTTGTCGCTGGCGACCCGGCGGACAAGCTCGAGGCGCGGCCACTCTTTGTGCGGGTCGAGGCGGAGGACCAGGTATTGCTTGTCGTCGCGGAGCTTGACGTTGAAGCGCGGCCGGTGGCTCTTGATCAGCGTGTTCTCGAGGAGCAGCGCCTCTTTGTCGTTGGCGGTGACGACGGTCTCGAGGTCGCCGAGCAGATCGCCCAAGAGGGGGACGAAGTGTCGGGTGTCGTGGCCGCTGAAGTACTGGCGGACCCGGGCCCGGAGACGCCTGGCCTTGCCGACATAGACGACCGCGCCGGCGCGATCGCGCATGATGTAGACGCCGGGCACGTCGGGGAGCCGCTCGACCAGAGAGAGCAGCTCTTCCCGCGTGTTCGCCCGCGGCTTCCAGTCGGGGGGGACGGGCGGCGGTGGGGTCCCGCGGCTACTGCGGGCGCCGCCCTTGCGCTTGGCCTTGGCCATTGAAGCGCCAGGCTAGCCCAGATCCTCCGTCGATGGCAGGGTCGGGGTTGTGCCCCAACGCCGGGGAGCAACGGCGCCTCTTCACCGCTCGGCGCCACTCGTTGTCTGGGCGCCCTCTGCCTTGCGCCGGAGCTTGCGCGCGTAGCGGATCACCATGGGCACGCCGACCGCGGTCGGGCCGAGCCAGACCAGGAAGAGCAGCGGCAGGGTCGGCGGTAGGTGGGGGGTGGTGTTGACGACGAGGACGGCGGTCAGACCGGCGATGTAGGCGATCGAAAAGCCGAAGACGTGATCCGCCAGCCAGTGGAGGCGGTGCTCGCCACCGTGGCGCAGGCGGCCGAGATGCCCGCGGACGAGGAGGAGGGCGAGGCCGACGAAGACGACGAAGATCGGCGCGCCGTTGCGGAGCGCGACCGCGAGAAAAGCCAGCGAGCTCAGGCCGAAGAGCAGCGTCGGCAGGAGGTGGGAGCGCGGCCCGGGCTGCCCGGGGGCGAGGCGCTTGCGCGTCAGGGCGAGGCGGCCCCAGATCACCAAGTAGAGGCCGAAGAGGCCGAGGAAGAGGAGGAATAGGTTGGGGCGAATGAAGGTGAGGACGATCGTGCTGAGGCCGATCAGGATCATCACCACAAGAAAGACGGTGCCTGCGCGTCGATGGACGCGGCCGCCCTTGACGCTGAGGAGGGCGAGAGCGCCGCAGAGCATCGCCGTCGAGCCGGCGATGATGTGGACGAGCAGCGTCGCGAAGGCGACGCTCATGCCTCTCTTCGATCTCTGCGGGGCGCGCCCGGTGGGTCTTCGCGTCGCGAGCGTCGAGCGGTTCGGCCTCGAGATGGCGACGGCGCTGCGGACCGTTCGCCACGCCTCGAGGGACCTTGGACGCGGGGCCCGACGAGGCTGTGGTGCTGGCAGGACGCCGCTCTGCCGGGTCGTTGCGCAGGTCTTGGCGGGGCCGAGCGGGCCGACGAGGGCAGGCGAGCGTGCACAGGCACAAGACTATCGCCGCGGGCCTCTAGCGCACGAGGGCGACCAGCCCAGCATCGAGCGCTCCCTCGAGGGTCCGCCGCGCGGGCTCGAGCGAGGGTCGTTCGCGGAGCCAGGGGCCGGCCGGGCAGTGGTCCTCGGCCGCCCGCAGGAGGTCGGCGAGCTCGGCCTCGTCGCGGAGCACCTCGCCGCTGGCGAAGCTCCAGATCTCCGGTCCGGAGGCCCCTCGGAGGGCCCAAATATCGTCGCGCGGGAGGCATAGGCGGCGCCCTACAAGCCCTGGCAGGGTAACAGAGAAGCGCCGCGGTGGTGGGGGGGAGACCTCGGGGAAGAGCGGCGCTGCGGCGAGCCAGCGCGGCAGGATCCACCACTCCTCCCACAGCCAGGGCTGGGCGAGGATCTCCCGCTCTAGGGTGGCGAAGAGGTCGATCATCACCCGCTCGCGGTAGACGCTGCGGCGCTCGTCCGGGTCGCGGTAGATCGGCGGGTCAAAGCGGAGGATCGGCGAGCCGTCTCGCCGCTCGTGGCAGAAGACGGGGACCACCGTCGCGTCGGTCGTCGCCGCGAGGGCGCCGATCCCCGGGCGGACGAAGATCGACTGGCCGAGGAAGGGGAGGACCTGGGCGCCGCGGGGGCTGGCCTGACCGTCGATCCCACTGTTGCCGTCGGCGAACATCACCGTCACCGAGCCGCCCTTGAGCGCCCGGGCGAGCCGCCAGAGCGCCGAGGGGTCGCCGCTCTCGACGGTGTCGAAGATGTCCGGGCGGAGGTGGTGGTGCATCGCGTCGATCCGCGCGTCGACGTCGGCCTCGATGAGCCCGTGGTTGCGCTCGTCGACCAGCAAGGTGACGGGCAGGCGGAGATCGAGGAGCGCCAGCGGGACCCAGCGATAGCGGCCGAAGTGGGAGGGGACGAAGATCACCCCGCGGCCGCGGGCGAGCGCGGCGTCGAGGTGCTGGCGGCCGGCGATCGCGAAGGGCTCCCAGGTGTCGCTCTCACCCCAGAGCCGGTCGTAGTAGAGGACGAGGCGGCAGCTCCTCCGGGCGACGCGCCGGATCTCCGCCCGTGTCGCCCGACCCTGAAGGCCGATCGCGGCGCCGGTGAGGGCGGCGGCGTGGCGGCGGGCGAACATCTCGGCCTGCGGTCCGCTGTGGGAGCTGAGCACCGCTCGGTGAGCTGCCCTGCGGGAGGCTCGTCGCTCGGGGGTCAGAGGGCGAGCTTTGTCCATGGTCGGCTCTCAGGCGGCGGGCAGAGGGCGGGCGAGGAGGTCGACGAGCTCGACGGTGATCTGGAAGGCTGCCTTGCCGGTGAGCTCGGCGCCCGGCCCCTCGCCGTGGACCTCGCAAAGGTCGGCGCCGAGCACCTCGCGGGCGCCGAGCATCGTCCGCAGGAGGTGGCGGAGCTCGCCGAGGCCGAGGCCGTCGGGCTCGAGAACGCCGGTCGCCGGCGCGACGCTCGGGTCGAGCGCGTCGATGTCGACGGTCACGTAGTAGGGGATGTCCTCGCGTAGGAGCCCCGCGAGCGCGCTCGGGTCGGCGGCGCGGAGGATGCTCGGCGAGAGGGCGCGGTAGGGGGTGCCCTCCAGCTCCTCGGGGATGTTCTGAAAGCCGCGGGCGCCTACGCAGGTGATGTCGACGACCTCGGGGCGACGGGCGATCGCGCGGAGGACGTTGCCGTGGTGGAGCTCGCCGGGCCAGCGGACCGCCGCCGCGTCGGTGTGGGCGTCGACGTGGAAGATCCCGATAGGTCCCCGGCCCGCGGCGATCAGGCTCTCGACGAGGGCGTCGATCGCCGCCGCGCTGACGCTGTGATCGCCGCCGAGGAGGAGGGGACGGGCGCCGGCGTCGAGGATCCCCCGCAGCTCCGCGCTCAGAGCCTCGAGGTAGGCGCTCGCCGGGGCGCCAGCGAGGGGGGGAAGGTCTCCGGCGTCGAGGAGGTCGACGCCGGCCATCAGGTTGCGGCCGAGATCGATGTCGTAGAGCCCGATCACCGCGCCGGTGCGCAGGCTCGGCTCGAGCGGGAAAGGGGCGCTCGCGCGGCGGATCAGGGCGGGGCCGCTGGCCGCTCCGCGGGGGTGTGGCGCTGGCGTGAGGTCGTCGAAGGGGGCGCCGACGACGATGACTGCGCCCGCTCGCAGGGGCTCCCCGAGCCAGGCAGAGGCGCCGCAGAGGCGTTGGCTCTGCGGGCGCAGGGTCGGCCTTGGGGCGGCCCGCGGACCCTCGACGTGGAGGATCTCGAGCTCGACAAGCTCGTCGACGATCGCGAGTGTCGCGTCGTCGGGCTGGCCCAGGACCTCGGCGAGCATGTGCGGCTCGCGGAGTCGACCGAGCAGCTCAAAGGTGTCGGGCGTGAGCTCAAAGCTCCGCCGCGGATCCGAGCGCAAAAAAGCGTGGGTCGCGGACCCTGGCACGCGTATCAGGTCAGGGTTGACCTGGAGACGACGCGTCAGAGTCGAGCGACCCATGCGTATGGCTGTCGGTTGCTCTTGGCCGCTAGAAGCGGGCCATCATGCCGCCCTTGAGGGCGTCGATGGTCAGGTCTGCGGGGTTGACGACCTCTTCGAGCTTGTCGTTGCCGTTGCCGTTGCAGCGGCCCGAGCCCGCGGCTGCGGCCGCCTCGACGAGGGCGTTGAGGCCGAGGACGTTGACGCCGCCGACCGAGTCGACCTGAACGCCGAGCTGGAGGACGCGGCGATCCTTGCTCAGGCCCACCTTCACCTTCGGGGTCGCCGCGGCGTCGATGACAACGCCGGCCTTGGTCACCGCGACCCGGACCTGGAGGGTCCGTGGCTCGAGCGGCTTGACCAGCTGGACCCGCGATGCAGAGGTCAGCCTGAGCTTCCCCGGGAGCTTCCTGGGCACTGTCTTGGGGAATTGCTGCGCCGGGATGGGGCCTGCAGCAGCGGTCTTGGGAGCGGCCGTGACAGCCACGGCAGCGGCAGCGGCAGCGCCGATCCCAAGCTTGGTCAGAAGTTCACGCCTCGTATCATTCTTCATATCCACCACCTTCGTCACTAGCTTCCGGTGGCCAAGCTATAGCGTCGGCCACATTGCCGTCAAGGCCCGCGCTCTGCAGCGCCTCGTTGATGCCGCGCATAATCGCTGCGCTGTCGACCTGGGGCGCATCTTTGTCGCGAGACGATCCCATGTCTTCGGAGACATGTTCATCGGCGAGGAGACGCTCGACCACGCGCGCGAGGTTCTGCTCGCGCGCCTCAGCTCCAGCGAAGGCGAGGGCCAGGGGATCGACGAGGGGCTCCGGGGCTGCGTGAAGACCGGCCTCGTCGATCCGATAGAGGTGCTCTTCGACGGCGACCTCGCCGGCTGCGACCAGCGTCGACCAGCTCGCCGCGCCGCTCAGGAGATCGACCAAGCTCGCCGCGTGGATCGCCGTGATCGCCGCGCATGCGGAGGCCCCCGGGCTGTTTTCAGGATCAATTGCGTCTCCTCTGGCGCAAAGATCGATCGTTCGGGTGAGGCGGCTCTCGTCGGCGAGGATCACGTCATAGCGCCAGCGTGCGTGCCAGCGCCGGTGCTCGGCGAAGGCCCGCGGGTCATCGTCAGCGGCGCTGACCACCGCATCGAGGATGTCCGCAAGAACAGCCGTAAAACGCTCCGTCGTCAGCCCCTCGGGCAGATCACGCGGGCTCGCGGCGGGTCGCGGTCGGAGCTCGAGATAGGCAGGCTCGTGGTCGGCCAGGCGGGCGCAGTAGCGGAGCAGCCCCCGCTCACGGGCGACGACCCCCTCGGAGATGACGAGGGCGTCCCCGGGATCGACGACGAAGAGGCGTGAGGCCAGCTGTGGATCGAGCGCGGCGAGGTCGAGGTGGGCGCGCTCGCGGCTGATCGGGAAGAGCCGATGGTTGGCCGACGCGAAGGGGCCGGTCGCGGCCGAGATTCCGTCGGGGATGAGCGCACCCGGGCCGATCGCGCGAATCGTCGCTAGGGCTCGGCGATGATCCTCGACGGGGTCGGCGGAGCCTCGCGGATCGCCTTGCGGTCGGTGGAGGGGGGCTACCAGGAGGTCGACATCGCCGAAGCGGCGGTGGACCTCATCGATCGTCGCCGCGTCAGGCAGCGCGCGGGCGAGGTGCCAGAGGGTCAAGCCCTCGCCGCGGAGGATAAACCCGTGGCTCGTGGGCCCAGGTCCCGGGGTCGCGATCACCTCGAGAGAGCCGGCCTCGACCGGTCGCCAGTCGTCGATCACCTCGATCGTCGCGAAGCCGAGCCCCTCGAGAGAGCCGAGGGCCAGACGAGAGTCGGGGGCGAGGATCGGGGTCGCCCGCGGGATCCGAGCCAGGGACTCGAGATCGAGGCGGCTGGGATCGACCCCGCTGAGGAGCACTGCGCCGCACAGGGGCATCTGCGTGACGTCGAGCTGGCGCGGCGGGTAGGGGGCGAAGCGGCCGTCGCTATGACGCTCGCCGAGGAGCGGGTTGAGCAGCAGGGAGGTGTCGCTGCCGGCGATGAGGAGCGAACCGCCGCCGAGGATCTCGAGCCTCATGGTCTATCCTTGAGCGATGGGGGAGAGCTTCGCGATCGGAGCCGCGCGGGGCTCCGGGTCGACCCCTCAGGCGTCGGCAGGGGCCGCCTCGGCCGCCTCTTCGCGGGCGACGTAGCGGGCCAGCGAGTCGACGCTCATGAAGTCTTCGCGGGCCATGTTGTCGAAGGGAAGATCGAACTCGTCGGCGAGGCCGGCGATGATCTCGAGGCTGGCGATCGAGTCAAAGCCGAGACCGCCGTCTTCGGGGGGCGCGAAGAGGACTGCGTCGCGGGGAAAGTCGTCGACCGTGAAGTCCTCGAGCTCGAGGCGTTCGATGATCTGCTCGACGATCCGCGCGGCGATCTTTGGATCGACCGGGCTCGTATCGACCGGAGCCTCCGGCTTTCCCGGGCGGTCTGGGCCATCTGGTTGCTTTGGGGTTCCTGGGTGCTCCATGGTCATCTCTCGCTTTGGGAGGGGCGAAGGGCGAGGGCGGCGACACTGCCGGCGAAGCCGAGGGCGTTGCAGAGGGCGAGGGGGATAGGTCCCCGTCCGGGCGCCCGGGGGAAGGAGATCCGCGGGCTGTGAGCGATCGGCTGGCGCAGGCCGATCGTCGCCGGTCGGATCCCGGCGCGGGCGCAGGCGAGGGCTGCGACGGCCTGGACCGCCCCGGCCGCCCCAAGGCTGTGGCCGGTCTGCGACTTGAGGGACGCGACCTGGACGACCTCGCGGGCAGGGATCGCCTGGCAGAGGCGATCGATCGCGGTCGCCTCGGCGGCGTCGTTGGCGGGGGTCCCGGTGCCGTGGGCTGAGACGATCGTCAGCTCCTCTGGGGCGGGGTCGGTCGCCAAGGCCTGCTGCATCGCCGCGAAGATCCCGGCGCCCTCGGGGTTGGGCGCGGTCGGGTGATAGGCCTCGCCGCCGCAGCCGTAGCCGGTGAGGCGGCCGAGGATCGTCGCTCCTCGGGCGCGGGCGTCGACCTCTCGCTCGAGGACGAAGAACGCCGCGCCGTCGCCCAAAGAGAGGCCAGCGCGGGTGACATCGAAGGGCCGGCAGCCCTGGGGGTCGAGGGCTCGGAGGCTGTTGAAGCCGGTGAAGCTCAGGCGTGAGAAGGTGTCGTAGCCGCCCGCGACGGCGCAGTCGATCCGTCGATCGCGGAGCATATGCCAGGCCTGCCCGATCGCGTTGGCGCCGGCGGAGCAGGCGGTGTTGAGGGCGATCGCCGGGCCGCAGGTGGCGAGGCGGAGGGCGATCGCGTGGGCGGCGAGGCTCGGGGTCTCGGCGAGGAGCTCGGGGTCCGGCGTCTCGCCGGCCAGGCCCCGCTCGAGGTGCTCGATCATCCCGTGGTTCGTCCCGTGCGAGCTGCCGACGAGGACGCCCATCCGGCGCGCGTCGACGATGGCGTGGGGCCGGCCGGCGTCGACGATCGCGTCGAGGGCGGTCTCGACCGCGAGGTTGAGCGACCAGGACTGGCGATCGACCGGTCGTGTCCTGTCGTCGAGGGACGAGCGGATCGTCGGCTCTGGCGGCACTTGCATCGCCTCGCGGGTGAGAAACCACGGGTCGCTGGTGTCAAAGCCGAGCACCTGCTTGGGTTCGCGGCGACCCTCCTCGATCGCCTGGAGCAGACGCTCGACACCGCGGCCGAAGCAGGTCCACGCCGAACTCCCGGTGATGACCACCGCGTCGCCGCTCTCCGCTCGCTCTCTGTCCTCGTCTCGCTCCACGTTGTCCTCTGCTTCGCTGTGGTCGTCGCTCCCGGTGCTTCGCTGGTCATTGGGGCAGATATCGGAGAGGCGCCGGAGAGGCGCCGGAGAG
>Ga0316189_10002216_pt1 | contig 19111 bp, 15 predicted proteins | sample LowCovwburrow_MG_FD_204930 | JGI IMG/M metagenome (GOLD analysis project Ga0316189, IMG submission 204930) | Coastal sediment microbial communities from Maine, United States - Lowes Cove worm burrow | ecosystem: Environmental > Aquatic > Marine > Coastal > Sediment | place: USA: Maine...
CCGTTACACAATGATTTCTGAGGCTTACTTAATCCAGGGGCAAAAAAAATTTCAGCAACAAAAAGCAGTTCTGTGATCGCCAAAAACTTAATCGATGGGCGCCTTCCAACGCCGCTATACCATCAGGTTTATCTGGTATTGCGCAATAAAATTTTTAACGATGAATACCCTCTCAATTCACTTCTACCGAGTGAGCAGGAAGCGTCTAGTATGTTCGGGGTATCACGAATTACTGCCAAAAGAGCTTTGAATGAACTTGCCCAGGATGGCATTGTGAAAAGAGAAAGAGGCCGAGGTACTCGAGTTGTTTATCATGCGCCTGCCAGGCCAGTCGAAGTTGGTGTCGAAGGATTGCTTGAGAATCTGCTGGCAATGGGGCTAAAGACAGAGGTTAAATTAATCTCTTTTGAGTACCAGCCAGTCAATAAAGAAGGGGCGCATCAACTCGGTTGTGATGAAGGCATGGAGATACAAAAAGCCGTGCGGGTTCGTCATTTGGACGGTAAGCCCTTTTCATACCTGATAACTCAGGTGCCCTCAGATATTGGACGCTCTTATAGCCGCGAAGATTTGGCAGAAAAACCACTACTTTTTTTATTGGAACGCATTGGTGTCAAGATCAGCCGAGCAGAGCAAAGCATATCAGCCATTAACGCTGATGCAGAAGTATCGTCAGCATTAGAGTTAGAGTCAGGTTCACCAGTCTTATGCATTAGTCGAGTGGTATACGATCAAAACGACAGAGCCGTCGAATATATTAAAGGACTCTATCGTCCTGATCGGTATCAATATCGGATGATGCTATCACGAGTTGGAAGTGAAGCAGCCAGGTCATGGACTATGATCGAATGAAAGCAAATAACGCCTTAAAATAAAACTAATAGGAGAGATGAGAATGAGTAATAAGTCACGTCGTGAATTTATAAAAACTGCTGGAACAGCAATCGCTGCAGCCAGCATAACCGGGTTTCCGTTTATTGCCAGAGCTGCGGCTCCGGTGAAAATAGGCATAGTTCATCCAGTGACGGGTTGGGCGCAATATTCAGGTACGCAGTGTCGCTTCGGTGCCATGCTAGCACTTGAGGAAATCAATGCTGCCGGTGGTATCAAATCTTTAGGCGGCGCTCAATTAGAAGCCCTACTAGGCGATGCGCAGTCGAAAGCGGAAGTGGGTGCCGCAGAAGTAGAAAAATTCAACGAAGCAGGCGTATCTGCCATTGTCGGCGCTTATGCCTCCAATATCTGTCTTGCTACGACTCAGGCAGCCGCCAAATATGGCATTCCACATGTAGTCGATGTTGGTGTGAATGACAAGATTGTCAGTCGAGGCCTTAAAAACACCTTTCGATTTAGCCCTGGTTTTGGAATTATAACCAAGGCTGGCACCGAGGGTTTTCTCGCCGTTAATAAAGCAGCCGGCAATCCCACCAGGCGCGTTGCCATTGTGCATGAGGATACCACTGGATTTGGTGCAGGTGTCGCGGGCTTGATGACTAAAGCGCTTCAATCCGCAGATATCGAGGTTGTCGACGTCCTGCCGCATCCAACGCCAAACAAAGATTTTCGTAATATCGCGTTAAAATTGAAGGAAATCAATCCAGATGTCGTTATCCCATCGCATTATTACAACGAAGGTGTTTTATTTTTACGCACGTTACAACGTCAAAAGGTAAAACCAAAAGCCATCTATTCGGTACTAGGGGGCGCCTCTTCGCAGTATCGATTCGTGTCAGAATTTCCTGACGCCGCGCAATATGTGATGGACTGCAATCACTGGTTTGATCCTAGCAATCCGGGTGCTGTTGCGCTTCGCAAAAAAACCGAAGCAGCTGGCAAGCATTTTAACTATGAAGTTTTCCTGGCTTATACCGCGATGAAATTTACGGCTGATGCGATAGAGCGAGCAGGCTCAACAGAGCGTGACGCAATAATCGATTCGATGGCCTCCAGTACCTGGTCAAACCACATCATGCCCTACCAGCAAACGCGTATGGAAAATGGACAAAATGTCGGCGCTCGACCATTGGTAACTCAAGTGCAGGGCAAAGAAATAGTGGTTATATCGCCCACTGAGTACGCAGCGGCCAAAGCAATTTTTCCACGACCAGCGTAACGTAGCTAAATGGAAGTACTGCCGTGGTAGTGTCTCACCACGGCAGTACTTCCCGGTTTAGAGCCTAATTCTATGGAATTTTTTGATTTTAACCTGCCTGGCTATACCTGGCAGACAGTCGCTGGGTCTGCCATTAGTGGTGTGTTTCTCGGGTCGATTTATGCGTTGGTAGCGCTAGGCTTAACCCTGATATACGGGGTTTTGCATATTATCAACTTCGCCCATGGCTCTCTGCTTATGATAGCGATGTACGCGGTATTCTTCCTCTGGCAAGGGCTGGGGTTAGATCCTTACCTTGCCATGTTTATCGTCGTGCCTGGCGGGTTTCTATTTGGCTACCTGTTGCAACGAGGTGTCATAGGAAAAGCCAGCCACGGGCGCGATGAAATTATTCTGCTGGTAACATTGGGTATTTCTATCATCATAGAAAACGCTGCCTTGTTCTTTTTTTCCGCCACCGAACGTTCGGTCAGAGTGCCCTATGATCTTGACGGAATCGACCTGGGTGTCACCTTTGTTGTATATCCTGAAATAGCAGCGTTGGGTGGTTCTTTTTTAATAACTTTTTTGCTCTGGCTATTCATGGTCAAAACCGATACCGGGAAAGCAATTCGTGCAGTTGCCAAAGAGCGAAAAGGAGCACGCCTGGTTGGTATTAATGTCGATCATATCTTCGCGGTCAGTTTTGGTATTGGTGTAGCCTGTGTCGCTGCCGCTGCCAGCCTGTTAGTGCCGACATACGCCGTGCACCCTCAAATCGGTTATTTGTTTGTGTTAATCGCTTTTACCGTGGTGGTATTGGGTGGTATGGGTAGCTTTGTCGGTGCCCTGGTTGGCGGATTTATAATTGGTATTTTCGAGCAGTTGGGGCGTCTCTACCTTGGTGAAAGCCTTGGTGTCATTACCATTTCTGTTATTTTTATTTTGGTTTTGTTGTTCCGCCCAAGCGGGTTGTTCGGTAAGCCGGTCAGTTGAAGAAAATCATATGAATAGTCGGGGACAACTACTAGGACTGTGTGCACTAATGGCAATCCTGGCCCTGGTACCACTGTTTGTGACGTCGGGCAGATGGATAGAATTCCTTGAGCTTACTTTGTTTGTCGCGGTGCTGGGGCAGGGTTGGAATATTCTTGCCGGATACGGTGGTCAATATTCGTTCGGGCACGCCGTATTTTTTGGCACAGGTGCCTATATTCAGGCCTTATTGCAGTTTAAATTCGGTTTGAATCCATGGGTTACCCTATGGTTCGCGATAGCGGGCACCACTTTGGTCGGTTCTATTATTGGATATTTGAGCTTTCGCTATGGCTTACGGGGATCATATTTCGCACTGATCACACTGGCGTTTGCCGAGGCTTTCCACGTACTCTCTCGTTCTTTTGACTCCATCACCGAGGGTGGGCGTGGTGTGCAGCTAGCGCTCAATCAGGATCCACAGCAAGCAATCAGCACCTTCCAGTTCAATTTTGCTGATCCATTTCTAAAAGCCTATGGGTTTTACTATACGATTTTTGTCATAACATTAATCACTTATGCGCTCACCTGGTTAATGGCCAATTCCCGATTCGGTGCGCAATTGATCGCCGTACGAGAAAACGAAGAAGCCGCAATGGCGCTGGGAATCGATGTTTTCCGAGTCAAAATGAAAGCGATTTGTCTATCTGCGGCAGTTACCTCCAGCGCAGGGGTTTATTATGTGCAAAAGTTTTTATTTATGGAGCCAGGAATTGCCTATGGTCCGGCTAAGTCGGTCGAGGCTTTATTCGCACCGATTATCGGCGGTCTAGGCACAATCGTAGGCCCGATACTCGGATCATTTTTCATTCACGGTGTCGGTGAAGCTGCCAAGGAAGTTATCTCCCATTTTGTTGGTGACCGGCCAGGCGTCGATCTAATTTTTTTCGCGACCATTCTTATTCTGGTTCTGGCCTTTTTGCCACGTGGCATTTATGGTTTATTAGAAACGATATGGAAACGTATTCGAGGAAATCACGATGCTTGAAGTCCGTAGCGTCTGCAAAAGATTTGGTGGCTTGCAAGCCGTTTCTAACGCTTCGATCACAGTCCCTAAAGGTAAAATAGTTTCTTTGATTGGCCCCAACGGTGCGGGTAAAACGACTTTGTTTGCACTTATATCTGGTTTTCTTAAACCAGACGACGGAGAGGTCAAATTCATGGGCCGCGAGATAAGCGGATGGAAACCTCATCAGGTATGCCGGTTAGGTTTGGTACGTACTTTTCAAATAGTTCGCCCCTTTGCTAATCTGACCGTTAGTGAAAATATTGCAGTCGCCGCACATACCTGGATTTCAAAACGATCTGAAGCGATTAATAAGGCTGCTGAGATTGCCGGTTTGACGGGTATGCAAGACATGCTAGACCAGCCTGCCAGTGCTTTGACTATTTCCGGTCGAAAACGCCTCGAACTGGCACGTGCATTGGCGACGAACCCCAAATTATTATTGTTAGACGAAGTCATGGCGGGTTTGAACACCACCGAAATATTCGAAATCGTCGAAGTAGTGCGCCGCATTCGTGATTCGGGTGTGACTATTCTTTTGATAGAGCATGTCATGCAGGCCGTCATGAGTTTGTCGGATTATAGCTATGTGCTAAACCAGGGGGCGATGATAGCCGATGGGATACCCAGGGAGGTTACCCGAGACCCTCATGTAATCGAAGCTTATCTGGGTCATGGTGCGGCGAAACGGATAGCCGCAATGACGGAGCAGGAAGATGCTTGAGTTTCGTAACTTACACGCTGGATACGGGCAGATGAAAGTCCTGCATGGTATCGACGCTCATATATCGGCGGGTGAAATTGTTGCCTTGCTCGGCAGCAACGGTGCGGGTAAGACAACACTTAATAATAATATTTCCGGTGTTTATACACCAAGCGCTGGACAGATTCTGTTCGAAGGTAATGACATAACAGGGCTTGCGTCTGAAAAGGTTGTTGACCTGGGCATCATCCACGTGCCCGAAGGGCGCTGCATATTCCCCAACATGACCGTTATGGAAAACCTGGAGCTGGGCGGCTATCGAAGAGGTCGCAAAAACCGAGGTAAAAACATGGAGCGGGTAGTAGAGATATTTCCGCGTCTGTTAGAGCGTTTCAAGCAATCCGCAGGAACCTTGTCTGGCGGTGAGCAACAAATGCTCGCAATTGGCCGAGGACTGATGGCCGAGCCCAGGCTATTAATTCTGGATGAGCCTTCTCTTGGCTTATCACCGCTACTGGTGGAGGAAATGTTCAACCTGATCTCAGACCTTAATAAGCAGGGTCTTTCAATTTTCCTGGTCGAACAGAATGTAATGCAATCGCTAGAAATCGCCGATCGTGCTTATGTAATCGAAAACGGCAAGGTCGTGCTATCAGGACTTGCCGGCGATTTGATCGACAATCCTGAATTACGTAAAACTTACTTAGGGATCTGACAGCTTGGCCGCAACACTCGCCGAAAAAATAATCTCCAGGGCGGCTGCTCGGCATAGCGTAACCCCCGGGGAAATTGTCACCTGTGCGGTAGACCTGGTGATGATGCATGATTCGGGTGGCCCACGACGGGTAAAGCCAATTTTAGAGCATTTAAACTCTAAAGTCTGGAACCCGGACAAGGTCGTGATTGTAACAGACCACTACGTGCCGGCGGTTGACGCAGAAAGCGCGTCGATACTTGATCTAACCAGAAAATGGGCGATTAATAATCGCATCGAGAATTTCTACGACATGCAGGGTATCTGTCACGTCGTACTGCCAGAACGTGGCCATTTACGCCCCGGCATGTTCGTGGTTGGCGGAGACAGTCACTCCCCCACCGGTGGTGCGTTCGGTTGTTTTATGTTTGGTGTTGGGGCCACCGATATGGCAGGCATTTTAGTTACCGGAGAAACCTGGATAAAAGTACCCGAAACCATTCGTATAGATATTGACGGCGCGCTCACCGATGGCGTTGTTGCCAAAGACATTATCCTGCACCTCTGTGCTCGACTCGGAATGGGCGGTGGTGACTATCAAGTCATCGAATATACCGGAAGCACAATTAAAAACCTGTCGATGACAGAACGTATGACCTTGACCAATATGACTGCTGAGCTGGGTGCAATGACGGGGCTGATCGCTGCCGACCAAAGCACTTCTGATGCCATTAGAGATGCCGGTGTCGATGCTGGCGACATTACTCACTGGCAAGGCGACCGAGATGCAATTTACCGTACCACCCATCGAGTCGATGCCAATACCCTGGAACCCTATGTCGCTGCTCCGCACAGCCCGGCAAACTCGTTCCCAGTAGGGGATCTGGCGGGAGAACCCATCCAGCAAGCCTATATCGGTGCCTGCACCGGTGCCAAGTTTGAGGATTTAAAAATGGCCGCGCGTGTTCTAAAAGGAAAACAGGTAGCAAAAAACATCCGTTTATTGATCGCTCCAGCATCGACGCGCATCACCGCCAGGGCTGCCGCCGATGGCACCCTCGCTACCCTGACCGCAGCTGGTGCCATTATGATGCCATCTGGATGCGGTGCCTGCGCCGGATACGGAGCGGGAGTTTTAGCGGAAAATGAAACCTGTATATCATCGACCGCACGAAATTTTAAAGGTCGCATGGGGGCCACTTCTTCGAATGTTTTCCTCGGCTCGCCTTACACGGTGGCCGCCAGTGCGATCGCCGGAGAAATCACCGATCCGCGTGAGTTTCTGGTTAGTGGTAGTTCCTGATGGAAGCCGAAATTTCAGGTAAAGCCTGGGTCTTTGGAGATGACATAGATACCGATGCGCTGGCCCCGGGGCTTTACATGAAAAGTTCTTTAGAAACCCTGGCCAGCCATTGTTTAGAAGCCATAAAAGCAGATTTTGCCGGATCGGTAGTAGCCGGGGACATACTGGTGGCGGGTAACAATTTTGGTATCGGATCCTCGCGAGAACAGGCGGCTCAGGTACTCAAGCAGCTCGGCATAAAAGCGATTTTAGCAAAGTCCTTTGGCGGTATCTTCTTTCGTAATGCATTGAATTTTGGATTAACAGCCTTAGTGTCTGCTGATGTCGATCGTATCCACCAGGACGATCAAATTCGCGTGAGTGCAGCCACCGGCGAGCTCTTCAATCTCACCAGAAATGAGACCTATCGCTGCGATAAACTACCGGCAGAATTATTACAAATGGTCGAGGCTGGTGGGCTTGTCGCGCATCTGGAAATGAGGCTTAAACTACACTCAAAGGAGATAAATGAATAAGAATAATAAAGCTGAATTATCCGAGTTGCTTTCCCAGCCTGGAATTATCGTAGCCCCTGGCATCTATGATGCACTTGGCGCTGTATTGGTAGAACAGGCGGGTTTTAAAGCGGCTTATTTGTCAGGGGCATCAATTGCCTATACTCGATTTGGCCGACCCGATATCGGCCTGGTCAGCATGAGCGAAGTGGCTGAGACGCTGTCAGTCATTACTGAACGCTCTGAAATGCCGATTATTGTCGATGCCGACACGGGATTTGGTAATGCATTGAATGTTGTGCGCACGGTTCGCCGATTTGAATCGGCCGGTTCCTGTGCGATACAGCTCGAAGACCAGACAATGCCCAAGCGCTGCGGACATCTCGCCGGAAAAACCCTGATCCCGGCTAGTGAAATGGTCGGCAAAATAAAAGCGGCCCTCGACTCAAGGCGTTCTGAATCCACTTTAATCATAGCGCGAACCGATGCTATTGCAGTAGAAGGCTTTAATGCCGCATTGGATCGCGCCCACCAATATCAACAGGCGGGTGCCGACATTCTATTTGTTGAAGCACCTCAATCTACATCGCAGATACAAGAGATAACAACTCATTTTGGAAAGCAGACGCCACTTTTGGCAAATATGATTGAAGGTGGCAAAACACCACAGTTCGATGTGGCCGAGCTGGAAGCCATTGGGTATTCGCTTGTTATTTTTCCGGGTGCGCTTGTTCGCGCCCAGGCAGCGGCTTCACAGCATTTCCTGGCCAACCTCAAACAGCAGGGTTCTACCCTGCTGACTAGAGATAGAATGATAGATTTCGACACCTTAAACGAGGTGTTGGGTACGAGCGACTTGCTCGCTCTTGGCGATAGTTATGACCGCAAGAACCATGAGTAATAGATATGATTGATCCGGTAACTCTAGCAGTATTAAAAGGCCGTCTGGAGCAAATCGCAGATGAAATGGATGCGACTTTATTTCGCAGCGCATTCAACCCCATCATTGCCGAAGCTCATGATGCGTCGCATGGTTTATACCACGCAGTCAGCGGTGAAACCCTGGTGCAGGGTAAATCCGGTCTACCGGTATTCGTCGGCGCGATGTCGTTTGCCGTTAAAACGGTGATTGATAAAGTAGCCAGGGATGGGAATCTGGCAGACGGTGATGTATTTATATTTAACGACCCCTACGGTGGCGGCACACATTTATCTGATTTCAAACTAGTCCGGCCCTATTATTTTAACGGTGAATTATTTTGCTACCTGGCGTCAGTTGGTCACTGGCACGACGTCGGCGGCAACGTACCCGGAAATTATAACCCGATAGCTACAGAGTGTTTTCAGGAAGGCATGTTAATACCGCCCGTCAAACTGTTTGAAAAAGGTGTTTTACGACAGGACGTGGTAGACATTTTACAGGCCAATTCACGCCTGCCAGGTAGTCTTTATGGTGATTTAAACGGACAGATCAATGCCTTGAACCTGGGTGAGAAGCGCATGTCTTCTTTGCTAGAGGAATATAACGCGGATATCGTTGACGAGGCCTTGTCGGAGCTTAGGTCGCGCGCTGCCAAATTGATGGCAGCGAATATCTCTGATTTACCCGATGGTACCTACTCGGCAGAGGATTTTCTCGATAATGACGGGTTGGTTGATGAACCTTTAAAAATAGCAATCGATCTGACCATTAAAGGCGATCAAATGATACTGGACTTTACGCGCACTTCATCGGCTTGCGCAGGCCCTGTCAATATCTCGAAATCAACCGCTGTTGCATCAGTTTATGTTGCCATCAAACATGTGTTTACCGAAGTGCCAGCGAATGCCGGGGTTCTTGAGCCGATAGAAATTTTGATTCCAGATGACTCTTTGCTAAACGTTAAAGCGCCGAAGCCGGTTGGTGGTTATACCGAAACTATTTTGCGAATTATTGATGTTATTTTTTGTGCCTTAGCACAAATTGCACCAGAACGAATTAATGGATGTGCCTATGGCACCATCAATGCTTTGTCGTTGGCGGGTTTCCGCAAGGATGGCAGCCGCTGGGTGATGTTCAGTTTTTTTGGCGGTGGACATGGGGGGCACCCAGAGGGTGATGGGCTCAATCATGGCAATGCACCCATTTCGATGGCAACCATACCTCCTGCCGAAATTCTCGAAGCCGCTTATCCAGTGATGTTTACACAATGGGCATTACGTCCCGATAGTGGCGGCCCAGGTAAAAATAGAGGCGGGCTTGGTGCCATCTACGAAATTGAATTATTAGAAGAAAATGCCGACGTGTTTCTGTTCGGTGAGCGCGGAAAATTCCCGCCACCGGGTGTGCTTGGCGGCAAAAGCGCCGCACTCAATCGATTTTCCTATGAACAGGATGATGGTATGCATGTACCACCGCAGGTTTCGAAAATGGTAGGCATCAAAATCCGCAAGGGGCAGCGTTTGCGCCTCGAAACTCCGGGAGGCGGGGGTTATGGCAGCCCTCGCGATCGCGACCCGCAGGCAGTTGCAAAAGATGTTGCACGCGGGTTTGTTAGCGTAGCGTCAGCAGAGCGAGATTACAGTATTGCATTAACAGAAAATGGCACCGTCGATCAACAACAGACCGATCTTTTAAGACAAGGGGATATCACGTGACTAGCCAACCCGGATCATATGTCATTGGCGTTGACGTAGGTGGCACTTTCACCGACGTTTTTTTTCTCGATGAAGCTTCCGGCGTTTGCCAGGTTGCTAAAGTTCCTTCTACGCTCGATGATCAATCGCGGGGTTTTATAGAAGGAATCGGTAAGCACGTTGAAGATTTTGCGGCTGTAGCCACAGTCGTGCATGGTACGACAGTTGGAACCAATGCGTTGCTTGAGAGAAAAGGTGCTAGAACTGGCATTATTACCACCCAGGGTTTTCGCGACACGCTGGAAATGCGACGGCGTGATCGCCCCGAAACCTGGGGTCTCTGGGGCCAGTTTGAACCCGTCGTACCCAGGGAGCTACGCATCGAGGTTTGCGAACGGACACTCGCAGATGGCACGGTGAAAACTGAAGTCGATCCCGGCGATGTCAAAGCGGCGGCCCAGAAACTGATAGACGCAGGTGCAGAATCAGTCTGTATTGTTTTTATAAATTCTTACGCCAATCCAAAAAACGAACAACTCGCGTTAAATGCAGTCCGTGAGATATGGCCGAATGATTTTGCCGAAATATCCTCCAATATTCTGCCGGAAATTCGTGAATTTGAACGAACATCAACGGCAGCCCTTAATGCCTACCTGCAACCACCTGTGAGTAGTTATCTCGGTAGGCTCGAACGCGCATTAAATACCCGTGGCTTTGACGGCGAGGTTTTAATTGTCCAGTCAAATGGCGGTGTGATGACTGTTGATTCTGCCAGACAACTACCCATTCGCACGGCACTATCGGGGCCGGCTGCCGGGGTCATTGCCTGCGCTTATATTGCCAGTGAAGCGGGTTTCCCAAACGTGGTTAGCTGTGACATGGGTGGCACCAGCTTTGACGTTTCTCTCGTTGCCAATGGTCAAAGCGCACTTAGCCCACAAACCAATATAGATTTCGGCATGACTATTCGTACCCCAATGATTGAAATGACTACAATTGGTGCTGGAGGTGGATCTATTGCCTGGGTAGATCGAGGCGGCTTATTGCAGGTAGGCCCCGAGTCAGCGGGTTCAAAACCCGGTCCAGTCTGTTATGGCGCAGGCAATCAACGTCCCACGGTAACTGATGCGAATGTCGTTCTTGGCCGAATCAACGCCGAAAAACCAATCGGTGGAAAATTAGAAAGACTCGATGTGGAAGCCGCGCGCCTGGCAATCGAATCCCAGGTTGCCAAACCTCTAGGCCTGGAGCTAATGGCGGCGGCCGAAGCTATTATAAGGGTCGCCAATTCAAAAATGGCTGGTGCCATTCGCCTGGTCTCCATCGAACGCGGTTTCGATCCCAAAAAATTTGCGGCAATGCCGTTTGGTGGTGGCGGCGCCTTGCACGCCGGTGCCCTGATAAAAGAGGTCGGCCTGCAAAGTGCGCTGGTCCCTCGATACCCTGGCATCAATAGCGCGCTCGGATGCACCATTGCAGATATGCGACATGATTTTGTGCAGACGATCAATACCCTGCTCAGTAGACTCGATGTGGCTGACCTGAGCGATCGTATGTCGACACTTGCGCAAAGAGGTATGCACCTGCTCGATAATGCGGGTGTCTCTTTCGAAAGCAAGGAAGTGATATTCGAGCTGGATATGAGTTATCAGGGGCAAACCCATACGGTAGATGTGCAATTGCCAATTGCCTTCAAACAATCCGATATAGAAATCGATGAAGCGCAAATACTGTCTTCTTTCGAGGCTAGATATCAATCCGTCTATGGACGACCGCTCGACAACATTGCTGTTCGGGTACTTAATCTGCGTGTTTCTACGCTCGGTCGACGTCCTAAGTTCGATTTAAAATTACTGGCGCCCACTCATGGCAATACACTGGAAGAAGCCCACAACGGTAACCGCAATGTGTGGTTTGATGGCGGTTGGCATCAAACTGATATTTATGACCGCCTTAGTATTGCCGTTGATGCAGTCATACCCGGGCCGGCCATCCTGGAACAAGCCGATACCACCATTCTTATCGAGCCGGATCTTCAAGCGGTGGTAGATCAGTTTGGCAACCTGGTTATAACGCGGAAGGAGGAAATTAAATAATGCTAGACTTCGATCCATTAACCACCGGACTTGTGCTGGTTGATATGCAAAACGATTTCCTTCATCCACAAGGTGCTTATGCTCGCAACCAGCAATCCTGTGATGCTATTTCGGTATTGCCAGCAAAACTCAGGCCAGTGGCCGATGCGGTGCGAGAAGCCAATGGCTGGATAATTTCCACACATTTCACGCTAGTGCCAGGTAAGAATGGCGAACCGTTTATATCACCCCATTTGCAAAAATTGCGCCCATTTCTCGGTAAAGGTGACTTTGCCCCGGGGGCTTTCGGTCACCAGTTAATCGATGAATTGCTGCCAGCTGACGTGACTATCGAAAAAGTGGCTTTCTCAGCATTTTACCAAAGTCGTCTGGAGTGGGTGCTTAACCGTTGTCAGCTTAATACCCTGATATTTGGCGGCATTGTCACCAATGGCGGCGTCGCGTCAACAGTGCGTGATGCGCATGTTCGGGACTTCCACAGCATCGTGCTTTCTGATGGTTGCGCGGCTTTTAGTGACGAAGCACATTCTTCTACGATTAGTTCCTTGTCTACCATTGCCGAAATAGCCAGTTGTGATGAAATAATAACCGCGATGAAAGGATAGCGCGATGCGCATTCTGGACGACCATTCGACTACCTTCCCCGTCGTTGTACCGATCGCTATCATTGGCGGTGGTGCCTGCGGTATGGCTGCGGCGTTATCAGCCTGTGACGCCGGGATAGAAGCACTGATTCTGGAGCGTGATTCGATACCTGCGGGCAGTACAGCATTGTCATCGGGAATGATCCCGGCCTGTCGGTCGCGTCAGCAGCAAATCAATGGTATCGATGACAGTGTTGACATTATGGCAGCCGATATTCTGAACAAATCAAAAAATCAGACTAACGCTGAATTAGTGCGAACAGTATGCAGTGCTTCTGGCCCACTGATCGACTGGTTGAGTGACACTCACGCGATCGAATTGACGCTGGTCGACGGTTTTTTGTATCCGGGCCATAGCCGTCTGCGAATGCACGCACCGCCATCTCGCAGCGGCGCCGACTTGATTAGCGGCTTAACTCGAGCTGCCGAGCAAGCTGACATTACCCTGTTTACCGATGCCCTGGTGACGCATTTATATGTCAATCAGCAAAAAGCAGTCAGCGGATTGCAGGTGCAACGTCCTGATGGAAGTGTCGAGTTGATTGGCTGCGAAACAGTCGTACTCGCCTGTAATGGCTTCGGCGGCAATGCTGATATGGTCAAACAATATATACCGCAGATGGTGGAGGCCAATTACTTTGGCCATGCGGGCAATCAGGGCGATGCGATAATGTGGGGACAGGAACTCGGTGCTGCGACCGAGCATCTAGGAGCCTATCAGGGTCACGGATCGGTAGCTCACCCGCATGGAATTCTAATCAGTTGGGCCTTGATGATGGAAGGCGGCATACAAATCAATTCGCGCGGCGAGCGATTTTCAAATGAACACGGCGGTTACTCTGAGCAGGCCAGACATGTACTCGAACAGCCAGGAGGATATGCCTGGAATATTTTTGACCGACGCCTATATGACATTGTAAAAAATTTCGAAGACTTTCGGCAGGCAGAAAACAACGGTGCCATCAAAGTTGCGGCTAGTATTGCGCAACTGTCAGAGATAACGGCGACACCATTGAGTGTGTTGCAGGATACCCTGGCGCAGGTTGAAGACATGACCGTCGGTGAAACGATTGACGAATATGGTCGAGACTTCACGACCAAACCACGGTTAAAACCGCCTTATTATACGACTAAAGTTACCGGCTCACTTTTTCATACGCAAGGCGGGCTAGTCGTCAATAAAGAAGCGAGGGTATTAAATCAACAGGGTGAAATTTTCCCCAACGTTTTTGCCGGAGGAGGCGCTGCCTGTGGGGTATCGGGTCCTGAAGATTGGGGGTATCTGTCAGGGAATGGGTTATTGACCGCCTTAACCCTGGGACGCATTGCTGGCGCAAACGCGGCAAAACTGGTTCAAAAAGGCCGATAACTCATCGCCGAGTCAATATAGCTATTCCTGAGAACTAGCTCGCCTTTTTTAAAGAAAGTTGCATCACCACAGAGACAAATTGTTTATTTTTTGATGCCGTAGGAGTAAGGTTGGTGGCACAAGACTAATCAATAAAATAATAATCCATCTGGGCATTTGTATAATAGGATGAATACGGCAAAGGTTTTTCGACTCTCTCTGATTGTTCTGGGCTTTATAACCACTTCCCTTTCTGTTGCGCAAGATGCAGTAGATATTAGTTTTTCTATATCAAAATTTGTTGTCGAAGGTGATAACCCGCTCGGTGACGATGCGCTTGATCTATTAAATCCCTACCTTGGTGAGCATATTGGTTTAGACCGTTTGTCTGCCGCGACCGAAGCGTTAACCGAGGCCATGTCGGCGCAGGGATATAGTTTTCATCGTGTTGTGTTACCACCGCAGGAACTCAATAACGGTACCGTGCAACTGCAGATTGTTAGCTTCAGTCTGGGCAATATCGAAGTCAGCGGCAATCAACACTTCTCTAAAGAAAATATTCTCGCCAGCCTGCCCGAGCTAAAAAGCGGACAGGCACCGAACTCACAAAAATTGTCGCGGGCGCTAAAAATAGCCAATGCGCACAATGCCAAATTCGCGCGTGTTGCGTTCAGGCAGGGCCTCGAAGACGACAGCATCGATGCGACCGTCAGGGTTGCCGACCGTAAGCCGCAATCACTATTTGTTGCCGCCGATAATACCGGTAATGAAGAGACCGAAGACTTGCGCATGACGGTTGGTTATCAGCACAGTAATTTGTTTGATCGTGATCATATGATCACGGCCAGTTTTACCACCGCGCCGGAAGACACTGACAAGGCCTCGCAGTTTGGTGTTAGCTATCGTCTGCCTTTATATAGCCACGGTGCTGCGCTCGAGTTTCTGGTCTCCAGCTCGGATGTCGATTCGGGTGAAGTGGCCGACAATTTTGATGTCAGTGGCAAGGGTCAGGTGGTTTCGGCGCTGTATACGCGACCGATTCTTTCCGACGGCAGTTTTAACCATAATTGGTCGATCGGCTTACAGGATAAGTTATTCGAAAATGACCTGTCGTTTGCCGGCGTGCCGATTGGTAACGACGTGCGCAGCCGCCCACTGATTCTCGGTTACGACTTGAGCAATAAATTCAATTCATCGGCGATTAATGCCTATGTTTCGGTGGTGGCGAATGTTTCGGGTGGGTCGGATAACGAGGATGAAGATTACGAACTAACTCGCGCTGGCGCTGAGGCAGGCTGGTCGTTAGTGCGCTTTGGTGGCGACTACAGTTATTACTTTACTAACAAATGGCGTTTTACCGGTCGGCTCGATGCGCAGCTGAGTAGTGAGCCGTTGATCCCGGGCGAACAGTTTGGTGTTGGCGGTATGTCGTCGCTGAGAGGCTTTGAAGAGCGTTCTGTTCAGGGTGATAGCGGCACCAGTCTGCGCCTTGAAGGTTGGGCGCCACCCTGGAGCGACTATGGACTGCAATTTATCGGTTTTATCGATCTGGCTAACGTGACGCTTGAAGACGCGCAAATAGGTGAAGAAGACGATGTCTCACCAGCGAGTGTTGGTCTGGGTCTGCGTTGGAGCTGGAAACAGCAGCTAAGCCTGAATCTTGATTTTGGCAGCATTACCGAAGGGGTTGGTGATCAGGAAGATGGCGATAGTAAAACCCATTTCAGTCTGATTTATCGTTATTGAGGTGATCATGCATACTTTGAAACGATTTTTCTCCTTTCCATTGACACGAACCCTGGCAGCATTGGGTTTCACCTTGTTACTGTTTGCCGGAAATGGCCTGGCCGCAATCGAAGTCGGTGAAGTCAGTTATTCCCGAGGCGTGCTCACCGGCCAGCCCGAAGGTGCCAGTCCCAGGCTCAAGGGCAAGGGCCAGAGTATTAGTCAGGGCGAAACACTCAGTACGGGCAAACGCAGCTTTGCCATCATTAAACTCAATGATGGTACGCGAATGACGTTACGGCCCAATACGGTATTCAGAGTCGATGAACTCAACACCAATGCCGGGGAAGAAAGCGGTCTGTTGAGCCTGCTTAAGGGCGGTTTCAGAGCGATTACCGGTAGCATCTCAAAAAAGCTACATAATGCCTTTAAAGTTCGCACGACGGTAGCCACGATTGGTATCCGAGGCACGGAGTTTGATGCCAGGTTGTGTACCGATACCGATTGTAACGACGAAGAGACGCAACTGACACAAAACAGCGTCGCCGACGAGGCGCTGAAGTCTAACGCCATTGCTCGCGTCGTGCGCTTAAGGGGTAATGCCAGAGCGTCATCACAGGCAGGCAAAGCCAGGGCACTGCGGGTCGGTGCGACGATATTTGAACAGGAGCGACTCAACACCGGCATTAATTCATACCTCGTCGTAGCCTTTAACGATGAAAGCCGTATGACCCTGATATCGAATAGTGAAATGGTCATCAGGGAACACAAATATGTACCGGATAAACCTGAGGAAAACAGTGGTTTTCTCGAATTTGTCCGTGGCGGTCTGAGGTTTCTGTCGGGCGCTATCGGCAAACTCAATAATGAAGCCTTTCGGGTGGCTACGCCGGTTGCCACCATCGGCATTCGCGGCACTGGTTTCGACCTGTTGTGCAGTGGGCAATGTGATGGCTCAGACATGTTCGCCCGCGTCTGGGATGGTGCCATCATGCTAAATACAGAAACCGATAGCCTGTTGCTCAATAATAATCAGGCCGCAGTCATGCCCAATTCGCGCAGCAAGCCGCGAATCGTGACAATCCCACCCGCCTTAGAATCTATGGAAAACACGCCTCGACCGGATAAGGTGCCGTTCAAGCAGGAGTGGTTTAAGTCGGTGGGCGCTGGAAGCAAAATGAATGCCGGTTTGTATGTTCAAGTTAAAGAAGGTGTTGTCGCCATCGAAGGGGATAACGTTGAAGAGTTACTTCTGGCGAAGCAGGAAGCGGGTAGGGTTAATGAAGCCGGTGAATTTTTCCGTCTAAGCAGTATTCCGAATTTTCTGCGCTACGATAAATATCCCCGTCCGGGTACTGTCAGCAAGCGGTTGGAAAACTTGCTTAACTTGATGGGTGAAGATGTCGAAGATGTGACAGAGTTTCAGTGTGTGGTGCAGTAGCAATGAGTACCAAACAGCTTAGAGGTGAAAAAGATGGACATTAAGCAGCTTAGAATTGTTTTCCTTTTTGCTGTATCGACAAGTCTATCGGCCTTGCAGTCCGTGCAGGCGAACCCCAATGGTGCGACCGTGGTAAACGGCCAGGTTAGTTTCTCTCAGCCCGATCTCAATACCCTCATCATAAACAACTCAGCCAACGCTATTATCAACTGGCAACAGTTCGATATCGGTGCCAATGAACTGACAAAGTTCATACAGCAAAATGGTTCCAGTGCCGTACTCAACCGAGTGGTATCGGGCGATGCGTCCGAGATACTCGGCAAGCTTCAGTCGAACGGTAAGGTTTTCCTGATCAACCCCAACGGCCTGATCATGGGACAGAATGCCGTGATCGATACGGCAGGCTTTATCGGCTCAACGCTTAATATCAGCAATGACGACTTTCTCAATGGACGCCTGCATTTCGAAGGCCAGAACGCAGGCGACATCGACAATCAGGGTTTTATCCGAGCGGGTAACAATGGCGATATTCTACTGATCGCACCCAATATTAATAACAGCGGTGTCTTACAGGTCGATGGCGGCAATATTCTGCTGGCGGCTGGTGAGTCGATAACCATTTCCAGCCTCGATGATGCCGATATCAGCTTCGAAGTGCAGTCTCCAGACAACAGCATCACCAACCTTGGTCAGATCATCGCCGACAATGGCGCAGCAAGCCTGTTTGCAGGAACGCTGACACATAGCGGTAGTATTTCGGCGAATGGTATTACCCGGGACGCAGCGGGGAATATTAGGTTAGTCGCACAGGGTACTAACTGGATCGAAGGCGAAGTTATTGCGACGGGTAAAACTGGCGGTGATATTCAGTTGCTCGGTGAACAGGTAGGGCTTGCGGGTAATGTGGTGATTGATGCATCGGGTACTGAGGGCGGTGGTCAGATACTGATTGGTGGCGATTATCAGGGGCAGGGTGATGTGCAGACTGCGCGGGCTACCTATATTGGCGAAGATGTGCAGATAAAGGCTGATGCGGTTGAGAATGGGGATGGTGGTAAGGTTATTGTTTGGAGTGATGAGTCTACTCGGATGTATGGTGGGATTAGTGCCAGGGGTGGTGTTCAATCGGGTGATGGTGGGTTTATTGAGACTTCTGGTGGGTGGTTTGATTTGGGTAGTTATGTGCCGGATGCTTCAGCAGCGAATGGTGAAGGGGGGACTTGGTTAATTGATCCGAATAATATTGATATTATTTCTGGGACTGGGACGATTACTAGCGGCCCTATATTTACCAGTGGTGGTGATTCATCGACGATTAGCATAAATCAAATCATTGGAGCACTAGCCCAAGGGAATGATGTCACAGTTCAAACTGGAACGGCTCCACCTGACTTGGAGATGGGTAATATTACCTGGAATGCCGGTGCGGATTTAGATATTTCTGGATTAGGGGTTGGACGCACACTTACCCTTAGTGCTCATAATGATGTGATCATAAATGCTAATATTAATGGAATTTCGAATGCGATTAATGAGTCTATAAACCTTGTAATCGAAGCAGACTCCGACATTTCTGGTGGCGGAGGTTTTACACTTGGTAGTAACTCTACACTTGATCTTGGTTTTGGACCGTCGGCTGGAAGCCTCGACGTCTCAGCCTCAACCAACATCATCCTCGACGGCATAATCAATACCAATGGCGGAGTAGTCAACCTCACTTCTACCAATGGCTCAATCACTCAAGCTATTTCTCCAGGCGGGCTCGAAGCAGCTACTTTAAACACCAACTCAGCAGGCGACACCATCATCGGCGGCGCAACCAACGCCATCAGTAATTTCTCCGCACAAGTCGGTAACGGTTCGAACGTAACTTTAACCAACGGTTCCGCTTTAAATATCGCCGGAATAAAGGCC
>Ga0316189_10002217_pt1 | contig 19109 bp, 16 predicted proteins | sample LowCovwburrow_MG_FD_204930 | JGI IMG/M metagenome (GOLD analysis project Ga0316189, IMG submission 204930) | Coastal sediment microbial communities from Maine, United States - Lowes Cove worm burrow | ecosystem: Environmental > Aquatic > Marine > Coastal > Sediment | place: USA: Maine...
GATGAGTTTGAAACGATTCCCATAGTGGACGGCAAACCGATCACAACCGAGGATTTCGCAAATCTTTCAAAAAGAAAAAAAACTGAAATCGAAGCGAATATCCGCCTGATCCAGTCTCAAATAGAGATTGCATCTGTTGAGGTCGATAAACTAACATCTGCGTTGCACACGGATATCGAAAAATTGATGGATGAAACGACCCTGTCCATCGTAAAATCCCGTTTGGAAAAAATCAGGTCTGAATTTAAAGACAACCCGAGCATCCTGACCTATCTAAACGAAGTTGAGCAGGACATCGTCGAAAACGTCAATTTGTTTATGCCTTTGGAGGAAAACAGTAGCGATGAGAAAACTATTTTTGCTTCGCCTCAACAACCCAAACTTCAGCGCTATCGTGTCAATATATTAACCACTCAGGATACGAAAAAGGGGGCACCGGTTATCTTCGAAACCAACCCCACCTATCACAATGTGATGGGTCGCATCGAAAAACGTGCTTATATGGGAACGGTGACGACGGACTTTACCATGGTTCAGGCCGGCTCCCTCTTAAACGCCAACGGCGGTTTCCTGATTATGGACATGGAATCTGTGCTGATGAATCCCTATGTCTGGGAAACACTCAAACGCACCTTACGGACCAAATGCCTTTACATCGAGGATATTCCCGAGGAATCCGGATTTGGCACGGTTTCCCTGCGGCCGGCGCCCATTCCTCTCGAAGTCAAGGTGATATTGCTGGGCAGCTATGACAATTTTGACATCCTGCAAGACCATGACCCGCGCTTTAACAAAATCTTCAAGGTACGGGCGGATTTTGATTACGAAGTCCAAAAAAGCCCGGACACGGTTCAGCAGTATGCGCAGTTTATAGCCCGGGTGTGCATAGAGGAGGGCCTTCTGCCCTTCACCCCCAAAGGTGTGGCCGCCATCGTTGAATATGGTGAAAAATACGCATCCGATAAAGACAAGCTTTCAATCCGATTCGGTCCGTTGTTGGGCGTATTAAAGGAGGCGGACTATTGGGCGCGCAGGAACAAGGCCAGGTTAATTTCCGATAAATATGTCGTCAAAGCCTTTCACGAACATCGGTTCCGTTACAATCTTTATGAAGAAAAAACCCACGATTCCTATCGTGATGGAACCATCATGATCGATGTCGAGGGCGCGATCACCGGGCAGGTCAACGGTCTGGCCGTCTTTCAGGTCGGCAATTTCTCATTCGGTCGTCCATTGCGCATTACGGCCGAAACCTTTATGGGTGAAAAAGGGGTCATTAACATTGAACGGGAAGCAAAATTAAGCGGCAAGACCCATGACAAGGGGGTGTTGATTCTCTCCGGATACCTCGGCAGAACATTCGCTCAGCATTATCCGCTGAACCTGGCCATCAGTATCACCTTTGAACAGAGCTACAGCGGCGTCGATGGGGACAGCGCCTCGTCCACTGAGCTGTATGCCATTCTTTCCAGCTTGTCGGGCATCCCTATCAAGCAGGGGATTGCCGTCACCGGTTCAGTCAATCAAAAGGGAAAAATCCAGGCCATCGGTGGGGTCAATCAAAAGATTGAAGGATTTTTCGAGGTGTGCAAAACCAAGACCCTTAACGGCACCCAGGGGGTCATCATACCCCGGGCGAATACCAAGAATCTCATGCTCAGAAAAGAAGTCGTCGATGCCGTCAAACGGCGAGAGTTCCATGTTTATCAGGTTTCAACGGTGGAAGAAGGCATCGAAATTTTAACCGGAGTGCCGGCGGGAAAAGCAGATAAAGACGGCAAATACCCCGATGGAACCGTCTACGGTGCAGTTCAGGAAAAATTAAAACAAGACTTCAAACGCGCATTAAAATTTAAAAAAGAAATTGAATGATCCGCAACCCGTAACACGCAACGCGTAACCCAAAACACGCAACCCACGACCTGTAACCCGCAACGTGTATGACCATGCTAAACGAAATACCGGCGCTGCTTCGGGTGGCCATTGTATTTGTGCTGATACTCATCGCCATTCGCAAAAAACTGTCACTCGGGAATGCCTTTGTGCTCGGCGCCATCGCTTTAGGGATTCTTTTTGAGGAAAACCTTTGGGCCATAGCAGTCTCCGCTGCCGGATCCCTGCTGGACCCGAAAACGATGTCTCTGGCTCTAATTGTAAGTCTCATCCTGATTTTAAGCAACAGCATGGAAAAGGCCGGGCAAATGCAACGTCTTTTGTCCAGTTTTCGAGGACTGGTGTCAAGCCCACGTTTGAATCTAACCATATTTCCGGCGCTCATCGGGCTCCTCCCGATGCCTGGCGGTGCAGCGTTTTCTGCCCCGATGGTCAAAGAACTGTCTGCTCAATTAAGGCTTAACGGCGGTCAGCTCAGCTTTGTCAATTACTGGTTTCGCCATATCTGGGAGTACTGGTGGCCGCTGTACCCGGGTGTGCTGATGACGGTGGTTCTTGCCGACATCAATCTTTCAGTTTTTGTTTTATTTATGGCGCCCTTGACGCTGACCGCCATCATGTTTGGGCAGAACGCAATAAGGATCATCGAAAAATCAAGGCCTCAGGAAGCCCATATCCGGCGTCCGCCGATCATGCCCTTTTTAAATGAGCTCACGCCGGTACTGATTGTAATCGTACCGGGATTAAGCTCCGGATTGCTACTTTCAAGGCTCTTCCCTGATTTTTCCATGGCCAAGGAAACGGGCTTAATTGTCTGTCTGGCGATAGCCATTTTTTGGATATGGCGCAAAAACAATTTTACCGGACGGCAGATGCACGAAGTGTTGCTCGATAAACATCTTCTGACGATGGTTTATATGGTGCTGGCGATATTCATTTTTAAAGAGGTATTAACAGACAGCCGGGCGATTGATGCTATCAGCAACGATTTGCTGAACCTGAAAGTACCCCTGCTGATCATCGTCGCGCTTTTGCCATTTGTGGTGGGGTTGGTGGCCGGCATCGCCATCGCTTTTGTGGGCGGGACATTTCCTATTTTGATTCCTATGATCCATTCCATGGGCGAGACCCAGTACATGCTAGCCTATATGATGCTGGCCATGGTATGCGGGTTTGCCGGCGTACTTTTATCTCCGCTACATCTGTGCCTGGTCCTTTCCAACGAATATTTCAAGACCGGATTATCGTCCGTGTACCGGTATCTGTGGCTACCATGCCTTGCCTTGGTTTTATCTGCTTTCGGATATTTTGGATTGCTGCATTGGGGTCGCAGCATGTTCGTCGCCGTCATTCCATGATTTTTCTATGTGGATAGTTATTGTGCAACCTTTAGACGTTAACCCTGAACGGGGAACCCGGAACCTGTGAACGGTTAAGAACATGAAAAAGAAAAAACCATACGGAGACACCCTCAAAGAACAATTGCTGGCCGGTGCCAGGGATCGTCTTTACAACTTTTTGTTGTCCGACGGCGCCGTCCGCGGGGTGATTTTGAACGGTACGCGGATGGTCAACGAAATGCGGGCCAACCATGAACTGGGAATTCTGGAAACTTTGGTGCTGGGGCGGGCCTATTTAGGCGCAGGGTTAATGTCGGCAAGCTTAAAAAGCAATGACCGGATCGCCATAAAATTTGATTGTTCGGGACCGATTAAAGGGCTGGTCGTAGAAGCTAATGCATTCGGCGAAGTGCGCGGTTTTTTGAAAAATGTCACGATACCCATAACAAAGCCCATGGAAGACTTCGATCTGTCGCCCTTTTTCGGTGCCGGCTTTCTTTCCGTGACAAAGCACATAGAAGATGCCAAACAGCCATTTACTGGCAAAGTCATGCTCAAATATGGCAATATCGCCCAGGATCTGGCAAACTATTACCTGATTTCCGAGCAAATCCCGACTGCCTTTAATCTGAGCATAAAATTCGACAAGGAGGGGCGGGTGACAGGGGCCGGTGGTTTGTTTTTGCAAGCCATGCCCCAAGCGGATGATGAATTGACCGCCGGCATGGAAAAGCGGGTAACCGATTTAGCTTCCCTGGGAGAAGTGTTTTCGAACGATGAGGAGCCGGAGAATCTGATTGCCGACGCCTTTGGAGAGTATTCACCTCGCTTTTTAGCCAATCGCCGGATTGAATTCATGTGCCATTGCAATCAGGAACGGGTTCGCAATCTGTTGACGCTGTTGCCGATCGAGGAACTTAAAGACATTCGGGATAATGGACCTTTTCCCTTGGAGTTACGCTGCCATTTCTGTAATACGGTGTATCATTTCGCGGAGAAAGACATTCGGATAATCTACGGGCAGCGCTACCCGAACAATTGACCTCCCTAATATATTGTGGATTTTGGATTTTAGAATTTGGATTTATGGTACGCCTGCGGCTGATCTGTTTAATAAAGAATCCCGGCCAAAAGGACCACGTTTTAAATGTTAGAATAAAAAATGATAGAGCAAAGCGATACATCAAATCCGAAATCCAACATCCGAAATCTAGAAATACCTCATTGGCGCCGTCCTACTGGCTTTTCTGCTTTTTCATTTGCTGCACCATTTCATCCACGGATCGGCCGGTGGGTGCCATTGCGACCGGGTTTATTTCCAGCAATTCTTCCCAGGCTTCTATCGCACCGTCAGCATCTTGCAGATCATGTAGCAGCACAATTCCTTTGTTCATGCGAGAAACTTCATGCTTGGGATCCGTCTCAATGGCTTTTTCGAATGCCTTGATCGCTTCTTGGGGATTGCTGTTGCGACGGTACATGACGCCCATGTCGGTCCAGACATTTGCATTGTTTGGGTTAATTTCCAGCGCTTTGCGGTACGCGCTGATTGATTTTTCGAATTGGTTCGAATCAAAGTAAGCGTTTCCCAGCGAAATCCAGGCGTCAAGATTGCCGGGATTGGACCGGGTTTCCTTCTCAAGTGCAGCGATCATGCCGGCGTTGTTGGGGTCAGTTGCCGTTGTAGGGGCTGGTGCAGGCCGCCCGGGCATTTCCACTGTATCGGTTTTAAACACGCCAAACATCACGCCTCCAAAGAAACCCACTGAAAGGGCCAGAAGTGTCACCAACCAGAATGTTTCTTTGCGAACATACTGTCCATCAGCCTTTTTTGATTGTTTTTCCATTTTATAACCCACTAAAATATATGATAATAGTAATCAATTCGTTGTTTAGGTAATTTGAAAGATTCTCATATTCGGCCATTACCCAAATGTATTCATACCGTTAAACTAACACCATGAGAAAAGAAGTCAATCATCTGACGCATTTTGACATATCCTTTACAGTACTTAAAATGGATCATGGAATTTTTTAAACTAAAACCCGGTTTGAGGATAATGGGGATCTTGTTGGGGCTGTTAAGCTCCGCCGCACTTTCGCAGGCCGCAGGCTTGACCGCGGCGCATCACATTCAAATTGAATTGATCCCCAATGCTAGGAAGTTAATCGGCCAAAATGAGGTCACCATCAAAGCCGATGGCAGCGAAATCCTTGAATTTCGCCTTAGTAAACGCGCAACCCATGTCGAAGCGCATGTTAACCAAACGCCACGTGAATTCAGTTTCAATAACGGCCGCCTGCGGATACCGCTCAAACCCCATGAGCGATCCGACGAATTGCGGGTTGCCATCCACTATACGGCCATATTTGACGATCCGGTACCGATACGCCCCGTAAACACGGACAATCCCGGCTTCGGCGTGACGGCCACCATATCGGAACAAGGCAGCTTTCTGCTGGCCGGCGCCGGCTGGTATCCCGAGCTCGTGGACAGCCAGGCAACTTACAAGTTAACGGTCACAGCCCCGTCCGGTCTGATCGCCGTGACGGCCGGCCGATCACTCGGTCACAAGATCAACGGCGAAAAAACCATATCCGGATGGGAGGTAAACTATCCCGTAGAGGGCCTATCCCTTTCGGTCGCCCGGTATCTGGTTGAAGAGAAATCTGTGAACGATATAACCGTGGCGACCTATTTACTGCCGCAAAACAAGCACCTGGCTGCAGCGTATTTGAGGGCCACCGCTGATTATCTCTCACTTTATTCGGATCTTTTCGGCGCTTATCCGTTTCAGAAATTTGCCGTCGTAGAGAATTTCTTCCCCACGGGATTCGGTTTTCCATCCTACACGCTGTTGGGGGGCCGAGTGCTGCAGTTGCCGTTTATCATTCATACCAGTCTGGGTCATGAAATCGCTCATTGCTGGTGGGGAAACGGGGTTTATGTGGATTCATCCCAGGGCAACTGGAGTGAGGGCCTGACCGCCTATGTGGCGGATTATCGGTTCAAAGAGATGAAATCGTATGAGGCTGCCCGGGATCACAGACGACAGTGGCTGAGAAACTATTCAACCCTGGTGTCACCGCAAAACGATTTTGCGCTGGAGCGCTTTCAAAGCAGATATGACCCCGTCACCCGAACGATCGGCTATGACAAGGGGGCCATGATTTTTCACATGATCCGGCAAACCCTGGGTGAAGAATCTTTCTGGGGTGCATTGCGGGATATATATCGCACCCGCCTGTTCAGACGGACATCCTGGTCAGACCTACAACAAGCGTTTGAAACCCGCGGCAAACAGTCCCTGCAGGATTTTTTTGACCAGTGGGTGTACCGCGGGGGGGCACCACGGTTTTCGCTGGATGGGGTTCGGACCGAATACACCGGCGGGATCTGGAAAGTGAAGGGGCAGATCATCCAGCCTAAGCCCTATTTTGCTGTTCCACTGACACTTGCGCTTCAAACTGCAAAACAGACGGCGTACCAGAAAATCTTTGTCTCCGGACGGGAGACGCCGTTTGAGCTGGACAGCGACCGCCGGCCTCAAAAACTCATAGCCGATCCCGATGACGATATCTTCCGGCGGCTTTTCCCCTCGGAAATACCGTCTGCCGTTAACACCCTTAAAAGCGCGTCATCGGTGTTGACCGTGTTGTCCGAAAAACTCGATCCGGAAATAAAAAAAGCTGCCGGAGTACTTGCCCTTTCACTTGGATTGAAACATAATGTGTTCGTCACTGAAAGCGAGTTGAACGGGCAAATGCTTGCTGAGAATGACATATTGGTAATCGGTATTCCCCGGCGCAACGATCTGTTACCAAAAATGCCGGCCCGAATCACGGTTCAATCAGATTCCTTTGTGCTGAATGACAGGCGCTATGACAAGGCCTCCGATACTTTTTTTGGTGTGTTCGAACATCCCACCGCCACCAATCGTGTCGCTGCGCTGTTTATACCGCTATCAGTTCAATATGCCGAGGTGGTGGCCCGAAAAATCACCCACTATGGGAAGTACAGCTATCTCGCATTTCAGAGCGGTAAAAATCTGGATAAAGGAATCTGGGCAGTGGAAACCTCTCCGTTGTTATATGAATGGGAACAAACCCGTGAATAACGGCCTAAACCAGACGAGCCGGAATTGAAGATTGTAAATTGAATATTTGTGGATGTCGCTCTCCGAGGCGTAGGCGCTACAATCCCTACGAGCCGGAGGCTTCGCTCCGCACTTTTTAAAACCAAAAGAATTCCTTAAATATTCAACCAGAAGGAATCCAACATGATGAAACAATCAACGATGTTATTGGTGGCGGTTCTTATCATTGTCGGCGTCGTCGGCGCCGGCCAGACGCGGTCCGACCTGCGAATGTATGATCTGAACCTTGGCAAAGAAACCTCAATGTCTAACGCAATGGGGCTGCTCAAGCAAAATCGCATTATTTTGGTGGGGGAACACCATAGCAATAAAAAACATCATGAAGCGCAGCGGGATGTCATCCGAACTTTGAAAGAGGGCGGCATGCAGGTGGCCATCGGGCTGGAGATGTTCAGAAGTGACAGCCAGCAGGCACTCGATCGTTGGATCAACGGCGATATCGGCGAAGAAAAATTCCAGCAAATATACTACGATAATTGGAATTATCCTTGGTCGGCCTATCGCATGATTTTTGACTATGCCCGAAAGGAAAAAATTCCATTGATCGGGCTCAACGTGTCCAGAGACATTACCCGACAGGTATCACAGCACGGATTTAAATCCCTGACCGCAACCCAGAAGGGTAAACTTTCAGATGTTACCTGCAGGGTCGATAAGGCGTATATGGATTACATTAGAAATGCCTTCGGTGCCCATGCCCATGGCAATCTTGATTTTAACTATTTCTGTGAGGCTCAGCTGGTATGGGACAATGTGATGGCCATTAACACGCTTAATTATCTGAAGAAATATCCGGATGCAGTGGTCGTCGTCCTGACCGGCATGGGACATGCCCAAAAGGGAGCCGTCCCGCGCCAGATCCGTAAACGCTCGCAAACGCCTCTTGCGGTTATTTTACCGGAAGTAAAAGAAAGCGTCGATCCTGAAACCGTCACTAATAAAGATGCGGACTATATCATTCTGGATTTATAAGAATTGTTAACGGATTATTCTCATGAACTACTGCAGCGAATGCGGTAAATCACTGACCTACTTTATACCCCCGGGCGACGATCGTTCCAGATATTTTTGTGAATCCTGCGGAACAATCCACTATCAGAATCCTAAAATGGTCGTCGGATGCATCCCCGAAATAGAAGATAAGATCCTGTTCTGCCGGCGCGCTATCGAACCTTGTTACGGCAAATGGACTTTGCCGGCGGGTTATCTGGAAAACGGCGAGACCGTCTCGGCCGGTGCCCGACGCGAGACATTTGAAGAAGCCCGGGCCAGGGTTGAAATATTGGCGCCATATGCGTTATACAATATCTGCTATGTAAACCAGGTCTATTTGATGTTTCGCGCCCGTTTGATGGATCACGATTTCAGACCGGGCAGTGAAAGTTTGGAGGTTCGCCTGTTTTCGGAAGCCGAGGTACCATGGGATGACATCGCGTTTCGGGTGATGGAGGAAAGCCTGATTCAATTTTTTAAAGACCGCGCAACCGGGCTGTTTCCGTTTTATGTCGGGAATATTTCTAAAAAAAAGTAAACGTTCAATTGTATGGGGTATTTATATGCCATTGCGAACGAAATTGCAAAATAAGACCATCTGCATCTATGCGCTCATTGGCCTCATGTCTATTTCAATCTCTTGCGGCGACAATCGTGAATCGGCTGAAACAGTGCCGGCGACCGTCCAATCCGAAAGTTTCACGTTTTTTGAACTTGGAACGAATACAAAGTTTAACGAGCAAATCCGGAAAGATCTTGGCAAAAAACTAGGTCGCGATGCCATCGAGCGTCGCAGCATCCTGGATTTGAACACCAATTATGCAGGATTTATCACCAAATATCTCCCCGAAATCAATGAACTAAATCAAAAGATAAATTTCCCACCCGGCGAAAGAGTTGAGCATAATATCGTCAAGCTTATGTATCGCTATGCACGCAGAGAAAATACGTCGTTCGATTACGTGGCGCTTGTATTCTCAGAATACACAAAAACTCCGTTGCTGTTTAAAATCAATTTCAAAATAGATGAAACCGGCATTGTTGAGACGCTTAAATCTAAATACGGTTCGCCGCAAGTCATCGAATGGAAGGAAGAAAATGGTAAATCCATGGTTTGGAGAAAGAACCAAGACCTATTGCTTGTGTCTCTGGTACCCGACCAGTTCGGCCGTCACGGATATCAAATTGTCATTTATTTCGTTCAAAACTTAAAACAACTCATCGACATAGAAAAAAATGAGGCGAAAAGAGAAGAACAGGAGAGGGCCACGTCCGGCAAAACGGCGTTTTGAAGGTGGAAGGCGTAAGTTAATCAAAGACCAGTGACAGGGAGCTGGTCGAACTTAATTCGTTATATTAAACAGAGATCTTGTTTACGGATTCGGTAACTTTCAGGACGATTTCACTGACGTTTTCATTTGAAAAGTTTAAATAGTCCATGGTTCCCTCTTCAAGTTCATATAGGATATCATCACTATCATATCCAATGCCGCTCAATGTAGCGATATAATCCGCCATATGAAGAATATAGCACAGCTCGCTACCATCCGAGCCTCCAGGTTGGTGATGGTATTTAATTGCGATATTTATGGATTCGGGAAATTTCCATTTTTTGCAAACATCTGAGGCAATGTCCGCATGGTTGAATCCCAAATATTGGCTTTCTGCCTCAAAAAACGTTTTTTCTTCTTTTTCCATGAAGGATTCAATTTCTGCTTTTTTCTCCACAATGTAACCATCGAGAATTATTTTCCCGACATCATGGATTAAACCGGTCATATGGGCTTCTTTGACCAGTTCGGGATTTTTGGAATTTGCGATAATTTTCGATGCAAATGCCACAGCGAGGGAGTGTTTCCATAAATCCTTTGAATCATATCCATAACCCGGGAGTTTCCCGGCTAATATTCCTTCGGCTCCTGCCAGCGTAACAATTTCTTCTAAAATTTTATGACCGAGCACCACCGATGCATGGGATATCGAAGATATCTTGCCGCTCATACCGAAATAGACTGAATTGGCAACTTTGAGAACCTTCGTGGCAACACTCTGATCGGTTTCAATAACCTCGGCTATTTTTTTTGCATCTGCATTCGAATCTGAAATTACTTCCTGGGTTTTAATTATAACCTGGGGCATCGGCGGCAATTCTTTGACGCTTTTTATTATTTTATCCTTTAGACCCTTTTCATCGGTTTCATCTGCCGTTAGCGGAGTTTGAGCCAATTTTGCGCCACTAGGACCCGGTTTCTTGGATTTTTCATTGATTGGTTGTCCGGTCCGAAGATCGAGGCGGAATTTTTCCCCACAGTTTTTGCAGGGGAAAGCAACAATTTTGTCTTGAGGCAGTCGATCTTCCTCGATTTTAAACTTTTTTGTGCAATTCGAACATTCTATAATCATTTGGCACCTTGCAAACAGTGATTGAGAATCGATAAACCTAACCGGATAATTTCGTAGATCCACCTGGAGGGCACAAACATAATTCTTAAGAGACGTTTACAGCAATATCGGACAATAATAAGGAAAGTTTAGGGGAATGATTATATCTCTATTTTATAGCGGGTGATTTTGTTTATTAATCCCTGGCGCGTCAGGCCTAATATGCGTGCCGCTTTGGAACGGTTTCCACCTGTATCGCGCAGCGCCCTGGTGACCATTTGCAGCTCCATTCGTTCGATAGCATCACGCAGGCTCATACCATCCATCTGATTGGTGTCAATCTTACCGACAGTACCGGTGATTTTCTCTGAAAGATACGAGGCCTGAATCTCGCGATCTCCCCCAGCCAGGGTTAATGCCCGCTCAATCTCATTTTCCAACTCCCTGACATTGCCCGGCCAATCAAATTGCACCAATAGATCCAAGGCCCAAGGCGTTAATCGTGCAACCGGCTGGTTTAGCTTCTTTGCATATTTTTCGAGAAAATGTGCTGCCAAAAGCGGAATATCTTCTTTTCTTTGCCTTAAGGGTGGCAGCTTAATCGGAAAAACCTGGACGCGATAATAAAGATCGTCCCGAAAATTTCCGGCTTCTACTTCCTTCAGCAATTCACGATTGGAGGAAGTAATGAGTCTAAAATTCACCTCCCGGAAATGACTGCCGCCCACGGGCCTCACCTGCCCTTCTTGCAGGACCCGCAACAGTTTTGTTTGCATGGAATGGGGCATATCGACGATCTCATCAAGAAAAACCGTCCCGCCGTCGGCCATTTCAAACAGTCCCTTTTTATCTGCGATTGCCCCGGTAAATGCACCCTTGATGTGACCAAAAAGTTCGCTCTCTAGAAGATTCTCGGACAGGGCACCGCAATTTTCTGCAATAAAAGGCTTGTCTTTCATGGCGCTGTTGTAATGAATAACTTTGGCGAGAAGTTCTTTTCCAGTTCCGGTTTCTCCCTGAATCAACACGGAAGTTGGTGTCTCGATGACCTTGTTCAGGAGCTCAAAGACTCTCCGCATGGAAGCACTTGAACCGATTATTCCCTGAAGGTTGAACCGGTTTTGCACTTCGGATTTGAGCCTGACATTTTCTTTTTCCAGGGATGTAGCATATTGTCTTATTTCACCATAGAGTTTTGCATTTTCAATGGCAATGGCGATGGTGCCGGATAAAATTTCCAGTAAACGCGCCGCTTTCGGGGTAAATTCTCCCTCCAGTTTATTTAACGTGTAAAGCACCCCGATTGACCCTTTGCGCGTTTTCAGAGGGACACAAATCATAGAGCGAGTGACAATATCATGCTGGATGTCGAGTTTGTCGGAAAATCTTTCATCGCAGGAAACATCCGGAATTATCACCGAGCGGTTTTCACGCAACACCCAGCCGGCCACACCATAGTCATCCGGAAACCGCATTTGATCCATTCTTTTTTGTTCGATACCGCACTGTTCTTCCACAGTTCGGATAAAATAAAATTCTTTGTTCCCGGCATCATGCAGGGCAATGGATGCGCCTTCTACGGCGAACACTTCTTTTATTTTAAGCAGGATATTCTGGAGCATCTTTGCCAGATCATGAATGGAATGGATGGATTTAGATACCTGATAAAGCAGATCGAAATCCTCGTCGGTCAGCAATATCTCTTGATCGGACTTTGTCATCGGCTTTCTCTGACTCAATTCATAATCCACCCCACCCTGGCGGGATGAGAATTTAAAAAGTCCTACCGTTACCGCGAGGGCATGCTTGATGGGTGCAAACCTGATCGATGCCGGCGGCTTATGAATTGAAACTAAAGTGGCATCGTTGGAGTTTATTCGTTGTGGGGGCGTAAATTGTCGAGCAAACTTACACTGATCCCCAAAAAATAGCAAGTAACTTTACAGTTATAAATGGGGTTCATTGTTTCAAAGGGACGAATATACCATCTGTTGAAATGAAAATTGCAAATGATTTAAAAATATTGCACGGATATATCCGAAGTGGTTGTGTGGCATTAGTATTCTGGCATCAAATATGCAAAATGAGTACATAATGATCTTTGCGAATTCAAACCAAATCAGGCCGAACACCTATCCCGAGCCATGGGGATACCGGTAAACCCGATCAGCTTCATCATTGAGCAAACCAGAAAGTGTTGATGTGATGAATCATCCGGGGCACATTGTTTAAGGCAGAGCAGTCAATAGGATATCACTTAAAGAAAGGAGGCCATTATGAAGACAAAGGCAGCAATGCTAATGTGCGTAATGGTATTGGCCGCAATACTCGGCCCAAATCAAGCTCTGGGAAACAACGCGGAAGCCGTGGCAACGAAAGCGAAGCTTGAAGGGCTGCTGGAAGCCTTTATTGCCCGCTGCGAAGCGAAGTCCGCATTGCGCAGCTCAAGAAGTGAGAAAATCCGTCGCTCAGCCGTGCAATCCTGCAGGAAAGCCGATTACTGCAGGCGCTTTAAGGAGGAGTTGGTTGAAGCAATGCTCGAAAACAATATTGAGCCTAAGGTTTATAAGGTTCGTCACTTCCTGAATGGTAGATTTAATCGTACCCTTCAAGCAAAAGAATAGAACTCAATTTAATCCCTATTAAGGTGTCGTTTCCCGCAGCCTGCCGCATTCAAGTTTTTCGATTCTTTAAAAGATTTGACTATTAAAGAAATCTTTCCTATCCTTTTTATTTCTACTTAGTCACATTATCAGAGCAAATTATTTTGGTCGAAATTCAAAGGATTTTAATTTTGATTGAGAAAATGAGCAAAAGTAGAAATAGTTATAACAAACAATAGAACGCTGCGATGAACTCAGAACAAGACAAACCCCGGCTGCCTGCCAGACGTTTACCCTCTGATGCGCCAATCCGGCCGGAGACGGATGTCAAGGCGTCTATCGGGTTTCTACCCAAAACGGGAACCATCGAAGCAGGTGAGAAAATACACATAGCCCGGCAAGAAGACTATGACCCCATGGCCATTGAACTGGCCTTGAATCCGCCTGCATCCACCCCTACGGATAAACTGCGGTTGCTCCTTCTCACCGTGGTGGCGGCGCTCCTGGTTTTCGTTTTTTTTCCTTTCTATCGTTTTTTCAAACCGGCTCCCCGGGACCTTGGTCTCATGAGTATCGGCGGCCCCATCATGGAAAAAGCGTCAACAGGTGCGAATGTCCGAAACAAGCCCTGGCTTGGGGTGTTAATCAGAATCGACCGGCTTTATTTCCGGGAAGGCAAATTAACCGAGGCCTTAAAGGTGGCGGAATCAGCCCTTGGAGAGATTCCGGAAAAAGATTGGGAATTATGGCAAAAAGTATACTACCGTTACTGGGAGCTTCTATCCGATGCCGGCCGTATCCATGTCTTGAAAACTTCGGCGCGGGCTTATTTGACCGGTTTTCCGGAAGATCCTTTTGCCAATTACTATTATGCCCGCGCATTTCTGACCGCTGCCGATCGCATACGGGCCTATGCACCGGAAACAAAAAAGGCCTATCGGCAGGAGGCCGAAACTGTTGCACAGCAGATTAGCCGTGCCTGCAATGCACTGGTGGCTCGGAAACAACACCCCCAGGCCGATGAAGATAGAGTGGCCGCTTTGACGGATCTCTATCAAAAACTGCGCCTGGAACAGGCCAAATTGTATGTTCTGATCTGGAAACTCGGCGGCTACGAAGAAGATGAACACCCGGATGTCGTCTATAGAGACAAGGCCCTGGATATCTGTGAAAGTCAAGCCCTTGTCGATAAGAAAGAGGCCAGAGCATTGAGAGCGGTCATCTACACTCATATTCTTGATCGGTGGCACTGGTTTGAAGGCCGGCAGATCGTCCAAAATCATGAACAAAAACGAAAAGATCTGCAGAAAAAACTTGAATCCCTCATCCAGGACCTCGAAAAAACCAAAAAATTATGAATGATACGGCATCACAGGTACCGGCCGGCGAAAACCGGCGACCAATCAAATGTGAACGGCGCACCGGTGTGGCCGGTATCGGTGATCCGAAATGGATTGCCGTCGCCTTGTGTTATATTGCGGCCATCGCACTAATGGGTCAGGACCCCTGGTTTGGAGAAAAATATTTTACCTATAACCAGGGTATTTTTGTCGGTATTCTTGCAATTTTCCTTGTGGCCGGTTTTTGCTGGGAAATTTATCTGCTGGGCCGGCCCGTAGGTATCAATCTTATTTTACATGGGCTCCTGATCGTTCCTGTCGCCTTGCTGATCGGTCGCATTGCGGGATTGTCTCCGGCCCCGGAATCATCTTATGGCCTGCTGGGCCAGCTCAAAGATTATGTGACGAGCCTAAAGGACATTGCTGGTTTTGGGAGTATTTTGCCGGTCTGGATCCAGGATATATTTCGTAGTCCGGGAATTTTGCTGCTGATTTTTTTTACCTCTATTGCCTTCACTCAGAAAAAAGCCGGTCGGCGCTTTGCCTTGGTTACGGTGGCCTTTCTCATCCCTGCTCTGCAAACCCTATCGCACAATCCGAGACCTTCTTTTTTATTCGGCCTCGGGTTTATTGCTTTGCTGGCAGGAATCGCCCTGCAATACAGCAAATACGGTAATATTATCGGGCAGCAGAATGTACTCAGCAGGCTGCACGCCGTCGACGATCGCCTGGAATTTAAATGCAGCCTGAGAATCGCTAAACTCGCAGTGGTGGACGGCTTTATCACCGAAGATGGTGTCCTCGCTATCGTTCAGCGCGAATACGGCAAACAATATGAGCTGAATGCGCCCACGGCCGGCGGGATTGCTCAGGCAATTTCCCACCGGCTGGTGCGAGAGCACCGGATTCTGGAGCTTCATGGTGATGAAAGAGGCTTTTTTCTGGTGCCCTATGAGGCGATTTTCAAAATTGAATCACTTTTCGATGAAATCGCCGTATGGATTCGAAAAATCATCATAACCGGTATCGCATTTATCTGGTTGATTTCCCCTATTGATCTGTTCCCGGACAGTATACCGATACTGGGCGCTATCGACGACGCTTTAATAGCCCTGGTCGGTGCCGCCCAGTGGTTGGATACCTTGAAACCGCGCAGGTTGCCGGGGCCGAAGGCACCATAATCTAAGAATCTGAAAGTAAACGGAGATTTGCATTGATGGACGTCGAATTTCGCGGCTATTATCCGGGGGTTGTCGGGAAAATAATTGAATCCCACGCCGTCTATTATTTTGAAAACTGGGGGTTTGATGTCACCTTTGAAACCCAGGTGGGCCGGGAACTATCCGAATTCGTCAGTAAATTCGATAAGAACCGGGACGGCCTGTGGGTGGTGACCCGACAAAAGGAGTTTGCCGGTGCACTTGCCATTGACGGTCGCCATGCGTTTATTGAAGGGGTGCGCCTGCGCTGGTTTATTGTCGAACCGAAATTTCAAAACATCGGCATTGGAAAAAACTTGATCACGAAGGCGGTTGAATTTTGTAAAAAAAAACGATATCCCAAATTATACCTGTGGACATTCAAAGGACTTGAAAGTGCCCGCAGGGTTTATGAAGCCGCTGATTTTCGGCTGTGTGAGGAAAGCGATGTTTTTCAGTGGGGGCAGAATATTAAAGAACAGAAATATGAGTTGGCGTTGCCGGAGCCTTCATTGAATAATCGTTGACAAGAAACGATACTTCGATATTCGAAAGGTGTCCGCCTTTGGAAAATTCGCTTTTATTTGCGCATAAGGCCGAAACGCCTTTTTCGATCAAGCGGATCGCTCCGAAGGTCCAGCGGATTTCCGGCACTGATATAGGCGTCATCTTGCATTTTAGTTAAAAGTGCATAGTTTAGTAGCATTTAACACCCGAAAGGATTTAGTTGAAAGGAGGAGTAAATATGAAAGAAAAACGCAATCTACATCTGAAGGTTCAGGAACTCTGCGATTGTTATGCCACAAACGATCCGCTCAAAGAGATGTCCACCATAAAAAACGAGGAGGACCAAGACGAAGCCGCCTTAAAGTGGCTGGCCTTAACCGCGCTGCATGGCGTCAACGGCAATGCCGAAAAGATTACCATTAGCCGTTCCAAAGACGGAGAGATCAATGTAACGGCAAACTATCGCAGATCAGAACTGCCGTCGCCGGGTTCGGATGTTGGTACCAAGATATTGGAGGCTGTGAGAGAAATTACCCATATTGAAAGCGACAAAGGCAAGACACCTCTGGCTCTGGGTATCCGCAATGACAGCATTGAAGTCCAGGTAGAGATGACGTCCGAAGAAGGCAAAGAGAATGTCACGCTCAAATTCCCCGAATGAGAGAGGACTGGCTACGAGCGCGGCACTAAAATCAGGAAAGTATCAAAAAAAAGATCTCTACGAAATAACATTGAATAACCTTGCTCCGCCTTACCTGGAGTATGAGTATTTTAAAGATTGCACTCAGCTTCCCTTCCGCTATGAATCAACTCGTTTTGACATTGTCAATGCCTGGTGGCTGATTGAAGCAGCCATCCTCGTGTACGCGAATAAAGAATTTGCCACTGAAACGTTCAACAAATATGCAGGTTTTAGGGAAATTGAGTATTTCGACGGCAAGGCGACCCAATGTTATGCTGCCAGCAACGACAAATTTACAATTGTGGCCTTCAGAGGATCCGAAGCCAGGCTCAGAGAAGGTGATGCGAACTTCGGCTATATATTTGCAGACTGGTTGGCTAATTTCAATTTTGCGCCGGAAACGTGGGAAAAAAGAGGAAACGTGCATAGAGGGTTTAAGGGTGCGTTGGATGAAGTCTGGCATGACCTTGAAGACCATATTTCATATCAGCAGAGAAAAAATCGTAAAATCTGGATGACCGGTCACAGTTTGGGCGCTGCTCTGGCGACCCTTGCAGCCGACCGATACGGCAATGTACAGGGGTTATATACATACGGTTCTCCCCGCGTAGGCGACCGTAACTTCAAAGAAGATTTTAATGTGAATGCCTATCGTTTCGTCAACCACAGTGACATTGTTACCAAAGTTCCCCCCGCCAGCATCTACTGTCATGTCGGAGAGCTAAAATATATCGACCGTGATGGGATCCTTCATGACCAAATAGGGCGCCGGGAAAAGTGGACAGACGAAATTCAGGACCAATTCAACAATATATTTGACGCCGTCAACCATACCAGGAAAGGATTCTCCGAAGCGTTGCTGGAACCCATCGTAGATCATGTCCCAACGCGTTATGGGATACATATCTGGAATAACATTGTGCAGGAGGGTGCAGAATAAACCAAAATGAGGAATTTTTTATGGGTAAAGGTGACAAACGCACAAAACGAGGCAAAATTTATTGTGGAACCCACGGCGTACGTCGTCCTAAAGCAAAACAAAAAAGAAATGGTAAAAAGTCTAAAATCGATACTTAAAACAGCGCTCGTCGTCTTTGTTTGTATGCTGGCAGCATGTTCGGCTGAAAGGATCAACATCACTCAGCCCAAGGACTACCAGAGATTTCTCACCACCGTCAATCCTGAATTTTTGATAACTACCTCGGAAGCCCTAGCCTGGCATCAATACAAAGACCAATTTGGCCCTACGTATTCAGGTAATAAATCCTGGCATAAATTTCTTTCTTTTACGAAAAAGAAATTTAAGGCGCTTGGTGTCAAAAATCTTACCGCCAATAAATGGACGTATGCCCGCTGGCATACCTCTGATTGGCCGGATGATAGCGACTGGTCTCTGAAATCCGACGGCCGGCCAGTGAAGGTTGCTCATTACGGGGCCTATTCGGGCGCGACCGGTCCCGAGGGCATCACTGCCGAACTGGCTTTGTTAAATTCCCAGGCTGAGATGTCAACGTATTCGGGTAAATTAGTGGTTGTGCCGGTTGCGCCACATCCGAAACCACCACTTAAAGAAGACTATGAGAAATGGTTCACCTTAAATGACTACGAATTTTTGTCTGATGCGGCTACTTTCCCCCACATGTTTACCAAGGTGTCGACGATCAACTCGGTAGCCTACGATGTAATGTGGCAGCTGCGGCAGACAATCAAAATCAATACCTTTCTGGCCAAGAGTAACGCCGCCGGCGGGATTGTCGTTTTTAATATGGGCTACGATCGCCTGGCAGGTTTGTATACATTTCCGGTCCTCAAATTGTTCAATAATCCCACGCTATATCTTGACCGCAATGCTGGTGATCAGGTTATTGAAGACGCCCAGCTTGGCAAGACGGCCACACTGAAGCTGGTCGCCGAAGTCGAGCCCACAGAGACCTACCAGTTAATCGGCTACCTGCCTGGGAAAGATTTCGGTACCCCTCGGGACGAGAAAATCATCCTCATAACCCACACCGA
>Ga0316189_10002218_pt1 | contig 19107 bp, 32 predicted proteins | sample LowCovwburrow_MG_FD_204930 | JGI IMG/M metagenome (GOLD analysis project Ga0316189, IMG submission 204930) | Coastal sediment microbial communities from Maine, United States - Lowes Cove worm burrow | ecosystem: Environmental > Aquatic > Marine > Coastal > Sediment | place: USA: Maine...
GCATATAGTAGATAAGGAATTGCCATTTACCATCACCGGTGAAACAGCGCAACGCCTTGCTAAGATTGATCTGGAGAGAGGACGCAAGATGAAGAAGGTCAGGCTGACTTGTAATATGCGCGCCTTTGCTGTTCAAGCTGGGGAGAACATTAAGTTGTCCATCTCATACCTCGGCTTCGTTGAGAAACCTTTCTATGTAGATACCGTCTCCCTTGGCGTAGTAGATGATATGCCCGGGCTAGTATTCGACCTGACTGAGAATGGGCCGGATGTTTATGCTTGGGATCCTTTGCTTGACAATCAAGCAACGAACACTGCCAACGAAATATCAGTCGGCGGTCCTACGGTTGACTTAACAATCGACCCTGGGACCCCTGGGCCCGTCAATCCCGCCGCCCTATTTGAGGATGGAGTGGGTCAACGTTTAGAGGTGGCAGATAGTGCCAACTTCGACTATTCAAGCGGCAGCTTCACGATTGCAGTATGGGTGCGGGATGACGGGAGCAGCGACGCATGGGCGACAGCGTTTGCGCAAGCTGACAGCGCGATAGGGGCCGGTTCGACATTCGCATTGATGACACGCAACGCAACGGTGCAACGCGCCAACGTTTCGCTTAGGGACGGTGCAGGCACGGTGTGGAATGCCGAAGTCGCGACCACGTTGCCCAATGACGAGTGGGTTCTTCTGGTCCTTAGATATGATGGCACGGACACAATGTCCCTATGGGCAGAATCAGCGGACTCGTCATATGCTGTAGCAACGACCGCGGGCCCACTAGTTTCAGGGGTGGCGAACGGAACCCTTGACTTAACGGTTGGCACTGCTGACGATACAACGAGCTCGCTTATCGGCGCGGTCGGTGCAATCGCTATATGGTCAACGGAAGTATCGGATGCCTTTCTTGATACCTATAAGGCTGGCGGCATTGGATATTCAATGGCGTATAGTGAATTGAGTGCTGGACAGTTAACAAGTCTTGATCATTACTTTCCAATGACTGAGCTCACCGGCATTCGAGAAAACGCTGAAGGAGTAGAAGACTTCGCCGATGCCGGAACAACGGGAACCGGTGCTACTAAGGGAGGGATCAATTGGCCCTTGTCTGTTGCCTTAACTTCAACGTCACTGAATGCTAGAATCTTCTGGTCGGTACTGAGCTCGCGGGATTCAATTTCAACGTCGGACCTGTCAGGACCAGACGCGGATCTTACTGAGTCAGGTACAGCGAGTGTTGCCGAATCTGAAAAGCTCATTGCCAGAGCATTTGAGGACCCGAGTGAATCACCAAACCAAGCTGGTTACTATGGATTTGATTATGATGTTCTCGCATATTCAGGAGATGTTGTTCTTCACCTTGATGCTAAGTTTGGCATCTCCCTTGATGGCAGCGGGAACGTTGAGCACTGGAGAGATGAATGGGGTAGTGATAATGATGCTTTCCAAACAACCTCCGGCGAGCGCCCGGGCTATACTACGGATGGCGGTAACGGATACCCAGCTGTAGTATTCGACGGTGTGGATGATAATATGCTGATCCCTCAGTTGATGACGGGGCAGCAAAGTAGGTCGGTTTATTTGGTATTCAAGAGCTCCGGAGTATCGGGAGCTGCTCAGAATGAGAACGTAATATTTGATATGCAGGACGGGGCGTCCCCTGCGAGCGGTGCCATGTGGGCAATAGGTCTTGAACGTCAACTAAGGGTAATTGGTTCGAGCACTCATTACCAAACATTCAATACCACCATCGGTGCAGGTTTCACATTGGTTCACGTTCACTGGAATGATGGGAGCTCCCATGCGATCAGTGACGATACCGACACATTCGTTGCCGGGGACAATCGCTCGGTTGTGGCCACAAATGATGTTACTCTCAATACTGCGACTACAACGAACAGCGTCCTTGGCAAATCTAATGCTTTAGCAGGTAGTGAATTTACAGGAAATTTATGTGAGATGATGGTGATGGATCATTACCTTGCGGCCGGTGAACGTCAACAAGTAGCAAAGTATTTCAAATTCAAATATGGCTTGTAATTATAAGCGGGCTGCTCCATGCTTCTAGTGAGTTAAATCCAACACATAATGAAAGTAATCCAAACATACCTAGTCATGGCTGTTGCCCTTATTGGCATCCTGTCCTTCACCTCATGCCAAACAAACGACATTACCCCAGGGCAGCAAATCGCTCTTGAGGGATTCACAGACCTGAGTCTCGCGCTTGTCGTTTCTGAGAACCCGCAATTCGAATCATACGCGCTCGCCGTGTCTGAAATTGTGCGGACCAAAGATTTGACCCCGGACACATTGGACGCAGCCCTTGCTTCCTTCCTTGCGGACAATGTTTCTGAGGGTCACGTTGTCAGGGTAAGTTTAGTATTCAACGCGTTGAGAACCACATACCGACGTTACTACGATGCTAAACGGATTGAGCTGGAGCCTATCATGGTTCAAGATGCAATCGCCGATCAGCTAGTTAACAGTCAGTAACCGTCTGGGGGGAATGGTTATAACTGATGCTCAAATAGTAGCCGGGGCGAGCGCTGTAGTGCTTGGGCTCACCTCGGCGATAGGAATTCTCTGGAGATCGTTTCTCTCGAAGAATAAGCAGACAGAAGAAAAACTCAGTCATTGCGAAACTCAGCATGATGAATCCGCTAAACAAGTATTAACACTCACCGAAGACGTAGGAGAACTTCGCGGGCAGCTGACCGGCATCAAGCAAATGTCGGAAAGCGTTCTTCAAGAAATCCGAAATCTAAGCTCACCATGAAAGGCAAGAAAACTTATGCAACTGGAATCCTGGCGATTGTCGGGGCAGCCTTAGCAGCATGGACAGGCGAAGCCTCGACCATGGAAACTGTAAACATTGTAGTAACTGCTCTGCTTGCAATGTTCGTCCGGAACGGAATTCAATCCATAAAGTAATGAGTGATGAACCGGTAATAGTTCTAGACCCTGGACATGGCGGTCATGATTCGGGCGCGGTGGGGCACGGGAAAACTGAAGCTGCTTTAGTCTTGGCGATTAGCTTGGCCACTCAAAGAGCGCTACAGAAATATCATTGCCTTCCGTTGCTTACAAGGGACACCGATACATTCGTTACCCTTACCGGACGTGCGAAGTTTGCAAACGCTAGAAAGACGGAAGCCTTTATTTCGTTTCATGCGAATGCTTCCGATAACGTCCATGCAAACGGTATTGAAGTCTTCACAACCAAAGGAGATACAAAGGCGGACGATCTGGCTTCCTTACTATTCGAAGAGGTCAGTGATATTACCACACAGCGCAGACGCGTTGACATGTCGGACGGGGATGTAGATAAGGAAGCGAACTTTGCAGTCCTCAGACACACAAAGGCACCGGCTGCCTTATTCGAATTTGGCTTTATTACTAACCAAGGTGAATGTGCAGTTATGCACCAGAAGGTCGAAGCGTATGCTGCCGCCGTTGCGCTCGCTGTCGTTCGTTTCCTGAAGCTTTCGCCCCGCACCGACAAGACCCCCCTGGGCGGGGCAAAGATCGAACATGTGGCCACACATGCCGCCAACGCTGCAACGTTGGACGCGATCAATCACCTTGAGCGCAGGTTTGCGGCCGAGGTGATTATCCTGAAGAAGAAGCTTTTGAGCTGACCACCAGGCACAAATAAAGTGCGGGGAGCGTCATTGCCCCCCGCACTGATTTCAGAACCAACTAGTGCTGGTTAAAGTTTCCTAGCAACGAGCGATTGCTAATATTGCTCCCCGCTTCGGATGGGACACAATGCGATTTCTCGAATCCTGCTCCTCTACCGAATCGTAAAGCTCACCCGTTTGTAAGCGTCCAGTGATGTTGTGGGCTTCCTCATACTCACCGGAGAGAATGAAGAGGGCAGCTTCGAGCTGCATAATGAGTTCAACTGTAGCGTCGTCCATATAGTAATGTCCCATAGTTCGACAATAAGTCAACTATTATTTGTGCGGGATGTCAGGGCATAAGAAAGGGCGATCATTGCTGACCGCCCTTCGCTGGTGTTTCCGAATCTCCTTCGTCGACCTGTCCGCCGGTCTTTTCCGCTTAGTTCCTTTATGGGGAAGAACTTTTGAACCCGGGGCGCCTTATGGTCGCGTCCTTGACCGGCTTGTTGTTTAGTGTCGGCTGCTGCCCGACTGCAATTGAATATACCATGGTTTTAGTCATGTGTCAACTAAAGGGGGTATTATTTTTATTTTTATTTCAGGGGATCAGGTCGGGCAAATAATAACGAACGAACACAGCGGCGCCCATTGACGCGAGCACGAGCATTGATCCCCCCACAATGCAACGCGTGCCCCGCCTCAGGTCGCGGTCGAGGGCGGTGAACATGCCGATACCTGCATAAATCAGCGTGGTAAAGATCAGGTAGGTTTTTAGTAAGTCAAACATTATACGAACAGTAGTTGGTAAGCAACGAAGCCCACCACCCCAGCTGAGATGGCGAAGCTTGTTGCTAATATGATTTGGCAGGCAAGCACTATTTGCCTGTCGAGTTTAGTTTCCACGGGTTGATGATGCCTCCCGCCTTGCTTGGACGCCTTCGCGGATTGCCATCACTGTTGATTGGTTCCAGCAGTAACAGGCAGCGTCCGCCTCCAGGTTGAGATTGGTTTCCATCACCGGTGCCTTGAGGTCAACGGACGAAACAAAGTTGGAGACGGCGATCCTACGGGCCTTAGGGTGTTTCACCATGAGCTCGTTTATAAGGTTATCTAGATTCATGTTATTTCTTGATTGTTGATGCCAGTTTAATAATGAGCGCGTCGCCGATCCCGTTGTAGAAATCACCGTCAAACTCATCTGAGCGGTCATCCCATGCGAGGGATTCAGGGGATTGTAAGTCCTCATGATGGAGTTCAACTTCGATCTCGCTGTATTGTTTAACGAGCGAGTCAATCTCCGAGGCAAGATCTTTCTCATCCAGTGACTTCAAGTATGCGCTGATCTCCAACGTCCAGTACCCGTTGTCAATCCATTGCTGAATCCCCCCATTGTTTACCTGGAGGAAGAGATGGGAGATGCCCCAAATTCTTTGGTCGTTGAAATCTAGGAGGTCGTTGAATTGCTCGGGCGAGCAACCACTTCCCTCCGCTTCCCATTGAGCGGCGAGGCGTGATACTTCCTCCTGGAGCCTTTCAACGGCGACGTCTAATTCTGATAGTGTTTTGGCTTTCATGGTAGTCGGGTGATGGTGTTTAGTATTGGTGTTGCGAGGTGAGCAGCCCCCGCTAGGGCGAGGGCAACAATGGCGAGGACTACTAAGATTCTCATGGCGGTTAGATGTTTACAATATCTTGAATGACGGTGACGACCAATGTGAAGGTCAGGACGACTGAGATGATGAAGATGAGCATACCCCATTGTATCATGCCTCAACCAATAGTCAACTACATTTAGTCGATCTCACAGAATTTATTTTCAAGGGCTCGCGCCCCGACGAAATCGGCAACGTCATCCTCGGGCAACGTGACCGTGTCGGTGAGGTGGGAATATGACCCATCTTGCCCGTGAGCGAACACAAGGACGGTGACCGCGTCTTTCCCCTCATATGGGACGACAGGGCAGCCCGCGCTCGAAACGTCGGCATGCTCAACGACGCTCGGCCGTGCGGGGGATTGATTGTGGCCACATGCCTTCCATCTTGAGTACTGCGTCTTGATTGTTGACATGTTCCCGCCAATCTCCGTTTGGATCTCAACGGGCGTTGCCCCCAGGTCGGCGCGATCCCATACCAGGGCACTAAAGGTACCTACTTTTGGTCGCTTCATTTCTTTGATTGTTTGCCTGCCTCATATGCAATACTAAGTGCCGCTCGAACTCCCCACACAGAGACTTCATGGAAATCCAAACTATCGGCCTGCCTTGTTTCGAGTGTCTCGATATCCAGGAGACCTTTAGCAATCACCTTGATATCTTCGAGTTGCTTACGATACGGCTCCCAGTTAATTAAAGCGGGATTGCTAATGTCCTCCCCAGCTGCTTCCGCCGCTGAGTGATAGTACGCGTCCTCCCATGCTTCGGTTTGAGTTAATGGACGGATGAGATTCTTGTCGGGCATTATGCTTGGGCGGTTTGGAGTTGATATTTGGTTTCAGTAGTAACGTCCAGGATGTAATATTCGAAGCGACCCTGACCATTGAAGATACATGGCTGGGATTGACAATCGTATCCATCCCGAATAAGGCGGAACAGTGATCTTACCTCCTGGGAGATCACATGAATCGGCACTTCTTCGAAAGTTTCGCGGGCGAGCGCGAGCGTGAATTGTGTGGCAATCATGCCCAGTTCCTGATCTGAAATGTCGAGCAGGGGATAAACTTCGGCATGCTCATATCCTTCGTTATCGTTGAATTTAACTTTAAGCTTCATTGTTTTCTAATTGTTCCCAAGTTTTGAATGTTGCGTTTAATTTGTTGAGGCGACCGAATTGCCGACCGTCAACGCGTGACCAAATGCCTTCATCTGTTTGAATCTCAAACACACCTGAGCGAGCCGATCCCTTGGGCGCGAGCGCGAGCAGCCCACTCAAGGACGTTGCGTCGCTGTCGACCGTCAGGCATCGTGCCCCGCGAGCGACATGCTCGGCCCATGGGCGGCGATTGGTTTCGGTGAAGAAGAACAGGTTGATCATTGCAAACGAATATAGCACGCCCGGGGGAATTAGTCAACTTAAAAGGTCAACTATTTCTCCCCGGGAATAGTTCCCACTTACAGCGTCGGCCAGCGGTTTGGTTCGTCCCGGTTGAATTCTTCCACCAGGCGCTTATCAACGCATTGGCATGCTTTCTTCAATGTTGCGTATCCCGTGCGGGGCTGCTGTTTCGTCGGGCGACGGCGCATCCCGTTTGCCCAGTACCCCTGACGCTCGCAATGATAAATTGCCCACCCCCTATAGGATGCGACGGTGACCCCCTGCGAAGCGGTCGGGGCGAATTCAATTGAAATGTCCATCCCGAATTATCGCACACCCTGAGTTGAGAGCAACTATTTATTTGATGAAAAGTCGACCCCAGTCACATGGGCGCCATTCACCATTAGTTGGACTTCATGCTTTGCTGCCAGCTCGTTGGCGGCGGCAATCGCGTCAAGCAGATAGTAAACAGGTTTCAGTGTGATAACATCCCCTGACTGGTTGCGATACTTGACAGTGTAGGTATTTGAAATGTCCATGTTAAGCGAAGAGAACTTTAAACGTATTAGCGTCCAGCTGTTCGAAATAACTGTCCGTTGATAGGCGAAGGTACTGGATGACATCCTCAGCCGTAGTACAAATAATATTGTCTTCCTCGGCCAGCTCAATGAGATCGGTTAAAGAGTACTCCTCCCATTTAGTTTGCGGTGTGAGATCGTTGCTGCTCATGGCTATTGAATTGATGTTGAATGGTGGGAGCGGGGGATGGGAAACTCAACTAACCCATCCCCCTATGGACCCCGCTACCATGCGGTGAAATTATGAATGTGTTCACCAGGAAAGGCCACCTCCGTTTCCAGAGGTGACCAATCGAGCGGGGGAGATTACTTCCAGCCCTCACCTGCGATCAACCGACCGAATGCTTGCGACGGGGCAATCCCATCACGAGATTCATCAAGCATCTCGCAGGACGTTTCAGCCTCAAGCGTTGTCGATTGAATTGAAGCGCGGGCGGCTGCTGCGCTGCTTTCAATCAACGTCATGCGCTGCATTGCAATCGTAAATTTCTCGGTTGCTGCTGCTGCACGGATTGCTAATTCGGCTTGCTGTTCGAGGACTTCAACTTGTTTCGTTGTCATGGTAGTTTCTAGGTCTTGGATTTCGGGGGGCAACTGAATTGTCACCTTGTCCCAAATGAAACCTACCGTCTCGTCCTCACCACACATTACATGGGATGAGGACGAGGGCAACTGAATTCAGTCATTATTTTTCCCTTGCAACGTTTCGAGCAATTCGGTCAATTCCATTGCGACGGGAATCCAATCGCAATTCATAATAGCATTGTCAATTCGGAGGCGTGCATCCCGCAATGATTTCAAAGCGAGTTTCAGGTTTTGCTTTTCTGTCTCATCTTTCATCCCGTCAATTGCTTCTAGGATGATCTTGTCGTTAGCGTTGATGTCCATGAATCAACGATAAGGCAATTTAGTCATCCCGTCAACTCAATCGTTTACTTTATTTTCACGACTAAACCTGCTCAACTTAAGTGCCTAAACTTTGTTGCATCATTTAGTTGACTCCCCCATGACATGTGGGATAATGATTTACAATGAACGCTACAAGCACACCAATCGCCAAACGAATGATTCAACTCGAAGAGGAAAGCACAACTTTGCTTGACGAGATCGCAGGATGTTTTCTCGCGCTGAAAGATGCCGACGCCGAGGATCTTCACTGGGGAGACATAGGCACCGCTGCCGAAGCGGTCAGCAGACTTAAAGAGCTCCGCGACTTTCTTACCAACGGAGGGGATTAATAATGAAACGGTACAGATTATTAGATGGGGATGGCGATTGGATCTCCAGGGCAAATGGCGTGTCTAATCGTGAGCAGCGATGGGCGCAGCTGTCGGATGCGCTGCTTGAGATGATTCAGCTTCACAATGTCGGATCTAAACTAAAACTTAAGTATCCGATCCAGGTGATAGATGACTCGGACGGAAAAGTAATCCAATCTATCAGGACAGAAATCGTCTATCCGCTAAACATGAAATATCCGGAATATAAATATCTCGGAATCATTGACGGTCAGCCGTGCTGGGAGGACGCCCCTCCCAAGAAGTACGGGATAGATGGCCTTATCCATCCGGCGTATGCGACGCGCTAATACTTCACACATGTCCCCCATGAATCCCCCCGCTCGCTGTCCATGATGACGGGCACGCGAATCGGTAGTGCGGATTCCATGATATGTTGCATCTCCTTCCAAGCAGCCTCAGGTACCCCAGGATCGGAGAAATCTAGTTCATCGTGAACAGTGAGGCGGGGGACGCCCGTAATATCAAAGATCCCATCCTTCCAGCATTTCAACATCCCTACCTTCAACTGATCAGCTGCCGATCCTTGAAGCATCCGGTTGAGTGCTTTATGCAACATTGCGCGTTCAACATTGTTGCCATATTTAGCGACCGCTTGCTTCCAAGGTAAGGGAAATGCTTTGCGCCCATCTCGCCCGCTCGGGATGAATCTGTCAAATTGAGATCGGCGACCTAGTACGGTTGTGGCCACACCTTCCGCTGCTGCACGTTCCATTGCTCTGTCCATTGTGTATGATACGAATGGCAAAGCATTGTGATAATTACTAAACAATTCCTTTCCGGTCTTGTTGTCTAGGCCGAGATTGGTCGCCATGCGGAATTGACTCATCCCGTAAACTAAACCAAAGTTGATGTTCTTGGTCGCCTTCCTTCCGATGTCCGCGCCCGTTACTTCCTGGATCAGTAATTGCGTGAATTCATGATAGTCAGTGTTTGGATCCTTTCGGTACTGATCCCTAAGTTTGTCTGATCCTGGGCCTTCGGCGAAATGTGCCAAGAAGCGATATTCAATCTGGCTGAAGTCATACCTACGCCACCAGCGATGGTCAACATCTGGAACAAATAACCCTCGGATCAATGGGCCAATGAATTCATCCCGTGCAGGAATGTTCTGAAGATTCGGTGTGCTCGCAGACATGCGCCCCGACCGCGTCCCGCCTTCGTCTCCTCGCAAAGCGTGAAATTGCCCATACACCATACCGTCAACGTTTGCGTCTATTAAGTATGCTTGAACAAACACGGAGCGAGCCTTAGCATACTGCTTTGCTTCTATTACGGTTTTAGTAAACGGGTGGTCGATTGCGCTGAGGGCTGCTTTGTCGATTGACGGGTTCCCCTTGTCGGTCGTGCCATAGGGCAGCCCAAGCTTGTCGAATGCTCTCGCAAGATCGCGAGCGGAATTAGTGTTGACTTCGAATCCCGCCCAGTGCTTTATCTTCTCCCTCTCAACATCTTCCCTCTTCTGCAATTCTTCCTTTGCTTGCTCGGCTTTGTCCAAGTCGATTCTCACCCCTTTCTCGCGCATCGCTATGAATAGCGGCATGAGCGCGCACTCCATCTCAAATAGATCCGTTAAACCAAACTTGACTAGCCACGGGTATTGAGCAGCCATAATTTCACGCGGGAGGTCAACGTCGCCTTTGGCATAGTCAGCAACCAGTGATGGTGGTGCCTTGTATAAATATTCCCGGAGGTCTTGTTTACTACTTCCTGACCATTTGCGAAGCCACTCATCTACTACGTCATCTCTTTTCTTCTTTCCGAGATATTTATAACTTAAGAAGTTTAGGCCAACGTGAGCATGTTCGTCAATCAATGCCTCCGCATACTGGACATCATAGCATTTGCCTTTCATCTCAATTCCGAGAGAACGGAGCCATCCCATATCATACATGAGATTGGCGCCTAACTTCGCTTGATCGGGATTAGACAATTGCTCTTGTAACCATAAGATTACGTGCTCGCGATCACAATTCTCTTCCGGGCAAATTTCGTGACCGATAGGGTAGTACTCACTACCGCCTTCCCATCCTATCGCAATACCGAGAACGTGGCCGCTGCCCCGTGCCCAGCCCGGGCCAAATTTCTTGAGCTCAGGATCATAAGTTTCAAGGTCGACACATAGGCTTTTTCCGTTTCTCAATTCTGGGAACGTTGTCGGGGTGACCCATCCCGTCTCTGGCACGGCGGGCATGGGTGTTGTGAAGAGCTCGCGCTTTGCGCCCCTTGTACTTACCCGTTCAACGTCTTCCCAGAATAAACCAAAGGAGTCATCTCGCATGGCTAAGATACTTTCGACCTTTAAACTTCTTCATAAAGTAACGGTCACCGGTCTCAGGGATGAGAACCGAACTTTGGCACATGACGGCAAGCGCGCTCACTGCAACGTAGCGCCCGAATAACGGACCTCCTACGCAAAGCATTCTAACTACCATGCCTGTCCTTGTAAAGTTGCTTTAATGCTTGTGTCGCCGCGTATTTGCTTCCCACGCCTTTCTCCATCATGTAAGTTCTCCTTGTCTTAAGCAAGCGGGGATCAACGTGTAATTCGTCCGCCCACTCCTTAAGAGTTGCTACCCTCTTCTGCTCCCTTCCGTCAACCTTATAATAGAAAGCCCACTCAATTCGGTCGGGTTTCTTTATTGTTGACAAAACTATCTCATCCGGGGTCATCCCCCTTGATAGTTTTGTTGAGATTACCGACTCTGATACTCCGATCAGATCTGAGAATTGCCTTTGATTATAGGTATTCCCCTGGTAAACGATTCGCTTGGCATTGTGACTTGATCTTGGCATAATTTAGTTCCGTAGTAATTCGTTTAACACGATAGCCCATACTGCTACCATTGCAACCGTAAGAATCCAAATTGCGACATTTACAACTCTTCTGGTTCTGTAGTACCACCTTGTATTGCTTGTATTCATTTCATTCTATAAGTTTGCATAATTCCCCTCATGAGCTCGCTCCGGAAACCAATAACGTCACCGGTAGGATACAGTTTGAGGTCTTCGAATTTTTCTAATAACAACATCTGACGAGCACTGAACTCCCCCGGCGCCGATTTATTACAACCGACATTGTCCACACTCGCTTCGCCGCCTTCAATCGTTTGCCCATCCCAGCGGACCGAATGTAAAGGCGCTGTAGTAAACCGCTGTGTGATTTCAAGGGCCTCCCAGAATTGAGAGGCGGGCAGCTCGGGATCGGCGGCCCAGTCAACGCGCTCAAATACGGGCTCAATATCTGGCCAATCAGTTTTGATAACCTGAGTCATCAAATAACGATCTTCCTTCCTCCAGTGAAACGTCACTGTAGTCTCGCCGACCTGCACATGATCGGGAGGCGTCTTGATTCGTGCGAGCTCAGTGACAGCGGCAACGGGAATTTGCAAGGCACGGTCGGGGAACGGAAAGTCAAGCCACGATTGAATTAAGATGACGTTGTTTGTCACCATCGCCATCCCTTTCTCAAGTTTGAGACATTGCGCCCATGGGCGAGACGCATCTTTGCCAATCAACGGTGCGAGCCGGCGACATGCCTCCACGAACGCCACACCCGACGTTTCATTGAGCGGGGCAATGTCGCCGTCAGGATCAGGCATAACGGCCCCCATTGTGGCCACAATCGGCACGTTGACGCATGAATTGCCGCCCCGAATCTCCCAGGTTTCCCCGTTGTCAATTATCGTATTTATGCAAGGGAGCGCATGGATTGCCTTCAAGAACACAGTGCCCGATGGCGTGCCCTCAATATCGAGCGGCACGCGGGCGCTGAGACGCATCTCCCCATTCCATGCCGATATTCGCCCTTGCTTGACAAGTACTGAGCTCAGTAATGGGACCAGGTCGCTTTCCTGGATCGCAGATTTGAGAAAGGCGAAGGCGTCGGACAACGTTGTATCATGTGCGGGGGCTGCCTTGAGGTCTTCTCCGATATCCTTCGGCGGGCATTTACAAGTCACCCGTTTGCATCCTGGGCACTTTGGCTTCCTTGCCCTTTTCTTCTTGGTGGGTTTCTTCTCTTCCTGAAAAGCATGCTCTGTGCAATGTTTGCCGTCAGGGCTCACAGCGGTCGATAGTCCGCATACCTCACAATTTACCATAACTGGATCTTTCATCATTCAAATAAGTCTGCTCCTGTTTCCGTTACTGTTTCAATCTTTAATATCTCTTCCAATCTTGTAAAGCATACCAAATTAAACAGGCCTCGGTAAGCATTGATTGTTTGTAAATCTTCTACTCGGAACCCTTCAGATTTGAGAATTGCTCTGATCGCTGCTTTCTCGGAAGGCGTCCGCGAATGGTAGGACGCGCCTTTCCGTTTAACTTGTGGTGATTCATCTGAGACAGTGATATATAGTTGTGGACCGAAGGAGGGGTGGAGCATTGCCCCATAAGCGGCTTGCATGATCCAGCGCGTTGAGTCGACTGAGTACCAGGGGTATCGGTTGATGAGATCAAGACTTGTGAGTCCGAAACCGTGCACCCTTGCGCGAGAAGCGCCAGATGAGTCGCAAAGATGAGATCTCCAAATTCTATCAAGCCACTTCCGTAGAGAGGCATTTCCGATAGGCACCATTCCACCAATTGTGAAATGTTCGTAGTTGTCAAGGTAGTACGACAACCATTTGAGATCCTCACCGAAGTGAAAACAGGGGAGCACGGGGCAATCCAAACTCTCAAGGTTGCGCTGATTCTCATAGGTGGCGCGGGGATCGCCGACGGCATCAAGCACAGAAGCAACGTCGATAATATCCCAGTGCTCATGAATATATTTGGCATAATCGTCAATATTGATAACTGTTCCTAAGCTGAATGCTGAGAAAGCACCGGAGTCAAGAAATATCTTGTGGCCCTGCTCTCGCATTGTTGCGGCAAACTTCGGTTTCATGTAATGGTAAGACTCCAGGATGCTCAACTTATCGCGCATAAGACGCAATCCGAAGAGCTGCCGTTCTTCGGTAAGTTTGTTGAACATCCCGAAGCCTGGACCATAACCCGAAGCGTAAACACCGGCAGCGTAGACCTTCACCTAGTCCTTACAATGGTTAAATCCGAAACAGTAATTTCTCGGAATAGTATTGATCCGCGTAACGGTTTCTACCCCTTCTTTCATGACGCCGCGCGAACAAACACAAGCATGCTCAGCCTTGATCTGCACCACACAGTGCTCACTAAGGTTCTCAAAGAAGAATTCGTGCAGGCCCTTGGTAAGGTATTCTTGTGTTTGCAACTGGCGAGCGAACACATCAACAATGCGAGCGAATTTGGACAAACCGAGAACGTCAACTGCTGGGACATAAGCGATATTCACTGTGCCGAAGAATGGCAGGATATGGTGCTCACATGTTGAGTAGAATGGGATCTTAGTAATCTCCACTACATCTTCATATCCCTCATTCGGAAACATCTTGAGGTGCTTTCTCGGATCCTCCGATTTCCCTTTAACAATGTCTAATAAAGACTTTGCCCAGCGTTGCGGCGTTTCGATGATCCCGTCTCGGTCGGGGTCCTCGCCCATCAATTCTAATACTTTGCGCAGATGCTCGGTGATCTCGCGCTTTCGATTCTCGGTACTCATTGTGTGTAGCATAAATGGTTATTGATTGAATTACAAGGTAACAATGGCAGAACATTTTCTCGTTTCTGAGACCTCTACCTGTACCAACTTAGCGTTGTCTGGAAGAAGTTTAGGTCCGATTGATTCTAAGAGAAACAAACCCATGTTCTCAGCCGTCGGGTTGAAGTTGGTGATGTAAATTCCCGCTCCATCAATATTGAGAAGTTGATTGAGCATGGGATCATCCTTCCATATCAACATCTTATGATCCCACTTCCGCTCAAGCCATTCGCAAAGCAGAGACTTGATGACGGAAAAATCCAAGACCCTTCCTATACTATCGAGCTCTGTTGCCTGGACGGCGAATGTGATCCGGTAATTATGCCCGTGCAGGTGACGGCATTTGCCTTCGTGCCCGACTACACGGTGACCCGCACAAATATCATGGTAACGGCTGGCGACTATCATGCTATTGGACTACCTAGGATGTGTGAACCATAAACAGGTACGCAATTCTCGCCATGCTCCATGAAGTAGCGACTTAACCTTTCGACTTTGGAAAGGACTTCCCCTGGGAGCCCGTCAAGAAACTGGATCCATCCGTCTTTCCTGATCTCACACGATGGGCAATCATTGCAGCCGTGTCCCCAGGGGTAAGGATGCTCATTTGTGTGGCCACGATAGCACGTTCTCGAACAAAGCGCGAATAGCAGCCCATCAGTTGCGTAAGCCATGGCGAACGTCTCCGCCTTTGTCTTATTCATGAGCGGGGTAACGATCTCACCCTTCCCATAAGCGTACTGAAGAGCACGCTGTAGTCTTTCGATGAAGAGCTGGCGACAATCGGGATAACCTGAGTAGTCAGTTTCACACACCCCTGTAACTATCCGTTCCGCTCCGATTGCCATTGCATAGCCATAAGCAATCGACAAGAACATAGCATTTCGCCCGGGGACGAATGATGCTGGGAGCTCGGTGTCAATCGGTGAGGCATCAAGGACGTCCAACGTCTCCTCAGATTTGAGAAGAGCACTGTTCATGTCCGGTAACTGGATCTTAACTACTTTGTGCTCAACACCGAGCAAGTCGCAAATGTTGGACGCGGCTTCGAGCTCAACGTCATGCTGTTGCCCATAATCAAAACTGATCGCTGTAACGTCATATCCGATATCTAACTCCGATACTAAACAGGTGGTGCTATCTTGCCCACCGCTATATACTACTACTGATTTCATATCTCTACTTGTTTATTGGTTATTTCTAGGTATAATAAAAGGCCCAAGACTATAACTGCTTGAGCCTTTTATTGAATGTAAGTACTCGTAGTGTACCTATCCGTTTAAGCGGCCTTGGCTTTGCGCGGAGCTCGCTTTTTAGCGGTTGCTTTCTTTTTAGCTTTGGGAGCCTTCTTCTTAGCGGTAGGCTTCTTGCCGGCGACCGTGCGGGGTGTGCCTGGCTTGGGACCTGGCTTTGCGCTGCCTTCTTTGCGGGGCCCTCGCACGGTTGCGAGACCGTTGTAAACACGCCAGCGTTGATACTGCGTTGAAACGGTTCCTTTGTCGTACTCAGGGCAAGCAGCGAGCACAAGCCCGCGGTCGATCTTGCCCTTGCCGGCTTTATACAATTTATCACAAGCTGCCCAAATGGACGCGCTAAGGCTCTCAGGATTGCGAGGTGGGGTAATGGCTGACATAATAAGTTGGTGTTTAGGTTCCCCCATTGATACCACGGTCGAGAATGAGACGCAACTCTAATTGCAAACATTTCTCAGAAAGGGGATGAATTATTGAGAGTTAGATCGCCATCGAAATAACGATCCCGTACCTCGGGATAATCACCCGAGAAGAAAACCTGAATTTTCTCAGGTTTGACAAGGAAGTCAGCCAGTAATAATGCTTCATCAACGGTCGCGGGGCAATCCTCACCGCTCATTCTCCCCCACCAAGCTTCTGCCTTTCCGCGCCATTTCGAACTCTCAAGATGTATCCATTCGTTAAACGTCTGGAGACCACACCAATAACTGATCTTTAATGAGATGCCTCCAGCCCTCGAAATGTGCTTAGTCGCAACCATGCGGTCCACAATGTAATTCTCAGTTCTGGGAGCGGTCGGGCGCGCTATCAGCTCGTCAGTGCCGGCATGGGCTTCGAGCGCGATAGCGGGCGGCGGGAATTCGTGTCCACATTCTGGGCACTCTTTAAGACTGATATGGCAAATGGTTTCGCATTCTTGACATGTGCGAATTGGCGCGCCACCGATCCCGCCCTTCTTTCTCTTTGTTGGTAGGACAGGATCATTGATAGGACCGAGGCGGGCAGTGTTTTTAGCAAAGTCAAGTACTAGACAATTCTTCTTATCCTTAAACGGTCTGGTCCCCCTCCCTAGCATTTGCACCCAGAGGGAGGGGGACCGCGTTGGCCGTAGCATGCCAATCATATCAATGGCGGGGAAATCAAAACCAGTTGTGAGAACGTTATTATTTACTACAGCTCGAAATCTACCAGACTTGAAAGCTTTGATTACCTCGTCCCGATCTTCAGTCATCTTGGAATGGACGGAGGCAGCTGGTATTCCACGGGCGGTAAGCTCTTCGGCAATGTGGTCAGCATGTTGGACACCAGAGGCAAAGATCAACCAATGCTTCCGATCACTACCGAGCTCAATCATTTCGCTCACCGCCCGCCTTGTCAATTCTTCCTTGTCGCACGCCGCTTGGAGTGATGCCTGCACGAAGTCGCCGTTAGCAGTCTTTACACCAGTAACGTCAATATTTGCGTCCGTTCTCTTAGGGACGAGTGTTGCCAACCACCCGTCATCTATGAGTTTGTTGAACTCTTCCATAGACGTAAGATCATAGCAGACATGAGAAAACAATCCGCTTTCGTCACCGGTCAGCGCACCGCCTTTCATGCGATAGGGAGTCGCGGAAAATCCGATCACCCTAAGCTTAGGATTAACCTCTAGTAGATCACCAATAAACTTACGATACATAGTTGTCCCGCTAGGTGACACAAGGTGACACTCGTCAATAATGATAAGATCAACCTTTCCAAACAATTCAGCCTTCTTAGCAACGGACGCGATTCCTGCACAAATGATCGGTTGAAGGAATTGGCGTTTCTTGAGGCCAGCACTGTAGATTCCCGCTGGCGCTTGTGGCCACATGGTGAGTAGTGCCTTATGGTTCTGTTGAACGAGCTCTTTGACATGGGTAAGCATCATTATCTTCTGCCCGGGCCATCTCATTGCCCTCTTCATAAAGTCACCAATGATTACCGATTTCCCTGTACCGGTGGGCAACGCTAGGATGGGATTTCCGTCATCATGATTGCGAAAGAAATCATAAATGGCAGTCACCCCTGATGATTGATATGGGCGAAGTTTCACGCTGGGATCTCTTTCTCATCCAGATAAGGTTTATACTCATAGATGTCACCGTCCGGATAACGTTCAGTTATCATTGACTTATCTGGATTGGTAGGATGTATCGTCGCCGTGAGATCGCGCCCGGGCATCGTGGCAGGATTCGGCAACCACCCCTGGCAGCTCGACAATCCGCGTTCTTGCGACGCAGCCGGGAGATTGTAATGGCACGACCATTCGCCCTCTGTACCTGTCATGATGGGCGACGAATGGACACATGTGCGACATGATCGGGCGGGGATCGCACGATTGAAACAGAAGTCGGTGAAGTCGCAGAATTTACACGCATACCATCCAGGGCGTTTGGAAATTCCCGGCACCCCGCCATTCGCTCGGATGATATTATCAGCTTTCTCAACCAACATATTCGCTAGCATCTCGTTGTAATTGATAACTTCCATCCAGATCCTATCGTCATCCTTACAAACAGCGAAGTATACCGTCTGCTTAAGACCACTCAAGTGCATGTATAACTGAGACTGAACCATGTGCTTATGATTCTGTGAAGAGATCCCATTCTTAACTAGTTCGTCGAAACGTTTCTTATTATGAGTCTTCGCCTCCATCATATAATAACCGAGCTCGTCCCCTGGGAGACCCCTGACAACGAAATCCATGCTGCCGGCGAAATGCCCACCTAAAGCCTTTACCTTATGTTGAACGGAATGGTCCTTGTCGTCCGCTCGTATCAATTCGAATCCAGCGGCGAGAAGCAATTTCTCAATTCTGATCTCTTCAAGGTGACCGCGATTGAATAGGCGAAGTATTCTAGGTGGAAATATGTTCTTGGGCTGGACCTTACGGTAAGAGAACCAAACGGCACGGTGGCATTCGTTACCGAGAACTGAACAACCAAGGTGTGGACGTGTTTTCTTGTCGCTGTCGTCGAATAGCGCGAGCGAGGCAGCGTCCAGCGCCTCGGCTAATTTGTCTAGGTCCACCATAACGTTAACCGGGCTTGATAGTACCGTCTGTGTTGAAATGTGGGTTGTCCTTAGTTATCACTGTAGAGTAAGTCATTGGTTTTGGATGAAGGTAAATTTGAGACATTGGCTTGTCATGATGATTCCACCATGCCTTGCTATATTGCGCTGGCATAATATAAGGTAGTAGTAAGTGCTAGTCTTTCCTAGCAGTCAGGTCGTGTTTAACGGCGCCAGGACCAAGGCCAACTATTTACAACCAGGCTGGTTTTTCTGCGACATCCGCAACGGGAGGTGCAACGGCAGCGGCGGGCTGAGCGTCAGGCAATGCGACAGCGACGGGCGGGGCAACAGCGGTGACGGGAGCAGCAAATTCACTTACCGGTTCCTGATAAGGGTGCTGCGCTTGAACGTCTGCTGGCGGTGCTTGTTGCTGCGCATAGACAGGTGGCGCTTGTTGAACGGATGCGGTGGGTAACGGCGCAGGTGCGGGAGCATAGACAGGTGGCGCAGGTGCGGGCGCCGTCGCATTCATCCAAGCGGGGGGAGGTGATGCGGCTGCTTGTTCCACTTGCGTCGCAACAACTGGAACATTCGCGGCGAGCATGTCGGCCGTCATTTCCCCTGCCGTCTTGAATCCTCGCACATTATTGTCTTCACCCTTCACTGATAACTTAA
>Ga0316189_10002219_pt1 | contig 19103 bp, 17 predicted proteins | sample LowCovwburrow_MG_FD_204930 | JGI IMG/M metagenome (GOLD analysis project Ga0316189, IMG submission 204930) | Coastal sediment microbial communities from Maine, United States - Lowes Cove worm burrow | ecosystem: Environmental > Aquatic > Marine > Coastal > Sediment | place: USA: Maine...
CCCTGCACCGCGCTGATCGCTTGGCGTGGCCTTTTTGTCGATTCCGGCCTTTTTATATGGCTAGAAATTTGTTAAAAGCCTTGCATGATGTATCTGGCCCCATATCAGGCTGTGCTTAGCATAGCTCGAATTACAGGCCCGGCGCTTTTATAAGTGGCCGGGATATTGTTGTTTTTAACACACCAGACCAAAGAATTATCAAAGATGATAGGCGCAAAAAGATCACGCCTCACCCAAAAATGAGATAAATGATGACCGAGCAAAATGGCTCCGAAGACGACCGCCGCGATTACCGCGATACGCTTTTCTTACCGAAAACAGATTTCCCAATGCGTGCAGGCTTGCCGCAGCGGGAGCCTGATTTCTTGAAAGCATGGGAAGCGCAGGATATTTACGGAAAGTTACGCGCTGCCGGAAAGGGGCGTGAAAAGTTTGTCCTGCATGACGGCCCTCCATATGCGAACGGTAATATCCACATCGGTCATGCGATGAATAAAACACTGAAGGACGTGATCGTTCGCAGCCAGCAGATGCAGGGCAAAGATGCGCCCTACGTGCCAGGTTGGGATTGTCACGGACTACCGATCGAATGGAAGATCGAAGAAAAATATAAGAAGAAAAAGAAAAACAAGGACGAGGTTGATCCCGTTGAATTTCGCCGCGAATGCCGCGAATTTGCCGACGAATGGATCGGCGTTCAAAAGGAACAGTTTAAGCGCCTAGGTATTTTTGGTGATTGGGACAATCCGTATCTGACGATGGATTATGATGCTGAGGCCACCATCGTTAACGAGCTGCTTAAGTTTGCTATGAACGGTTCGCTGTACCGGGGATCAAAGCCTGTTATGTGGTCGCCGGTTGAAAAGACTGCGCTGGCTGAGGCCGAGGTTGAATATCATGATCACACATCGGTGCAAATTGATGTGGCCTTCCCCATTGTATCAGGCGCCCCAAAGGGTGCAGAGGATGCAAAGGTTGTCATTTGGACCACAACCCCTTGGACAATCCCAGCAAACCGCGCAATTTGTTACGGCGACGCAATTGACTATCAGTTGATTGAGATCACTGAGGCTGCCGATGATAACTGGGCTAGCGTTGGGTCACAGTATCTTGTGGCAGACGCCCTGCTGGAAGCTTTCACGCAGCGATCACGCATCGATGGCTATAAGACAGTCGCACACTTTACTGGCGCTGATTTTAAAGACGCTGTCTGCGCGCACCCTTGGCGCGGCCACGCCGACGCGGGCGGATATTATGATTTTGATGTGCCGATGCTATCCAGTGATCACGTTACGATTGACGCTGGAACTGGTTTCGTCCATACGGCCCCGGGTCACGGTGATGATGATTACCGGGTCGGTCACGTACAGTATGGTATTCCCGTTCCTTACACGGTGAACGAGGCTGGTTGCTATTATGATCATGTGACATTGGTCACTGGCCAGCATGTCTATAAAGTTGCCGATAAAGTCTGTGAATTACTATCTGATGTTGGGGGGCTAGTAGCGCGGGGCAAGCTGGTACATAGTTATCCGCATAGCTGGCGGTCAAAAGCGCCGCTGATTTTCCGCAACACGCCGCAGTGGTTTATTTCTATGGAAAAAACGGGCCTGCGGGATAAGGCTCTGAAAGCTATCCGTGAGGACGTGCGGTGGGTGCCTAGTATTAGCCAGAACCGTATCGAATCAATGGTTGCTGATCGCCCAGATTGGGTAATCTCGCGCCAACGGGCTTGGGGCGTACCGATTGCGGTTTTCGTCAACAAAGACAGCGGTGAGCTTTTACAAGACGCTGATGTGAACAGTCGTATTGTTGACGCCTTTAAGGCTGGTGGTGCAGACGCATGGGTTAAAGTCTCAGCGCAGGATATGCTCGGCGATGCATACAAGGCTGATTACTATGAGCAAATACACGATATTCTAGATGTCTGGTTTGATAGCGGGTGTACCCATAGCTTTGTTGCTGAGGCGCGAGAGGACTTGGCGTGGCCGGCTGATTTGTATGTCGAAGGATCTGATCAGCACCGAGGCTGGTTCCAATCTAGCTTACTTGAAAGCTGCGGCACGAGGGGCACAGCGCCCTATAAGGCTGTTTTAACGCACGGTTTCACGCAGGATAAAGACGGTCGCAAAATGTCTAAATCTACGGGCAATACTGTCGACCCGCTCAAGATTATCAATCAGTACGGCGCGGATATTCTGCGGCTGTGGGTGGTTGCCGTTGATTATACAGCTGATCAGCGGATTGGTGATGAGATCATCAAAGGTCAAGTTGATGCTTACCGTAAAATCAGAAACACCATGCGTTATATGCTGGGTAATCTGGCCGACTGGAATGATGCTGAGATGTTACCAGTGGATGAGATGCCCGAGCTAGAGCGCTTTATGCTGCATAAGCTGCAAGCGCTGGATAGCTTGATCAAGAAAAAGACCAATGATTTTGAATTTGGCCCGGTTTACCAAGGTCTATATCAATTCTGTATTTCTGATCTGAGCGCCTTTTATTTCGATATTCGCAAGGACGCACTTTACTGCGATGCGCCTACCTCGCTACGCCGCCGTGCTGCGCGGACAGTGCTGCACTATCTATTCGAGCGCCTAACGCTTTGGTTTGCCCCCATCCTAGCTTTCACAAGCGAAGAGATTTGGCAATCGCGTCACGGCAAAGGTGCGGACAGCGTGCACTTACAGCTATGGCCAGAAACGCCGGACGTTTGGCGCAATGATGCCCTTGCTGCCAAATGGTCAAAGGTGCGCGAGCTTCGCCGAGTGGTGACAGGTGCCCTTGAAGTGGAGCGGCGCGAAAAGCGTATTGGCTCCAGCTTGCAGGCGGTCCCATCAGTGTTTGTCGCCGATCAAAGCTATATCGATGCCCTTGACGGCCTAGACATGGCTGAGATCTGCATCACATCCGGCGGGACTTTGGTTCTAGGCGATGCCCCAGATCAAGCTTTCGCACTGGATGATACAGCCGGTGTTGCTGTGGTGCCAAGTATAGCTGAAGGTGACAAGTGCGAGCGCTGTTGGATGATTTTGCCAGAGGTTGCGGACAATGACGACCTGTGCCACCGGTGCAGCGAAGCGGTAAGGGGCCACGATGAAGCTAGCTAAAGCATCGCCTTGGACACGCACTGGATCTATCCTAGCGGCGGTTGTTTTGGTCCTAGACCAAATCAGCAAATGGATCATTTTGAATGTCGTGAATCTCCCTGATGTTGGCAGCATCGAAATTTTGCCATTTTTCTCACTGACTATGGTCTGGAACCGCGGGATATCTATGGGCATGTTGCAAATGGATAGCCAGACGGGTGTTTGGATTCTGGTTGCGCTAACCGTCGCCGTGACTATTTTTTTGGTACACTGGCTATGGAAAGCGGAGAATCGGTTGGTCGGATTATCGCTCGGCATCGTGATTGGCGGGGCGATTGGTAATATTATAGACAGGGTTGCTTTTGGAGCGGTTGCCGACTTTATGCACTTTTATGCTGGCGGCCATCATTTCTACGTATTTAACGTAGCAGATGCCTGTATTACGATTGGTATTGCCGGGCTGTTGATTGATAGCTTGCGAGGCGGGTTTAAAAGCCCTAAAAGAAATGAAACAAAGCCGGATGATTCGGCGGGCGTTCAATAATTGACGATGGTAACGACTGACCAGTATCTTTGTGGTGGTCGAAAGGAATTAAGAAAATGCGGATGTTTGGTCGATTTATAGTATTAGCTAGCCTTGCAAGCCTTGGCGCATGCAGTTCACTGGGTAACAAAAGCTTGGTCCCCGATGAATTTGAAGTTGTTGGCAATCGGCCACTTGTGATTCCTCCAGACAATGAAATGCGTCCACCACGTCCGGGCCAACCACGCCCCCAGGACATTGATCCAGCGCAACGAGCGCTTGATGCCCTGTTCCCGGGCCGCGGCATTAAAGCACCAACACCCCCTAGCGGAGGTGAGATGGCTCTGCTTTCGCGTATCGACCCGGCTGATGTTGATGTTCGGTCAACCATGTGGCAGGAAGATCCCCGAGTCGTTAAAAAGTCGCTTCTCCTAGCCGACATCTTAAATGCCGATACTCGCGAATACCGCCCGGATAACATCTCGGTTGCTCGGGTTTCCTCGACCAGCAAATAACGGCTGCCGGCAGCTAAAGAGCATTTTAACAAAATTAAGCTCACAAGTAGATCAACGCATCTAAACGGTATACTATATCTTGGAATGAAAATTGTCGGTTCGATGATTGTCACCGAGCGTGCACATTAATGCCCGCTTTCTGCCTTTTTTTGATGGCAAAGATGAAGCAATTCAGAATTACAGTCGCCAAATAGAAACGAGAAAAAGGGATCCAAAACATGAAAGATTTAACTCTATATCTCGCAAGACTGGGCCTGATTGGTCTGTTCGCAGTATCAGCACCTCTTGCAGCTTACGCGCAGGACGAAGGCAGTGATGCAGGCGACGATGCTGACGTCGCAGAGGACGCTGAAGATGAAGATACTTCGAATTTTTTGGACCGCGACGGCTTAGCCGAGACGCTGGGTGTTGAAATCGACGACCCTCGCCTTGCCGATCTGAGCGATGAGCAGGTCATAGCAATCAACCGCTCCCTGCAAGGTTGGAAAAATAATAATTTTGCCTTTGATCTTGATGAAGTGGACGACGAGGGCAATTCAGCGGGTAGCGACTTGATCGACCGTATTCTTGAAGAAGACTTGAATGACAAGCAGATCAGACTGGTTGTGAAAGCAACGTCAGAGCAGGCAAAGTTTGAAAGTTTGGCGTCGCGCTTTGAGGATAAAGCAGCCGCAACGGAAAACGAAAAGCAAGCCGAAAAATTCACTGAGAACGCCGATCGCATGTCTGCCCGCGGCCAAAGCCAGTACGAAAAATTTGATGGCCGGGTTGAAGGCGCTGCAACCGAAGCAGCGGACGAAGCCGCTGAAGAGGCAGCAAGTGAAGCGGCAAGTGAAGCCGCCGTAGAGACAGCGACCGAAACAGCTCGCGAGAAAGCCCGCGAAAAAGCAAAGGCTGCAGGCAAGGAAAAGGCCCGCGACAATGCTCGTGACCAAGCTAAAGAAAAAGCTCGTGAGAAAGCCCGCGAAAAAGCAGGTGAAAAAGCTCGTGAGAAAGCCAAAGAACGCGCTCGCGGTCGTAATTAATTGATGGGTTCAATCACACGATTGATCAGAAGGAAACATAGAAAATGCAATCAGGCAAATTAATGTCTGCTTTGATCGGGGCTGTCGTAATCGCAGCGCCGGTTTTTGGGCAGGATGACAACTCCGACCAGAATGACTTTACTTTAGAGGTGTTTGGTGGATTAACCTATAGCGACAACGTGGCGGTTCCCCAGCTTGATGCCAGTTCTGGTGTCGGCGATTTTGCCGCGACCCTGGACGCGTCGGTTGGTTTTAAGACTGATATTTTCGCCAATACAAAACTAGATATAGGCTATGATTTTGGCCAGATCCGATATTTGGACGAAACCGCATTTAACCAGCAGCAGCACAGCTTTACCGCGGGTCTTGCTTATGAGCTTGCAGATGGTATTGATCTTGGTTTGGACGGTGGATATTACCTTACGATGCTAGGCGGCGATAAATTTCTGACGCAGACGCGGTTTTCACCGTCTATAGCGCGGATGTTTGGTGATGCGACCTACGTCAGGGCCTCTTGGGCATATACTGATATAGACTTTGAAGACATTGATAGCCGCGATGGTGAGAATCATACGGTTGGTATTGATAGCTACGTCTTTTTGACTGACGAGGGTTATGTCAACTTCGGTGTCTTCTACGAAAAAGAGAGCACGGAAGTTGTCGACTTCTCGTATGATGGTTATGTTTTATCGGCGGGGGCCCAAGTGCCGTTTCTTGATACAACATTCAACGCTAGCTTAGATTACAACAAACGCGACTATGACGGCCTTGAGGATCGCAATGATGACCGCGTGACATTCAAAGCGGGTATAGAAACCGATTTGTTTGCCGTTTTAACGCTCAAGCCGGAATATACATACCGCGATGTAAGCTCTAACGTTGACCAGTTCAGCTATAAGGAACATGTAATTTCCGTTAAGCTGGGATATGTTTTCTAAGCAAGTTAAGCGATAGTGACTTGATGCGTGGAGCGGTCCTCATGTAGGATCGCTCCATATTTTTATGGGGCAGTCACCAACTATGACCAAACAAGCGGGTATCATTCGCAGATTATCAGAGCGCACGATCAACCAGATAGCGGCGGGCGAGGTGGTTGAAAGACCAGCAAGCGCGGTCAAGGAGCTGGTGGAAAACAGCATTGATGCTGGCGCCAGTCAGATTGATGTTATTTTGCGAGAAGGCGGCAAAGACCTCATCAGTGTTGTTGATGATGGTCGCGGTATGACAGCGGACGAACTGGAACTAGCTGTAGAGCGTCACGCCACAAGCAAGCTTTTTGATGAGGACTTGGTCAATATCAAGCACTTGGGTTTCCGCGGGGAAGCTCTAGCCTCCATCGCATCAGTGTCCAAGGTCTGTGTTACCAGTCGTCAAAAAAATTCTGATGAGGCATGGTCGATCAATGTAGATGCAGGCAAGGTGCGCGCCGCTCAGCCTGCTGCGTTGACAAAGGGTACGCGGATTGATGTGCGAGAGCTATTCTACGCAACGCCCGCACGCCTGAAATTCATGAAGACGGTACGAACAGAATATGGTCAAGCCCAAGATATTATTCGCCGCTTAGCGATGGCGCATCCGGACATCTCCTTTACGCTGGGGGACGGCGCTCGCACCACCTTTCGGGCGCCAGCAGTTGGCAGTTTAGCGGGAGATGCCCGGCTGGAACGACTAGGTGTTATCCTTGGTAAGGCGTTCCGCGAGAACGCTATTGAAATTGACGCAGAGCGCGAAGGACTGCGCCTGACGGGATTTGCCGGATTGCCAACGTATAGCCGCGGCAATGCTATGCAGCAGTATCTTTTTGTCAATGGCCGCCCGGTTCGTGATAAATTACTAAGCGGTGCCGTGCGGGGGGCGTATCAGGATTATCTAGCCCGTGATCGGCACCCTGTGCTGGCGCTATTTTTAGACGTACCCCCTAGTTTTGTTGATGTGAATGTTCATCCCGCCAAGGCCGAAGTGCGCTTTCGCGAGGCCGGATTGGTGCGGGGCATGATTGTCTCGTCTCTGCGACATGCCTTGGCCGAGGCGGGGCACCGGGCCAGCACCACGGTTGCTAGCGCAGCCCTTGGGGCGATTCAAACCGGTAATGATTTACCTTGGTCTAGGAGAGGGGATCAAAATCGTCCAAGCCTACCTCCGGGTTTTGAGCGGCAATTTGGTCAGCCCTATAGCGCCGATGATTTGGCCAGAGGCATGGCATCGCAGGCGCCAAATAGTTTTGGTGATGGGTCATCCCAGCGGATGTTTGACGCTGGCGCCGATATGATGGCGCCCAGTGCTAGACCCACCGACGACGGCGCTGCGGGTGTTCCAGATAATGATTACCCGCTAGGCACCGCCCGCGGTCAGCTGCATGCGACATATATTGTCAGCCAAACGGCGGATGGCCTAGTGATCGTTGATCAACACGCGGCCCATGAGCGTCTTGTTTATGAGCGGATGAAAAAGTCGATGGCTTCAGGCATGGTCAAACGGCAAGGTTTGCTGCTGCCTGAGGTGATTGAACTGGATGAAAACCCTGCCGCAAGACTGCTCGCCCGCGCTGATGAACTAGAAGCGATGGGTCTGGTGATCGAAGGATTCGGGGAAGGCGCCATCGTTGTCCGTGAAGTTCCTGCAATGCTGGGCAAGCTGGATGTCAAGGGCCTGATCCAAGACCTGGCTGATGAATTGACTGAAATGGATGAAACGCTCAGCCTGAAGGAAAAACTTGGTGATGTGTGCGGCACAATGGCCTGTCACGGCAGCGTTCGCGCTGGCAGACGCCTAACGGTCGAGGAAATGAATGCTCTCCTGCGGGAAATGGAAATCACACCGCATAGTGGCCAGTGCAATCATGGCCGCCCAACCTATGTCGAGCTAAAATTAGCTGACGTGGAAAAGCTATTCGGCCGCCGGTAAGGCTTAAGCCATCCCAATAAAAACAATGCGTTGAATGCCCTGTGATCGGTCATCAATCACGGCTAGCTGACTTGGTAGATCAAGGATGTCTTTTTTCTGCAGCTCGGCGATAATGACGGTGTCCTTGCCGACCCAACCCCTGTCCAGCAGGCTATCTAGCGTTGGCCTTATCAGACCTTGACCGTAGGGTGGGTCCATAAAGATATGGCTAAAAGGCTGCTTAGTAACAAGAATATCGGTGACCCGGCTGGATATGATTTTGGTGCAATCGGTGGCTTGCACGGCGTTGATATTTTCTTTCAATGCCTTTAGCGACCCGCTGCTTTTTTCCACAAAAGTTGCATGGGCAGCGCCCCGACTGATGGCCTCTAAGCCAAGCGCGCCAGTTCCCGCATAAAGGTCAGCAACCCGCGCACCGCTGAGGGGTGGGTAGCGACCATGTTGGAGCATCGAGAAAATACGCTCACGCATGCGACCTGTTGTTGGCCGGGTTTGCTGACCGTCTGGCGCAGCAAGCAGCTTTCCGCGATATGTGCCAGCAATGATCCTCATCAATTAGGTTGGACGCTTCTTTTTGGGAGCATAGTCACCCTGACCACCTGATATCCCTCGACGGGCAGGGCGGCGGGTTGGATCAGGCTTGCCACTGGACTTGCGACGACGACTTTCGCCGGGCTTGCTTGGTTTAGGCTTCGCTTTTGCCCATTTACTGGGATCTGCCACTTTTTGCTTCGGCGCGGCGACACTGCCTTGGCGCTTCTGTAAAAACTCGGGCAGCAGTTCAATCATTTGATGCCTCGACACTGGCGCGGTCATTTCCCGCTTCATTGTACCAAGCGTAAAGGGACCATATGCGATGCGAATCAGCCGGTTCACCTCAAGCCCCAGATGCTCCATGATGCGTCGGACTTCGCGGTTCTTGCCTTCTTTAATCGCTATATTCAGCCATACGTTCGTGGCCTGCTCTGATTCCAAGCGCGCATCGATCTCACCGTAATGGATGCCGTCAATGGTAATACCGTCGCGAAGCTTGTCCAGGTCGGCTTGTTTAATACTGCCGTAGCAGCGCGCACGGTAGCGGCGCACAAACCCATTAGAGGGAAGCTCTAGCCAGCGGGCAAGCTCACCGTCGTTTGTGAATAACAATAGACCCTCGGTATTCATATCGAGACGCCCGACTGCGATCACACGACCAACATGGTTAGGCAAATTTTCAAAGACGGTGGGCCGTCCTTCTGGGTCGCTATAGGTGGTTAGCGTGCCTTTGCGTTTATGGAAACGCCAAAGCCGCGTTTCATCCGCCTGTGCAACGGGCTTGCCGTCAACGGTGATACCATCAAGCCCGGTGATCAGCGTAGCCGGCGTTTCAAGGCGCTTGCCGTCGATTTTGATCCGACCATCTTCAATCATGCGTTCAACTTCGCGGCGGGAAGCGATCCCTGCGCGGGCTAAAGCTTTTGCGATCCGTTCCCCTTGCGGGGTGACGTCTTCTGTATTTGTTTCATCTGTCATGCGGCGCACCATAAGCAAGAGGTGGGCCGCTTGCAACAAATACCCACTTGACGGATACAAACAGGCAGCCCACTCTGCGCTGTATGATTGACACGTCGCCGCATATGGATATAGCGCTTGAAGAAGCTGCGAAGGCCGCCGAAGCTGGAGAGGTCCCTGTGGGCGCCGTTATTGTTGACCCCAGCGGTAAGGTAATTGCAAGGGCGCATAATAGGGTCAAAAGCCCGCCCGACCCAACTGGTCACGCAGAAATGATTGCGATCCGGGAGGCTGCCAAGCTGTCGGGGAACGAGCGATTAGACGGATTCGATCTTTATGTAACGCTGGAGCCATGCACAATGTGCGCGCAGGCGATTGCCTTTGCTAGAATAAGACGGGTGTATTTTGGCGCCGAAGACCCAAAGGGCGGTGGCATTACGACTGGGGCGCGGGTCTATAATCAAGCCACCTGCCATCACCGACCAGAGGTGTATAGTGGTATCGCAGAGGGTAGGTCTGCGGCCTTGCTGAGAGACTTCTTTGCACGACGTCGGTAATTGGGGTATGCTAGTTTAAGCGGTTGATTTCAGGAGTAAGTTACCAAAATGATGCAGGACCAAGGGGCCAGTGAACAACAGCCAGAACCAGCTGATGCAGCGGGTGAATCTGTGTCGGCTAGCGCTCAAGACGCTGCCCAAGACATGCTGGAGGGGTCAGATGTTCTAACTGGGGAAGACATCCCGACAGCCATAGAGCAAGCGACATCAATAAAAGATCAGATTGTAGAATTAGTAGCCCCCATTTGGGAGCGGAGTGTCGAAGAGCTTACCCAGCCTGAGAGATTCATCGAGATAAGCCTTATTCTAATTGCTGTTCTTTCTGCAAAATGGGGTAGTGTGCGCCTCCACGATGTTGTGGCGAAGTTCACAGCGAAGCATGATTCGATTCAGCGGGCGGATAACCGCTTTTTTAAACCGTTAATTTTTGGGGTATGGTCGCTGACCATTGTTTGGACGTCTCAAATCGGGCTTGAGTATTTTTATGACCATGCTTATTTCCTAGAGATCGCGTCAAGCATGCTTGTGGCATGGATCGTCATCAGGCTGGTGGCAGGGTTCATCGCGAACCGCGAGATCGCCAGGATTATCGCGTTCACAGCTTGGCTGCTGGCGGCATTGAATATCCTTGGGCTTCTGCGACCGTTCCTATCCTACATCGATTCGATTGTACTCCCTTTAGGCGAAGCATCGCCAAGCGTTTTGGATCTTGTTCAAGGCGTTGTCAGCTTTGCTGTGCTGCTATGGCTTGTTGGAGCTGTTACCAGACAGGTGGACACGCAAGTCCGCAAGGTGGCGAGTGTCCCACCAAGCGCCCGCGTGTTAATTGTTAAAACCAGCAAAATCGTCCTGATCGTTTTGGCTTTCCTCCTCGCCTTGAACAGCACAGGCATTGATATGACCGCCTTTGCCGTCTTTGGTGGTGCGCTGGGTGTTGGTATTGGTTTTGGTCTTCAAAAAGTTGTTGGTAACTTTATCTCAGGTATAATTCTGTTGCTAGACCGCTCCATTAAACCGGGCGATGTGATCGAGATTGGAACGACTTACGGTAGGATTAATAAGCTGGCCGCGCGCTACACCAGTGTGATTACCCGCGATGGGACCGAATTTCTGATTCCTAACGAAGACATGATTACCCAGCCCGTGGTCAACTGGTCACATACCAACCAATTGGTCAGGCGTCGAATTCCTGTGCAGATTTCTTATGAAAGCGATTTGCGCTTAGCGATGGACTTGATGGTCAAAGCGGCTGATAAAGAAAGTCGTGTGAAGAAAATCCCTGCACCACGAACGCTGCTAAAGGGCTTTGGTGCTGACGGTGTTGATCTGGAGCTTCGCATGTGGATTGATGATCCGCAGGACGGGGTGGCCAACATAGGCAGCGCTGTTATGCTACATATTTGGGACTTATTTCACGAAAATAATATTGAATTCCCATTCCCACAGCGTGTCGTTCATATTGCGCGCAGTGGCAAGCCGAGCAGCGATGATCCAGATGGTGAAGAAGAAGCTGCCGCCGCTGCGGGTGCTTAGTAGGCCTAAAATATCAGGCCTGCTGGTCTAATCTCTCAACGAAGCTTTTCAGCAGAGCGGTAGCCACTTTGCCCGGCTGACCATCGCCAATTTTCTTGCCGTCAATGATTGTGATCGGCATGGCGCAGCTGGTTGTGCTGGTTAAAAAGACTTCACGGGCCGCCAAGGCCTCCTTCAGTGAGAAAGCTCGGGTTTCTATTGATAAATCCAGCTCGCCAGCGATTTCCTTGACGATATGTCTAGCTATGCCAGGTAAAATATTGTCTGAGGTGCTGCGTGTGATTAATGTGTTATCCGCCCCCACCATCCATATATTTGTGCTGCTGCCTTCGGTCACATAGCCGTCGCCGTCCAGCATGATGGCCTCAAACGCGCCAGCGACAGAAGCCTCTTGTTTAGCAAGGATGTTTGGCAGCAATGATATTGTCTTTAGATCACAGCGCCCCCAGCGAATGTCAGGCGTGGAATGAGCCGCAACACCCTTTTTCGCTAGCGTGATCAAGCGATCAAAATCTAAGCGGTGGCAGGTGATTGTCAGAGCGGGTGGGACAAAATCGGGGAAAGCGTGATTCCGCTTGGCAACGCCGCGAGTGACTTGGATATAGAGAAAGCCGTCCCGGGTTTTGTTGCGACGGACAACTTCTTTTAAGATTAGCCGCAGCGGCGCTCGCGCCATCGGGGCCTCCAGCTGAATGCCGTCCATAGACCGACCTAAACGATCTAAGTGCGGCTCCAGATCACAGATGACACCGTGCCTAACAGCGATGCCCTCATAGACACCGTCAGAGAACTGATAGCCGCGATCTTCGATGTTCACCAGAGCTTCACTGAGTGGAACATACTGGCCGTTAACATAAGCGGTGCGCGACATAATGACTTCCTTTATCCAATTTATAAGCAGTCGTATCTTATCCCCTATTCCCTTGTAGAAATCTGAGCGCATTTTGGCAATCTATTTGCACCTAACTTGGGCTTATAATGCCCTATTGGCAGATGCGGGATCTGTCGCTAGTATCTGCCGACTGGTTTAGATTCAATGTTGTTTAAGGAGTTCAACGCGTGGGTAAGTTTTTTATTGCTGTGATAGCGATTTTTCTGTCTTTTGGTTCTGTTCAAGCTGAGGAATTGGACTATTTTAAAATCGATGGGATCCAATATGATCCGGCAGTGGTTGAGCCCGCAGCGGTGCTAGGCCATCAGATCGCGGATCAGCCAGCACGGCATGACTTAATGGTTGATTATTTGCGCCGCGTTGCTGAAAAAAGCCCGCGAATGAAGGTCGAGACAATTGGCTATAGTCATGAGCGGCGCCCGATCTTGTTCATCACGGTAACGTCTGCAGAAAATCATGCGCGGCTAGACGCTATCCGCGAGGCCCATATCACGCGGTCTGATCCAACTAGCCCCATGCCATCCGGTGACTTGCCTGTCGTGACCTGGCTAAACTACGGTGTCCACGGCGCCGAGGCGTCGGGGATGGAGGCTGCCATGCCGACTATTTACCATTTGGCAGCTGCGCAGGGCACTGAGATTGAGGACCAGCTTGCTAATAGTGTGATTCTCATTACGGCGGTTTTCAATCCAGATGGTCATTCGCGCCGGGCGAACTATGTCACCAGTTTTGGAACCAAGGTTGTCAACACCAACCCAGATCATCAAATTCATAATGGAAGCTGGGGTGGATTTAGAACCAATCATTATTGGTTTGACCTGAACCGTCAGTGGCTCTTGCAGACGCAGCCTGAAAGCCAGGCATGGCTATCACAGTGGCATAAATGGAAGCCGCAGGTGACGGGCGATTTTCATGAAATGGGTGCGAATAGCACCTACTATTTCCACCCAGGTACGCCGAATCGCAAAAACCCACTCATTCCAGCGCAAGGTCGCGAATTATTACAAGAAATTGCTAATTACCACCGAGCTTATATGGACGGTGAAGCCAAGCTTTATTTCGCAGAAGAAGGGTTCGATAATTTTTACATCGGTAAGGGATCGACCTACCCACAGGTTAATGGCAGCGTTGGTATTCTTTATGAAGCGGGCGCCACTGCTGGCGGTGTCATTGAGACGCAGCACGGTATCAAACGCTACGCCAATAGTATCCGCAATCACTTTCGGACCGGAATTACAACAATACAAGGCGCGGTGGCGATGCGTCAGAAACTGCATGCCTATCAGCGCGAGTTCTTTGAGCAAGCCGTTCAGGACGCATCAAAGTCACGGGTCAAGGGTTGGGTCTTTCAGGCCCCAGAAGACCCAGCACGGATGTATCACTTTCTTGATCTGCTAGAGCGCCATAAGATTGAGGCTAGACCCCTGACGAGTGCGTTAAACGCAGGCGGCAAATCATGGAAGCCGGGCGAAGCGTGGGTAGTTGTCGCAGAGCAAGCACAGTATCAAATGGCGCGCGGAATTTTCGAGCGGCCTACAAAATTTCAAGAAAATGTCTATTACGACGTGTCGGGCTGGACCTTACCACTGGCGTACGGACTTGACTTTGCCGATGTCACAAGTTCTATCCGCGAAAGCAGCTTGGGCGACGCTGCAAAGGCAAGCTTTCCGGTTGGTAGCAATCCCGGTATGACGGATTATGCTTGGGCTTTCAGCTGGTCTGATTACTACGCCCCGCGTGCGATGTCTCGCTTAATGCAAAAGGGCGTCATTGTCCGACAGTCCATGAAGCCTTTCCAGATTATGACAAGTGAGGGCTTGGTCGCCTTTGGTCGCGGCGATGTGATTGTGCCGCTGGAGCGCCAACCTATCCCAGCCGAGGAGATTGCCGATATCATTGCAGACATTGCGGCAAAGGATGGCTTGCATGTCTATAACGTGACCACAGGTGATTCTGCGGGTGCTGGATCTGACCTAGGCGGACGGGATAGCTTTTTTAATCCAAAGCCCGTGAAACCGCTTTTGTTAATTGGAGACAATGTGACATCGTATGATGCCGGGGAGGTTTGGCACCAGCTTGATTACCGGATGGAAATGCCTGTGACGCTGGTCGATACTGATCGCTTCAAAAATATTGCGCTGCATGATTATAGCCACATCATTGTGGTCAACGGACGCTGGGAGTTTAACTCGGAAATGACCAAAGCCATCAAGGCTTGGGTCAAAGAGGGGGGCACCATCGTAGCCATGCGTAACGCCGCCAAGTGGGCTGAAACATTAATGAACGATGGCGCCGTTGATGCAAAGGATAGCGATGATAAAAAATCGAAGGATCGAGGCCGCTTAAACTATGCAGATAAATATATCAACGACGCGGAGCATGTCATCGGCGGTGCAATTTTTGCAGGAGACGTGGATATCAGTCATCCCATTGGATTTGGGTATGTAAGGCGGTCGGTTGCGCTCCACCGCAATACTGTGATGCAGCTAAAGCCGTCCACAGATCCCTATGCGACGGTTGTTGCATATAGCGATGACCCGCTGCTGACAGGGTATGCATCAAAGCGCCGCATTGACGAGCTAAAGGGCAAGCCTGCCGTAATCGCGGAGCGAGTCGGTAGGGGCGCGATCATTCGCTTTGCTGATAACCCAAATTTCCGAGGGACATTCCTTGGAAACAGCAAGATGTTTATGAATAGCCTCTTCTTATCGACAGCGTTTCAAAAAGCTCGAGACGTTAGCGATGCTGCCGTTGAGCATCAGCACTGATCATCAGGTGCTTAGGCGCTTAGGCGGTAAACATTAGACGCGCCCACTGGCGGTTGATTAATCGCCGGCGGCAGCGTTTTCATTGTGCTTGTGGCAAGTTCTAAGCTTGCAAAAGCCTCGGCCACTTCATCCTTCGCCGCTTCGCCCCACTCGGTCAATTTGAGCGAACGGTTAGAGCGAACGAATAAATCGCGGCCGATCACTTCTTCCAAGTGGCGGATTTGTTGGCTGATCGCAGCCGGCGTGACAGCTAAATCCTCTGCCGCCTGTTTGAAACTTAAATTCCTTGCAGCGGCATCAAAAGCCCTGAGGGCATTTAGGGGGAGCATTGCGCGTTTCATGATGTGTCTCCTGTTCTCAAAGGTCTGATCTGGGAATTCTGTTTATTTAGTTTGCTAATATTCTGCGTCAGACTTAGGTGGATGCCGCATTCGCTTTTAGAGCGACCAGCCCAGCGCCCAGATCGCGCGTCTTCACTCTCGCCAACGGGGTCGGTGCACGGCATGCAGCCAATTGATGCGAATCCCTCAGCGACCAGCGGGTGCTTTGGTAGATTATGCTCGTCGAGATAGGTCTGCACGATGTCACCCGTCCAATAGGCTAGGGGATTAACCTTTACCCGGCCATCGCTGTGGTCAAATTGCTTTAAGCTAGCCCGTTCATTACCGTGGAACCGTTTGCGGCCAGACGCCCAAGCGTCATAGCCCGCCAGCGCTCTCTTGAGCGGTAAGACTTTGCGGTTAAAACAGCATTGGTCCGTATCGCTTGTCCACAAAACGCCTTTTGGATCGCTGGTTGCGATGTCCTGCGGATCAGGCCGCAACGTTTGGACGTTGGTTAGGCCAAGGTGCTTGATCAATTGATCTCGGTAGCGCTTGGTATCGCCAAACAGCTTTCCTGTGTCTAAGAAAATCACTGGCAAGGCTGTGTTGACGAGACTAACAATATGCAATAGTGCTGCGGACTCTGCTCCGAAACTGGAAACAACGGCGAACCTGTCTCCGAACCTTTTTAGGGCAGCATGCAGCACCCCCGCCGCACTGTTTTGATCATACAGCCGATTAAGCTCTGCAGCTTCCGCTTCTGCGTCAAACCATGTCCGTTCTGTTTCGGCTGCGCTTGTGAGGCATGTCATGATGCTTTCCTGTCTGCATGACCGGCTTGGCGCAACTGGCTGACAGGCACCGCGCCGTCGGCAGCAGTTTGATAGAAAGCACTATAACGCGACAGGGCATCGATAAAGGCTTGGCGGCGCCCCTCACGGGTAACCATTGCTGTGTCAAAGCCTGATCTTAATAAATATAATGCCTGATCGGGAGCAAGAGGCCCTGTGGCGCGAAGTTCACCTGTGAAGGCAGCATCGCGTCTTAGGCGCACCGCGCTCGTGAACCCTCGACCATCTGTAAAGGTCTCAAAAATAAGATTGATCAAGCCGATACGATGGGCGCCGATCCGCTGGATCAAAGCCTGAACGTCCTCAAAGGCAATACTCGCGGGCAGATCTAAGCCAATACGGCAAGCATGCTCTATAGTCTGCAAGTCGATACTGGCTGCCTGCTCGTAGGTAAAGCTAGGGCTATTTGAAATAGCTTCAGCATCGATTCCGTCCCACGCCCGGTAGGTTTCACTGCGCTTCCCAGTTAAATTAACCCGTTCCATAAAGAGCCTCCTTAAAGGGCGATGTGCCAAGTCTGCGAACGGCCTGTAGGAATGTCTCTTCACGGTCTGCGCGATGATCAAGATAGAGATCTATCACCGTTTGAACAGCGCCGACAATTTCGTCAGCAGGAAATCCACGACCCAGCAGTTCAGCACGGCTGGCGTCTTCAGCGCCGCTACCGCCCAGCATAATCTGGTAAAGTTCTTCACCTTTTCGGTCGACGCCTAAAATGCCGATATGTCCTGCATGATGATGTCCACAGCTATTGATGCATCCGCTAATTTTGATTTTTAACTCGCCAATATCATTCAGCCGGGCAAGGTCATCAAAGTGCTTGCCAAGCTCCTGAGCGATGGGAATCGACCGTGCGTTGGCCAGGGCACAGTAATCAAGACCGGGGCAGGCGATTATATCGGTTAATAGGCCAACATTTGCGGTCGCTAAGTCAGCCGCTTTCAAGGCTTCCCAGATAGTAGGCAGATCGTGCCTCGCCACATGGGGCAGAATTAGGTTTTGCTCGTGACTGACCCGAATTTCGCTGCTGCTGTAACGCTCGGCCAGATCGGCGACAATCTCCATCTGCTCAGCGCTAGCATCACCGGGAATACCGCCGTGCGGTTTCAAACTGATGGTGACGATGCCGTGCCCCGGGACTTTGTGATCAGCTACCGCATTATTCAACCAACTTTTAAAGTCAGCGTTGTCGGTTGCGAAATCTTCTGCCACGGTGTCATTCAATACCTCTAACGGGGGTGATGTGAACATGGCGCGGATGCGCGCTTCCTCAACCGCTGGGGCGTCGAGCGGGGTTTGCCGAGCGCGCTCCCATTCTTCTTCCACTAGCCGCGTGAATTCTGCTTCACCGATATCATCAAGGGTGATTTTTATCCGGGCGCGATACTTATTTTTGCGGTCGCCCCACGCGTTATAAACCCGCAGAATAGACTCAAGATAGCTCAGCAGATCAGCCTTGGGGAGAAAGTCGCGAATGGTTTTACCGATCACCGGCGTTCGGCCCATGCCGCCGCCTACGACAATCTCAAAGCCAAGCTGGCCTTCCTTATCGGTTTTTAAAATTAATCCAATATCATGCCAGCGAATAGCTGCGCGGTCCTTCGATGCACCGGTTACAGCGATTTTAAACTTGCGCGGCAGATGGGCGAATTCCGGATGAAATGTTGACCATTGTCGGATCAATTCGGCATAGGGCCTTGGATCATCAACCTCTTCTGGAGTAGCGCCAGCAAACTGATCCGTTGTCACGTTGCGGATACAGTTGCCACTGGTTTGAATAGCGTGCATCTCTACTGACGCTAGTTCATCTAGCAAATCAGGGGTCTCAACCAATTTTGGCCAGTTATATTGTATATTCTGGCGGGTCGTAAAGTGACCGTAGCCTTTGTCATACACCCGGGCAATATGCGCCAACTTCCGCATCTGGGTGCTGGATAGCGTGCCATAAGGAATAGCTACCCGAAGCATATAGGCATGCAGTTGCAAGTACAGCCCGTTTTGGAGGCGCATGGGGCGAAACTCTTCCTCCGATATTTCGCCAGCTATGCGGCGCTTCACTTGGTCACGAAATTCGTCAACCCGTGCATTAACAATGGCATGGTCATAATGATCATAGGCGTACATATCAGGCAGCCTTTCCTTCAGATTGATAACCCAAGTCGCGGCGAACCGTAGGCCCAGCATTTTGGATTATATATTTCGGATGGGTGGGGCGCGGCCCGGCTTCTGTTAGCTCAGCTTCTGCGAATTCAGCGTCCACGATCTGGTTACTTTGCACAAATGCCTGCGCGGCAGCCATCGCCGCCTCGCGCTCATCCTCAGACACCAATAGCCAAGCGTCATGAGCCTGAAAGCTCCATGACGTGTCTTTTGTTAAAAACTGTACCCGGCCATCGTCTAAGCGATTAGAAAGGATAATCTGGGGACCTTTTAATTTCTTTGCCATGATATCTCTCCTATGCGCTCAATAGTTTCGGCTGCGGTATAGCGATTTCGTGTGCCAGGCTCACCGTCTCACCGATGATGATCAGACCGGGGCTTTTGATACCGTTGCGGCTGACCAAACCATCAAGGTCGCTGACAGTGCCGTAAAAACGGCGCTCATCGGCCCGCGTTCCATTCTCAATGATGG
>Ga0316189_10002220_pt1 | contig 19102 bp, 20 predicted proteins | sample LowCovwburrow_MG_FD_204930 | JGI IMG/M metagenome (GOLD analysis project Ga0316189, IMG submission 204930) | Coastal sediment microbial communities from Maine, United States - Lowes Cove worm burrow | ecosystem: Environmental > Aquatic > Marine > Coastal > Sediment | place: USA: Maine...
AGAAAATGACCACTTCGTGCCGTTCGCTGCCTCCCGCGAATAATTTTTAAGTGTATCCCATCGAGAAAGCAGACCCTCAAATCTACTAAACCAGCGCCCGAGATGTCTCCACAGCGGACTACGAGGGCATCATCAACAATTCAATGGACTGATACCTAACCATTGTTTTTGCTCAAAACGAATTGACGAGAATGTAATTATTTCGCCATCAACAACGATTGATGGGCTTAGTAATTCAAAATTTCTTGGCAGAGGATCAGATGAATTTACTTGCACATGTAATCTAGATACCCCTGGCCGTTCAGGTGGTGCCATATAGGGTTCGGTAGTTAAATTAGAAGTGCTATCTGATCTATAAGCTAAAACAGATGAGGCATTAACGATCACATGCTTTTCAATGTCGAGTATTTGGAAATTAGTCGATGTGAACTGTATGGTATTCCACGATTCCCCAGAAAAGAAAAGGCTTATCTGATTTATGTACTTACGGTTATTTGCCCATGCTCTGACGTGTAAGCGACCATTGGTGCCAGGAAGATTGAATTCGACAATTGACTCTGTTGGTACGCAGTGAGGTGTAAGCACCTTCCCCCATCGACCGTTGGACGATAATATCTGACAGAGTTAGGTACGCAAGCACTTAAAGAAACCATCAATAACATATAAAGAATAATTGCGTAAAATTTCATTGTTATGCCCAACAGTGAAATATATAGACACTATGCTAACAGAGATAGGCGGAGTCTGGATAACCCATGAAACCTGGGACTATACAGCCAAAATTGCGTAGGTCTGCAGTGTGCCGTTCACTGCCTCCCAGGTTGTGCTTTTCAGTGCCGCTTATGGGGGAAGCAGACGCTCAAATCTTCTACGCCAGCGGTTGAGCTGACAGCCCGAAACGGACTCTCACCTATTGAATTGCACCTTGCCTTGCCGTGCCAGATATCCTTTAAATGCGAGGCAATGGCTCGACAACAGTGTATTTGGGCAGCGTTCGAATAAAGCGTGTCAGGCATGCAATAAGTTTCGCACTAATTACTGACCTTATCGGGATCACCGCGGAATCATTACTGGATAATGGTTATTCCACTAATTTCTGGATTACAATGATTGCTTCTCGATTATTGCGGGCAGCACTATGGATGATAATTCTGAACTGGGAATTGCGATTACGGAGGCCAAGGCTGCTCAGAGAAAACTTGAACATGCCAAAGGTTTCGAGCGCAGTCACAACTGGACCATCAAACAACTCGACGAAAGAATTTTCGGTATGTTTGCGATGCTGGTGCTGCTCATACTAATCAGTGTCTGGGCATTCGATGTTCCAGCATTAATTCGATATGCGGTAACCATTGCAGCCGGATCAATTTTTGTGTTTTGCAAAAGCATGGCAACAAAACGAAAGAAGGATCTGGATACTGTGCGACAGCAGCAAGTGAAGGAACATTCGCGGAATACATAATCGATATTCATTTCGTATTTAACGAACTGGCAAACACCTTAACTTCTAAGCAGGTTTAATATAAAACCCTCCACTAAGTGGTTTTTTATATGATGCTAGGCGTCGGGTGTGTGCCGAGCGCTGCCTCCCACTATTCACTTTTCAGCGTCTGCTAACGAGAAAGCAGTCGCTTCGAATTGATTTTTCAGGGGCCGCGAAGTGCCCGCTACAGCCCCGCTCCCAAGAAAGTCAGGTAGGAGGCAATCTTCGGCCAGGAGCCGACACTCGATAGTTTAAATCCAACGCCGTTAACCCGCTTATGATCGACACTATGCAAGTCACGGCTCGCAAACTCGATGATGCCTATCAATGGCTATGTCGACAGCGCGAACACTTCCCGTCGGATACCGATATCTGGCAATTCCGCCATGTGCTCCAGGATCTGCATCTTGTGGTAAATCGGTTTGTTCGCAATATACGGAAAAATTGTCGCGGCTACTTCCGATACTGCCAGGTGGAATTCCCGCTCTCCCGGATTGCGTTTTTTGACGTTATTCATGAAGCGCTTGAGATACTCTACTGTTTTGTCCATGGCGCCCCACTCGGGGTTTATTTTGCCCAGACTTTAGTGGGTATCAGCAACGTAATCGACATTATGTCAGGCGCAGCGACCAACGATCGATGCGCGTCGCGATCGGTAAAAGGATCCTGTTCTGAGTGGAAATCAGACCAAAGCGGCCCGTTTCATAGATCTCGGGACAGGCTGAAAGCCCCGCGTATCTGCCCCAGCGTGTAACCGCGGGCCCTGTCATTGGGATACTGCCGCCTGAGCGCGGCTTCGACCTCGGGTTCGATTTCGGCGGCGTGGCAATTCAGGCAAACGGCTTCGACACCCTGCGCCTTCATGAAACGGAAGCTGCCATCGACCACCTCCGCGTAGGCCATTTGCGCGGCCGATTCGCCGTTGGCCTGACGTTGGTCGAACTGTTCCAGCACCATCTTCTCCCAGGCGTCGGGAAGCGCGGTTTCGCTGCGCGCCTTGAGGCTGACCCGTTTTACCATCCAGCCGCTATCGAGACTGAGGCGCTGCGCGATTGATGGAGCCTTTTCGGCGCACACGGTAATCGCGTGCGCAGGCCCGCCGGCCTGAATCGCTTTTTTCAACTCAGGCTTCAATGAGCCCCCGAACTTTTTCACGATGTCGATCGCTTCCTGTTTCAGCTGCGCCTTATCGGCGTCGGCGGCCGGCAGGCTTTGCAAGCTCAACAGTAGCGGCAGGCCCAGGAAAACGCTAAACAGTCTGGAATTCATCTTAGTCTCTCTATGTATCGTGTTGAATGGATTTAAATCGCAGGCTTTTGGCAGGTACTAATTGCATTGCGAATGACGATAAAATGGATGCTAGCTTATATAAGTAAGTGCTAATATATCTCTTCCGGGTAGGTCAGCAACAACAGGGAGAATTGGTAAAACCTTGGATATTCCCGCTAATCTGTTACCACAAGCTTACCTGTGGGCCGCCGATATTCTGTCCGGGCTGTTGATGTTCTTGGTCCTGCTGAGCACGCCCTGGGCGAAAATTCGCGACAACGAAGCGCAGCATATTTTTCTCGGCAGCGTTGTCATGCTGAGCCTGGTGTGGGTGATGCGCGGCGGAATCCAGGATGGCCTCAGTTTTCATCTGCTGGGCATGACGCTGTTGTGTCTGATGTTCGAATGGCAGTTTGCGCTGGTGGCGGCGAGCCTGGTGATCGCGATTGCAACGGCCTCGGGGCCCGCGGGGTGGGAAGCTTTTGGCGTCAATCTGCTGCTGATGGGCGCCTTGCCGGTGCTGTTTACCCGCATTTTCCTGTATGCCTGCCAGCGACGGCTGCCGCACAATTACTTTATCTACGTATTTATTAACGCCTTTCTTGCCGGTGGCCTGTCGATTCTGCTGGCGGGAGCGGCTTCTGCCTGGTTACAGTATGCCGCTGGCGTACAGCCGGCGGGATCAATTTTCCGTAATTTCGTGCAGATATTACCCCTGCTGATGTTTGGCGAGGCCTTCATCAACGGCGGCGCTATGACGCTGGTAGTAGCCTATCGCCCGCGTTGGGTGGCTACCTTTCATGACAGCTGGTATGTCCGCGGCAAATAGGAAAGATTTTAGGCAAACCAACGGCCCAGGCTGGCAGCGGCTTGCCTTTAACCTGGCGAAACAGACTGCCGCGCTGGTTGGGGCGATTGATCAGGGTCGCGATTGCACGCTCTCGTGCCAGCGGCAGCAGGCGTTGTTCCGCGCTGTAGTCCTCGATGTTGTAACTGGACTGCACGAATTCGAGAGCCTGCTGCTGCAGTATGGTTTCGAGCTCGGCGTGGTAGTGGAAGGTTCAGGAGATCGCCGCCGAGACCGCTCCTTACTTGAGGGTTAGATAGTTTAGTGCCTACTGGTTACATCCTGGATAAAGTGAAAGGCGGACGTTGGCGAATCAACGATGGGCTTCCGCTTGGTGCCGAAAGCCGCAGTAAATAATTGCCGTGCGAGCATCTGCTCTTGAGGATTATTCCTGTATTAGTTCGTTTACGAAACCTACTCAAATATAGCAATCACTCAGGTAAACCAGCCTTTCGAAGTGCAGCAATCACACGATCAAGCTGGGCAGGGTCTTTATATGGTTGACTTTTAGCATAACTAGCGAGGCTAAATAATGGGTCTCCTGCGATGATTCGCTCCGCGCTACTCAGGGCTTTATGATGATCTTCAGCAAGTTCATAGCCAGCGCAAAGAATCAGTTCAGCGTCATTTTTCCGTGGCTTGAGTTTCAACGATTCCTCCGCTGCCGTAATCGATAGCTTGACCTCGCCACAATCCCTATAGGCCGTCGCGAGGAAGTTGATAAGCCAGGGTGGATAAACTCTCTGGAGTTGGAGCGCCTCCCTGATGCTTCTGATTGCTGCCCGCGAATCACCGCTGTAATTATGAACAATACCCATCAAGCCATGAGCTAGCGGACAGCTCGACCGAAGCTCTACTGATTTTGAGCAGGTTTTTAACGCCTCGTCGAAATCTCCCTGCAGCAGTCGTAGATGCCCAAGCACTGCGTGGCCTAAGCCATTATTATCTTCGTACTCGACTGATTTTTCCGCCCACTTCTCGGCCTGCGCATAGGATTCTGATTGTGAATCACTCCAGTTGAAAAAAGCATCAACCCAGTGTGTAAATGCAAGATTACTGGGTCCCAAAACTGAATCTGGCTCAAGTCGATAGAGTTCCTCGAACATTTGTCGAGCCGTTGCATTGTCTTCCTTGGTACCCTCGTAAAGACTGCTCATAGCACGATAAAAACATTGTAAAGCCTCCGACGTAACCAGCTTCTTGCTCCATACTCGACCTATCTGGCTGGATAAGAGTTTGATATGCAAAGACGAAATTACTTCGTTCGTAATCTCATCCTGCAATTCAAATACATCATCTAAAACTCGATCGTAGGTTTCCGCCCACAAAGCTTGTCCAGACTTTACATCGGTCAGATGCACTGTCGCCCTGATTCGATTTCCAGCCTGTTGCACCGCTCCATCTAGAATATAGTTAACGCCTAAATCTTTACCGGCTGCCTGAGGAGAGACTTCTTTATCCCGATAACTGTTCAAAGCCGGCGCATTAATCAAAAAAACACCCGAAAGCTGCACCAGAGTAGCCTGGATGCCTAGTCTGATTCCGTCAGCCAGATAGTCTTTATCTGGATCGGTACCCAGGCTCTTGAATGGTAAAATTCCAATCGTGGGTCGATCAGACAAGGCAAAATCTAGTGTTGGAACTTCGAATACCGCATTTCCCGAGTCGGCTGCCATTTGAGTTAAGGTGCGAATTAAAACTCGATAAGCTCGCACTGGTTCTTCGATGTTTTTTAGTATCTGCTCCCCCATTTCTTCAAACTGCAGATCGAATTTCTTTTTGATCGCGGAACGTACGGCTTCAGAGATACAGATCCCTCCAGGATAGGCCAGGCTTTCTAGCCTTGCGGCAATGTTGACGCCATCACCGTAGATATCACCGCGATCCTCAATGACATCACCTAGATTAACGCCGATTCGGAAATAAACCTTGCGCTCATCGGGTAATTCTTCATTTTTTGAAGCGAGTTGTATTTGAATGTCGGTAGCACTAGAAAGCGCATCGACCACCGCATCGAATTTGGCTAGCACAGCGTCACCCGCGTAATGCATGACCTTACCATTGTGTGAGCTAATGACTTGTTCGATAAGGTCCAGGTATTCGCTGAGAGACCTGTGAGTAGCATCTTCATCTTGCCCGGTTAGCCGACTGTACCCAGCCACGTCTGCATACAATATTGCAACTAGTTTACGCGGCAGGCTTTTACCCATTTAAAGATGACCTTTAGAAATTGGCAGGCAAGTCAAATACTAGCGCGAATATTTGATTAGGGCCATGAATCTGATAATCCCGAGCGTCCGCTGTGAGCCTCTGACTCCCAGGCTGCGAATCCCGGCATCTCTTATGTGGAAAAAAGTCGCTCAGCAAAGAATTGGTAATGTGTTGTTAGTTTAAAAACCTTATAGTTCTGCTGTAAGGACATCGAGCGCCCCATTTCATGGAAAAAATAGTTGTACTTGTTGATGTACAGAATATTTATTACACCACTAAGCAAGCTTATGACTGTAATTTTGATTACAATAGGTTTTGGTCAAAAGTCACCTCAAACAGAAAGGTAGTAAAAGCGATTGCTTACGCTGTAGATCGCGGTGATGAAAAACAAAGACAGTTTCAAAACATACTTAGAGCGATTGGTTTTGAGGTAAAACTTAAACCATTCATCCAAAGGGTGGATGGGTCAGCAAAAGGCGATTGGGATGTAGGAATAACTCTCGACGCTATAGAATATGCCAAATATACGGATGTGGTCGTGTTAGTATCCGGTGATGGAGATTTTGATTTGCTGGTCGATAAAATCCGAAAGGATCTAAATGTGTTGGTAGAAGTCTACGGCGTACCTAAATTCACGTCTACTTCACTGATCGGTTCAGCATCGAAATATATCCCTATTAGTAAGGAATTTTTATTGGATGCATCGAAAAGATAATCATATTCCTGACAACGCGCATGCAGGCGCACAAAGTGCCGGCTACGCACCTATTTTACCGCTGATACACAGCGAAAATTTTTAAGGGTGGCCTTTTAATGCAGGATAAAATTACCATCGTAGTTGATTACCTAAACAATGTTAAAACTCGCTGTACCTACAATGCGGCGGCTGAAGCGTTAGGTATTACGCCACACGCTTTAAAGAAAGCCCTGGGTGAGCGCAGGCCTGAAATCTCCTGGCTTGTTAACTCGGGAACCGGAGACCCGGCGGGGTACAATGACGACGAAAAACATCCGGAGCTTTATCGCACAAAGCGTATTATTAAATCAGCAGAGGTTTTAACACGTAATCTCGATTTGTAGGAAAGTTAACCAGGCGCTCAGAGCGACACTATAACGTCCGCACGCACTAGCCAAATGCTACGTGTCTGAGTTTAGAGTCCGCTATCGATCCAGTGTCGCCCGAGACTTTGATAATGCAAGTGCCATGAAGAGCGCAATCGGTTGGGAAATCCCGTATTCTAACCGCCCCAATTCTAGAGTTTTATAAAAGAGAATACGAATGGCCAAACCCAATTACGCTTTTCAAAAACGCCAGAAAGAAATCGCCAAAAAGAAAAAGAAGGAGGAGAAGCTCTTGCAGAAAAAGGAATTAGCTGATGAGCAGTCGCAGGACGTTCAACCTGAATCAGGCGACGTCGATAAAGAGACAACAACCGACGACAAATAAAAAATCGAATCAACCTGACACATTTTTGGTTCGCGCGGTTCACTACTAATGTTCAGGTTATTTGTCACGTTAATAGTCAGCCTGGGATTGTTAACGGCTCCTCGTCGTGATTATCAGAGAGTCCACTGTGCGGGACATCAGAAACCCAGCTAACGCTTTGTAGTGCCTGAAGAATTAGCAAGACTGGCCCACGATAATTTCAGCCTGCGATGGGTATGGCCTCGTCGATTTACACGGGCTCGCTGCAGGCAAGTGTTTATTCTTCTTTTACTCATTGGGCCATTGCTGAGCCTGCGTTAAACTGAGAATAATCGTTTTCACCACGGTAATTGGAGGCGATGGGTAAATACCTTCTCACTTTTTTGAAACTACTGTCCGGGCTGTTGTTCCTGGCCGGACTCGGCTTATATTTGTTTCGGGTACCGCTTATGGACAGTCTGCTGATTGGTCAGTTAACGCGGCTGGGTGTTCCAATGAACTCCGTCACAGTCAAAGAGGTTTCACTGAACGAACTTGAATTAGGCAAACTTTCGCTAGGCGCTGCAAACGAATTGCGGGCAGATAAAATAAACGCCACATGGACGCTGCCAGGTTTGTTTCAGGGAGAACTGCAAACGGTGGAGATTAGTGGTCTGCAGTTGTTGCTCGATCTGACTGGGAACAACCCTCCTCTCGGATCGTTACAGAAACTGATTGGGAATGGAGGCGATACCGAAAATAATAAACTCCCACAGATATCGCTGCTCGATGCAAAAGTCGATCTACACACCACATCAGGTAATTTTACAGTCAATCTGCATGGCGACGTTAAACCAGGGCCGTCAGGCAAAAATCTATTAGCCATCAATATTGAGACCACCGCAGAGCAAGGCCATGTAATTGCTGATCTCACTGCAACGCTGGAAACTGGCGGGAATCTGCAGGGAGTACTAACGGTAGCGGAAGCTGCGCTGTCATTACCCGATTTAAATATTTCCAGGATACGGGGTAAAAGCTCCTTCGAATTTAAAGATAATAAGCCACAGGCTATCAGCGCTGATTTGGTTATGTCACGTATCGGCCTTCCAGGCGTCGTACCCCGGGACGAAGCCTTTGAACAGGGCGTAATCACTCTGCAAATGAATGCGACGGATGCGCGCATGAAGGGTGAACTACTGGCAGCAGAAAATGCGTCCGGACTGGCTTTTTCCGTGACGCTGAAGGATTACTGGCATCAACCCGACATCACAGCCGAGGTCACGGCAGAAGTTAATGCTGACAGTGACATCTGGTTTTTATCCGGACTATCTCAGCCAGACAAAGGATCTGCCAGCTTAACAGTGAGGGCTGACGGGAAAACACCTGCGTTGTGGACAGCTGGTGACAACTGGCGAAACTGGTTGCAGCACAGCACACTGCAGGGCCAGGGCATACTCAGACTGGACGGGCTCGATTTCGCCCAAAAATTTGCTGATCTCAGCGGTGATGTTGAAATTAAAACTGAATTGGCTGATGGTCTGGGAAAATTAACGCTTGCAGAAGACAGCAGCATTAGAGCCTCCGGCCTGAACCCTGGTTGGGTCGAGAGTCTCGGGATCCCCTCGACGCTGCTCACTGAGCTAAAACGGGATACGAAACTGCACATTAAGAGCAAAGGTGAAAATAGTGCAAACGTAACTTTCGGCATGATAGTCGACGGAATTCAAATGGGTCTCGCAACTGATCTGGAGTTTAGCGTTGATAAAGCGCGAGCCGACATCAGCGCACAGGCAGAAGTCACCATTAGTCGGCAAAATCAGCTGTCAGCAGTCAAACTTGGTGAGGTCAATGTTAGCTCTTCAGGATTCAAATACGCCGGTAACACGATAGACAAATTGACTTTGAGCGGCAACTTCCAGGGATCAACCGATACATGGTCAGGGGAACTGGACCTTGCCGCAGATGTAAAACGATTTCAGCTCGAACAACTGGACGCGCGTAAGATAAGCATTACTTTGCCAATACGGATCAACTTCAAAGAACAGGACGGACAACTATCACTGCGCAAGCCGGGAAAAATAACAGTTACAGAACTTGCGCCGTTCAAGGCGTTTCGACTCAAAGGGCCTTTAGAATTGCACCTTCCCCGATCTGACATTCAGTTTGCGTGGGGATCCCAGGGTCTGTCGTTGGAAAATCAGATTACGCTACAACCCGGCGATTTCACCTTGCTGGTTAACCGTGATGGCGCGCCGGCACTGGAAATGGAAATTCGTCCCGGAAAGATTTTGCACACGGGCAGGATGGAAAGTACAGCTCAGTTCAATGGCAAAAGCACTATCAGTGCAGCAGGCGTTACTTTGCCCCAATACCAGATTCAACTGGAAAATATCACAACTACAATACGCCACGGTGAGCCAGGCGATCTTCAACTCGCCGATTTCAGAATCGGCCAGCTGCAGCATCTGGCGGCAAAACCTTACTTTGCGCCGATCAGCCTGGCCGGCAACGTGAAGCTCGGGCGCAAGCGTTTATTCATCGATGCCCTTGGCGGCATTCCCGGCAAACGATATTTAAAATTAGCTGCTGAGCATGGGCTCGATACGGGCGAGGGTACCCTGAAACTGGACGTGGGCCCGTTGACATTCTCTCCCGGTGCACTGCAACCCGTCGCGCTTTTCCCTGATCTGGCCATGCTGGAGTCCGTGAGTGGCTCTGCCAGCGCCAGTAACCATGTCAGTTGGTTGAAAACGGGTATTGAAAGCGGTGCCGAGATTAATTTACAAAACCTGTCTTTTACCCAGAATGGAACCAGCATCAGCGGCCTGTCAACCGCCTTACAACTGACTGACCTGATATCACCCAGGAGTCCTCCCCAGCAAAAAATAATCATTCAGCGTATCGATCCTGGTGTTCTGATGGAGGATATGGAAGTTATATACAAAATTCAGGGGGCAGACTCAGCTCAGCTCGCCATCGACAAAGCCCGGCTGTCTATGATCGGCGGAGTGCTATCAACAGGCCCTGTTGTAATTGACCCATTATCCAGCTCTACCAACCTGGTGTTGCAAGTGGTTGATCTTGACCTCGAAGCGCTGTTCAAATTGATAGATGTCGAGGGGCTTAAAGGAGACGGGCGTCTTGACGGCAGTATTCCACTGACTTTGACAGGTGATTCTGTCTCGATTGAAGACGGCGTGCTTGCCGCGAAGAAGCCGGGGATAATTCGCCTTAAATCAGAAAAGCTGTCGCAGTTACTGGCTGGCAGCGCAGAAGATGTCGATCTGCTGTTGCAGGCACTGACGAATTTTCACTACACCGAACTGATATTGAAATTGAATAATTCTGCAAACAATGACCTGCTGACCACGCTTTCTTTACTTGGCAATAATCCGAATGTTCTGGAAGGACGGCTATTTCGTTTGAATATCAATCTGGAAAGTAACATCGGTGATATCCTGAGGGCCGTCGGCCAGGCTTATGGAATATCCAGTAAAGCCCTTCAGCGAGCATTCAGATTACACTAAGCATACTGTCCATGGTTGATGACTGGGGTAGAGCGGCATTTCGATTACTGCTAAGCTGGCGTTGGAATTGGCAAGCATTCATCCGCTAAGATTAATGTGAAAATAACCCGGAGCGAGTACGATCTATGCGCAGGAACTATCCTATGAATTTTGTCTCGGTTGTTGCAGTGCTGCTACTAATGACGGCCTGCACACCAACGGTCAGAGTCGAAGCGCCAAAAGAACCGATCACGATTAACCTCAATATCAAACTGGATGCTGATGTACGCGTGAAACTGGAAGAACAGGCAAAAGAAGATATTGCCTCCAATCCGGATCTTTTTTAATGAAGGTATTTACCAGTAAATATATTTTTCGGGAGGGCAGCATGCTGCGAAATTTCAGTTCAGGTTTCTACAGATCGATCATGATGACTATCGCGGTATTTCTATTGGCGTTTGGAATAACCGCCTCGGCCGCTTCACTTCAGGATTTACGCGCTTCCGGCGCGCTCGGTGAAAGCGCCAGTGGCTATGCGGTGGCACGTGATTCCAGCGCAACTGCGGAGGTTGCCTCCATCAACGAGAAACGCAAGGCAGTCTATGCAGAAAAGGCGGCTGCTCAGGGCGTAAGCCTAGATCAGGTTGGTAAGGTTTATGCGAAGGAGATATTCAACAAAGTTCCGGCTGGCACCTGGCTTCAGAACGAACAAGGCCAGTGGCTTAAGAAATGAAAATCTTCCAGTGTTGTCACAGAGAATGGCAATTTAGTTCGAGATATCGGATGTTAAGCTGGAAATAGATTTATCCCGAAGCCGATATCGAGGGCGCCGAGCCAGAGATGCCGCCACTTCCTCGAAGCAAAAATTAACTCTCAGCCAATAACTGGTTCCATTGGCACTGCCAATTTGGGAGGAATAATAATGAATAGTCTCAAAAAAACGACGGGGTTACTGGTTCCGGTTTTGGAGCACGAGGATTTGTTAATAAGCCGACTGGATCTATTCTCACAAAACAACCATGTTTTGACCTGTGCCCGCCATTAAGAGCAGATAATTTAAGAGTTTCAAACTCGATATAAAATCAGCAAGTCTACGCTTGAGTCATCGCTATGCTCAAGGCCATATTCCGCGCAACAGGGTCGCATGCGCCACGCGCTCGATGGCGATTACCAGGGCAATGGTGCGAAAATCAGGAAGATGATTCTGCGTCGATTCTTCGCCGACCACGAATGCCTGCCAGCGATTGAACACCGTGTCCATGGCCGCATGAATCTTGGCACGCATTTTTTCGGTAGTGGTATCGTAGTCCCATTGCTCGTTGACCTGGTTCTGCACCCATTCGTAATAGCTGACCGTGACGCCACCGGCGTTGACCAGGATGTCTGGTAACACATGTATCCCACGGCCCTGCAAAATCCGATCGGCCATCGGTGTAGTCGGATTGTTTGCGCCCTCGACTACCAAACTGGCCTTGATATTGGCCGCGTTACCTGCGTGAATCTGGTTGCCGAGCGCCGCCGGTAGCAGAATATCGCACTCCAGTTCCAACAGTTGCTCGTTGGTGATGCTGATGGAATCAGTCATGCCGACCACAGTTCCCTGCTCAGCCTTGAAAACTTCGACATCTTCCGGGTTCAATCCCGCTTCGCTATAGATACCACCCTTGCTGTCACTGACCGCGATAATCTTTGCGCCCTGACGATGGAATGCTTTCGCGGCGACCGCACCAACGTCACCGAAACCCTGGATGGCGACGCGCATTCCTGCAACATCCTGATGATCCGGAATCAACGCTTTGGACAAAAAGCGCTGCGTTGCGAAAAGGCAACCGTTGCCAGTCGCCTCGTAGCGGCCATAGGAACCACCCATTTCGATAGGTTTGCCGGTCACCACGGGCCGGTTGTTGAAACCCGGATGCAAAACATCATAGGTGTCGAATATCCAGGCCATAGTCTGCTCATTGGTGTAGAGGTCGGGCGCGGGGATATCCTGTTGCGGACCAAGTTCGTCGAACAACTCGGAGGTATAACGACGCGTGATACGTCGCAATTCCTTTTCGCTCAGCTTCTTGGTATCGCAGACTAAACCGCCCTTGGCACCGCCAAAGGGAATATTAACGAGTGCGCACTTCCAGGTCATCAACTTGGCCAGCGAAATGACGTCTTCCATTGTTACATCCGGGTGATATCGAATACCGCCCTTGCCGGGTCCGAATACGCGATTGTGTTGCACACGGAAGCCCTGGAAACTCTGCACGCTGTCATCGTCCATCTCAACCGGGAAATTAACGATATTTACGCGCTTGGGTTTTTTCAGGAACTCCACCAGACCTCTTTTAAGGTCTTTGACGTAATACGAGGCGCGATCGAACTGCTCCTCACTGATGGCAATGGGATCCAGGTTTTCTTCTGTGCGACCCGTTTTGGCAGTCTCTTTGACCATGGCGTTTTTGGTTGTTGGTTGTTTAACGGGTTGGCATTGTAACTCAGGAAATAAAGCGGGGCCTGCTTACAATAAAAATTTACCTTGTTACTTATGTCCCAACCCGGGCGTAGTGGTCAACTAATTCCGGACAGTAAATTAAGTGCTTCTTTGGCGACTGCAGGAGCTAGTCATGTCTTGAAACCATCGCTTGCAAGATATCCCCACGACTGTTTCTTTCTCACTCGTTGATACCGGGGGTTGGTTAGAACTCGGATCTTTGTCGGTGTTCATCCAGATAGTTTCGTACCTCTTCGAGCAATGGTAGAGCGCTTACAAAATTCTGTTCACTAAACTCCTTTTCCATGTCGGCAAGGAATGGATGGATGTTGCCAATGCATTTCTCACGCATGTCTCGTCCCGCCTGACGCAGCCGTATCAACTTTCCCCGACCATCGTTGGGATCAGCTTCAATCTTTATCAAGCCGCGAGATTCAAGGCGTTGCAAGGTGTTAGTCATCGCAGCCCTGGTTACCTGAAATGCACTTGCAAGTCTTGCAGGACTCCAACTACCAGGTAGGCGAACCAAATGGTTGAGCACGGTAAACTGAGAAATTTTCATACCATCGGGCAATACACGTTCAAGTTTTGCGCGGGTCAACTGTTCGATGATACCTATCTCCGTAAAAAATCTGAATATAGGTGGGTCCAGGTCTTTTTCAGTCATCGGCTATGCCCCTATTCTGGTTATTAGCGCCCATCGCGGCGACGGAGAAATCGTCTCAGCATATCCCAAGCGAGCCAACATCTGAACGCGTTCCTCACCACCACCTGTCAGCATCGAATGAATCTTTTTGTAATAAATTTGCATCGCCGCGTATTCCTGCAAGGCCTGGCTCATGGGTTGCATGGCTAGACCCAGGCTGGTGACGCGTAAGGCAACACGGAGGTAATTGCGGCCGGCCGCAATCTGATCTCGTCGACCATTACCCTGAGTATTGATCCATACAAATCCCATCGAGGTCAGCGCCTGATCATCAACCATATCCAGGCCGACCTGAAAGGCACTGGAACTGGGATCTGCAAGTTCTTTTCGGTTTAATACACCCACAAGGCTCAAAGTCTCAAGAAATGCGCCACCCAGCGATATCCCATCGGGATTAGCCTCGATTTCAGCACGACCGATGCGCATCAGATCGACACTTTCCCGGAATGCCTGGGGGTCCAGAATTTCATCACGCAGCGCATCACGAGTGAGATCTCGTAAGTCCTGCAACTGCTTCCCCTGTACTACACCACCTGCACTAACGTTAGAGCCAGCCACCCTGATGATTTCGCTCAATTGATTCTGGGTAATACTTCGCCCCATGTCATAAGGGTTGCGGTTAGTACGACGGTTAAGTGCATGAACGAACAAAGGATCAGGCTTAAGCTGGGAATCCTTTATCAGCTTTAAATGCGCAATAGGCTTGTCATTGAGCTGTTCACCGGGTTCACCCTTCGGAAATAACGTGATTTGTGAGCGATGACCGTTGTGGCTTGCGGCCAGTGCGAATAGTTCAAGAAAACAACCCAGGCCGATAGTAATTTGACGGCTGAACGGATCGGTATCCGGTAACAGGCGTTGTAGATCACAAGTCAGCACGGCTTCGTTTGAGCTTATCAGGTCAACCACCCAGGGTTGGCGATTGTGCGGATTCGGCGCCAGGATGGCATAGGACAAGGCTTTACGCATCGGATCTGAATATTGTGATCCTGCTTGTTCCCACGGCAACAGCGCGCTCTTCGGGGTTCGTGTGAAGACAAATGCACCTATTCCTGCACTTGAAGCAGCAACAATCACGCCTGAAGAACCCACTATTTTTAAGAATTTCCTTCTATTCATGATAGGGGCCTGTTTCGACATTTAGTTAAGCGTTAAACTATAATATAGTTTAACGCTTAACCAGACAAGTAGTAATGCTGGAATTTTTTTTGTTAAAAGCGGAGTAATGAGCCCACTTGAACAAGTGGCTCGAATGTCTGCCATGTGCCCAGGTTGTGTGAAAACCCGCCTTGGGTTATACAACGGGTAGTCTGGGTTGGAAGCGTTAATCTAACCCGTCACTTTATGATGGTAGAACTCGCCGATTTATTCCATGATACTGCCGCTAGAGTATGTTGGCTTTAATCACAGCTATTTATCAAGTGATGGAGTATTTCAAAAGGGCGGCGAGCAACAATATTTAGCCTGAATCCAGTTCCCGCATTGCGCCGAACTCTGCCGCCCGCGCCGTTCTTTTCACTGATCAAGGCGAGATAGGAGATTGAATAAAAGCTGGCTGAACCTGATCCTTCTTTTGCGGTCCAGCGTAGAGTAACTAAATTATCTAACAGGATTTATAGTCATGAAAAAGCTCATCGTCTTACTTGCCTGCGGTCTGATGACTGCATGTGCCGTCGGCTACAACCCGAGCTACTATTTCAACGAGGTGCAGGCTGTTAATCTCACCGGTGCGACCATTACGGATGTCAGTTGGCAGGTTGTAAATTCTCCAAAGGCGTTAAGTTGTCCCGAAGTTGCTAAATTCGCCATGTGCGCCGACCGTTTCCCCAAGCGTCGCTATCCGCAGCAGGGAATCGAGATCAGCTGGACCCACGCTGACGGCAGCCGGAAATCAAATCTGCCGAATCCGTCTGTTCCGGCCTACGTCTTAACGTCCGTTCCGCTGCGCGTCGTGATGGAATTGAGCGAAGACGGCAGCATCAAAGCGTTCTACGAGCAAGATGAACCCGGTCGCGACGGCTTTTACGTCGATTGAGTTAAGACCTTTCTGATCGCTTCGTTTTTGTCATCTGACACCTCCAGGCGCCAGGTCCCTATTCCAGGTATCCACCAAATCGAGGCAAGACCAGATTGCAGAAGCCCGGACTGCGATCTTCAGTCTGCGCTTTGGAGAAAAAGTTCTCGCCAAAAAATATCGGCTAACGGGTTCAACCCCATACAGACCCTCGTAAATACGCGTTTCCAAAGGCTTGAAATCTGTAGTAACCTGAATCGAGTGACCTATTGGTAAACTTTGAGACTGAGTATACCGAGAACATAAATTCTCTAATTGCAGATTGGGTACAGGCGAAATGATTCGCGGATTAAGCAATGCCTACCTTTCCGGTGCTCTCGCACTTTACTGTACTCTTGCAAGTTCGGTGTCGCACGGCCGTAATTATTTTCCAAGTTATGCCTGTGATAAAAATGATGCAACTCGGTATGTGGAGGTCGTCAAAGAGCAGGGGTTTGCCTGCCGAGTCAAGTATAAAAAACCTTCCGGAACCTACTACCCCTGGAATGCTCGCAATGAAACAAACTATTGCGGGCCTAAAGCAATCAGCTTGGTTAAGAAATTGGAGACGCTCGGCTGGGAATGTTATTCAGACGAGGATTTGAACTCGATTTTGACGGCACAAATGGAACGCTATGCGCGATATATAAAGATCCTGAATAATGTTGGAAAGGCCTGTAACTTTTATCCCAGCGAAGCTCAGTTCGGAAATCTGTGTGGGGATGAGCGTAACGAAGCGGTCATTGTTTATACCTGCGAAGCCGATGAGGGTCGCTGGAATCAGTATCTTGCGGTGTTTCTCGAAATCGAAACCGAACCTCTAGTTCAGGAAGTCGGCAACAGCGAATACCGACAGGTTAGTTCGTATTACATTGATGATTTACGCGTACTTATTGAAAGCGAGAAGATCGATCCTGACGAGGAGGTAAGCGCTACCCAATACCCGCTGGAGAAAACATCGATTGAGTGTTCATATTCAGCTGCCTCAAAATGGAAACTGATTGAGAATTAGATTTGCAAAGTATCAATTGCGATACTCCACGAACATTGTGCCAGCTTCCATTTTTAGCTGTCGTCGCCCCAGGCTCAAAAATTAAACTCAAGTTCCCCCTGACGACCGCGGCCTTGGGAAAAGGTTTTTAAATCACCCGTCGGACCTGACGCACCCGCCCCTGACCCAGGTGGGGTAACGAATTCACGGGGTCGGGATCGTTCGGGGAATCACCGGAGGTCGCGAGATCGATCGCGGGTTTTAAGATTCTCAGACTTTCAAAATTCTCATGGAAGCGGACACCCGGATTTCCAGATCAGGGGCTTCTTATGTACCCGCAACGGACCTTTTCATGCGGGTGGAATCGGATAGATCGAATTTGCCCAACTGTTCCGCCAGCGCCAGACTCGGCGTTCACTCTGAATCGCACGGAAATGAAGTGGGATGCGTTAGAAGTGGAAGAACAGCCCTGCGAATGGGCCTTCGGTAGTTATATCTGCTTCTTCCTTGCTGTCTTCATATTGAACATCGAAATAACGGTAACCCGCTTCGATGCCCAGGCCAGCCGATGACTCCCAGCCGATCATGGCCTTCACGTCGATAATCGTGTCATCGTCATATTGAGTGCCATTGCCATCGGCGCCAACATAGAGACCAGTTAGCGGCAGGTCAAACTTTACGGCGGCATAGGCCATAGGGATAGCTTCGTCGATATCCAGGGATGCACTCTGGGTTTGATCCTTAATTTTTAAACCTTTTTCAAAAAACCGGGCGGTAAGACCTAAATCCAGCGAGACCCAGTTATCCAATATCTCGTAATAGAGCGTGGTATCGGTGTGGGTCAGGTCGATGGTGCTATCTACTGCACCCAGGAAGGTGACGCCATCGAAAATCTTACCATTCAGGTCCCCGTCAGAGTCAGCGTCAATAACGGTCCGCTGCACCAGGACGTTAGGGAGAAAGGGGACAGGGTGCTCGAAGGAGATATAGCCCTGGAAACCATATTCATCGTCAAAGCCCAAATCATCATCAATACTGATCCTGTCTCCAGCAGTGCCACTTTTGGCATGACCGGAAAAATTCTGTTGCCAGCCGTTAGCACCGATTCTTATACCCAGTGCGTCGGCCTGTGCCGACACGGGCAGACACAAGCAGATAAGACTTGCGGTAAGTATCTTTTTCATAAGGGCGTGCCCAGGGGATGAATTTACACCTGAGTGTAGCCAAAATTGGGGGCATTACTTATTTAGTGTGTAGTATTTTTTCGACGCCCTCATTCATTATCATCAGTTCATAAGGTGTCCGTACCTGGTCATCACGGAAGTCCGTTGCAATTATCTGGGCGTCCGGTGAGTGCCGATCACGGAATCCCAGGCAGTGGCTTTCAGCGTCTCCTTTCGAAGAAAACAGACGACCGTGTATTTACATGCCGCGGCAATAGCAGGAATAGCGAATTGTGACATCGGCTCGCGCCAGCGCTTTATCGAGAGCGGGTTTGATCAACATGGCCTCGTCGTTGCGCTCCAGTCGCGTCAGGCACTCGTGCAGGCCGTGCAGGCTCCAGACGTTACCCGGATGTTGGCAGGCGCGCGCGAGCGTGTTGTCGAAACCGAGATCAGCACGGTATACCGCCTCAGCTTCATCGATGCGGTTCTGCTAGAGCAGCAAGGCGCCGAGTGCATGCCGGGTTGGTTGCATCCAGCCCCAGGGTTCGTCATAGGGCAGGTTGTCATCGAGTTCAACCGAACGCCGCAAATGCGCAAATGCCACGTCAAAATCGCCTTTACGATAACTCAACTCACCTTCCAGCATTGCCTCGGCCACGGTCAGAATATCGATACAGAGATTGTTGAAAATTGTCCGGGTTGCAGGCATCGCCGCCCTGGCGGCCAGGTAATCCTCACGCGCGGCCTCGGCCGCCGGGATGTCGCCGGTCGCGGCATGTGCCACGGTTTTGGCATAGTGGATCAGCACCAGGGTAAACGCATACAACGCCGGGTTCTCCGGCAGTGGCTGTTGTTTTATCTGATCCCACTCGCCGAACCGGATCAGCACGTGTTGTTTCATCGGGTAAAAGCCCTCGACCCAGTCGGCCAGGGGTTCGACCACTTCCGGCGGCAGCGATGCCGCGAGGTCGTCGGCAGTATCG
>Ga0316189_10002222_pt1 | contig 19098 bp, 15 predicted proteins | sample LowCovwburrow_MG_FD_204930 | JGI IMG/M metagenome (GOLD analysis project Ga0316189, IMG submission 204930) | Coastal sediment microbial communities from Maine, United States - Lowes Cove worm burrow | ecosystem: Environmental > Aquatic > Marine > Coastal > Sediment | place: USA: Maine...
AATGAACGGGCGAGTGGATAGTGTGTCCGCATGTGGGTTGACCTGCAGCCACCCCCCGCCGGGCCGTATCTCGGCGAGCCTCCCAGCGGGCTCGGGGAGGAACCAGTGCTCGCGGTGGTGGGTCCCGCCGGCGTCGGAAAGACGCGCGCCGTCCGCGAGTGGGCCCACAGGCAGCCCGTCCCACCGGCCTGGGTCGACCTGCAGGGGATCCGGCGCCCGATCTCGGGGCTGCTGCGTCTGGCCGCCGTTCTCGGCGTGCAGCCGGCCGCCCCGCTGGCGCTGGAGGACGGCCTGCGGGACCTGACCGGCGCCCTGCGTGCTCAGCCCGCGCGAGCCTTGGTCCTCGACGGTGTGGACGGGCTGCGTGGTCTGCAGGAGTGGGTCGGCCTGCTGCGGCGCGGTGCCCCCGCCGTTCCGCTGGTGCTCACGCTGCGCGCCCCGCCTGAGTGGCCCGGTGTGTCCGTGCGCGCGGTGGCGCCGCTGCCGGTGCTCTCCGCCGTCGACCTGTACGAGCGCCACGCGGGGCCGGTGGAGGACCCGGCGACGCTCGGCCACGCGCTCGCCGGGGTCGGTCAGCTGCCGGCCGCGATCGAGCTGCTGGCAGGCCTCTCGGGGCAGGTCAGCGAGCGGGAGCGGGCGCGCAGTCGGCGCCCTGGGGCGCTGCGCGACGTGGTGGCGGCCGTGTGGCGTCGGCTCCCTCCGCCCGAGCGGGAGGCGCTGGTGGCGTGCGCCGTGTTCGTCGGCCCCTTCGACGCGTCCGGGTTCGCGGCGGTGACCGGCGGGGCGATCTCAGCGGACGCGCTGTTGCGACGCGGCCTGCTCCAGGAGCTGGGCCAGACCTGGCTCGTGCCCGATGCCGTCCGCGCGTTCGTCGCCGAGCGGGTCTCGGATCCGGTCCGCGCTGCGCACGCGCGCTGGCTGGCCCAGAGCGGCGATCTATTGGGACGGTTCGACGAGGTGATCGCAGCGCTGGGCTGGGCGGTCGACGCCGACCCGCGTGCCGCTGAGGCGCTACTCGCGCCTTGCTTGGCGGAGCAGGGCATCCCCTACGCCGCGTTCGAGCCGCTGCTCGATCGGCTCCCACCGTCTCCGGATGCGTGGTGGCTGCGGGGTCGCGCGCTGCTGCGTGCGGGGCGCGCCATCGAGGCCGAGGCGGCCCTGGAGCTGGCGGAGCGGGCCGGGCTCGCCGACGGCGTGGTGAACGCTGATCGCGCAGCGATCGCGCTGCTGCGGAGCGACCCGGACGCGCTGGAGGCGGCGGCGGCCACAGTCTCCGGGCCGCGCGGCCCCCTGCTGGCGGCGCAGGCCGCGGCGCTGCGCGAGGACTGGGACACCGCGCTTCCGGCGGCGCTCGCCGCAGCGCTGGGCGCCCGGGAGGCAGGCGCACCCGGGGTTGAAGAGGCCGCGCTGGCGCTGCTCCTCGAGTGGCGGCTGACCGCGAGGATCTTCGACCCGGACGGGTCGGAGCGACGGGTGGCGCTGTGCCGGGAGCTGGGTCGGCTGCCGGAGGAGCTGTCCGCGCACCTGCAGCGGGCGGAGCTGCTGCTCGAGGCGGGCGAGGCCGATCAGGTCGACCTGTCGCGAGCAGAGGTCCTGGCGGCGGGGCGGGACGCCTGGGTCGCGCGGCTCGACACGATGCGCGGGCGGCAGGCGCTGCTGGCAGGGGAGCCCGACCGGGCGCTCGCGCTGGCGAGGGCGGCCGGAGATCGGCAGCTGGAGACGGTGGCGCTCGCGGTGCGGCGGCGCTGGCGGGCGCTGCGCAAGGCAGGAGCCGGGTCCGACGATCCGCTGATCGTCGCGCTTGTGCGCGCCGCGAACGGCCGCCTCGCGGACCAGCCGGTCGACGTCGTGCTTCCCGGTGCCGGGCTGCTGGTACGCGCCGCGGCCGACGCGCTCCTTTCCTGATGGGCTCGCTCTCGCAGCGCTCGGGGAGAGGCCCCCACCGGGGGCCGGACGTGCCCCGAGCACTGCTAGGACGGCGCCCCAGGGGCCTTCGAGGCCGGTTGCCAGCTGGAACGCCGCCCGTATTGGGCCTGATTCGCGTCAGTGCGAAGGCGGCAGAGAGGCGCGACGCCTCGACGGGGGCGCGCCGGATGGCGCAGTGGCACCCGAAGAGGAGGTCGAGCCATGAGCCAACGCCTGCTATCGGCCCGAATCAGAGACCCTGCGACGCTTGACCGGGGTGTCCTAGCGAGGCTACATGCCGGTGTCGCCGCTGCCGTCGAGCGGGACGCGGCTGACGGTGGTGACGTTGGTGGGCGAGATGCCGACCAGCCAGGCCTCGTCGGTCGCGGTGTCGACCCCGAAGTACAGCGGGACGTTGTTGCCACCAGGAGTGGCGGGCACGTCGAACTGCACGTCGGGAGTGCCGTCGGTGTCCAGATCGACCGCGAGCGTCCAGGCCGTGTCCGGGAGCGTGGCGACGAACGGGTCGGCGCCGTAGGCTTGGCCGGCGACCAGGGTGCTCCCGTCGGTCACGTTGACCAGGTCGACGGATGGATACCCAGTGGCGACGTTGTGGAGGTAGAAGCGTACGCTGCTCATGGACAGCGTGCTGACGGGGTCGCCCACGTAGCCAGTCATGCCCACGTCGGGGCTGGCGCCGTAGATGGCGAGCGTGAAGCGCCGCTTCGCGGGGAGGTCGACGCTGTACTCGGCCCAAAGATCGGCCTGGCTGCCGCCGTCGGGCCCCGACTGGAACGTCATCTTTCCCGAAGGCAGGACGCGCCACGGCGAGCTGATGAACGGCACGAGCCCGGTGAGCACAGGCTGCGCCTGGGGAGTCAGGTACAGCGAGGCGGGCGCCTCGGAGTTGAGGTTGATGAGGCGCATCTCCGCGTCGTTGTTGGGATCCGCGTCGGCGTCGGTGTCGGTGTCGGTGTCGGTGTCGGAGTCGGTGTCGGTGTCGGTATCGGCGTCCACATCCGTGGTTGCCTCGTCCGTACCCGAGTCCTCTTTTCCGCCACAGCCGACGAGTGCCAGGATCAACCACCATCTGAATTTCGACATGCGACCTCCGAGCAGCTCATCTAACCGTTTCCGGCCGCTCGGGCAGCCAGGGTCCGCAGCGGGCGTGCGCAGGCCTGGACGTGCGCCTCCTGCCAGCGTGCGGGGTCGAGTCGGGCGAGCGCCTCGAGCCGGCCCCGAGGGCGGCTGTTGACCTCGATGAGCCACGGCTGGTGCTGCGCATCGAGCACGAGGTCCACGCCGAGCTCGACCAGCAGGTCGCCATCAGGCAGAGCACCCAGCGCGACAGCGGCTTGCCGGGCGAGGGCCGCGACCGGCTCCACCGCCGCAGGAGCGGCGTGCTGCAGCGGCACCACTTCGGCCCCGCGCGCCGCGTTGACCACCGGGTCCGTCCGGTGTCGGCGCGCGACGGCGGGGCAGACGTGCCACCCGTCCGGGGTCCGCTGGACCAGGATCCGGCAGGCGATGCCCGCCCAGCCGGCGGGTGGCGGCACTGCGCGGTGGAGGAACAGCGGCTCGGTGACCCCGGGAAGCGCCCCCTCCCCGCGACCGGGGAGCGGATCTCCGGGGGTCACCCGGCGCACGCCACGACCGAACGCGCCGTAGCGGGGCTTGAGGAACGCGGTGCCCCAGGACCGCAGGGTGGCGGCGAAGCGGGCTGGGTCCGCCTCGAGCTCGGGAACGGGGAGGTGGGTGAGGACGCCCTGGCACGCGAGCTTGTCGCTGCACAGGTCCACGAGTGATGGCGGGTTGGCGATGGGGGTGTCAGGCAGGCCCGCGCGCAAGGCGGCGTACGCCTCCGGGCGGCTGCGGGAGGGAAAGCGGTCGTAGGCGGCGGCGACCGCTGCGGCGGTGGGGAACCAGCCATCGGGCGTGGCGCGGACGCCGCGGAGCACCCCCGAGGCGGCGCGATGGCCGAACACGACCGCGACGCCCTCCGCCTCCAGACGCAGGGCGGCCCGGCCGATCGGGCGATCGGCAGGGTCGCCGGGGTCGGCGTCGTACGGGGGAACCAGCACTCCGAGCGCGCGCATGGGACCCCGGTTAGCCCCCGGGGACCCCCGCGGCGAGGGCACGCGTGAGCTTCGTCCAGATCGAGTTCCCCGCGTTCTTGGTGCTGGTGCTGGTGCTGTACTGGTCGCTGGGACGGCGGCGGTGGCAGAACCTGCTGTTGGTGGCCGCCAGCGCGGTGTTCTATGGCTGGGTCCACCCCTGGTTCTTGGTGTTGCTGTACGGCTCGGCCGTCCTCGACTTCAGCCTGGGTCGTGCGATCGCGGCCTGGCCGGGGCGCAGGCGGGTGTTCGCAACGATCTCGGTGGTCGGGAACCTGTCGCTGCTGGCCTACTTCAAGTACGCCGACTTCTTCGTGGGATGCGTGGTCGCGGCCCTGGAGCGCCTCGGGGTGCCCGGCGACTTCCAGACACTGGGGTTGCTGCTGCCCGTGGGCATCAGCTTCTACACGTTTCAGACCATGGGCTACACCATCGACTGTGCCCGCGGGGAGCTCCAGCCGCGCGACGACTTCGTCGACTACCTGCTGTACGTCAGCTTCTTCGCGCAGCTGGTGGCCGGCCCGATCGAGCGCGCCGGGCGGCTGCTCCCGCAGATCGAATCGTCCCGCGTGTTCTCGTGGTGGGGCCTGCGCGATGGCATCGCGCTGGTGGTGTGGGGGGCGTTCAAGAAGCTGGTCGTGGCGGACACCCTGGCCCCGTTCGTCGACAAGGTGTTCATCCTGGAGGCGCCGTCGGGGCCACTGGTGTGGTCGGCCGCGCTGGCGTTCTCCATCCAGATCTACGCTGACTTCTCGGGCTACACCGACATCGCGCGCGGCGCTGCGAAGATGTTGGGCTTCGAGCTGGGGTACAACTTCCGAGAGCCGTTCCTCGCGCGCACCACGGTGGAGTTTTGGCAGCGCTGGCACATCAGCCTGTCCACCTGGCTTCGCGACTACCTCCTGGGTTCCCTGGTGGGCGACGGCGGCGCAGGCCGGATGCGGTTCGCGGCCGCCACGCTGGTGACGTTCGTGCTGATCGGCCTGTGGCACGGTCCCTCCTGGAACTTCGTGCTGTTCGGCCTGTTCCACGGCACGATGGTGATCGTCTACGGCCTGGCGACGCGCGCGCTGCCTGCCTGGGCGCGCGCCCTGCCGGGCGGCAGCGCGCTGGCGGTCGGGTTCCACTTGGTGTTCGTGGGCCTGCCGGGGTCGTTGCTGTTCCGCGAGCGGCACGTGGAGCGGATCGTGGCGCACGTGAGCCAGGTCCCCTGGCGCGGGACCACGGATGAGTGGACGGCTGCGCTGGTCGTGGTGGCGCTGACGGCGGTGTGTTGTGTGCCGCTGCTGGTGCAGTGGGCGTTCGTGACGCGGGTGCGACCGCGTTTGTCGAGCTCGCCCTACTACCTGCCGCTGCAGACCGCGAGCTGGGCGGCGATGGTGCTGATGATGGGGCTGTTCTACCGGACGACGCTGCGGGACTTCGTGTACTTCCAGTTCTAAGGGAGCGTCCGAAACAAACGCGCTGCATCGAGGAGGTGCTGCTCGTTCGAGGGCAAGGAGGAGAGTCGAGGGGATAGCGAGCTATCCCGAGAACTCGACGACGCAGCCATCGGGCGTGCAGCGCATCCGAATGTAGCGTTTGTTGTTGGACGATCCCTTAGGCCGCCCTCCAACAACTCTGTTGCAACTCAACGCCACGGGACGATCGGTTCGTCTCCCAGGTAGCCCAGGGCAGCCCGGACCACCGCGTCCATCTTGAATGACTTTCGGAGCTCGAGCTGAGCCTCCTCTGCCCCCCAAGCTCGACGATACTCGCCATAGCAGGCTGCGAGCATCAAGGTAGCTTCGTCCTTGCTCGACCTGGAATCGTCTTCGAGCAGGGCCCCGACGCGCCGCTGCCACATCAGCCCGGCGTACATTCCGCGGCCCATCGAAGAGCCGTACTCATTGTCATAGACCGACACGCGGACACGGGCCAACGTCTCGCCCCGAGTGCGCGCTCCACCTCGCCGGATCGTGCGAACTGCCGAGCATGATCTGTCGATCACGTCCGGCTCTCTGGGGTCGAAAATGAACGAATCCGAGTACCCTCCAAAGAGGTCGAGGGTCCATTCGGGCTCACTGCTGCTGATGCCGGCGGCCACCCACCGAGCGTCGGTCAGGAGCCGATACCCGGACGCCCACGGACGCTCGATGACCTCGACGACCTCGTCTCTGGACCGCAGCAGCAAGTAGCATGGCGCCAGCTCGTCGCGACGAGAGTACCGGTTGCAGAGGCGCAACGCCTCCAGGAACGTGCACGGAGGCTCCGGAAGAAGGTCTTGCGCCACGTCGAACGGGGCTGGAAGCCACGCGACGGTTTCGTGGTTGAAGTGCCCCCTCCAACTTGGCACCGTACGGAAGACGATGTCGAAGGTACTCCGGGTGACACCAGTGGGCTCTTTGAGGTCCGGATGCCCGACCTGGAGGTCCGCGAGGTCCCCCATGTTCTCGAGATCATGCTCCACGAGCTCATCCTCAACCGTGGGCGTTGTGGCCGCCCAGACCGAGACTTGCTTCCCCGAGACTGGCTCGAGGAGGCGGAGGCAGCTCCTGGCGTTGAGCTTCCGTGCGTGATCGAACGCTGTGCTTCCCTCGGCGTCCGTGTGGTGAGTATCTGCCCCCTTCTTGAGCAGGGTCTTCACCAAGAACGCCGAACGACGTTTGGCCGCCTCGATCAGCGGGGTCGTACGCGCCGAGCCAGAGGGCCCGAGGGAGGCTCCAGCACCGATCAACACCATCGCGGTGTCCACCCCAGTAGAGTCCTTCGGCCGCCTCTGTCCCGACGAGGCACACCGCCGTATCGCCACACAGAGCGGACTCGGCCCGGACCCAAGGGCTGGCAGCGCATCTGGATGCAGGCCTTCGCCCAGCAAGAACTCCACTACTCCCGCGGCGGAATGTTCGCTCGCCAGAATCAGCGCGTTCGCCCCATGGATGCGGACCTCCCTGGCAATGCGTGCCTTGGTGTGCGGATGATCGCGGAGCATGCCAAGCAGCTCGGGGTCCTTCGAGAAGGTCGCCTCCCGAAGAAGACAGCAATTCTGATCGAGTGGTGCCCCCGCATCCAGCAGCCACGACAAGGACTCTCGTTGCCCGCTGCAGGCTGCCTTCGTGATGAGACCGGGCAGGAGTGGGAACCCGGCATCGTGCATCAGCTCGAGCACGTCCGCGTGGCCATCGCGTGCCGCAGCGAGCATGGCGACATGAGCGTCGCGTTCATCCACTGTGATGGTGACCAGATTCCGTTCGATCCTGGCCAGGGTCTCCGCGATCCTCTCGCCGAGTTCCTTGGCCTGTGCCCGGGAATCCACATCGTCGTTCGTCGTCTCCGGCCGTAGCTTCCGGAGGGCCGCTCGGTCGTCGGCAAGTCTCAGCATCGAGCCCACGAGCCCCTCGATGCCGGGGCGTGTCTCCGTGTGTTCGATGAAGACGGAACGATGGGTAGTCGGATCATAGAGGATCGGTCTCCCCAATCGGAACGTCCATGGACTCGCCCCCGCGTCGAGCAAGGCGGCGAGAATGTCCGGGCCTGCCCAGTCGATCGCCTGTTCAATGGCGTTTCGCCCATGCCGTGCGTGCTCGGTGTCGGAGTGCGGCGCGAGGAGCCGCACGATGTTCAAGCGCCGCTTTCGGATGGCAATGCCGAGGGGGGTCGTGCCGGTGTCCGCTTCCAGGCCTGGGTCTGCGCCAGCCTCCAGGAGCAGGGCGACGTTCTCGTCCGCGCCTTTCGCGGCGGCAAGGAAGAGCGCGGTCTGTCCGTACTCGTTCTTCGCATCGACGTCTACGCCCGTTTCGATGAACCGTTTGCAGAACGCGTGTGCGGACTTCTCCTTGGCCGCATCATGCAGTGGGGTGCGGCCCCCCCAAGCAGGCGCGCATGTGGCACCGTGCTCCAGCAGGAGTTCCGCAAGCGCGAATGCCTTGAAACGACACGCTTCCCCGAGCGCCGTACATCCCGTATTGTCCTGGGCGGTGGGCTCCGCACCGTGTTCCAGCAGGAGCCGTGCAATGTCGAGAAAGCGGGCTTGCCAGCGACTGCGCTCCGCCAGGCTCTCGCGGACCTCACGCGGGGGAAATGCAGACAGCTCCACCGCCAGGTAGATGGCCGGCCCGAGGGCGCACATCGCGTTCGCATCCGCTCCAGCTCCGAGGTGCGAACGAACTCCATCCAGGTCCGAGTCTCGGATTGACTGAATCAGGAGACACTCCCTGGTCGGATTCCCAAAGCGCTTGCGGAGGCGACTCGTCAGGTTGTCGGAACCGCAGCCGGACACGAAGGCCAGTGGGTCGGGGATGTTCTCTAGCAACGAGGCCTCGAGAAGCAGCAAAAACACTCCGTCCTGCTTCTTCTTGACGACCGGAGCCAGTACCTGTTCCGCGGGCTCCAGACCCTCCCAAGGGCCGATCGGTCCCAAGCCGCACAGCACTTCGAGCGCCTCCATATCCTGCTCCCGACAGGCAGCGGAGATCCCCCGGTGGACTGCCGCACGGTCCGGCGCGGCGTCCACCAAGGCCTTCAGACAATCGAGGCTCGAAGCGATGGCGCCGGAAGTACGGCCATCACGCTCGAGGAGAACGGACAGTGCACACCCAGTGCCTCGTTTCGTGACGGTTGTGTCGAGGATGGTGACCGTCGCGCCTCGCGCGAGCAGGACGCGGCACGCCTCCGACTGCCCACCGAGCGCTGCAAAGTACAGCAGGCCGTCGGGGTTGCTCAGCTCCACACGCGACAGGACGTCATGCCGACCGAAGAACGCAGCCCGTTCCAGGACGGTCCGCCTGTCGGAATCGACCGCCTCCAGCGAGGCACCCGCCTCGATCAGCTGAAGGATGATCTCCAATGAGCCGTCCGCGATCACGTCCGACAAAGCGGTCTGCCCCGCTGCACAGCGCTCGAGATCCGGCCCATACGCGAGCAAGGTCGGAAGCCACTCGGGCCGGTGTTCCAAGACCGCAAACAGCAGGGGTCGATACCCGTTCAGCTGCCGGTTCGGGTCATCATGGCCGTCCAGGAACTCGCGGAAGAGCGCTTCATCGCCAATCGCGAGCACAACCTCCATGTCGGCGCCAAAGGCAGGTTCCAGCCTGAGCTCTCTATCCGGCGGTCGCCCCTGGTCCAAATCGTCCAACGGCTTCCTCCTCATGCGAGTGCTCGTACACCCTACTTGCCGTCCTCGTCGTGGCCCAGCGCATCCGTGATCCGCAAACACAGAATGGCTACTAGAGCCGCACTATCCGGCCCTGCAGACGCTGCGCGGGTTGGCGAACGGCGTCACAGGTCGGGGCAGACCACGCCCGAGGGGTCCCGAATGGAGCGGGGTCGGGCGCCGCGGCGGCATGCGGTGCGTGCTGCACGCACTCAGTCCAACACCGATCGCGACGGCAGGGGCAGTCGGATGCGCGAGATGTAGGGCGAGGGGTGGCCCAGGCGCACGACGTTCGAGTGGAACACCGTCACCCCGTCTGGGTCGGGCGCCAGCGCGATCTGTTGGGCCTCGGCACCGACGACCTCGCGCTCGAGCGTCCAGCCGCCGGGTCCCGGGCGCAGCACCGAGATGCCGTCGAGGGCGGGGACCCAGACTTGGCCGTCGTCGTCGACCGACACCACCGTCTTGGACTCGCGGTCGGCGCGGTGCTCGTGGTCGTCGATCCGGGCGCCGGTGGCGTCGAAGCGTTGGATGAGGCGACCCTGGCGCACCACGATGGTGGGCGTGCCGTCGAGGGTGTCTCCCTGTGCGGCTGGTCGCGCCGCGGTGTGGCGGCCTCCATCGCCCAGCGGCTAGAACGAAGCCATGCTCTGCGCCATCTTGCTGTGTGCCTGCCGAAGCGGCGTCCCGATGCTGCCCGATGGCGACACCGCGGAGCCCGGCGACACCGCGGCGCTGACCTTCGGCCCCGCGCTCCCGTTTGGCCTCCCCGAGGAGACCGTGCGGCCGCAGCACCACGCCACCGTAGCGGTGACCCCGTCGGGGCAAGTGGTCGCGGCCTGGACCCTCGGCGAGCTCTTCCAGCCGCACGAAGCCTGGCTGCGGGTGGCCCAGCCCGATGGCACCAGCGTGCGCCTCCTCTCGCTCGGCACCGGCATGAGAGCCAAGATCCCCGACGTCGAGATCGGCGCGGACGGCGTCGCCCTGATTGGGATGGAGGTGGACGGCGTCGGAGTCGGGCTGCAGGCGCTCGATCTCACCGGGTCCGCAGGAGGCGACCGGCCGGTGGTCCTGCTGGGCGACGAGGCCGTCTCGGGTGGCGGCAACATCGTGGACATCGCGCCGGCGCCCGACGGCTCCGTGTTCGCCGCTTGGTACTCCGGAGACACTGACCAGCCGGGCGTGTACCGCGCAGGAGGCATCGGGGCGGTCGACTCAGGGGCCGTGGCCGTCGCCGGGTTCGGGAACATGCAGCACACCCTCCCCAACCCGCCCGACGTCGTGGCGACCTGGGGCGGCGCCGCCATCGCCTGGGCCGACGCCCAGCCGGACATCGAGCGGCTGGTCGTGACTCGGTCTGGCGCGCCCGGTGAGCTCGGCGCCGAGGTCGTCGTGGAGACCCTGGTGCCCAACAGCCTGCTCGTTCCACGGCCGGCGCTCGCCGCCGACTCGGCGGGTCGCTTGGCGATCGCCTGGCGCCGCGGTCCCAAGGTGGGCCAGCGGACCCTGTTCGTGGCGACGGTGGGGACCGACGACCGCGTCGATGGCCCGCTCGCGCTTCCCTTCGGGGGGGACCGTCCCGATGTGGCGCTCATAGGCGATGAGCTGCTGCTGATCGCCTACGAGCAGGACGACGGGATCTTCGTCGCAGCGCTGTCCTTTCCGGCTCTGCAGGTGCTGATCCCGCCCGTGCGCATCACCGACCCCAGCGTGGTCGCCGAGCGTCCGTCGCTCGCTACCCGCGCGATGGGACCGAACAACGGCACCTTCGCGGTGTCCTACGAGAAGCGCCTGCTGGACGTCCCGCGCACGCTGCAGGTGGTGGTCGGCGCAATCGACTACGCCGCGAGGTAGGCCGCCACCGCGGCGCCCGTCTGCTTGATCAGCGGCACGATCACCGACACCACCGCCCGCTCGACGACCGGGACGGCGGCGCGGGGCACTCCGCTGAGCTGCGGGACCCTCTCCGGTCGGAACGCGAAGTCCCCTCTCACCTCGATCACGCAGCCGCGCCGCCCCTCGAGGTAGGTGTTGCGCCCGTCGCACACAACGGCGCCGCCCACCGAGAATACGTCGATCGTCCAGTCGGCGACCCAGCCCGCGGGGTCCCAGACCGTCCGCTGGTCCCACACCAACAGGTCCTGGGGGACCGCAGGACGAATGAGCGCTGGCAGCGCGCTCTTGGTGCCGTACCAGCGGTGGACGAGCTCGAGGGTGCCGCGGGCGTGCTGGGTCCGGCTGCGGAGCTCCACGGACCGAACCGCCGGCAGGTGGGCCGCGATGCCACCGATCTCGTCGCGGTGGGTGCGGAACACCCTCTCGCGCGGGTGCTTCGTCCGCTCGGTATGGTCGAACTGCAGAGGCCCTCCGCCGCGGGATAGGGGGACCCTATTGCACGGGAGGTGCAGCGATGCACACAGCGATGCTCGCGGGCGTGTTGGCGGCGTGCTCCGGAGGGCCTCGTGAGCCTGCTGCCCCGTCGGAGACGGCGGCGGACACGGCGGTGCCGCCGACGGCGGTGGGCGAGGCGGACTGCGTCCTCACCAAGGAGAACACGCTGCGGGCGGTGTGCACGGTGCACGTCGACCCACCGCAGCCCATCCAGATCGCGTTCGGACCGGCCGACGGCTTCGGCCCCGATCGGGTGCACGTCAGCGAGCAGGTCACGTCGACGCACACGGTCGACCTGTACATCATGCCGCCGAACACTCAGATCGCCTGGACTGCGCAGGCGGTGGACGGGCTCCAGCTCGCAAAGGGCCGCTTCAGCACCGGCGTGGTCCCCGAGGGCTCGACGACCAGCCTGAAACAACGCCCCGGGGGAGCGCCACCGTGGCAGCTGCTGGGCCTCGCCTCCGCGTGTCGGGTGGGGGCGGTGGCGGTGCTCCTGGGTCCGTCGAGCCGGGTCGTCTGGTACGAGGACCTCACCGAGCGCCTCGGGAGCTTGCTGGAGGCTGTGACCTTCACCGAGGATCGCACGGTGCTCGCCCTGGTCGACGACGGGATCTTCGAGGTCGATCTGATGGGGCGCCGGCTGCTCACACTGCCCTCGGAAGACCTGCCGGTGCACGTCCACCACGACGTGTTCCGCCGAGATGGGCTCACCTACGTGCTGTTCAACGAGACGGTGAAGCACGACGAGGCGTCGTTGCTGGTCGACGGGGTCCTCGTGCTCGACGCCGCTGGGGCCGAGGTGGCGCGGTGGCGACTGGCCGATCACCTGCCTGACGACCCAGCCATCAGCCCGGGATTGACAACAGACTATAGCCACGCGAACAGCGTCTGGGTCGACGCCGCGGGCGACATCCTGGTCTCGTTCCGCCACCTCGACACCGTGATCAAGCTCGATGGCGTGGCGGCGGACACCTTCGGTGCGATCCGGTGGCGCCTCGCGGGGGGACCGGACGCCGCGCTCGGCAGTGACTTCACGGGCCCCGTGGACTTTCAGGCCCAGCACAACGTGCACCTGGAGGACGACGGCAGAATGATCATGCTCGACAACCGGGCGCTGCCCCAGGAAAGCAGCAGCATCCTGGTGCTCGAGCTGGACGAGGGGGCCCGCACCGTCGCCGAGTCCGAGCGCCACACGCTGCCGCTCCACTGCGCGTTCCAGGGGTCTGCCTGGCGGACGGAGTCGGGTGTGCTGATCGCGGGATGCGCACCTCCCCGCAGAATGTTCGCGTTCAACGCGGAGGACGGGTCCCTGTTCTACGACGCAGAGCTGGTCTGCGAGGGCGACCAACCGTCGTTCGCGCCGCGCGTGATCCCGCTGTCGTGGTGATGGACGCTGCCCCATGGCTGCGCCGCGTCGACGCGCGCGCCCAGACCCGGCTGCTGTGCCTTCCCTTCGCGGGCAGCGGCACCGTCGACTTCCGTAGCTGGCGCGATGGGCTGCCAGGGCACGTCGATCTGTGCCCCATTGTCCTGCCCGGACGCGAGTCACGGCTTCGAGATCCGGCCATCGATCGCATGGAGCCGCTCGTCGACGCGCTCGTCGACGCGCTGCTCCCGGTCCTTCGGTCCGCGCCGTACGTCATCTACGGGCACTCGATGGGGGCGTGGGTCGGGTTCGAGTGGGTCCGTGCGCTGCGCCGGCGGCACGCACCGCTGCCGCGGCACCTGGTGGTCGGGGCGCGCCGTGCGCCGGATCGGCCTGCGCGGCGTCCGCCGCTGTCCGGACTGGCGGGGGAACCCTTCATCGCCGGGGTTCAGGAACGGTACGGCGGTATCCCCCAGGCGATCCGCGACAACGCCGAGCTGATGGGGCTGTTCGTGCCCACCCTGCGCGCCGACTTCGCCCTGCTCGATGGCTACACGCACCGCCCTGAGCCGGCGCTGCCCATGCCGATCACCGCGCTGCGCGGCCGCTCGGACGACACGGTGGTCGCCGCCGACATCATTGCTTGGGGCTCCCACACGGACGGCACCTTTGTGCACCGCACCCTGCCAGGGGGTCACTTCTTCCATCAGGACGACCCCGACCTCGTCCTCGACGTGCTCACCCCCCTGCTCCGCCCCTGACCGTGGTAGCCTCGGGGCCGCGGAGCACCGCCACCTGCCCAAGAAGAAGCCGTCCATACGGGCCCTCGTGAAGGCCTGTGAGCGCCTCGACCAGGCCCTGCTCGCCACGCCCGATGACGTTGGCTTGCTCATCGCCCGTGGTCGCGCCGATGCCCAGATCGGCAACGCGGCCGAAGCGGCGGAGTTCTTCCAGGAAGGCGCGCGCTACGCGCGGGTCAACGGCGATCGAACCGGCGAGGCCGAGGCGTTGATGCTGGCGGCATCCAGCCTGTCGAGCGCGGGCAACGGCGCCGACGCACGAACGGCCTACCACCGGGCGATCAGCTGCTTCGAGCTGATCCGCTCGGACAGCAATGTGGCGCGCGCGCGGCTGGCCCTGGCGCGTCACGAGCTGGCGGGGAACGCACTGGGAGCGGCGCGGCAGCAGCTCAAGCGCTGCGTTCGGCCCCTCGGCGAAGCGGCCGACTGGTCCGAGCTCGGGTGGGTCCACGATCGGCTCTCGGAGATCGCGCTGGGCGACGGCGACGTCCAGCTGGCGCTCACCCACGCGCGGTCGTCGGTGGAGGTGGCCGCGCAGGACAACGATCGCGACCTGTTCGGAGTGCGCTTGGCCCGGGTCGGCACGCTGCACAAGGAGGCGGGCAACCTGGTGAAGTCCAGCAGCTATCTCACCAGGGCCCTGCCCTACCTCACAGGCACCGAGGACGCGCTGCCACTGCTGGACGCCCTGTTGGCGCTGGCGGAGAGCGCGCGGACGAGGGGGCGGGACGCTGACGTCGTCGACCACCTCGGGGCGGCCAAGAAGGCGGCGGACACCGGCGCGAGTCCCGGTGCCCGTGGCCGTGTGCGGGTGCAGCTCGCGCAAGCGCTGGGTCCCGACGACCTGCCCCACGCCTGCACGCTGCTCGAGGAGGCGCTGACGCTCTTCCGGAAGGCGGGGGAGACGCGCGACAGTGGTCCCGCGTGGCTGGCGCTCGCCGGAGTCCGGCTGCAGATGGGCGACCCGGACAACGCCCGGGATGCGCTGAGCCGCGCGCGGTCGGTGTTTGAGATGGTGGGCGATGAGGAGCAGGTCGCCGAGGTCGTCGCGATGGAGCGCGCGGCGGATGCCGGTCGCTGGGACCCGGCCTGACCGGCTACAGGTCGTCGAGCTCGCGGAGCAGCGCTGCTTGCACGTCTTCGTTCTCATCGGGCGGGTCGGACTGGCGGAGGGGCGCAGGCGACGTGGTAGCAGCCAGCTCCGGCGCCAACAGCTCCTCCAGGATCCAGTGCGCGAGCCCCGCGATGGTGGGGTAGTCGAACAGCACGGTGCCGGCGATCTGCTGACCCACCGTGCGACCCACCTGCTCCACCATGTCGACCGCGGTGACCGAGTCGAGCCCCAGCTCGCCGAACGGCCGATCCGCCTCCACATCCTCGGGATCCAGCCCGAGCAGACCCGCGGCCAGGGTGCGGATGTGACGAACCAGCACCTGCTCGCGCCGGCGGCCAGTGGACGCCTCGAGCGCCCGGAACAAGTCGGACGGCTCGAGCGGTGCGATCGGTGCCGCGGCGTCCCACCGGTGCAGCGCCGCCAGCTCGTCGGCCAAGAACCGTGCGCGCGCTTGGCTGCGCGAGATCTTGCCCGAGGAGGTCTTCGGCAGCCCCCGGGGCGAGAGCAACAGCAGCGTCCGCGCCGCCACGCCGTGCTCCGAGAGCGCCTTGCGCAACGCTGCGAACACCGCCGCAGGGCTGTCGACCGCCGGTGGATTGACCTCGGCGACGAACACCAGGTGCTCGCCCGCGTCGTCCGCGATGCTGAACGCCGCCGCACCCCCGGGCCGCAGGGCAGGATGGGCGGTCGCCGCGGTCCACTCGATGTCCTGCGGGTGGTGGTTCTGTCCGCGCAGGATGATCATGTCCTTGTGCCGCCCGCTCAGGTAGATCTCGCCATCGTGCACGAACCCGAGGTCGCCCGTCCGCAGGAACGGCCCCTCGCCGTCCGCCGTCCGCGCGCCGAAGGTGTGGGCTGTGGCAGCCTCGTTGCGGAAGTAGCCCTGCGCCACCGTGGTCCCGCTGACCCACAGCTCACCGACGCGATCGCTGCCGAGGGGCTGCAGCGTGTCCGGGTCGACCACCACCACGCGCGTGTCGAGCACAGTGACCCCGTTGCTGGCGACGACGCGCGCCTCCGGTGTTCCGGGTGCCACCAACACGACCTCGTTGCGCTCGTACGCTACCGGGTCGATGTCGACAAACCTGGCCTGCACTCGTTCGATGGGCTCGGTCATGATCTTGGCGGTGGACTCGCTCATGCCCATCGCGTGCGTGAGCGCCTGCGGCGGAAGCCCGGTGGGCGCAAACACCTTCTGGAACAGGGCCTCGGACGCGCGGCGGATGGGCTCGGCGCCGTTGAGCAGGACCCGGACATGCGAGAGTTCGAGGACGGCGAGCAGGTCGGGCTCCGCCTTTCGGGCCACTACTTCGTAGGCGAAGTTGGGCGCCGGGCTGTGGGTGCCGCGGTGGCGGTGCAGCGCCATGGGCCAGCGCATCGGGCGCTGCAGGAACGCGCCGGGCGAGAAGAACACGCACCGCATCCCGATGAACAACGCCATCAGCCGCCCGTAGACAAGGCCGAGGTCGTGGGTCGCCGGTAGCCAGCTGACCAGCACCGAGTCGGGGGTGTGGTCGTAGCCGACATCGAAGTCTGTGAGCTGGTGCGTGAGGTTTCGGTGGCTGATCATCACGCCCTTGGGCAGCGCGGTGGAACCCGATGTGTACTGCAGGTACGCGATGTCATCTGGGGTGCGCTGGGGGTCGACCCAGTCCGCGGCGCCCGCTTCGCCTTGCGCGGGGACGTCGAGCCACTGCGCATCGCCCACCGCGGCGAGCTCGGACCGGGTGTGCGCTTCGATCTCGGCGGTGGTGAGCACGAACCGGACCGCCGCGTCCTCGCTGATCCGCTGGAGCCGAGGCAGCGTGCGCTGCAGGCGGCCGGGGTCGGGCGGGTGCACCGGGACCGCGAGCGCGCCGGCATACATGCACCCGAACAGCGCCGCGAGGTAGTCGTGCCCCTCGTGGAACATCATCAGGACGCGCTCTCCGGCGCCACCTCGGGCTTGCAGCCAGGCGGCGATGGCGCGGGCTCGCGCGTCGAGCGCGGCGTAGGTGAGGTCGATGGCGTCGGTCTCGCCGTCCGCCAGGAAGGTGTAGCCGACCCGATCGGGCTGTTGCGCGGCGCGCCAGCGAAGCAGCGCGACCAGCGTGTCGACCGGCGGGGCGTAGGGGTGCACGATGGTCATTGCGCGAGCCCATACAGCGCCCGGGTCTGCTCGATGGATGCCGGCTCGCGGCCCACGTCGCGCAGCAGCGCCACCATCGCGTCGACCAGCGCGCCGTTTCCCTGTGCGCGCGTGCCGTCCGGTAGGTACAGCGTGTCCTCGAGCCCCGTGCGCACCTGACCGCCGAGCTCCGCGGCGCGGCGGTGGAGGTCCCAGACCTCGGTGCGTCCGATCCCGATCGTCTGCCAGTGGGTGCCCGCGGGCAGCTCCTCGACCAGCAGCGGCAGCCAGCGGGGATCGGCGGGCATCCCGCTGTGGACCCCCATGACCAGCGAGACGTGGACCGGGTCCCGGAGCATTCCGGCCGCGATGAACATCCTGATCGAGCGCACGATGCCGGTGTCGAAGCACTCGGCCTCGGGCACGATGCCGTTGTCGTTCATGACCTCTAGAAAACCGTTGATCTTGGCCACCGGGTTGTCGAACAGTATGGGCGGCCAGGCCCAGGTGCCGTCCTTGCGCACTCGAAGGTAGTTCAGCGACCCCGCGTTGAGCGCTGCGATCTCGGGCTGGGTGCGCTCGAGGACGGAGACGGGCCCAAAGATGTCGTCGCCGATGACACCGGTAGAGCTGTTGACCAGGATCCCGGGGCACGCGTCGCGGATCGCGTCCACGATCTCGGCGCACACCGCGGGGTCCCAGGTGGGGAACCGGCCGCGCTGGGGTTCCTGGCTGCGGTAGTGCAGGTGGACCACGGTAGCGCCGGCGTCCCAGGCGGACCTGGCCTCGGCGGCCATCTGCTGGGGCGTCACGGGGACCGGGACCCGCATCGGATCGGTGAGGACCCCGGTCAGGGCGCAAGTGACGACAGCAGCCTCCATGTTGACCTCCCCGCGTTGCCTCACAGCATACGCCGCGCCTCGGCCGGCGGCGCGGCGGAGCCGACCCGCAGCTGCGCTATCCACTCCTGAAGGGCCGCCTGCACCCCATCGTCTTCTCCCGACCACCGGACGACCTCCTGTGCGTCGCGCGACCGAACGGTGAACCGCTGTGGCGAGAACACGACCTCTTGCACATCGACCCAGGCGATCCACACCCCGTCGACCCGCACGCCGGCGACGCATAGATGAAGGTCACACGCGCGCCGACCGACGAGCAGCGTGACAGCGAGCGCAATCGCGCACAGCGCGGGCACCGACACCAGCCCCACCCAGGGCCAGACCGGGCCGCCGACGAGCCAGCCGGCGGACAACGAGGCGACGGACAGAGTGCCCATCCCCAAGACCACAGCGCGCGCAGCCCGGTCGTCCTCGATGGACAGGCGGGCGCCGTCTTCGTCTTGGGCCACCAGACGGGGCCGCACCAGGTCTGGGACGTTCAACGCTCCCCCCCGCTTCGGGTAACCTGCGGACCATGGGCGGCGCGCACCACCTGGAGCTCCGCCGGAGCACCTGCAGGGCAACCAGGGGCTGGGGCGCACCGTGCTGTTGCCCGGTTCCTCCGGCCGGGTCCGTCGGATCGCGGACCGGATGCACAGCGCGCGGATCGTCAACAACCGGCGGGGCTCGACGATCGCGCTGGGGGAGCGTCGCCACGGGTCGCAGCGCGTCGACGTGGCCGCGGGCCCGCCGGCGCGCGCAACCGCGCCTCCATGGACCGGCTGTCCGCCGCCGGCGTGCTGGCGTCCGAGATGGAGGCGACGCACCTGTTCGTGCTCGCGGCTGTGTACGGCGGGCACGCACGAAGCGTAGCGGTGTCCCGCAGCCCGCGGATGGCGATTCGCGTCGGTGCGATCTGCGCGATCATCGGCACCCCGGAGGACGGGATCGCGCCGCTGAACGTCGAAGAAGCTGCCGAGGAGCAGCTGATCGCGGTCGCGCTCGCGGGCGTTGCGCGCCTGGCTGCCGGGGTGGATGCGCAGGGCCCACCGGGCGCTGACCGAGACCGCCTGCTCATCGACTAGCAGCGCTCGGGGAAAGGCCCCCCGCCGGGGGCCGGACTTGCCCCGAGCGATGCGACCGAGGGAGGCCCGCAACGGGCCGAACGGCAACATGAGCCAGCAGGGCGCGGGAGGCTCCGGTCTCGCAGAGACCGACCGGAGAATTCCCGAGCACTGCTAGGGCTCTACAACGGCGACTGCCGCAGCCGGGGTGACGATCAGCACACG
>Ga0316189_10002224_pt1 | contig 19086 bp, 12 predicted proteins | sample LowCovwburrow_MG_FD_204930 | JGI IMG/M metagenome (GOLD analysis project Ga0316189, IMG submission 204930) | Coastal sediment microbial communities from Maine, United States - Lowes Cove worm burrow | ecosystem: Environmental > Aquatic > Marine > Coastal > Sediment | place: USA: Maine...
AGGTGGGTGTTGAGGGCCCGCAGCCGGCCGAGGTGGATCCCGAGGATGAGCCGCTGGCGCCGGAGGACGAGCTCGCTGAGCCTGCGGCGAGCGGGGACGATGAGGGCGACGGCGAGGACGGAGACCACGGGCCTGGTGAGATCACGATCCCGTCCTATCAAGGCACCGGCATGCTCATCGCCGCGGGGCTGCTCGGAGGGCTCGCGGCCGGCGTGATGGGTGCGCGTATCGCTCGGATCCAGCGGTCCTGTACGGCCGAGGGGCTCGAGGGGATGACGGTCACAGAGGAGAACATCGACACGTTCGTCGGCAGCAGCGCCGAGTGTTTCATCGCGGGACGAGGCGTTAACGCCGCGCTCTGGGGGGTTCAAGCGGCGCCCAACGCTGCGAGCTGGGGCTTCGCGCCGGCGGGGGCGATGCGTCGCGCCAAGTACGACGCGGCGCGGTCGGTGAAGACAGGCGAGGTGGATCGGAGCCCAGGGGCGTGGATCGGCGCAGGGGCGGCGCTCCTCAGCGTCGGCGCTGTGGGTCGAGTCATCGTCGCGACGGTGCGGATTCGGGGGCTCAACCCCGTGAACGGGGTGGCGGCTGGGTGCGTGACCGGTGAGGTGCCGACCGGGGACTTCTTCGACTGCTACGCCGATCGCAACTCGTTGCTCTACGGCATGCACCAGCTGACCTCCTCGGCGATCGGCGCTGGTGCTGGCATGCTCACCTACGGGCTCGTCTACAAGAGCGAGCGCAAGACGATCCAGAAGGTCTACGGGCGCGAGGAGACGGCTACGTTGGAGTTCTCGGTGCAGCCTCAGCTCGCGTTGAGCTACACGGGGGCCTCCGCCGTTCTCCGGTTCTAGCCGGTCGACAGTCCACCGGATGGGGGGAAGTTCAGCTGCCACCCACCCGAGTCTGTCGTCCGTATCCAGAGGTGCGCTTTCGCGCCAGGACCCAAGGCAGGAGCCCCGGTGCGGTAGTTCCGCACGCCGGGAGCTGTGCGGGGGGCGGCCCGACCCCAAAGTGCTGAGGGCCGTCCCTAATCGCGATAACCGCGAGGAGCCTCCCGCGGTCTCACGGGCACTCGGTCCAGTAGGGGACGCCGTCCAGATCGAGCTCGCAGTACTGGTGGAAGCCGCCGTCACAGGTCGCCTGGCTCTCTCCGGGTTCGCAGACGATGAATTCGCTGGCGATGCAGCCGCCCCACTCTGGGGTGGGGAGGTTGTCGATGTCGCTGACGCTCGCATCGACGATGTTGCAGAAGGTCCGCCCAGGTTCGCCGTCCACGTCGCAGGGGAGCTCCTCGCCGGGAGAGCAGCTGCTGCAGGGCCCCCAACGCAGGTGGGTGATCACGGTCGCGTTCTCCTCGAAGCAGGTCGAGACCCCTCCCGCGCATATCTTGATATTCCCTGCGGAGTGGCACTCGCACCAATAGGCCCCGTGGTACTCCGCCCAGCATTGGCCGTCGGGGAGATTCGGTGGACCGTCGGTGGTGTTGTCGGTGGTGTTGTCGGTGGTGTTGTCGGTGGTGTTGTCGGTGGTGGTGTCGGTAGTGGTGTCGGTGGTGGTGTCGGTGGTGGTGTCGGTGGTGGTGTCGGTGGTGGTGCCGGTGGTGGTGCCGTCGGTGGTGCCGTCGGTGCTCGAGTTGCCTGAGCCCGTGTCGCCCGAGCTCGATTCGGTCGTGCCGCCTTCGGCCTCAGTCCCCCCGAGCTCGTCGCCGCTGCAGCCGGCGGAGGCCGCCAGGAGGGCGAAGATAGCCAGGGCGCCGCCGGATCGTCGAACGAGTCGCCGGAGACCGCGAGTATGGGCGCCTGGGAGGGCGGACTTCGGCGTTTCGCAGGCGGAGATGGGGACCTGTGGTGCGGAGGCCCGTCTTGGGGAGGGTGGAGGAATACGAAGGTGCATCGCAGGACTCACCAGCAACATCTATGCCACCCCGCAATCCCGAGACGTTCAGCGCAATCCTCGGAGGACCACGATATCCGTGACATAGACGCGCGCCGACCCCTTGGGTGACTCACGAGCGACAGGGTGCTCGCGACGGAGCGACCTGGGGCCCCCGGGGGAGCACGACAGCGAGGTCATGCATAGAGATACGGTTGAACCCCGTGGAGGCTCGGTCCGCGCCCCGTCGATGCTGACGGCTGCCCCGCGGGAGTTTGAGAGAGTGCCGATCCGGATGGGCCGCCAGTGAAGAGCGCAGATTGACGCTACCAAGGGGCGCTAGTCCACGACGAGCATTCCCCGCATGTTCTCACTCGGGGCTAGACAGTGGCCGAACACGACTCGCCCGTCCTCTCGCGCGTTCACCTGGCCGCACATCGGCGCCCCATGGGCACGCATACGCGCGAGGATCTCACCCCTGCTCAGCCCCCTGAGCTCGTGAACGTTCGCATCGCAGGTGTCGCAGTGACGGACCCCCTCGGCGACGGGCGTCATCGTCTCCCAGGGCACCGGACAGGCGAGCTCGACGTGAAGATCGACCGTCGCCCGGCTCTGTCGCTTCGCGAGCGCTTCGCGGGCTCGGCGGAGCCCTTTCCGGGTCTCTTGACTGATCATGCGTCCTCCTCCTCGCGATTACTATAACTCGCCTGAAGATGTGACAGGCGGGTCTGACGGGCGGGTCTGACAGGCTCCCTGCGTGACGTCCCGGTCGATCCGGCCGGCGCCCTCGACCCGCCCTCGACCCGCTTCGCCGGGAGCGAAGGCTCCTCGGCTGGACCCTCCCGTCAGTCGTCGAGCGCGGACGACCGACCTCCGAGGTGGAGCGGCGGTGCGCAGGGCATCTGCGACGGACCTCTAGTCCTCAGGGTTCGGCCACGACGGGCTCTCGTCGACCTCACCTGGGCCGTCACCGTCCTCCGCCGGCATCGAGTCGGCGCTCCACAGCCCCTCCGAGCGGGCGATGAAGGCGGCGGCCGTGTGGTCGCCGATGACGTTCACCGAGTTGAGGCGTCGCGCCGAGGACCAGGCCGAGGAGGATCTTGGTATGGAGCTTCATCGCCCCCGGGCACGGTAGGGCAGCGCGCCCCCGCTGGTCATCGCCCGAGGCGGCGCGGCTCAGAGCGAGGCTATCCGCTGACGGAGCCGCGGCCCGAGCCAGTCGAGGAGCGCCCGTAGCCGCCGTGAGGCGAGCCGAGCGTCCCTGTAGAGCAGGCTCACCGAGAGCGCAGGGCGCTCAAATTCCCGGAGGATGACCCGCAGCCGCCCCTCTCGGATCGCAGGCGCCACCTGATAGGCGAGGAAATAGCCGAAGCCGAGGCCCGCCTCGCAGGCCGCGAGGGCCGCCGAGATCTGATTGGTCGCGAAGCCGCCGTCGACCCGGACCGTGAACTCGCGCTTGCCTCGGGAGAACCTCCAGGTACCTCCACCGAGGCCGCGAAAGCTGATACAGGCGCGCCCCTCCAGCTCCTCCGGTCGCCCCGGATCCCCCGCTTCGGCGAGCAGAGAGGGGCTCGCGCAGACCACACGGCGCATGTCGCCGACGCCGATCGCGATCATCGACGAGTCCCCCAGATCACCGATCCGTAGGGCGACATCAAAGCCCTCCTCGACGAGGTCCACCACCCGGTCGAGGAGCACCAGCTCGACCTTGACCTCCGGGTAGCGGCGGAGGAAGCCGACCAGGAGCGGCATCACGTGCATCTGGCCGAAGAGCACGGGCGCGGTGACCCGGACGACCCCGCGCGGCTCCCCCTCGTCATGGCCGACCAGCTCCTCCGCCTCCTGGACCGCGCTGAGGATCCGCCGACACTGCTCGAGGTAGACCCGCCCCTCTTCGGTCAGCGACATCCGCCGTGTCGTCCGCCGCAGGAGTACGACCCCGAGCGAGCGCTCGAGGGTCGCCAGGGTCCGGACCATCGTCGGCTGCGAGCGCTCAAGCGCCTCGGCGGCGGCCGTAAGACTCCCTCGGTCGACGATTTCGACAAACGCGGCCATCGCCCTGAGCTTGTCCACGAGGGAAGATTACTCCAGAAAATGAAGAGGTTTTGTCAAAGTCGGATCATTTATTCATTTCCGTGAAGCTCGCAGGATGTCCGCAGGAAGAACAGACATGACCACGACCACACCGACTCCCCGCACCCAAGGCGTCCATCACGTTGGCCTCACCGTCTCCGACCTCGAGAGAGCGAGGAGCTTCTTCGAGGACGCGCTCGGCTTCTCCGTCGTCGGCACCAAGCCGGAGTACCCGGCGGTCTTCGTCAGCGACGGGGCCGTCATGATCACGCTCTGGCAGGTGCGCGAACCCGGGAGCGCGGCGCCCTTCGACCGCCACCGGGTCCTCGGGCTCCACCACCTCGCGCTCCGGGTCGCCGACCGCGCCGCCCTCGCCGCGCTCCACCGCGACCTCTCAGCCCGGGAAGACGTCTCGATCGAGTTCTCTCCCGAGTCGCTAGGCGGCGGCGCGACCCAACACATGATGTGCGCGATCCCAGGCGGGATTCGCCTCGAGCTGATCGCCCTCGCCACCGCCACCGCGACCGCCTGAGGAGAACGACCATGCCGAGCGAGTCCAGCGAGTCCAGCGAGTCCAGCGAGTCCCCCTTCCACGTCGGCGAACGACAGATCCAGCGACGCCTCGGGGTCCGCTCGGTCGAGACCTGGGCGCGCCGGGTGGTCCGGCCCTGCCTCCCCGAGGAGCACCGCGTCTTCTATCGCAGCTTGCCCTTCCTCGTCGCCGCCGCCCGCGACGACGAGGGCCGCCCCTGGGCGACCCTCCTGGTCGGCCGCGAGGGCTTCACCGCCTCGCCCGCGCCCGACTCCTTGGAGATCACGATCAAGCTCGCGCAGGGGGACGCGTTGGAGGGCTCGCTCGCCCCAGGAGCAGAGCTCGGCCTCCTCGGGATCGAGCTGGCGACCCGCCGGCGCAACCGGGTCAACGGACGGCTCCGCAGCTCAGAGGGCGATGTCCACGTCTTCGCCGTCGACCAGAGCTTCGGCAACTGCCCCCAGTACATCCGCGAGCGCGCCTGGCGATGGGTCGGCGTCGACAGGCCCGCAGCTCCCCGACGCAGCGCCGAGCTCAGCGCTTCGCAGCGCCAGCGGCTCCAAGACGCCGACACCTTCTTCATCGCCAGCGGCTATCGCGGCGAGGGCGAGAGCCCGAGCTACGGCATGGACGCGTCGCACCGCGGCGGGCCCATGGGCTTTGTCGAGGTCCTGAGCCGCGCACGGATCCGCTTCCCCGACTACTCCGGCAACAATCACTTCAACACGATCGGCAACCTCAGCGTCGATCCCCGCGTCGGCCTCCTCTTCGTCGACTTCGCCACCGGAGGGATGCTCCAGCTCAGCGGTCGGGCGACGATCGACTGGGACTCCCCGGAGGTCGCGACGATCCCCGGAGCCCGCCGCCTGGTCACCGTCGACGTCGACGCCGTCGTCGACCTCCCCGCGGCGCTGCCCCTGCGCTGGGGCGAGGACCCGGCCTCTCGCCTCGACCTCCGCCTTCGCGAGCGGACCCGCGAGAGCGCTGACGTCACCTCCTTTCACCTCGAGAGCGCCGACGGCCGTCCGCTCCCGAAGTTCGCCGCAGGCCAGCATCTCCCGCTAGAGATCGAGCTTGCGGGTCTAGAGGCGCCCCAGCGTCGCACCTACACCCTCTCGGGCTCACCTAGAGCCGAGGGCTACCGGATCACCGTCAAGCGCGAGCCCCAGGGGCTGGTCTCCCGGGCGCTCCACGACGCCCTCGAGATCGGCGCGTCGATCATCGCTCACCCTCCCGCCGGCGACTTTGTGATCCCCGAGGGATCCGCTCCGCTCGTCCTCCTAAGCGCGGGCGTCGGCCTCACGCCGATGGTCAGCATGCTCCACGTGCTCGCCTCTGCGAGCGACGGAGGCCCCTCGACGCGCCGGCTCCTCTTCGTCCGCGGCGCCCGAGATGGCGACCACGATCCCCTCGCGAGCGAGATCCAGGCGCTCGCCGCCCAGCGCCCCAACATCCGAGCTCATGTCGCCTACAGCCGACCACGCCCTGAGGATCAGGGGCGCTTTGACAGCGCCGGCAGGATCGACGCGCCCCTGGTCGCGCGGCTGGTCCGCGAGCACCGCCTCGAAGGCTCCCCTCACTATCTCCTCTGCGGGCCCGTCGGCTTCATGGGGGGGCTGCAAGCTGCGTTGGAGGCGGAGGGGATCCAGCCCTCACGGATCCACAGCGAGGTCTTTGGCCCGGAGCGCTCCTAAGACCGCCTCGACGGAGGCGATGATCGTCTCCCAGCCCTCATCGTCCCCTAGGTCGACACCGCCGAAGATCTTGATAGAGCGCGAGCGCACGCAGGTCTGTTGTCACCGATCCCTCTATTCGCAACAGGCTTCTAGCATCGACAAAGACATCAGCTTGGCCTTCCCTGCAACCGTAGCGGATCGAGACGCAGTCCCCAGCCGGCAAACGGCGGTTTGGGCTGAGCGGTGCCTAGATCGTACCAAGATCGCACCACGTTGGGAGATCTCGTCGCCGCGCATCGGGGCAGAAGACGAGGATCGAAGCACCCCGAGCCTGCGACTATGGGGCCGGATCGGTACCAGTTGTGCGCATGCCGAGCGAGCTCTTCGCGCTAGCTCGGGAGTCCACGCCTCGACGGCGCGAGCCCTGCCCGCGGCGAGCGAAGACCTGGCGCGGCCCAACATCGCTCAGTCGGATTCCTTAGTCGACGGGCTCGATCGTCACGCCGAGCACAGAGGGCTCGCGCAATGCCGGAGAATAGGCGATCGCGTGGAGCCCTGCGCTGAGGGGGATGACCTCGGCGCCGTTGGTCAGGTGGGTGTCCTGGGCGAGCCAGGGGCACCGGCCGCAGGGGAAGAGGTGGATGTTCGACCGGGGGTCGCCGAAGACATGTATGCGGTAGAGGCCGTCCGCCGGGATCTCGATGGTCCGGGTTCGCGAGGACCACGCCACGGGCTCGTCGTCCTCGGCAGCATCTGGATCCGCGTAGCATCGAAAGGGACGAACATCCGACCAGCGGTCCAGGCTCTCCCAAGGGATTGTCGGCGCAGTGCAGGCGTAGGGCTGTGGGTGCTCCGTGGCCTCCTCTGGGCACGTGTCGTCGTTGACGTAGGTGTCGACCTCATCATCGAGGTTGAGCCCATAGACTCGCTCGAAGACTCGCCCTACGCGCTCTGGGCTCGACGTCGCCGTGAGCCCCTCGTGGAGTTCGAGGAGTCGCTCTGGGCCGTAGCGGCTCAGGAGATACGTCGTAAAAGCACCGCCGACAGGGTAAACGCGGCTGCCATCCCGACGGCGCTCGTCAAAGACCGGCCGTGGATCGACCCGTTCATGACGGGGGCTTGGACCCTCGGACTCGAGATAGCGTCGAAAAACCTGCCCCTCTGAGAGGGCGACCGCGAGCCCCTCTCTGAAGAAGCGCAGGCCGCCGACCTCTCGCTCGTGGACGACGATATGCGCGAGCTCATGCAGATGTATCTGATCAGACGAGTATGCGTCGCCGAGTCGCGCAAAACCACCGCCCCCGTTGTTCTCCGTATAAGGGCTGAAGTCCTGGAGGGCTTCGTAGCTGAGGAGTGTAAACGAGAGCGGGCCAAAGCCTTCAGCGTCGAGGCCGAGCTGCGCCGCGGCGAACGGTATAAACGCGTCGCTGTACTCCGCTGCACCTTCACAGGGCTGAAGCGTCGACTCCCAACGGTACTGGAGATGCTCTCCCTCCCAGACCTCGGTCTCGACCTCAGGCCCACAGGCGCTCGGCCCCACGAGGGCGAGTACTATTGGCACACCACCGCGAAGTCTCCAGAGTGTCAATGGTCGCCCTCCCCCCACAGCACGGAGAGACCAAACTCTGTCCCGACAATGATCTCCGCAAGCCCGCCGCCGTCCAGATCGGCAAGCGTCGGTATGACGCCATAAGGGATCATGCCGCGCATAACATAGGGTGCGCGCAGTCCAGCGCCCCGAGAGAGCCAGATCCAGAGGTCCCCCCCGTGGATGGTCAGGAGATCATCGAGACCATCACCATCGAGGTCGGCTCCGCTTAGCATGCGGTCGGCCTCAGTCAGCTCGGGGTCGTCGGTCACCCTGCGCGCCTGTCCCAGCGCTTGCCCGTCGACGCTTTGGAGATACAGGGTGTCCGCGCGCCGGATCAGGAGGTCCTGACCGCGGATGACGAAGCCGTCCGCTTCGACCGTCGACACACCCCAGGTCCGCTCCGCACGACCCCAGAGGACCGTGAGCTGCCCGCTCTCAAAGCGGAGCAGCTCCGGGCGACCATCGCCGTCGAGGTCGGCGGTGTCTAGCTCGATCTCCCCTCCGAGCATCCCGTCGGCGGCCGCAGCGCTCGGCGTGTCGACTCGCTCAGCACTCCCGAAGCGCCCGGCTTCAACCCCGTAGGCGATCACCACACCGTCGCGATCGGCGGCCACCAGATCGTCGAGACCATCACCGTCGAGATCGCGCACGCGCAGGTCGTAGCGAGGACGGAAACCCGGAGCTTCGAGCACTTCGAGGCGAAGATCCCCCCCGTCCCAGCGGGCGAGGACGAGGGCGTTCTCCCCGTCTGGAAGATCGACCGGAGCGAGGAGCAGCTCGTCACGGCCGTCGTCGTCGAGATCGGCGAGCGCCTCGACCCGCGGCCCTGCGCCCCAGTCGATCTCGAGCCCGACCGTACGCTCATCGTCGCCGCCCGTCCGCCAAAATGTGATGATACCGAGCTCGGTCGAGAAGAGGATCTCGGAGGCTCCATCAGCGTCGAGATCGCCGACAAGAGCCTTCTCCAGGGCAAAGTTCCCCCACTCTGCGACCAGAGCGGGGCCGGCGTGGGTCGCCGTGAGCATCGCGCCAAAGCCAGCCTCATCACCGACGAGAAAGTCGAGCTGACCGTCGTCGTCGAGGTCGAGGGGGGCGATCGCGGAGGGCACAGAGACCGCCTCGGCGTCGCTGGCGAGCCCCCCGTCTCCGCCTAGGATGACCGAGCAGAGCGTGCCACAGCGAAGCACATCGACCACGTCGTCACCGTCGAGGTCGCCCACAGTGAGGTTCGCGACCCGCTCGGAGTCGGGGAAGATAGAGGGAATAGGGTCCCTCTCGGTCTCGAAGTGACCTGTCTCGAGGTTAACGGTCGGTGCGGGGCCCTCGACCCCCAAAAGCCGCGCGAGCCCCCCCTCCCCGGCGATGACCACCTCGGGCGTGGCCGAGTCGCCAGAGGGCTCAAACACACCCACGCCAACACCGGCCAGCGGGAGATCGTCCGGCCACCCGACGAGCTCGTCGATGCGCTGGACCGACCCCGGGAGGAGCGCCTCATCCTCCGCGATCCAGGACAGGAGCACCCGCCCGCTCGGCTCCCTCGCTATGGCCATGAGGTCGTCATCGCCGTCCCCGTCGAGATCGCGCACCCAGTGGCCGAGGAGCTCGCGACCCTCCGTCAGCACGACCGTATCCGTCAGCGCACCTGAGCCGTCGAGCGACATGAGCTCGATCCTGTTGCTGTAGTTATCCTCGACGTACCGACGGAGTTCAACGACGACTCGCGTCCGCGCCGGACTCTCGAAGGCGCTCGCCGCCGTCCAGATGTTTCGCTCGGCGACGGGCAGCGCGATCGTCCCGCCCGGCGAGCGCTCGCCGAAGGACACCCAAGGGGCCGTGAGCGCGTCGAGCCCGAGCACATCGCCCGCACCGTCACCGTCAAAGTCGCCGACGACGAGCGACTGACACTGCGCGGCGTCGAGCGACGACCCCTCCGAGAATTGTCCGTCGCCGTCTCCGAGGAAGACCTCGGCCTGATAGGCCCACTCTTCATCCTCATGCTCCCGTGTCTCTCGGAGCGCGACGATGTCGGGAATACCGTCGAGGTCGAGGTCGCCGAGCGCGTAGTGACTCCAACGATCGAGCCTGGAGTTCTCCGTGCGGCGGCGCCACTCCTCCACGGGCCGCGGCTCCTCGCCCAGCTCGAGCTCCTGAATGCTCTCGCCGAGGAACAACCACGCGCCTGGCCCGGCGCGTCGAAGCGCGCCACCCGAGCGGGAGCCGCTAGCTCGGCCCCGAGCGCGACCGAGAAGAGAGTTCTCCGTATCGAGGAGATAGGTCGAGAGAGCCCCCTCTTCGGCGAGCATCACCCCGCCCACACCATCGCTCCCCGCGGGCACGACAGCGAGCCCGCTCCCCGATCCTCCAGCAGCAGCAAGCTCGATCTGGAAGGGCTCGCCGAGCCCCCCGGCGCCGTCACCAGGGTGCACCCACAGCTCCGCCGTGCCCCCACGACCGACGAGGTCGTTTGCGCCGTCGTCGTCGAGGTCACCGATCACGACCGAGTCGAGGCCGAGCGCGCTCGGATATCCGACCGGCGCCGCAAAGATCCCCTCACCGTCGCCTCGGAGCAGGAGGATCTGGGCTCCGAGAAAGTCAGCCACTGCGAGATCCAGCGCTCCGTCGCCGTCGAGATCGCCGAGATCAAAGCCGACCGGGACCGCCCCGAGCGGGGTTCTCCGGAGCTCGCGGGAGAGACCGTCCACAGTGAGCATCGCCTCCCCCTCGCGATCCATGAGCACGATCTCATCGCGCCCATCACCGTCGAGGTCCCCGGCCCAGAGGGCGAGAGCTGGCGTCTCCAGCGGGCCAACGCTGTCGAACTCGACGAGCTCGAGATCGGCCTCTGCGGTCAGGTCCACGGAGAAGAAGCCGAGCCGAACTCCCGCTTCCTCGTCCCAGAGACCGAGCGCCATGTCAGGTCGGCCATCACCGTCGAAGTCGCCCGAGACCAACGCTGATGTGCGTTCCGGGAGCGCTTGGGAGCGCCGTCGCCCGTCTCTCCAGGCGACGTGGATCTGTCGACTGCTGATGCTCACGAGCTCGGAGCTGCCGTCCCCGTCGAGATCGACAAGGACAGCGTCGCGGATGGTCCAGCCGCTCGGCACGGTGTGACGACTCCCAGCACAGATCCCCGGCAAGAGCGCCTCCGGGCACGGATCACCGCAGGCGCTCGTGACCAAGGGAGTGAAGCCTAGGGCGAGCGCCGGCAGCGAGCGGAGCCACGGAGTCCGGCGCAGGGCTGCGGGGCTGGCTCGCGGCATGTGGTTGTCCATGTTGACGATGATAGGTCCGGAACAGATGGAGCCCGACGCTTATTCCGGGAGATACCGCGGATCCTCTCGCCTCTCATGTCCAGAACCCTAGACATTATCGACGGCGACGCCGGCGTGTGATGAGCGAAGCTATCGACGAGCACGGGTCACCGCTCGCGCGCGAGCGGTGACAGGCTCTGGCCGGGCGACATTCGCAGATCATGCCCCACCAGTTGCCATCGACAAGAGGCTCAGGGATCATTCCTTCGTGCAAGGTCCCGGCCTCCCCGTCTTTCTGCTCGCCTCCCTCCTCGGCTGCTCCGGCTCATCCCAGGTCTGCGACCGGAACACCTATGGTTCGGACCCTGAGCGCATCTCCCTGGCGATGTTCGACGGTGACGTCGCGGCCACGACGGCTGCGCTCCTCGCGGGGATGGAGAGTCGAGGGACTCAGCTCGGGTGCGCGGAATTGGAGGTTCCTAGGGACGCTATTGATGATACGCCCGCCGATCTGACGGGTATCCGGGACCGTTGGAGCCGGCTCCATGGCCCGGCGCTCGCGACCTACCCGGCATGCCCTGACATCGGCCGAGCGTGGCCAGCAGCCGGACTGGGCGGACACTACGCCCGCCTCGCGGGGGTCCCCGTCGACGAGGGCGTCCTCGCGGCGATCGCCGATGATGCGGCGGCGACCCAGTACGGTCCGGCGACCGTCGGGACACCGACGATCACTCCGAGAGGGGTATACGCGATCGATCTGAGCATCTCCGACGCAGGAAGCCCGTGTCGGCGCACGGGCTCGCTCGGCAAGGCCGTAGAGAAGATCTGCGATGAACACGGGGAGGCGGCGTGCATAACCTACACCGAGGGAGAATGGGCTGGGCGCCGTTTCGTCGTGGCCGACGTGTTCCCTGACGCGAACTCGCTCGACGGTGGTCTCTCCTACGATCACGCGTGGACCGCGGCGATGATGCTCGAGCACATCACCCAGCTAGGCGCGCAGGCGGACCCGGAGCTCGTGGCCTCTTTCCTCCTCGCAGCGCAGTGGGCCGCGGACGAACCGGCCCTACGAAACCACAACTACACGGCGAAAGACATATGGGTCTTGGCCCTGGCCTACAACGCCTTCGGCGAGCTAGACACCCGCGCCGCGCTCCTCGACAAGCTCGACCGGAGCTTGCTACCGGGCGTCCTCATGGACGCCGACGAGGACGGGATCGTCGACGGAACAGAGGTTCGCTTCGCCGACCTCGCAGAGTACGCTCAGCGACCCGGGCGGATGTGGGACGGGCACAACGCCCTGCAATGGTATCACGCGATGAACACCTGGGCCCTCGTCGAGTCCTATGTCGCCTTCCGCGATCGGGGCGACGACGCTGAAGCAGAGCGAGTGCGCCCCTACATGGAGGCAATGCTAGACAACCTCTCTTGGGAGCTCACAAACCTCGGCCCGGTGAACGCCGGAGAGCCTCGCCATCCCACCCCATGGGCCTTTGCCACCGCGCTGTGGAAGGTCGCGGACTACGAAGATACGCCACGGCCGGAGTGGGAGCGCGCCGCATGGGTGCTGTGGAACACCCCCCATTTGGACGAGGCTACCGGGAATCGGACGACCGCCCATGTCGGCCTCTATCTCGTGCGAGCGAGCGGGGTCCCCTATGTCCCGTACGCTGAGCGGATGGTGATCCCCTAGATCTTTCAGCCACGCGGGGTGAGGCCGAGCGGTCAAGCGCGAGCATGGGCTCGGCGGTCGCGCCGACGAGCGCGGCGCGAGAGCGCACGGATCCTCCACCAGAGGCTGCTGAAACGCGAAGAGGCTGGAGGCCGCCGGAGCCGGCGATGGATTCCGCCCGGTCGTATGTCGTGCCCTAGGTCCGGAGCTGTGCGGGGGGCCGAGGGGGACCTGGGCCCCGACCGCGCTAGTTGTCGGCGTCCGTGCGTAGATCCTCGCGGCACGCGCGGAGCTCCGCGGTGACCTCGACGCAGGTGCAGCCGGGGCTGCTTAGGAGACAGGCGCGGGCGCAGGTCGGACCGCCTGGACCGCTGATGCACATCGACTCCTGCGAGCATTCGATGTGGGAGGAGCAAGGGCCTGTGCCGGGGGAGAGGGGCCCGTCGAGCTCGCAGGTGGATCCGCTGACATGGGGCGAGCAACTCATCCCCTCGGGGCACTCGCGCAGGCCAGGGGTGCAGGTGCAGGTCGCGTCGGCGCTGGCCGTGACGCATCGGTGCCAGCCCCGTCGCAGCCACAGGGAGGTGCGCATGAGGGCGAGCTGCTCGGGGCTGAAGCTCCGCCGACACCAGGTGTAGTAGCTCATGATGTTGTGCGGGTCGGGCCTCGCCTCGTCGGCGCAGGCGACCTCGCAGCCGCGGCTCGGTCGGCAAGACTGGATCCCTGGATCGGGCGGCGTGTCGCAGATCCCGTCGCCCTCGGCGGCGCAGGGCTCGGCGCACTCGAGCTGCTCGCCGTCGCCGCTGAGGACGACGGTGCGGACGATGTCGGCGTCCTCTTGGTGGGTGTGGCAGAGGCCGAGGAAATGGCCGACCTCGTGGGCGAGGGTCGTCGGTGAGCGGCGGTCGGCGACCGCGACCAAGCCGACCGGGAGTTGAGCCGTGCCTGCGCGGCGAAGCCCGCCGCAGACCCCGTTGGGGATCGTCGCGACGCCTGCCTTGGGGACGTCGCCCATGCCGAGCGAGGCGACGAGGACGATCGGGATGTAGAACGCGTCGCGGGCAGGGTGGAGCCCAGGCGCCCGCGCCATCGTCGAGAAGGTCGCCTCGTCGGGCTCGATCCAGTCGCGGCGCTCGACCGGGACGACGTCGAGCAGGGAGAAGCGCAGGCCATCGCCGGGCTCAGCGCCGTCACCGTCGCCGCTACCGCGATCGGCGAAGGTGCGGTTGAGGCGGGCGATCTCGCCTTCGAGCTCTTTGCGGCTCGAGCCCGGGCGATCACCGGCGACAAAGAAGATGATCGGCACCGGCTCGCACTCGACGTCCTCGTCGATCTCGCCATCCCCGTCGTTGTCGCGGCCGTCACAGACCTCGTCGCCGACGGGCCCGGAGGTGCAGCCGCAGGGGCCACACTCGCCGCTCGATGAGGCTGTCTCTTCGAGCAGGCAGCGGCCCGAGGCCTCGTCGCAGCGTGCCCCTTGGCGGCGGCAGTCGAGCTGCTCCCAGCGGCCGTCGCGGCAATAGCGGAGGGTGTCCGCGTCGCATTGGGCCGGTCCATCGCTGCACTCGTCGTCGGAGGGGGCGCGGCAGATCGCGCCTTCGCTGGTCATCACACAGCGCTTGGCAGCGGCGCCGCAGTCGACGCGAAAGGGCTGGCCGCCGGCGCAGCCGACCGCCACATCGCCCTCGCAGACCCCGTGCTCTGAGAGGCCGACGCAGCGCTCGGCCTCACCCTGGGCGAGCGACGCGGGGTCGCGACAGGAGCTGCCTTCGCAGCCGCCCTCGCAGGTCTCCAGAAGCTCCGTCGCGGCCCCGCAGGTGTCGATCAGCCAGACGTCCCCATCGTGGCAGGCGGCTCCCTTGGGGGCGCAGGTGGGGGGAACGCTGCGGATTCGCCGGGCCTCGCGCTGGACCTGGCGGAGGATCGGCCGGGAGCGCGCTCTCGGCTCGGCGGTGGGGCGGGTCGCCTCGGGCCGCTCGCGCAAGAGCATGAGCACGGTCGCGATCACCAGCGCGAAGGTCAGCAGGGCGAGCGCGAGGCCTGCCCGGGCATGCCACGGCGACGCCATTCCGGGAGCGTAGCGCGCGAGGTGACGCGAGGGGCGGGAAACCACGCGGGGGCGGTCACACGTGGTCGAGCGGCGCTTCGCCTAGGCCGAGACCGGGCCGACGAGTGTCGCGCAAGAGCACGCGGTTCTCACAGCGGGCTCCTAGGGGAGCTTGAAGGCGCGGACGAGGTCGCTGCCGGAGGAGTGGCAGTCGACGCAGATGTCGGGGGTCCCCGAGAAGATCGGCGTCTCGAGATCGTCAGCGCTATACTCCTCCCAATACCAGCCGCCAGCCCGCTTCTCCATGATCGCGATCAGGCTGAGCGAGCTCCCCTCTGGGTCGCCAAAGCCGTCTTTGACGATGATCGAGCCGGTCGGCCACGCGCTGAGGGTGTCGGCCTCGGCGAGGAGCGCCTCGGCGACGACGTCGTTGACGTAGATGTCGATGAAACCGCCGTGCACCCCCTGGGAGGGGACGAGCGGGGTCTCGTAGTCGCCAGGGGCGCGGGCCCAGCCGCGGTAGCCGTCGACCTCGTCTAGGAGGTTCGAGTCGCCAGCGCTCGCCGAGCCGCTAGCATCGTCGCCGTCGCCTCCGTCACAGGCGACCCCGGCGAGGACGAGCGGGGCCAGGAGAGCCAGGGGGAGAAGATGTGCGGCCGCGCGGAGCATGGGCGCCGAGGGTAACAAGGGCGGGCTCGCGGCGTCATCCGGCGCGGCTCTTGTAAGGGTCGCCGGGGTCAGCAGCTCGGCGAGATCCGGGGTACAACGCGGGCGATGTCACGCCGCACTCCATCGGCCCGCGAGGTCGCGGTCCGGGTTCTCCGTCAGGTCGAGCAGCGCCGCGGCTTCTCGAACCGGATCCTCGCCGAGCACCTGGGCGAGGCGGAGCTCGATCGCCGCGATCGCGGCCTTGTGACGGCGCTGGTGTACGGCGTCCTCCGTCACCGCGCCCGCCTCGACGCGCTCATCGACGCGGTCGCCCGACGCCCGGCCGGGATCCGCGGTCGCGCACGGGAGATCCTCCGGGTCGGCGCCTACGAGCTGCGGGAGCTCGGGCATCCGCCGCACGCGGCGATCTCGGAGGCGACGCGGATGATCGCCGGGTTTGATCGTCGCGGCGGCCTGGTCTCTGTGGCGCAGGCGATCCTGTCGACGATCGCGACCGAGGGCGATGCCCTGGATCGGTCGCTCGAAGCCGGCAAGCCGCTCGATGTGCTCGCCCGTCGCTGGTCGGTGCCGCGTTGGCTGGCGGGGCGGTGGATCCAACGCCTCGGTCCGGAGCGGGCGCTGCTCCGCGGGCGGGCGTTGGTCGAGCCGCCGTCGCTCGACCTACGGATCGACCTCGGCCGGGCGGACGCAGCCGAGGTCCAGACGAGCCTCGAGGCGGAGGGGTGCACGGTGACCGCCGCCCTGGGGCAGCCGCAGGCGCTGCGGGTTCGCGGAGGCGGTGATCTGACCCGCCATCGACTCTTTGTTGAGGGCTTGATCTCGATCCAAGCGCTCGGCTCTCAGCAGCCGGCAATTCTTCTGTCCCCAGGGGCAGGAGAGACGATCCTCGACGCCTGCGCCGGGATGGGCACCAAGACGCTCCACCTCGCCGAGCTCATGGGCCGCCGCGGCACCCTCGTCGCCGCGGACTTGAGCGAGGTTCGCCTGCGCGAGCACTCCGACCTCGGCAGCCGCGGGCGGCTGAGCGGTGAAGGTCTGGATCTACGGGTCGTCGGCGGTGACCTGACCGGGAGGGTCGACGGCGTCGATGAGCTCGCCCCCTTCGACGGCGTGCTCCTAGACGCGCCCTGCACCGGTCTCGGCAACCTCGGCCGGCATCCGGAGCTGCGCTGGACCTCGGAGTACGGGAGCATCGCCGCCTGCGCGGCGCTCCAGCGGCGTCTGCTCGAGGCGTGCTGGGGGCGGGTGCGAAGCGGCGGGCGACTGGTCTATGCCGTGTGCTCGCTCGAGCCCGAGGAGGGCGAGGCGTTGGTCGCGAGCTTTATCGCCGACAGGTCGTTGCGGCTGGTCTCGGAGGCCACGTGGACCCCAGAGGAGCAGGGCTGTGACGGCTTCTACCTCGCCCGGATCGAGGCCTAGGAGGCCCTGGGAAGAAAGTCCCAGCGACTCCCTCTAGACCCGTCTCCGCAGCGCTGCGAGGCTCACCCGCGCCGCCTTGGCTACCGTCATCACGACGACAGCGTCGCTCGCCAGCTCGCGCCGTCGACCGTGGCAGAAGTCCATGAGCGGCTTCTTCCACCGGCCGGCCCCCTCTTGGTGGCAGCCGATGTTGAAGAAGAGGGGCGCATCATGCCCGCTGGCCCTCTCCAGCAGCCTGTCGAAGACCTTGGTCATGTACCCAGCGCTCGCGTAGTCGGAGATCCCTCCATTGCCCGGCATCTCGAGGAGGCTGCGCCCGTTCGCGTGGACTCGATAGGGTTGAGTCCAGGGCGTGATCCCCTGTCCACCGTTGCCGCGCAGGCTCAACGAGTTGGCGCGGTCGAGGCTCGTCTGGGCTTGGTGACCCCACAGGTCGACGAGAAAGCCAGCGAGCTCGGTCCGGGCCCCCGTGGTGTCACGGAGGTTGCCCCGGGCGCCCCTGCGAAAGCCCTTCGACACGATCTCGGGCGGAAAGGCCGAGCAGTCGTACTTGAAGCCCAGCTCCATCAGCGCCTCGTACACGCTGTCGCTGGTCATCGCACCGCCACAACGAAAGCCGCGGACCGTGGTGCTGAGCTTGCGTTCGAGCAGCTTGCGCGAATGTGCGAGGATGGCCAGCGCCCCCTTCCCATAGGCCCCGAGTGGCACGCCGTGGCCTGTGCCGTCGTGGTTCCAGTCGGGCGCATCGAGGACGGGAAGTCCTGTGAACGAGACGAGGTCCTTCCAACAGTGCACGTGGAGGCCGATCTCGTCGCCTTTGACGAGCTGAGAGCGGATGGATCGCGTGGGGTCCCCGAGGCGACGGCCTGGGAGCCAATAGCTCGGACAGATGAAGTGTGTGAAGGGGACGACGAAGCCGAGGCTCGTCTGGATCGCGGCACGAGTGGCGCGCAGATCGTCGAGGTCGCGGAAGTGTTCGCCCTCCCAATCGACCGTCAGGGAAACATGTACTTTGGCCATTGCAACTCACCGGACAACTCGAGGTGCAGCAGACGCTGACCTCGTTGCATGACGCGCCCATTGGAGGCGCGCGGATCTCGAGATGCACGACCCCCCCGCCTCCACGAGATGTCGAGGCCCTGGGGTCGAGCAAGCTGTGTCCTCGGATCGCTGGCACGCTCAGGCGCACGACACCGTGGGTGTCGGCGGAGCCAAGCTGCCTGCGAAGCGAAGAGCTACGCCCGAGCGGTGAGTATGTCGGGGCCTTCGGCCACGACTGAGCGTGCGGGGAATGTCAGGAACTCGACCATGACACGGTGACCGGGCTGCAGTACCCGAGCGCTGAGTTGTACGGGGTGAATGGCCTGGGGGCAAAAGAAATTTCTTTGCGGAGAGCGGTCGCGCCACAGACGACGAGGCATCTCGTGGAGGGCTACGAATCTCTTCGGGGTCTCGGAGATGCCGGAGCGCACCCCAGGGCTCCACGCGGTGGCAGGCGCCTTGCTCGTACGCGAGGCAGGTTTGGCGGCGTCCTCCGGTTGAGGTGAGGCGGGGGAGCGAGGGCTGGGCCGCTCAGCCGCGCCAGGGCCTGCGCCAGGGCCGGGTACAGCGGCTTGTTGCGGGAGCCGAGCCGGTCGACGAGCGCGGCGGAGAGCATGCGTGGCTTGTGCCGCGGGCAGCTCGCAGCTCGCTCTCGTCATGTTGCGGTAGGCTCAGCGGCGCTGGTGTTGCCCGTGCATGGAGGTACGCGATGGCAGGAGCGGCGCGCTTTGGAGCGGCCCACAAGCCTCCGAAAAAAGTATAGAGATAGGCTTGACTGTATAGAATCGCTGGGGTACACCGCCTTCACACGAGGTTGAAGATGTCGCGCAGCACCGAAGCACAGGACTCCTACCGCAGCTCGCCCATGTCGGCGCGGCTGCCGCTGGATTGGTCACAGTTGCTACCCCATCTTGCCCCGCCCCGTCGTCCCGGTCACCTCCCTGCGTAGCGAATAGAGCACGCGGAGGCGACGGAGGAGGGCGGGGCGTAAGACCGCCCTTTTTTGCGCCTACGGGCTCCGAGCGCGTCATTCGCCCGGCTCGCAGCGCGGGAGGACCCCTCGCGGGGACGCGCGCCAAGGGCGTGAGCCCTCGATGGCTCAGGGGCCTCACCCCGGGGGCGATGCTCGGGTCATTGCAGTCTTGGGTTCCGTCACAGGCGGCGTCCGGGTCACAGTGCTGGCATTGTAGCGCCTCAATGCGAGGTGTCTATGGTGATAGTATGACGCGGAGCCCTGGGA
>Ga0316189_10002226_pt1 | contig 19077 bp, 18 predicted proteins | sample LowCovwburrow_MG_FD_204930 | JGI IMG/M metagenome (GOLD analysis project Ga0316189, IMG submission 204930) | Coastal sediment microbial communities from Maine, United States - Lowes Cove worm burrow | ecosystem: Environmental > Aquatic > Marine > Coastal > Sediment | place: USA: Maine...
TTGGAGGGCTCTCCGGTTCTGACGTTTGCGCCATTGAATAAACCTGAACGCCCGCAACGGCGCAGCCTGTGGCGTGAGATGGAAAGGCGATTTGAAGCGTATAAATCAAGCGTTATAAAGCCTTTTTCCAGAGATCACTTTTCAAAGATCGACCGTCAGGTTGTATTGGTTGACGCGCTTGGTGCAATCCACAAAGGCCCTGAAGCCGTTGAAGATATGCGCCGCGCGATGGCCGAAGTTCTGATGGCCTTTCGACCCGGCAAAAACGGTTTTCTTGCTCAGATTTTGCGCGGTAAACGGGTTGAAAAGATTTTGTTCGCCGCAACAAAGGCGGACCATCTGCACCACCGGCAGCATCCGCGTCTCACTGCAATCATGGACGCTTTGGTGCGCGACGCGCGTGATCGTGCTGATTTTGCAGGGGCTGAAACGGCGGCTATGTCGATCGCCGCGCTGCGCGCGACAGTCGAAGAAACGCTGGATCATAACGGGGAAGAGCTTGATTGTGTACGCGGCACGTTGCTTGAAGGGGGCAAACAGGCAGCTTTGTACCCGGGGGAATTGCCAGATGACACTACCACCTTGCTGTCGCCTGCCCGCGAAGGTGCAAAAGAGTGGCTGGATGCCGACTACAAAATCATGTCCTTTGCACCTGCACCGATGAAGCTGAAACCGGGTGAAGGCCCTCCTCATATCAGGCTGGATAAGGCGGCCCAGTTTCTGTTCGGTGACAAGTTATGAGCCCGGTTTTGGAAACAGCCCAGGCAAAAGATGCGCAGGAGGTTGGCGTGATTTTGCATAGTTGGCTGCAAAACACGCAATGGGTTCCAAAGCTGCACACACGAGATGAAACAATCGGATTCGCAGATTCCATGATTGCGCGCGGCTGGGTTACGGTTGCACGCAAGCGTAATGTTGCAGGGTTTCTGGCGCGTGACGCAGGGTTCGTTCACGCACTTTACCTGAGCGACGGGATGCGCGGGCAAGGCATCGGGCGGGCTTTGATCGCGCGCGCCAAAGCAGAAGAAGAAATGCTGACGCTCTGGACATTTTTGGCAAACACGGACGCCCGGCAATTTTATCTACGCGAGGGATTTCAAGAAGTTACTCGCACGGATGGCTCCGGCAATGACGAAAAGCTGCCAGATATCTGTTATCAGTGGCGCACGAACGGAGAGACTTGATGGCAAAATCAAACGGCCCGGTACTTATCGATCTGGAAGGTCAGGTTGCAGAGGTTACACCTGCATCTGCGCCACCAGTTCCAGAGGTTTTGCCATCAGGACAGGCAATGCAAACCGTTGTGTCACTGGGCGCACGTCGTCCCTCCTTGCTTGCCAGATTGTTCTGGTGGCTGGTTGCTGCAATTTCTTCCTTTGCGCTTTCCGTTTGGGCTTGGGATTTCGTGCAGGGCTTGCTGGGGCGAAACGAAATACTGGGGTATGTCGCGCTTGGCCTGACCAGCCTGTTTGTATTGGTTGTGCTGGCAATTGCTGAGCGAGAATGGGTTGGTTTCCGGCGCCTGAAACGGTTGGATCGCCTGCACAACGAGGCAACGCGTGCTTTGGCAGAAAGCGATTTAGACGCTGCCAGAGCGGTCATCGCCGGTCTGGAGCGGCTTTATTCCGGACGCCACGATCTTTCCTGGGCCCGGGAAAGGCTTAGGGAACGCAAAGGCGAAGTTCTGGACGCGGACGGTTTGCTCGGCCTCGCAGAGACAGAGCTGTTGGTTCCATTGGACAAGGCCGCGCGCAAAGAGATTGAAGTCGCCGCCAGACAGGTCGCGACGGTTACGGCAATCGTGCCTCTGGCATTGGCTGACCTTGTCACCGCATTGGTGTCGAACATGCGCATGATCCGGCGCATTGCCGAAATTTACGGGGGCCGGTCCGGAACGCTTGGCAATTGGCGGCTAACGCGAACGGTACTCGCGCATCTTGTCGCGACGGGGGCTGTCGCAGTTGGGGACGACTTAATAAGTTCGGTCGCAGGGGGCGGAATGTTGTCAAAGATTTCACGTCGCTTTGGTGAGGGTATCATTAATGGTGCATTGACTGCTCGGGTTGGTGTCGCGGCGATGGAAGTTTGCCGCCCTTTGCCGTTTCAACGCGAAAAACGACCTTCGGTCACCAGTTTGGTGCAACGCGCGCTGAGTGGCGTGTTTGGCCGTGATAAGAGCAAAAAATGATACATATTTGGTCGCCAAATTTTCAGATCATCCCTTTCTACCTAGCCTATGGACCATTCCGAATACCGGGCGTATAACCCCCGCATGAGACGTTTTTGCGTGATCATTATTCGAATTATATGCCCGGCGCTCTGACCCTTCGAGCCGCCGGGACATTCCGCGCGTTTTCTGGCCAAAGCCTGTCGCGCCGCCCCACCCAACATCTACGAAATTTCGTTTAAGGACCACGACGCATGTGTGCCGATACACCTGACTACAAAGAAACACTGAACCTGCCGCAAACCGATTTTCCGATGCGTGCAGGCCTGCCTAAACGCGAACCCGAATGGCTGGAGCGTTGGGCAGAAATTGGTGTTTACGATCGTTTGCGCGACAAAGCTGCCGCAAAAAAAGGCAGTGATGAAGAGCGCAAACCTTTCACCCTGCATGACGGCCCCCCCTATGCCAACGGGCACCTCCACATCGGTCACGCGCTGAACAAGATCCTGAAGGATATGGTTGTGCGTAGCCAGCAGATGATGGGGCGTGATGCGCGTTATATCCCCGGTTGGGATTGTCATGGCTTGCCAATTGAATGGAAGATCGAAGAACAGTACCGCCAGAAGGGCCGCAACAAGGATGATGTCCCTGTCGTTGATTTCCGTCAGGAATGCCGTCGGTTTGCTGAAGGCTGGGTCGACATCCAGCGCGAGGAATTCAAACGCCTTGGCGTTACCGGCAACTGGGCTGACCCGTATCTGACGATGGACTTCCACGCCGAAGCGGTGATCGCGGGTGAATTCCAGAAGTTCCTGATGAACGGAACACTTTATCAGGGGTCGAAGCCCGTGATGTGGTCACCAATCGAACAAACCGCATTGGCGGAAGCCGAAGTGGAATATCACGACAAGGAAAGCTTCACCATCTGGGTGAAGTTTAAAGTTGTTGATCCGGTTGCAGGAGACGGCGCGAAGCTCCAAAATCGCGATTTGGTTGGTTCTTATGTGGTCATCTGGACGACCACCGCCTGGACCATCCCGTCGAACAAGGCTGTCGTGTATGGTGAGAATTTCGCTTATGGCCTTTACGAGGTGGTCGGAACGCCTGACGAAAGCTGGGCCAACGTCGGGGACCGTTTCATCCTTGCCGACAAGTTGGCAGGTGATGTGATGGCCCGTGCCCGGCTTGGCGATGACATGTACGCTCGCGTGCGGGATGTCACTGCAGATGAGCTTTCCGGCCTGTCGCTGCAACACCCGCTGGCCAAGGCCGAAGGCGGCAATGGCGAATGGGACGACCTGCGCGATTTCCGCGCTGCCGATTTCGTGACTGACGAAGAAGGTACAGGTTTCGTACATTGCGCCCCCTCGCACGGGATGGAGGAATACGAACTTTACCGTGACCTTGGTATGCTGGAACAGGTTATCACCTACAACGTGCTGGATGATGGTTCTTTCCGCTCCGAACTGCCTTTCTTTGGCGGTAAGTACATTCTTAGCCGTAAGGGTAAGGAAGGTGATGCCAACAAGGCCGTAATCGATAAATTGACTGAGGTCGGTGGCCTGCTGGCCCGTGGCAAGATCAAGCACAGCTATCCGCATTCATGGCGCTCTAAAGCCCCGGTCATCTTTAGAAATACACCGCAGTGGTTTGCTGCCATCGACCGCGAGGTTGGCGACGGGCAAGACACCTATGGTAAAACCATTCGTGAACGCGCACTGACCTCGATTGACCAGCTTGTCACCTGGACACCAAAGACTGGACGCAACAGGCTTTACTCGATGATCGAAGCCCGGCCTGACTGGGTTCTGTCGCGCCAACGCGCATGGGGTGTGCCGCTGACTTGTTTTGTCAAAAAAGGCGGGCTTCCAACCGACCCCGATTTTCTGTTGCGCGATGCTGCTGTGAATGCACGCATTGTTGCGGCATTTGAAGCAGAGGGTGCAGATGCGTGGTATGCAGAGGGCTCCAAAGAACGCTTCCTCGGAAGCGACCACGACCACGACGACTTTGTTCAGGTTTTCGATATTCTGGATGTCTGGTTTGACTCCGGCTCAACCCATGCTTTCGTATTGCGTGACCGCGAGGATGGTTCTGAAGACGGTATCGCCGATCTTTATCTTGAAGGGACCGATCAACACCGTGGCTGGTTCCATTCTTCGATGCTGCAATCTTGCGGAACGCAGGGGCGCGCACCCTATCGCGGTGTGTTGACACATGGGTTCACGCTTGATGCCAAGGGTGTCAAGATGTCTAAATCCATCGGCAATACGATTGTGCCAGAGCAAGTGGTTAAACAATATGGCGCCGATATTTTACGCCTTTGGGTCGCACAGTCTGACTACACAAGCGATCAGCGGATCGGTGATGAAATCCTGAAGGGTGTCGCCGACAGCTATCGCCGCCTGCGCAACACGATGCGGTTTATGCTTGGCTCGCTTTCAGAGTTTACCGAGGCAGACCGGGTTGCAGCCGCCGATATGCCAGAGCTTGAGCGTTGGGTTCTGCACCGTCTGGCTGAACTGGATCATCAGGTGCGCACCGGATATGCGAAGTATGACTTCCAGGGGGTTTTCCAGGCGATCTTTACCTTTGCGACGGTGGACCTGTCGTCGTTCTATTTCGATATCCGCAAAGATGTGCTTTACTGTGATGGAGATAGTGATCGGCGTCGCGCGGCACGCACGGTGCTTGATATCCTCTATCACCGACTAACAACCTGGCTCGCCCCAATTCTGACCTTTACGATGGAAGAGGTCTGGCTGGAACGGTTCCCCGGCGAAAAAAGCTCGGTACATCTGGAAGATTTTCCTGAAACGCCCGCTGACTGGCTGGACGAGCCTCTGGCAGCAAAATGGGCCAATATCCGGCAAGTACGTCGTGTTGTGACGGCAGCCCTTGAGGTGCAGCGTCAGGACAAGGTGATTGGTGCGTCGCTAGAGGCGGCACCTGTTGTGCATGTGAATGACGCCGAAGTTCTGAGCGCGCTGAAGTCGGTTGCGTTCGAAGATATCTGCATTACCTCAGATGTTGTTCTGACCAAAGATCCTAGCCCGACCGAAGCATTCCGCTTGCCCGAGGCCGCTGGAATTGGGGTCGTTTTCGAAATGGCCGAGGGTGAAAAATGCCAGCGTTGCTGGAAAATTTTGACGGACGTTGGCAACCATTCACACCCAGGCACCTGTGCGCGGTGCGATGAAGCACTGGGCTAGAAATCGATTGCACAAGATTTGGAACGCCCTGGCCCTTGCGCCGGGGCGTTTTGTTTTGCGATGATGCGCCTATGAATATTGCATCCGTTGATACACCCGTCGGTCGCTTGGGCCTTGTCGAAGAAGATGGCGCAATTACGCAGCTTTTGTGGGACGCTCAGGATAGTGGCGAACGCACCGCGCTTCTTGAGGAAGGATGTCGACAGTTATCTGCCTACTTTGCCGGGGATATTAGTGAGTTTTACCTGCCATTGCAGGTCGCTGGATCAGATTTTCAGCGGGCGGTTTGCGATGCCATGCTTGCGATTCCGTTAGGCGAAACGCGTACCTATGGGGAAATTGCAGCGACGGTTGGTGCTTCTGCGCAGGCAGTTGGTAACGCCTGCGGGGCCAACCCGATTCCGGTGATTATTCCATGCCACAGGGTACTAGGCGCGACCAGCCTTGGCGGCTTTTCGGGTGCGGGTGGCGTCGAAATGAAAGTGAAGCTGCTACGACATGAAAACGCTGCGGGGCTTTTGATTTAGGAACGTGAGTTTCGATCGGGAATAATCTGTTGCGCGATACCGGCACAAAGCAAGTAAACACTTGTTCCAACCAACCCCCAAAGCGCCCAGCTTTTCGGATCAAAATCAACCCAGGCGGCCCAGCCCGCAAAACATGTCCATGCAAGTGCCAAAGGCAAAGACAGATTACGCCAGCGCTCTGTGCGCACCGGGTGAATGAACTTGAGCGGCAAAAACATAGTGACGGCTAGGGCGCAGACAATTGCGAGAATGATCCAGAAATTCGGGTGCGTTGCAAACAGAACCAGCACGACCATGTTCCAGCACCCGGGAAAGCCGGAAAAACTGTTGTCCTTAGTTTTCATTCGCGTATCTGCGAAATAAAGGGCGCTGGTAAATGTTATTATGATAATAACAATCCAGCCGGACCAACCAGACAGCAGGCCTGACTTGAAAAGCGCGTAAGCCGGTACGAAAACATACGTCAGATAATCGATGATGAGATCCAGAAGAACACCATCGTAAATGGGCGCATTTTTCTTGACGTGATATTTGCGTGCAAGTGGTCCGTCTATTCCGTCAACAGCGAATGCGACAACCAACCACAGAAACATGAGGCTCCATTTCTGATCAACCGCAGCGAGCATTGCCAACATCGCAAAAACTGCGCCGGTTGCGGTTAGTAGATGAACAGATAAGGCTTTTTGTTTTAATGTCATTTGGCTTTCATGAAACAAATTGCCTCTCTTAGCAACGTGGATCAGGCTTTTGGGTGGCTGTTTTCGTAAACTTCCAACAGTCGTGCAGTGTCGACGGCGGTATAGGCTTGGGTGGTGGAAAGGGTGGCGTGACCAAGCAGTTCCTGAATCGCTCTCAGATCGCCACCTGCGCCAAGCAGGTGTGTTGCAAAGGAATGGCGTAAGGCGTGGGGTGTGGCAGTGGCAGGCAGGCCTAGCTGCATTCTGGTCTGTTCCATCACTTTCTGTATCGATCGGGCAGACAGTGCGCCTCCGCGAACACCCCTGAAGAGCGGTGTTTCAGGTTCATTGGCGAAAGGCATGAGCTTACAGTAACGGTCTACCGCGTTCCGGGCAGGCGCAATCACCGGCACAAGGCGTTCTTTGCCGCCCTTGCCGAAAATGCGTAAAACTTCAGGCAGTGGTACGTCGGCGAAGGTCAGTCCCAGTGCCTCGGATATCCGCAAGCCACAACCGTAAAGCAGGGTCAAAACCGCAGCGTCGCGTGCGGCAATCCAATCTTCGCGTGCCTGTAGTTCGACGGTTTCTATCATTGCCTTTGCGGCATCAATGGCCAGTGGGCGCGGAAGTTTGTTGGTGAACTTGGGTGCCCTGGTTGAAAGAACAGCGGTAGCGTCAAAACCCTCACGCTCGGCAAGCCAGCGATAAAAGCTTTTGATTGCCGAAATCGAGCGGGCAAGAGAGCGGGCGGATACGCCCCGCCCTCGCTCGTGCGCCATGAACGCGCGCATATCTGACAAACCAACGCGTGTAAGCGGGGCAATTCCAGTCTCTTCGCCAAAATGGCGCGTCACGAAACTCAGGAATCCCAAGAGGTCAGTCTGGTACGCAGTTATCGTATTGTCAGCTGCATTGTTCAGTGCCTTTTGAGCAGAAAGCCACCCAGCGAGCGCGTCCTGCATCGCGGGTGACAACAGGCTCATGACAGCCAGCGGCGCATCGCACGTTCAAACACGCCAGCAAAGAAAGCCAGCAAATCTGTTCCCTGATTGGGTTTGAAGTGATGCGGGTCCTCTGACCCCATAATCAGCATTCCCGGCAAACGTCCTTGACCAAAATCCAGCCGAAGTGCAGCTTCAGACCTGATGTAATCGGTCGCTTCACCATAGATCATGTCGGAATTAGGTTTTAGCTGGCGTAAAGTAACCTGCCGCTCAGGTTTGCTCCGGCTTGTTCCGAGATAACCGTCGATAAAACCTGGCTCCGCCACTGTCAAAACGTCACCAAGGCGTTTGACGGCAGGGTCATCGGCGCTTTGCACGGTTTCAAGAACCAGCCTCACGCAGTCAACGCGCAAAATATCAGCGACATCACCGCCAAGATCGCGCAGGAAATTTTCGAACTCATTCGGGTCAAGCATCCGCAAGATGGCGCGATGTACCTGATTGGTGCCTGCGAGGTTTTCGTAAGCAGCGGCGATAACGGAACGATGTGTATCTTCCAGACGGTCCAGCCGGGATTCCAGCCGTTCCATCGCAATACCTCGCAGATCAACGATATTGCTTCCCAACTGCTTTTCGTTTGCAGCAATAAGGGCGCGCATTACATCCGGGTCTTCAAGAACGACTTCCGGGTCTGCAATAATCTTATCGCGCAGATCAATTTCGGCTATAGCGGTGCTCGTCATGCCTATCTCTTCTTATCTTTTGCATGGTTATACAGCATCATGTTCGGATTTCTCCACCGTTTTTACATCTTTAGGCAAAAAAATGGGGATGTGTCGATTTCGCCTGATCAGGCATAGCTGGTTGACCCCGGCAAAAGGCATGGCCAGAATTGTGATCCATTCTGCTGTGGTCTTTGGACCCGGCCATTGGGAAAGAGGCTGACGTGGTAGAGCTGTCATTTTTTGACGAGGGCGATTTGGTGGCTGTGCTGACTGCACAGCCGCTGGATCGTTTGCTTGATTACAAGGCCCCGGAAGGTGGGTGTCAGGTTGGCGCTTTTGTCGAGGTTCCGCTTGGTCCGCGCAAGGTTTTGGGCGTTGTTTGGGGCAAAGGGGCCGGCGGGTTCGATCTCAGCAAAGCGCGTTCTGTTATTCGGGTGCTTGATGTTGCGCCAATGCGCGAAGAAATGCGTGCCTTTCTGGCACGTGCGGCTGATTACACGCTGACACCGATGCCTGCCATGCTGCGGCTTGCGACACGCGCGCCGGGATTGGGTGACCCGCCCTCTATGCGTAAAATTCTGAGGTTGGGCCAGGGAGAGCCGGATCGTTTAACGGATGCGCGCCGCCGCGTGATGGAGGTGCTGCGCGAGTACGGCGGATTGGCATTTACGCTTCGGGAACTGTCAGAGATGGCCGGAGTAAGTTCGCCGGTGATCAAGGGGCTCATCAAACAGGGTGTTGTTGTCGAAGAAGATACACCACGCGATATGCCCTATCCGTCCTTGCAGCCAGAGTTTGACGGAAAAGACCTGAATGACGATCAGGCAGAGGCTGCAAAACAGCTTCGCAAAGCGGTGGCATCCGGAGACTATGGCACAACGTTGCTGAAGGGTGTGACCGGCTCGGGCAAGACAGAAGTCTATCTCGAAGCCGTCGCGGAATGCCTGAAGCAGGGAAGGCAGGCTTTGGTCCTGTTGCCTGAAATCGCGCTGACGGCAGAGTTTCTGGCACGCGTGGAAGAACGATTTGGCGCGCGCCCTGCTGAATGGCACTCGGGCGTCACGATGACCGAACGGCGGCGTTGCTGGCGGATGGTCGGGCAGGGGGCAGCACAGCTTGTGGTTGGTGCACGGTCCTCGCTCTACCTGCCTTTTCGCGATCTGGGTTTGATCGTCGTCGATGAAGAACACGACAGCTCTTACAAACAAGAGGATGGTGCGCTTTATTCTGCACGCGATATGTCTGTCTTGCGGGCGAGCTGTTGCTCTGCTCAGGTCATTCTGGCTTCGGCCACACCGTCGCTGGAAAGCTGGGCGAATGCTGAGGCCGGAAAATATCAACGCCTTGATTTAACGTCTAGATTTGGCGCTGCGGAAATGCCTGACATGCGCGCGATAGACATGCGGGCTGAGACGCTCCCGTCAAACAGGTGGATATCAGGAACTCTGAAAAAAGAAGTAACAGCACGGCTGGAACTCAATGAGCAAGCGTTGTTGTTCATAAACCGCCGGGGGTACGCACCAACAACGATTTGTCGGGCCTGTGGTCATCAGATTGGCTGTGATCAGTGCGATGCCAGAATGGTGGAGCATCGGTTTTTGAAACGCCTTGTGTGCCATCAGTGCGGTGAAACAAAACCAATGCCGGAAAAATGCCCGAACTGCGAAGCGGAAGGCAGGCTTGCCCCTGTCGGCCCGGGTGTTGAACGCCTTGCTGAAGAGACCGCAGAGGTCTTTCCAGACGCACGGATTGCGGTTTTGTCGTCAGACCTGTTTGGGTCCGCAAGGGCCTTGAAAGAAAAGATCGAGTTAATCGCCGAGGGCGGAGCGGACATCATCATTGGCACACAGTTAGTGGCCAAAGGCCATAACTTTCCACATCTTACGTTGGTTGGAGTGATTGATGCTGATCTTGGCCTGCAAGGATCGGACCTGCGGGCAGCAGAACGAACGTTTCAGCTTATGCGTCAAGTCTCGGGCCGTGCCGGGCGCACAGAAAAACAAGGTGTAGCCCTGCTTCAAACCTATCAACCTGAGCACCCGGTCATCCGTGCCATTCTTTCAGGCGATGAAGAAGGGTTCTGGCAGGCAGAGGCGCGCGAACGCGAAGCGGCAGGTGTGCCACCCTATGGGCGCTTGGCGGGGATTGTCTTGTCGTCGCCCGATGTGCAGCAGGTGTTTGATCTGGCGGGAGAGATGGCGCGCCAAGACGTACCTCTACGCGCGATCAATGCGCAGATCTATGGGCCAGCTCCGGCGCCAATTGCCCGTATCCGGGGGCGCCACAGGGTGCGTTTGTTGGTCAAATGTGAAAAAGGCGCACCTTTGCAGAAAGCACTTGCTGCGTGGGTTGCACAGTTCAAATTGCCAAGCGCGATACGCTTATCGATCGATATAGATCCACAAAGCTTTTACTGAGCAAGGCTTTTTGTCGGATGTTGGCAAACCCAGTCCACGGTTTCCGCCCCGACGAGCCGCGCAAACCGATATAGTTCCGCTTCGAGCTTGTCTGCACGTGAGCCTGACCATTTCACACCTGACTCTGGCCAGAAACGGGCGACCTTTAGTTTTCCAGCCTTGCGATCTGCTTTGATTTCGATGCGTCCAACAAAACGGTCGCCTTCCAGCAAGGGGTAAACATAGTATCCCCAGATCCGTTTTGAGGCGGGGACAAATATCTCAATCCGATAGTCAAAGCCGAACAGGCGAAAAAGACGCGCTCGGTCGCGAATAGCAGGGTCAAATGGGTTTAGTACCCGCAAGCGTTTTGTTGGTTGTAGCGCCACCTCAACGCGGCGCTTTATATCGATTGGCGCAAGCGCAGTGCTCCAGCTTCCATCGGCGGCCTGTAGTTCGACTTGCTTCAGGCCCTCTTTAGACTTTTCAATCCAGCTCTCAACCTCCTGTCGTTCCGTCGCCTCCCAAAACCTCTGAATCTCAGTGGGTGATCCAAAAGCCAGACGATCAAGTGCTGCACGGCAAAGCCAGTCAATCTGCGCGTCGTCCGGGTGATCCTGACTGCGTAAGTCGTGCGGAATGACGCGCTCTGACAAATCGTAGAATTTTTTAAAGCTTTCCCGATGCGATGTCGACAGCTTGCCTGCGTACCACATGTTATCAAGTTCCAGTTTGTGCGGTGGCCGCGCCCACATTTCTTTCTTACCTGTTATTTTTGTATCAAAAGCATGGGTGGAAAGCGGGCCTTCGGCTTCAATGCGTGCAACAATAGCTTCAAGATCGGCCTTACAAAGACCTGTCTTATAGTAAGCGGACCGGTTTACCTTTTCGCCCATCCGACGAAACTGCCGTTTCCACATCGGGTAGAACTCCATCGGCAGAACAGATGCATCGTGTGTAAAGTGTTCGAACAATGCGCGTTTTTCCGCGAGCAGCTTGTTCAACATAGGCTCTCGATAGTTCTGGTTGCGGCTCCAGAGAATGTGATGATGCGCGCGGGTGACATTGCGGATCGTATCTAGCTGAACGAATCCAAGGTTTTTAATGATCTGCAAAAGATCAAGTGGGCCTGTTGGTGTCGCTGCAAGCCCTTGAGTGTTAAGCCAAAGTCTTCTTGCATCTCGGTTTTGGATTCGGAATGTCATGGCTGAAAACTATGGCACAAAACTCGTGGAAGAAAGGCGAAGTTACTTGCCCAAAACCTCAATGCCTCTTTTCCTTGTCTTAAAACAGGCGTAGGGGCAGTAGCATGAAAAATGTCTCTGTCTCTGTCTCTGATGCGCATACGCTTCCTCTTTGGCGCAGGCCCGTAACGTTGCTGTTCATTTTGTCGGCGGCAATGCCAGTTGCGTTTTCGACTTGGAGCGCATTGCTCAACAACTTTGTAATTGAAGTGGCTCGATTTGACGGTGCAGACATTGGCTTGCTGCACACGGTGCGCGAAATTCCAGGGTTCCTGGCGGTTGGGGTGATCGCTGTTCTTTTGTTCATGCGGGAACAGGTGTTGGGAATTGTTGCTCTGGCGATGCTTGGGTGCGCAACAGCTGTGACAGCGTGGTTTCCCACGATGGGCGGCATCCTGACGATAACAATGTTAAGTTCGATTGGTTTCCACTACTACGAGACGGTAAATCAATCACTGCAATTGCAGTGGATCGAAAAGGCGCGTGCGCCCCAGACATTAGGCTGGATCACGGCGGCGGGGTCGGCTGCTACGTTGGTTGCCTATGTCTTGATAGTCATAAGCTGGAAGCAATTCGATCTATCTTACAATTTTGTCTATCTTGTTTCAGGTGGTTTCACGGCTTTGATCGCCGTTATCTGTTTCTTTGCGTACCCTCAGTTTGAAGGGCGAACTGTGCAGCAGCGCAAGATCATTCTGCGCAAACGCTATTGGCTATATTATGCGCTGAATTTCTTTGCCGGTGCCCGGCGACAGATATTCGTCGTGTTCGCGGGTTTCATGATGGTCGAGCGGTTTGGCTTTGCGGTTCACGAAGTAACAGCACTGTTCCTGATCAATCTGGTCGCCAACATGATTTTCGCACCGATGATGGGCAAGGCCGTCGCATACTGGGGCGAACGTCGTGCTTTGATTTTTGAATACACCGGACTGATAATCGTGTTTCTGGCCTACGGCGGTATTTATATGTTTGGTTGGGGCGTTCTAGTCGCGGCTACTTTATACATTATCGATCACTTGTTTTTTGCTCTTGCTCTGGCGCTGAAGACCTATTTTCAAAAAATTGCGGATCCTGCTGATATTGCACCAACAGCCGCTGTTGCATTTACGATCAACCATATAGCTGCCGTTGGGTTGCCAGTGTTTCTGGGACTTCTTTGGGTTGTCTCACCGACCGCCGTTTTCCTACTGGCTGCTGGTATCGCCTGCGGTTCTCTCTTACTGGCGCTTTTGATTCCGCGCCATCCTGAGCCGGGCTACGAAACCATCTTTAGTCGTGGGTTGCCTGCACCGGCGGAGTAGAGAGTTCGGTTGACGCGTAGGCATCCCGAAGGTATCCGCGCTGAAAACTCGGAAGGATGTTTGATGCCCACCTATACCGCCTTGACAACATTGCTAGGATTTACTGCGGCAGAAGCGCTGGGCGAGGCAATGGAACGGCTTGAGCCAGAACCAACGGGTGTTGGCGTAAGCGAGGTCGAGGACGGCTCCGGCCTTTGGGAAGTTGGCGGATATTTCATCGAAGCACCGGATCAGACGGGCCTCGCATTGTTGGCGACTGCATTTGATGCAAACCCTTTTGCGATTTCTGAATTGCCGGAAACTGACTGGGTTGCCCATGTGAAACGAGAACTTGCACCAGTCGAGGCGGGCCGGTTTTTTGTCTATGGAAGCCATGATGCGGACAGCGTGCCGGAAGGTTCCGTTGCTTTGTTGATCGAAGCGGCAATGGCGTTTGGAACCGGTCACCACGGCACAACATTGGGGTGCCTTCGGGCGCTCGACAGGTTGGTGGAGCAGGGGTTCGTTGGGCAAAACGTCGCTGATATTGGTTGCGGAACAGCAGTATTGGGAATGGCAGCAGCCTCTGTCTGGCCAAATCCGGTACTGGTCAGTGACATTGATCAGGTTGCCGTTGACGTCGCCGTTGCAAACGTCAAAGCGAATGGGCTGGAAAATCGTATCGTCTGTTTGGAAGCCGCTGGATTTGATCATCCAAGCCTGACAGGCGCGGCACCCTTCGATTTTGTCTTTGCGAATATTCTGAAAGCGCCGCTGATTGGTTTAGCGCCGGATATGGCGACGTACATAAAACCCGGCGGGTATGCTGTTCTTTCTGGTATTCTTAACGAACAAGCCGATGAAGTGGTTGAAGTTTATTCACGAAATAGTTTCAATCTTGCATCAAAAGAAGAGATTGTTGAATGGACGACTCTTACAATGCTAAGAAATCACTAAATTTTTCAATAAACGCCTTTAAATAGCCCTTATTGCCACATTTTCGCCGTATTTCGCCTGATAATTGGATCAATTCGGTGGGGGCCGAATTTCGGAGGCTAAGATGGCGGATTTACATCTGAATAGCTTTGAAGAACGAAATCGTCGTATCGTGCGCCGTCATAAGAAGATGGCGAACGGATACGTGACGTCGATAAATCAAGATGGGCTGATTGTTGCCCATCCGCGTCGGCGCGCGCCAAACCTCCCTTGGAAGGGGTTTGCCTTAACTGTCGTGCTGTTTCTTCTGTTCAAAGGGTTTCTGTATGCAAACCTTGGACCCATCACTTATGGCGAACGGGTTGATAAGTTGAACCAAGGTACGATTGTTGAACAGGCCGGTGCATTTCTCATGCAGGCAGATAGCGTAACAATTTGGTTCGCGAACGAGATTTCGCGTCTCGTTTACTGATCTTTAGAATTGCGCATAGTGCTTCTTCGCGCAGCTCCTTTTTCCCAGGCAGGGTTCCCAAGTCCTAGCCTCAATTTATAGATTTAACGTCTGAGGCAGAAGTACTAACTTCTGACTCAATTATTGTTTCTTGATATCCCCTTCATAATACCGATTGTTGTGAGTAGTCCCAATTGAAGGACAGAAATCGGTTTAGGTATCGTGAATATTAAATCCAAGACAAGATATGACTGGAATCATCTTTCTCGTGCATTGTTCGAAGTCTGGCGTTCAATGGATGAAACCAACCTGAGCCTTACAGCGGCCGGTGTTGCGTTCTATGGGATGCTTGCGATATTTCCCGGTGTTGCCGCGATAATCGCGTTGTGGGGCTTTTTCGCTGACCCGATCATAATAAACACGCAGATGGAACTTTTGGCTGAAATCATTCCAAGCCCGGCGTTTGAACTGCTTGATGGTCAGGTGACGGCGTTGATTGCCGCGAATGACAGTACGCTTGGTTGGACAACCGCCGTTTCCACCCTCGCGGCGTTTTGGGCGGCCCGTGCTGGTGTTGCAGCTTTGATTCGGGGTTTGAATGTTACATATCGTGAACGCCAAAGAAGTGGATTGGGTCGCCTGATCGCGGCGGTTCTTGTTACATTTGCTCTTGTCGGAATGGTTATGGTAGCGATGGTCAGCGTTGTTGTAACGCCTGTTGTTTTGGCGTTTGTTCCGCTTGGCGGTTGGTCCGAAACAGTGTTGAACGGGACGCGCTGGATTGTGTCACTTCTTGTTGTCGTCTTCGGTTTAGGGATTGTTTACCGTTTTGGTCCAAATCGTCGGCGGACAGGACTTGGCTTCGCTTCACCCGGTGCTCTTGTTGCTGTTGTAGTCTGGGCAATTGCCTCTGCTGCATTCTCGCTCTATCTGCAAAACTTTTCTGCATATAACCAAGTCTACGGTTCCATTGGTGCGGCGATTGCGCTTCTGATTTGGTTTTACATATCTGCCTATGTGATCTTGCTTGGAGGGGCCCTAAACTCGGCACTCGAGCTACACGCACCGGAGCGAGAGTAGACGTAGAAACTAGCGCACGGAAACGAAAAAGGCCGCGTCTTTGCAGACACGACCTTTTAACGATCTAGGATTAGTTTTGCTTAGAGGGTGTGGCGCGAAACTACATCTTCGATAACGCTGCGTGACAGGCCGATATCTTCTAGTTCGCGATCACTTAGTTTGCTAAGTGAGTTGCGTGTCGTACGTTTGTCGTTCCACGTAGCTAAGGCGCTAGTGATTGAATGAGCAAAATTAGACAGGCTGCCGAAAGCTTGGCTTCCTGCCAGTGCGCGGGTGTTTTCGTAAGCTGCCATTGTACTTGTCCTTCTTAACAAAATAGGCATGACGTGTGTTGTTCTAATTCGCCAACTAAGCCTCGATTTTGGTGCGGACAAGCGGGAAGATTGCATACCACCTCTGCAATTCTTGCATAGCTTAGATTGGTGGTAATAGGCTGTTAGATAAAGGAAAAATATGGTTGGCGAAAACGTCGCTTTTAGAATTCACGATGACGAATTTGGGCCACAAAAGGCAGATTTCCACTTTCGTTTAGAACCAGAGCTTTTTTTCTTTGAGATTGGCAAATGTTCGCGTTTCGTGCTACTGCGTCAAAAAAGAAACAGGTTTGAGGTGGCAGGATGCGTGTTTTAGGGATTGACCCTGGGCTTAGAAACCTCGGTTGGGGTGTGATCGACGTGTCTGGAAGCCGACTCAGCCATGTTGCAAACGGAATTTGTCATTCTTCTGCTGACGAGGATCTGGCGCAACGATTGCTGAGTCTCTTTGACCAGCTTACGGCCGTCTTGAAAAAATATGCGCCAACCAGTGCAGCGGTCGAACAGACTTTCGTGAATAAGGATGGTGCCGGAACACTTAAGCTGGGGCAGGCGCGCGGTATCGCGATGTTGGTTCCAGCAAGAGCCGGGTTGAGCATTGGTGAATACGCGCCAAACAAGGTCAAGAAAACCATTGTCGGTGTTGGTCATGCTGACAAACGGCAAATCGATCATATGGTACGGTTGCAATTGCCCGGTGTTGAAATTGCGGGGCCGGATGCTGCCGATGCTTTGGCAATCGCCATGTGTCACGCGCATTACAGCCGGTCCGCAAATCAACTGGATATAGCTTTGAAGCGGGCAAGCCGATGACGGGGTGCGTTACATGATTGGAAAAATTTCAGGACGCATCGACTATCGCGGCAGTGATCACCTGCTGATCGATGTGCGGGGCGTTGGTTATATTGTTTATGTCTCCGACAGAACGCTTGCAGGGTTGCCTGCAGCTGGCGAAGCGGTGGCGCTTTATACTGATCTGATTGTTCGCGAGGATTTGCTGCAATTGTTTGGCTTTACCACTTTATTGGAGAAAGAGTGGCACCGGTTGTTGATGAGTGTTCAGGGGATCGGAGCCAAAGCCTCGATGGCTATTCTGGGAACTCTGGGAGCAGAAGGTGTGAGCCGCGCAATTGCGCTGGGTGACTGGAATGCAGTCAAGGCGGCGCCGGGCGTTGGTCCCAAAATTGCGCAGCGCGTCGTGAATGAGTTGAAAGAGAAAGCCCCATCACTGATGGCGATGGGCGGAACATTGGCCGCCGCTGTAAGTGAAGAAACAGTCGACGTTATCGACACTCCACATGCTGTGTTGCAGCGACCACCTGTTTCAACGCCAAGCAAAGCCGCACATCAGTCAGATGCGTTATCGGCGCTTGGAAATCTGGGGTACGGCCCCGGCGAAGCGGCGGGAGCGGTGGCAGAAGCGGCCGGGGCGAACCCGGATGCCGATACAGCGGAATTGATCCGTTCTGCATTAAAACTTTTGGCGCCGAAGGGGTAAGACATGAGCGAACCAGACCCCACATTACGCCCTGAACAACGCCCTGGCGATGCTGACCGCGCTTTGCGCCCTCAGGTTCTTGATGAATTTATCGGGCAGGCAGAGGCACGGGCGAACCTCAAGATTTTTATCGAAAGTGCGCGCCAGCGCGGTGAAGCGATGGATCATGCGTTGTTTCATGGCCCCCCAGGCCTTGGTAAAACCACGCTTGCGCAGATCATGTCGCGCGAATTGGGCGTGAATTTTCGCATGACCTCTGGCCCAGTATTAGCCAAAGCAGGTGACCTGGCAGCAATCCTGACAAACCTAGAGCCGCGTGATGTTTTGTTCATCGACGAAATTCATCGTCTCAGCCCCGTAGTTGAGGAAATCCTTTACCCTGCACTTGAAGATTTTGAGCTTGATCTGGTGATTGGTGAAGGCCCGGCAGCGCGCACTGTGCGGATTGAATTGCAGCCTTTTACACTGGTGGGCGCGACCACGCGGCTGGGTCTGCTAACTACACCGCTAAGGGACCGTTTCGGTATTCCGATCCGCCTGCAGTTTTATTCGGTGGATGAATTGCATGAAATCGTTAGTCGCGGCGCGAGATTGATGGGTATTCCTGCAGAAACAGACGGTATTCGCGAAATTGCGCGGCGTGCGCGCGGAACACCGCGGATCGCAGGAAGGTTGCTGCGCCGCGTGGTGGATTTTGCAGTTGTCGAAGGGAATGGCAAATTGACCCGGGCAATCGCCGACAACGCGCTTTCACGGCTTGGCGTCGATCATCTCGGGCTTGATGGGGCAGATAGGCGATATCTTAGCTTGATCGCTGAGAACTACATGGGCGGTCCGGTGGGCGTGGAGACCCTGTCAGCGGCTTTGTCGGAAAGCCGTGATGCGCTTGAGGAAGTGATTGAGCCATTCTTACTGCAACAGGGCCTGATCCAGCGCACTCCGCGCGGCCGGATGCTGGCACAAAAAGCCTGGAGTCATTTGGGAATGTCCGCCCCAAAACCTGCGGGGCAGGTCGATCTTTTCGGCGATGGGTGAGGCTGGTCTTTTATAAAAAGAGATTTTATGCCTCCGGCGGGGATATTTGTGGAAAAAGGTAAGGGAACATTTTGACACCCGATCAGGTTGAGGCGCTCTTTACACGGGCTGATGGTTCTTACGTTTTCGCCCGTTGGGGCCGCCCAATTGTCCCAATTGTTTTTGGTGTTGATGATGCGACGTTGTCGGTTTTGAAGGGTGCGATCGAAGCAGTTGTAACGCTGGCAAACCACAAGATGGCCGAAACCGACCCGGAGCTGGGCGCAAATCTGATGGTGTTTTTTGTTCAGGACTGGGCTGAACTGGTTGAGACACCGAATATCGACCAGCTGATTCCGAATCTGGCTGCTGTCGTAGAGCGATTGCAGGCGGCAAAAGCGACGCAATACCGGGCGTTTCGCTTTGACGAAGCTGGCGCTATTCAGGCGTGTTTCAGTTTTGTGAGGATGGATAATGCTATGGCAGCGTTACCTGCCGAAACGATTGCGCTTAGCCTGGCGGTACAGGCGATTTTGCTGTGGTCGGATGTTGCCTTTGCAGAGCAGTCACCCTTGGCAGTGCTGCCAGGTGAGGGCGCAACGATCCTGCGAC
>Ga0316189_10002227_pt1 | contig 19076 bp, 19 predicted proteins | sample LowCovwburrow_MG_FD_204930 | JGI IMG/M metagenome (GOLD analysis project Ga0316189, IMG submission 204930) | Coastal sediment microbial communities from Maine, United States - Lowes Cove worm burrow | ecosystem: Environmental > Aquatic > Marine > Coastal > Sediment | place: USA: Maine...
AAAGTCCAGTCGAAGGCGAATTCCGGTTGGCGACTGGCGACTGGCGACTGTCAGTCCGCCTGTTCGCGGCGCCATTGGAGGTAGCTGTCTACGAGGGGGTCGAGGTCGCCGTCGAGGACGCTTTGGATGTTGCCGATCTCATGACCGGTGCGAAGATCCTTGACCATCTGGTACGGCTGAAGCACATATGAGCGGATCTGGTGCCCCCAGCCAGCTTCGGTCTGATCGCCGCGAATCGCGTCGACCTGTTCCTGTTGCTCCAGGCGTGCCCGTTCGGCGAGACGGGCCGCGAGGAGGTGCATCGCCCTCACCCGATTCTGCGTCTGCGACCGTTCGGCCTGACAGCTGACGACCACGCCGGTTGGGAGATGGGTGAGGCGTACGGCCGAGTCGGTCTTGTTGATGTGCTGGCCGCCCGCACCCGACGCTCGGTACGTGTCGACTCGCAGGTCCTCCGGGTTGATCTCGACCTCTTTGATGTCTACTTCGGGGATCACGTCGACGCCGGCAAATGCCGTATGGCGGCGGGCTGCCGAGTCGAACGGGCTGATACGGACAAGACGGTGGACGCCCCGCTCGCTCTCGAAGATCCCGTAGGCGTGATCGCCCTTCACCGTCATGGTCGCAGACTTGATTCCGGCCTCGTCACCGACCATGTACTCGTCGACCTCGACGGTGAAGTCGGTTCGTTCGAGGTACCGCAGATACATGCGGAACAGCATGTCGGCCCAGTCCTGTGCGTCGACACCGCCGGCTCCGGCGTGGACCGACACGATGGCGGTCGAGTCGTCATAGGGACCGAAGAAGAGCGTCTCGCGCTCGAGACGACCGAGGGTCGTCTCGGTCTCCCGAAGCTCACTCATCGCGTCTTCAAGTGATCCGGCATCGTCCTCTTCGACGGCGAGTTCGATCAGTACCTCGGCGTCATCGAGGGCACCGTCGAGCGTTGCTACCTGCTCGATGGTGCGTTCGTGCCTGGCGAGGGTTCTCGTCACCTCGAGCGCTCGGTCCTGATCATCCCAGAGATCCGGGGCAGAGGCCTGCTGTCTCAGTTCGATGAGCGCAGCTTCTTTGCCTTCGACGTCAAAGGAACCTCCGGGCGTCGTCGAGTCGCGAGCGCAACTCGTTCAGGAGGGAGCGGAGATCAGTCGGTTCCATAGAATCCAGAGCGTACCCGTGGGACGATCATTGCACGTCTTCGGGACCGGCCTTGGCGCCCGTGAGGGTCTTGAACCACTGCGCCCCCGCGGTCCGGGATGCGAGCAACGGCACACCGGCCTCGCTGATGATCCTTCCCGTCTCCGCATCTTCGAAGTCCGTGCCGCGGTACTGCGGGGATGCCGGCGCATCTTCCGCCTTCACCGCGTTGATCCGCTCGGCTCGTTCAAGTTCGAGTGTGACCAGTTGCCGCTCGATCGCCTCGACCTGTTCGTCGGTGATGTCGTCGAAGCCGAATGCCGCCCGGACCATACGCGCCATATCCGCCCGGTAGTCGTGCCCGAAGGACCCGAAGTGCCCCGGCACCGTCACCATGGCATTCATGGCGTCGATCGTCACCTGGAGGAATGTGCTGACCGGCGTGTGGTCCATGTCCTCCGGCACGCCGCGGCCTCGATCCCCGGAGAGCCACTCGGGCTCTCTCACCAGGATATCGGGCGACATGACGGCGATCGGGTCGTTGTCGTGACTGAGGACGACGGCTCGTAGACGTCTACGCTCGTCGTCGGTGAGCGCCTCGATCTCGCCGGGGTTGTCGAACACACCGACGCTCCCGGCCGGAACCAGCTTGGAGCTGCCGGCAGCCATCCCGTTCCTCGACCACTTCGCGAGCCCAGGGAGACCGACCCAGAGAGCCTTGTCGATGCCGTAGTGATCGAAGCCCTCGATCCCCTGGTACATGACGACGTCCGAACTGGCCCAGGCGCCGAGGCTCTCCCCGAAGACCAATACCTTCGGCCGCTGCTCCGGCGGACGTTCGGCCAGGCGCTGCCGGACACTCCAGAGCAGTGCCCTGAACTGGTGCCGCCCGAGCGCCACCTTCTGCACGGACAGGAACGAAGGGAACCGACCGTATTGGATGACGCAGGTTGCGATGTCGCCCTTCGCCAGGAACTCGGCGCTCTCGATCATCGTTTGGTCGACCCATCCCGTCCCCGTGGGAGAGATCAGCAGCAGATAGGAGCGGTCGAATGCACCCGTCCGCTCCAGTTCGGCCATCGCCATCTCGGTGCGGCCCATGGAGTACATCGGTTCGGAGTTGTATCCGACGAAGACGCGGATCGGCGCCTCGGCCGCCGGTTCGCCCAGGACGTCCTCGATGAGGACGGGCGACACGACGTCGGTGACGTAGCGCCGTCCCTGGAGTCCGAGATGCGTGAACGGCGATGAGCTCTCGGCAGATCCGGAGACGAGTGGCGAGATCGGCGGCATCGCATACGAGGCTTCGATCTTCTCGTTGGCCCTGCCGATGTAGCCTACGCCTGCGTTGTACAGGGTGACGGCCCCTCCGGCCCAGATCCCGGCATTGATCGCCCCGGCAATCACCCGCTTGCTGCGGCCTGGACCGAAGTAGCGGACGAGGGCGTTGCGTGATCCGATGTACCCCCTGGCGAGACCTGATCCCACGGCGTAGGTGGCCCAGCCAACACCGATCGCCGCCGGCAGTTCGTTCTTCTGCTCGACCGGCCACCGCTTGATGACGCGTTTGCGCTCTCGTAGGTTCTTGCCCGCCAACACAATCAACCCTGCCGAGACCGCCGCCGCCGAGATCACCGGACGCACAACATGACCGGAGCGCGTTCGTGACGTGCCGGCCTGCCCCAGGTCGTGTACAACCCCGGACACGGCCGCCGCTGCAATGACCTGGCCGGCGCTCCGGAGTCCGGAGCGCCACATCGACTCTCCGGGACCGGACGGAGTCGCGGCAAGGCCGGCACCGGCAAGGGTCACGCCCGCACGGATCGCCACCCGGGTCGAGGTTCGCGCTGCATCCGGGGTGACCGTCTGGGTCCCCTTCTCGACGATGCTCCCGAGCCCGCGTGCCGTCAGACCGGCGATGCCCATCATGATGCCCTGTTGCATCGAGGTTCTCGGCATGAGAGACGGCTCGAACGACATCGCCATGGCGACACCCTCGAGCGGTCCGGCGGGAGACGACAGCAGTGGGTTGACGTAGTCGGCGACGCGAATCGTGGTGGCCTTGTAATCCATGATCCGGATACTACCGAGCGTCAGGAGAGAGGCTCCGCTCCGACGGCGCCATGACACCGCTTGTACTTCTTACCGGAGCCGCACGGACACGGAGCGTTCCTGCCGATCTTGTCTCCGGTTCGGACAACCTGTCGGGTCTTCATCTGCTGCACCGACTTGGCCGATGAGGTGGTGACCTGAGCCGTCGGCGCCGCTTGCTGTTGCTGCACCACGTCGACGTGGAACATGTACCGCGTCGAGTCGTGCTTCACGGCATCGACCAGTTCCTCGAAGTAGGCAAACCCCTCCCGCTGGTACTCAACCAGGGGATCGCGCTGACCCATCGCCCGCAATCCGATACCGGATCGGAGGTAGTCCATCTCGGCGAGATGCTCCCGCCACTTGTTGTCGATGACCGACAGCACCACGGTCCGCTCCAACTGGCGCATGGTGTCGGCGCCGAACTGCTCTTCGCGGTCGGCATACACGGCATTCGCGTCGTCCAGGTACGCCTCGATGATCTCATCGGAGGTCAGGGATTCCTTGTCTGGGAATGATGCCGGACCAATCGTCGGCTGGTAGATGACCTTCATACGAAGGTCGAGGTCGTCCCAATCCCACTCGGAGGGATCGACGCCGGCCGCCATCGCCTCGACCTCGAGTTCGATCGTCTCGGTGCGCCACTCGGCAAGGAGTTCGTCCGTATCTCGATCGTCGAGGATCATGTTGCGCCACCTGTAGATGATCTCGCGCTGGGTGTTCATCACCTCGTCGTACTTGAGCACGTTCTTGCGGATCTCGAAGTTCTGCGACTCAACCTGCGACTGCGCACGCTCGATCGCCTTCGACACCATCTTGGCCTCGATGGGAACATCGGGCGGGATCTTCAAGCGCTCCATGATCGAGGCGACGCGATCGTTGGCGAAGCGGCGCATCAAGTCGTCTTCGAGGGAGAGGTAGAACCGGGACTCGCCGGGGTCACCCTGGCGCCCGGAACGACCGCGTAGCTGGTTGTCGATTCGACGCGAGTCGTGACGTTCGGTGCCGAGCACGTAGAGACCGCCGGCGTCGAGGACCGCTTGTCGCTTCTCCTCGATCTCCGACTCATACCGCCCGGTGGCAGCCGCCAACTCGGCGTCGTACTCGGGGTCCGTCGGGGCGATCTCCTTGCGCATCATCTCGCCGCGAGCGAGCTCCTCAGGGTTGCCGCCGAGCTTGATGTCGACACCACGACCGGCCATGTTGGTCGCCACGGTGACGGCGCCGGGTTGACCGGCTTGGGCGATGACGTTCGCCTCACGCTCGTGCTGCTTGGCGTTCAGGATCTCGTGCTTGACGCCACGCTTCTTCAGCGTCTGTGCGAGCCGCTCCGACTTCTCGATCGAGATCGTGCCCACGAGAATCGGCTGGCCCCGGTTGCTGCGCTCTTCGATGTCATCGGCAAGCGCCGCATACTTGTGATCCTCGTCGACGTAGACGACGTCCGCCTGATCCATGCGAGCAATCGGCTGGTTTGTGGGGATGTCGATGACGTCGAGGCCGTAGATCTCGTGGAACTCGCCCGCTTCGGTGAGAGCGGTACCGGTCATGCCGGCCAGCTTCTCGTACAGACGGAAGTAGTTCTGGAGCGTGATCGTCGCCAGCGTCTGGTTCTCTTCCTTGATCGCGACGCCTTCCTTCGCCTCGATCGCCTGGTGAAGACCCTCGGAGTAGCGGCGGCCCTCCAGCACGCGGCCGGTGAACTCGTCGACGATCATGATCTCGCCGTTGCGGATCAAGTAGTCGACGTCTCGCTGGTACAGGCCCTTGGCCTTGAGAGCGACATCGAGGTGGTGGATGAAGTCGACATTGGCGTGGTCGTACATGTTCTCGACGCCCAGGAACCCTTCAACGCGGGTGACTCCAGACTCGGTGACGACGACCTGCCGCTTCTTCTCATCGATCTCGTAGTCCTCGTCGACGCGAAGGCGGTCCACGTGGCGGGCGAACTCGCGATACCACTTGCCGGTCTCACCGACACGGCCGGAGATGATGAGCGGTGTCCGTGCCTCGTCGATCAGGATCGAGTCGACCTCGTCGACGATCGCGTAGTGGTGGCCGCGCTGCACACGGTCCTGCGGACGCATGGCCATGTTGTCGCGCAGGTAGTCGAAGCCGAACTCGTTGTTCGTTCCGTACGTGATGTCGGAGCCATACGCCGGCTTCCGCTCGTCCGGCGTCATATCGGCCTGCACGAGTCCGACCGTGAGACCGAGGAATCGATGGATCTCACCCATCCACTCCGAGTCGCGTGACGCCAGATAGTCGTTCGTCGTGACGAGATGCACGCCCTCTCCGGAGAGCGCATTGAGGTAGGACGGAAGCGTCGACATGAGGGTCTTGCCCTCACCGGTGCGCTGTTCGGAGATCATGCCCCGATGGAGCGCTCCGGCGCCGATGATCTGGACGTCGAAGGGCCGCTCACCGAGGGTCCGCTTTGCCGCTTCGCGCACCACCGCAAAGGCTTCATCCTCGAGATCGTCGATCGTCTCCCCCGCAGAGATGCGGTTCCGGAACTCAACGGTCTTGGCGGCAAGGTCTGCGTCGCTCAGCAACTCGATCTCGGGTTCGAGCGCGTTGACCCGGACGACAAGCGCCTGAAGCTCCTTCAGTCGCTTGCCCTCCCCAATCCGAAGCGCCTTTGAAAAGATGGACATGCGGGGCGAATACTACGGGTCAGGGCGGATTGTTGGGTCGGGGTGTTGAGCCGGTCGCCAGGCGCCAGTCGCCAGTGCCTCATCACGGACGCGGCCGCGACTGCGCGAGAGAGCGTCTCACCGCGGTCAGCATTCTCCGGATCTCTGCCACCGTTCCCCGATGGCTTTCGGCGAGTTCGAGATCGCACTACCCGAGATCTGCGGCGAGTCGAAGCTGATACTCGAGTTGGCTCGCCGATCCAATGGCGTTGGCGACAAACCGGGCATGGTCACGATCGGTCGAGCGTCCTGAGCCCTCAGCAAGATTCATCGGGATCGATGCTGCAGCTCTGCGCATCTGAGCCGCCAGCCCAAATCGTTCGTCGGCAGGGAACGTTGATGTTGCCTGATAGATGGCGAGCGCAAGGGCGTGGGCGGCCCTCCAAACATCAAGGCGCTCGTAGTCAGACACAGCCGACACATACCAGATGCGGACGTCCGAAAGAAGGCTGCCGTTACCCTGACTGGGGACTGGCGACCGGCGACTCGTAGGCGGCTCTGGCGGCTACGACAGGCTGATCAGATCCTCGCGGACGGCGTACAGCACCGCTTCGCTTCTGGAGTGGAGGCCGAGTTTGTCGAGAATGTTACGGATGTGATTCTTCACCGTGTTCTCGGAGATGAACAGCAGCGTCCCGATCTGACGGCTGGTCTGGCCCTCGGCAACGAGCGAGAGGACTTCGAGTTCACGGCCGGTGAGCACGGGCTTTCGCGACTGGAGGAGTTCCTGGTGTCGGAGGAGTTGCCGGGTCACGTCGAGCAGTTTGCCCGCCATGTTCGGCGAGACGGCGGCGCCTCCACCTTCGACAGCATCGAGCGCGCTGACGAGGTCATCGAACGGTGCGTCCTTCGTGACGTAGCCGCGGGCCCCTGCCTTCACGCCAACCAGCAGGTCCTCTTCCGACTCGCTGGCGGTGAGCAGGACGACGCTCGCTTCAGGAGCGACGGCAGTGATCTTCTCGACGACTTCGAGACCGGAGATCCCGGGCATGAGGATGTCGAGGAGAACAAGATCCGGTTGATGCTCTTCTGCGCTCGACACGGCCGCTTCGGCGCTGCCGGCTTCGGCAACGATCTCGAATCCGGCATCTCGGAGGGCCGAGGAAAGGCCCGCACGGAACAGCGGTACGTCGTCTACGACCAGCAATCTCTTCATTTCGGTTCGGCCACTCCGGCTCGGGTTATTCCGGTTCGATCATCCCGAGATCGCCATCGCGCCGGTAGTAGAGCACCGACTGCTTCCCCGTGTCTGCGTCGAGGAAGGTGAAGAAGTCGTGTCCGAGCATCTCCATCTGCAGTGCAGCTTCCTCGACCGACATCGGCCGCATCGTGAACCGCTTCTTCCTCACAACGACGGCATCTCGGTCCTGAATCTCATCGACCGGTTCGTCGAGTGGGTTGAGGTCTTTGTGGCTGCTCTTCCGAGATCTTTGGATGAGCCGCTCTTTGAGCCTGCGGAGTTGACGTTCGTACTTGTCCGACGCGGTGTCGAGAGCAGCCCTTGCATCAAACGCCTGGGATTCGACGCGCACGATCTGGCCGGCTGCGCTCGAGGTGATCTCGACGCGATAGCGGGCGTCGTTGCGCCTCGGATTGCCGCTCTCCGAGAACTCAACATCGACACTGGTGATGTCGTCGAAGATCCGTGCGGCGTGCTCGGCCTTCTCCTGAGCCAACTCGCGGACATCGTCCGCGATCTCAGTATTCCGCCCATGGATACGAACGTTCACTCGTGCTCCCTTCGGTCTCGAACGTGGCCCGGTCCTGGGTCACCCGCGCGCGTTGAATCGACTACTCCAATCTTCCGGGCGCGGAGGGTGGTTCGGTCCGTGGGACCGCTGGACGGGAGAACCGTCACTGCACCTCCAAGTGGGCCAACTCCTTGCTCCACTCTACTCGCGCAGGTGGCCACCAGGACAAGAGTCGGAAGACCCCGAAGTGTGGTCGCCGCGGCACGGGCAGTGGTCCCGGTGGTGAGCACGTCGTCGACGAGTGCGGCCCCGGCCGGGACCGGTGCGCCGGTCGCCGCGAAGGTGACTCGGGAGCGTTCCTCGCGAGGTCGACCGGCATGCCGCCGCCACCAGCAACGGGGATGAATGCCCCGAATGACGGGAAGACCGGTGCGCTGCGCAACCGCAGCAGCAAGCAGTGCGGCTGGATCGGCGCCGTAGCGAAACGCACGGAGCCTCGCCCGGGGTATCGGAATGAGCGCCGTCGCCGTGTGAGGAATCCGGTCGGCCATGGCGTCAGCCAGCGGTGTGACGGCAGCCACCACGGCCCGGTATTTGAGGGCGTGGACGAGGCGGCGGGCGGTCCCCTCGTGTAGATAACCGGCAACCCCGATCAGCCCATCCCCGACCGACACCTCCGGCGCTCCCCGCAGCCCAAGCCGGCACGCCGAACACAGAGCCCCTTCGCACGGCAACGTACACGCAAGACAGAGCATGCGGACAACGTATCGGCCGAGAAGGACAGAAACTGGGCCCGTCTACCTCAGCAACTCAGCTCCCGGCCCGACCGGCGACCGGCGACGACCTCTCAGGTCCCGTGTTCCCACGATGCGAGGTACCGCGCCTGCTCGTCGGTCAGTACTTCGAGGCTGGCACCCATCGAAGCAAGTTTCAGCCGTGCGACGTTCTCGTCGAGTTCGTGCGGCAGCGTGTAGACGTCGGGAACGAGTTCCTTGCCGACGTCGACGAGCCACTCGGCGGCGAGTGCCTGGTCGGCGAATGACATGTCCATGACGTCGGCAGGGTGCCCCTCGGCTGCACCGAGGTTCACGAGGCGGCCCTCGGCAACGACGATCATCCGACGACCATCCGCGAGTTCGTACTCCTCGAGGTTGTCACGGATCTGGCGGCGTGCGACGGCCATCTCGTCAAGGCCACCCAGATCCAGCTCAACGTCGAAGTGCCCGGCGTTCGCGAGGATCACGTTGTCCTTCATGACGTTGAAGTGCTCGGGTCGGAAGATGTGGATGTCTCCGGTCGCCGTGAGGAACACGTCCCCGATCGGAGCCGCCTCCGCAGCGGTCATCACGCGGTAGCCCTCCATTGCTGCGGAGAGCGCCCTGATCGGATCGACCTCGATCACCACGACGTTGGCACCGAGTCCGGCGGCGCGCCTGGCGATTCCCCAGCCGCAGTCGCCGAATCCAGCTACGACAACGGTCCGACCGGCGAAGAGGATGTTCGATGCTCTGAGGATCCCGTCGAGCGACGACTGTCCGGTGCCGTGTCGATTGTCGAAGAGGTGCTTCGTCGCCGAATCGTTGACGGCGACGACCGGGTAGCGAAGGACGCCGTCGGCGGCCATGGCACGCAGCCGGATCACGCCGGTCGTGGTCTCTTCCAGGCCACCGAGGATCGGCTGGGTGGTCCGTTCGCGATGAAGCACCGTAGTGGTGTCCGCACCGTCGTCGAAAACGATGTGCGGCTCGGTGTCGAGGATTGCGTTGATGTGCTTGTAGAACGTATCGGAATCCTCCGACCGGACGGCAAACACCGGAATGCCGTCGTCGACAAGCGCAGCGGCGACGTCGTCCTGCGTGGACAGCGGGTTCGATGCGCAGAGCGCTACCGACGCACCCCCGGCGCGAAGCGTGCGCATGAGCACCGCGGTCTCGGTCGTCACGTGCATGCAGGCGGCGACGCGAATCCCGGCGAGCGGCTGCTCGGTCTCGAAGCGTTCCCGGATCGATGCGAGAACCGGCATTCTGCGGTCGGCCCAAGCGATCCTGCGGCGACCTTCACCGGCGAGTGCCAGATCTGCGATGTCGTAGTTCATGATGTTCCCTTCGCGAGCATGAGCTTGAAACCTTCGAGCGTATCCACGGGTGTCGGATCGATGCCGGCGGCATCGGCCATCGCCACCGAGGCGACATCGCCAACAACCGCCAGGCTGAAGAACCGAGCCATGGGTCCAGTACCCGTCGACTGCACGTCCCCGATCCGGGCGACTGCGCCCGACAGGGTCGTCGACGTGAGATCCAGTCTTCGAGCGACGGCCGGGTGATCGGCGGCGTCCCGAAGGTAGATGACCCCGAACCGGTCGGTGACGCCCGGGTGCCAACCCTCGAGTTCGTTGTGATTCGATTCGGGAATCGTGCTCGAAAACGCCGGCGCCTTCGCATTCTCGTTGATCTGCGTCTTCCACCGATACGCGGCGGTGGATCCGACGCCGTGTCCGCCGTAGATGACTGCGGTTCGGTCTCCCAGACCTTCCGCGAGATCGCGACCGAGGACGACGGCCCCGCCGCGACCCGACCCGAGCAGATCCTCGACGACATCTGCGGCCTCCGTCAGCGCTCCACGAGCGTTTGAGGAGAATCCGGCGGCCTCCAGCATGACCGCCACGGCGGCGGCTTGGTACCCGATACCCGCCCGTGGCTGCAGACTGCCGGGGACGCTCACATACGGGAGTTCGCGGTCTTGCGCAACCTCCGACAGGCGACCACCAGAGGCAATCGCTGCGATCGGAAGCCGCGCCGCAATGGCCGCATCCACACCCGAGAGCACCTCCTCCGTATTGCCGCTGTAGGAGACGGCGATCACGGTCGCGCCGCTGTCGACGGCCCAGTCTGGCAATCCGTAATCCCGATGGACCACGACCGGGACCCGCGGGGAGGAACCGAGGATGGCGACGCTTGCGGCCATGGCCGATCCACCCATGCCGAGGACCACGAGAGGCCCACCACCGCGCACCGGCGTCGGATCGAGTTCAGTTCCCCACCGAAGCTGCGCCGGCAGGCTGAGAATGTCATCGAGCATCGTCATTGGTCGGAGGGCGTGGCTTCATCGATCAACATGACCGGGATGCCATCGCGAACCGGATACTGGAGCCCACAGTCGGAGCACACGAGAGCCGGCGGTTCCGGGCGTTCGGCAAGCGATCCGGTGCAGGATGGACACTGCATGATGGCCAGCAACTCTTCGTCGACCAGGTGGTCGGTCACGATCCCTCCTTGATGATCGAAGCGACCGTTGCGACGAGATCGTCAACGGCGGCCCCATCGGGTGCTTCGGCGTTCAACCGAAGCTTCGGTTCGGTGTTCGACGGACGCAGATTGAACCACCGATCGCCAAAGTCGACCGTCAGTCCGTCGAGGTGATCGATTGCGGCATCGCTGAAGGCCCCGGCAACCGCGGCCGTTGCGGCTGCCTGATCTGCAACGTCGTAGTTGATCTCACCCGAACTCGCGTACGGCTCGTACTCCGCACGCAGTTCCGAAAGCGGCTTTCCAGCCTCGGAAAGCACCTGCATCAAGACCAGGAGAGCAAGGATGCCGGAGTCGGCACGGAAGTTGTCGCGGAAGTAGTAGTGCCCGGAGTGCTCTCCGCCGAAGACCGCTCCAGTCTCCTTCATCACCTGCTTGATGTACGAATGCCCGACCTTGGTGCGCACCGGGTTCCCTCCGGATGCCGCGACGCGCTCCGCCACCGCCTTCGAACAGATGAGGTTGTGGACGATCGATGCCCCGGCCTCTCGCTTGAGGAACCAGTCGGCCACGAGCGCCGTCGTGGTGCTGCCAGGGAGCGGGACGCCCTGGTCGTCGATGAAGAACGCACGGTCGGCATCGCCGTCGAACGCGACACCGAGATCGGGCCGCTCGGCCTCCATCAGCGAGAGCAGGTCGACGAGGTTCTCGGGCCGGAGTGGGTCGGCCGGATGATTCGGGAACGTCCCGTCGGGCTCCAGGTACAGTCCGATGAGATGGGCGGGCAGGCGGTCGAACACGGATGGCAGAGCGACGCCCGCCATGCCGTTGCCCCCATCGGCAGCGACCGTCAGTTCGGTGAAGACGTCCGGTTCGACGACGCCGAGAAGATGATCGACGTACCCCACCAGGATATCGGCGGGCACGACCGACCCGCGCACTGAGACCTCCGGCTGGGGTGCGCCTGCGAGTTCCTTGATTTCGCGCAAGCCGGTCTCCTCACCAACCGGCGCGGCCCCGGCGAGACAGAACTTCAGACCGTTGTACTCCGGCGGATTGTGCGATGCGGTGACGACCACCCCAGGAAGGTCCATGGATCCGGAGACGAAGTAGAGCGCATCGGTAGTGATCTCCCCGATTTCGACAACATCGACACCGGTCCGTGTGATGCCCTCGATGAGCGCCGCAGAGATTCCCGGTGACGATAGGCGGCAGTCGCGGCCGACGGCGATCCGCTCAACCCCCGCAAAGACGGCGAAGGCGTAGCCAATCCTGGTCGCGACCGCCTCGTCAATCTGGGACGGGTAGAGGCCCCGCACGTCGTAGGCCTTGAAGATGCTGTTGAGATCCATGCCGTGATTGTACGGTCGATCCTGCGCAGGATGGGTTCCTGTTGCGAATCCCTTCCTACACTCGCCAACAGCATGACCTCTCACCCTCCAATCACTCTGTCGGTCGTGATTCCGGTTCACAACGAGGCCGACTACCTCGTCGGAGCGCTCGAGGAACTGTTCGACGAGATCGCAGACGTCCCTGCGGACATCACCGTGCTGATCGCCGAGAACGGCTCGACCGACGGAACCGCCGAAGCCGTACGGCAACTGATGCCCGATTATCCAGCGCTGGCGCTGCTTGAACTCCCGACGCCCGACTACGGCGCCGCCATGCGGGAAGGTTTCCTGGCGACCGACGGTGATTGGGTCGTCAACTTCGATATCGACTACTTCTCTGCCGGCTTCCTTCGCGCGGTCGTCGACATTGGGTCGGAGGCCGATCTCGTGCTCGCCTCGAAGCGTGTTGAGGGTGCCGACGATCGCCGCGGGCCGGTGCGACAGTTCGCGACGTTCACGTTCAATCAGATCCTTCGCTTCATGCTGTCTTCCGGCGTCTCGGACACCCATGGAATGAAGGCAATTCGCCGGGAGGTGGTCGATCAGATAGCGAGCGCAGTGATCTCGACGCAGGATCTGTTCGACACCGAACTGGTTGTCCGCGCGGAACGAGCCGAGTTTCGGATCGTCGAGGTCCCCGCCGTCGTCGAGGAGAAACGCGAAGCGAAGACCAGCCTCGCGAGACGGGTGCCACGAACCCTCAAGGGCGTGTGGAACGTCAGGAAGAGCCTGAAGGGCTAACTCGAGGCCGATGCTTCATACGTCAGCGGTACCGCGGTCCTGCTCGCGGATCGCCTTCCCGAACACGATGTCGCGATACGACGCGAACTTCGGGAGCAGGATCACGATCGACGTCGCCAGGTACACCGCGTTGGCTGCGATCTTCGACAGCGGCCCGAACATCGCTTCTGCAATCCACATCGTCCCCGCCGTTCCTGCCCAAGCGGCCAGGTTGACGAGATAGAAGTTCGCGGTCTCTCGTCCGGAGACCTTCCCATCTTTGATCTCGAACGTCCACGCTCGGTTGAGGAGATACGACATGAACGTCGTGATTGCGAACGCGGCGCTGACGGCAATGACCGACCACCAACCGATCCAGAGAAACACATTGAACAAGGCAAATGACACCACGGTGTTTGCGATGCCGACGAGCCCTACCTTCACGAACTGTTCCAGCGATTGCTTCGTCATGAAGCTGGCGAGGTAGTTCTTCACGCGGCGTCCTGGGCGACGCGGTATTTGCGGCGTTGGTACCCGTAGACGCCCAACCCCACAGCTGCAGTCAATGTAAGGGCCATACCCAGATTCTCGGCGTTTGTGTTCTTGAACTCAAGCTCGACTTTTTCGCTGGTGGGCACGACCACCATCAGGGAAGGCGCCGCCCGGTAGGGCCCGTCTGCACCTTCGGCGGTCCAGTTCGGGAAGTACGACACCTTGACGAGGTGAGGCACGCCAACGGCCGTGGTTGTGAACGAGATGCGATGGTCCTCGGCGACAACGTCGGTTACGATCCCTGAGCCGTCATACGGATCGACAGTCAGGAGGCGCTCCTCGATCGTCTCGACCCGGTCCCACTCCTGCGGTCCCTCCTCGACCAACCAGTGATCGAGGTTCTCGACGTCGTCGTACCACTCGAGCGTCGGATCGAGGAAGTCGCCACCCCCTGCCCATACCGCCGGTTCGATCGTCGCGATATCGACAAGGTCAGATGGGGGAAGGGCAAAGATGTGCCACGGCAATGCAACGCCGACCTCCGCCAGGCCGGCGAGACGGGCCGCCTCGGCCCCCGCGTCGGTGTAGCTCACGTAGTAGTCGACGTTGAAGAGCGCGAGGTGGGTGATGCCCCGCTCCATGTTGAACCCTCGATAGTCCAGGCCGCGGACAGGGTTCGATGGCCGTTCGCTCACCTCGGACGCGTTCAGGAAATGGAATGGGGTGGTCAGCGACGATTCGAAGAACAAACCCTCCATCGACGGATGTCCTTCGCTCCAGTAGGGGAACAGCATGAGTGCCATCGGCGTCCCGTATTTGTTCATCTCGCTGTTGGCCTCCCACATGATGCGTCCGGGAGGAAGCATGTCGACGGTCTCCATCAACGTTCGGTACTCGGCGTAGTCGGGCTTCCCCTCGTACCCCTCAAAGTTCCATTTGACCCAACCGGGAACGTCGTGGATCGAGAGAATACTTGCGACCAGTACGATGAATCCCGCGCCGAGGGAGAGCCCGATCGTGACCGAACGGCGCAACGGGACTCGCCGTCCGATCTCGACTGCGGCGAGGCCGAGCGCGATCCCGGCGAAGACGTACATCCCAAAATACCAGTAGGGCAGAAGCCGCGCGTTGTACAGCATCGTGATGCCGAGCTTGGGGAGCACGAAGTACCCGACCAGCGGGAGCAGCGTGAGCCAGGCGAGGACGACCACATCGTCGCGCCGGAGCATGGTCCACAGCATGCCGATCACGCCGAGCACGAGGATGGGGATGAACTCACCGGGGAACGGCGATCCCGGGGTGGCGTCGCCAACGATGCTCTTCACCGGCGCCCAACCCATGTCTGTGGTCATGCCGGTCAGCACGCGAATCCCGAGCGGTAGCGCCCAGAAGGCACTGATCGCAAACCCGAGGGCCCACGATGAGACGACCGTGCGCGGCCCGTTCCTCTTGAACAGCAGCACCGCGGAGACCACGACAACGATCATCGTTGTGACGATGTGCGTCATCGCCGTCAGAGCGAGCAGCGTCCCGGCGAGCGGCGTGAACCGCTTTCCGAGGCGCGTATCCCTGGCAACGACCCCAAGGTAGAGCAGCGACAACGCGAACGACCAGGAGAACGAGAACTCCCCGGCGAGCGTCGACTTTATGTTGGCGCCGAAGATCGAGAAGCTCTCCATGAGCACGAACATGGATCCCGTCAGAGAAGCGAGACCGGAGACCGGGCGCGAGAAACCCAGCAGCCGGACGAAGCCGTAGGTAGCGATCGGGAGGCCGACCAGACCAACGATCGCTACGAGTTTGAAGGCGACGCCGTATGGCAGAAGCACGTCGAGGAGGACGGTGACCAACGCCGGGATCGGGAAGTAGAAGTAGAGCGCAGGGAAGCCGGCGTACCACGTACTCGACCAGCCGAAGATCCGGCCGGACGGGAGCAGCACATCGCGCAGGACCTGGGGCAGCAGAACGTGCGCCCCCATGTCGCCGCCGGTTGGGGTGTTGGCAACAAGAATCTGTGGGAACCGAATCAGCGACCCGGACCCGATCACGCCGAGGATGCCCGACATGATGAGCAGAATGAGCACCGTCGGAGCCCCAACGAGCACGACGATCAGCCAGGTCGGTACCGCACCCGTATCCGGTGCCACCGACGGCCCGGTTTCTTGCTCCCTGACGGCAGGCGCGGGCGGAGATTTCACGGGCGGAAGGCTAGTGAACCGGGCGGAGTACGGCCGGTCTAGGGCTCGCGACGGGCAACATCGATGAGTGCGTCGAGGTCGAGGCGCACACCATCACGATCCCACCACTTCGATTCGCATCGGTGGCACGAGCAGAAGACCACTTCTGAGCCGTCTGGAAGGGTCAGTTCGATCTGAATCACAGAGTTCTGACCGCACGTACTACAGCTGAGTCCATCATTCATTGTCTGCCTCCCAAGCGAACATCGTAGCGTCCGGTCTAACCCATCGCCTCCGGAACATCTTCAAGCTTGCCGAGGTACCGAGACCGCCGCCGCCCATCCTCGGTCCAGTAGGCGTACCAGTACGGCCCGTGTGGGCACCGGGTACAGCTCTCTTTGCCGCACCGAACCATCTGCTTACGGAGCTTGACCTCCGGCCCTGAACCCGGCAGATCCACGCCTCTCCCCTCGAGCCTGGCCTTGGCGAGGATGTAGAGACGCCGCAGTTCATGCTCGTCCATCTCCCTGACGGCTTCGAGTACGTCGCGATCGATGGACATCGCTCCCTATGCCGTTTCGCTTGCGAAGAGGGTGGGCTGCGAGCGGCGATCGTGGAGTACCCAGCCGACCGGGGCGGTCACGCGGTTCGCATGATTCGTGCACAGCGGATATCGCGTCCCAGGCTCCAGGGAGTTGCCACAGTCGACGAGCCAGGCCTCCCGGCGTTCGTACGCATAGGTGAGGCTCGAGGTAGGGGTCGAGGAGCAGCGAACGCAGGTCATGGCCGCGCGACGTTAGGAGAGTGCGAGGGCCGGACCAAGGACTCGACGTTTCTCATTGGATACCCGCCTTCCTGATCGCGGTGCGGAGACGGGCGGCGTCCGGGACGCCGGTTCCGAAGAACAGGGACCGCCCGCTGTCGTCGAGGACGGCGATCAACGGCACGGCCTCGACGTGATACCGGTCGAACAGTTGCGGTTCCAGTTCCCAGGTGACCTCACGGAGCGACGAGCTCGCCCCGCCGACGACACGCATCGCTTCGCAGCATGTTATGCAGTCGGTGGAGGTGAACACGACCACCCCTGGGCGTTCGCCGATGCCGTCGAGGTCGATCGGCGGGTGGGGCGGCTTCTGCCACCGGGAGATGAGACGCACCGCCAGGACGACCACCAGCGCCAGCCCGAGCACGACGATGACGCTGACGAGGGGTGTCATCGGATGCCTACGCCACCGATGAACGCGACGCCCTGCGGACCGGAGATCGTGACCGCTACCGATATCGGGACGTTCGATTGAATGAGCATCCCGGAGTTGCCGGTCTCGGACAGCGGGGCGATGGGGATTTCGGTGTAGGTCCCCGCCGGGATGAGCACCTTTTCGGACCCACCAGACGACACCCCCAGCGGGCTGAGAGTGACCGTTGCCTCGTCACCAGTCGGGTTGAGCACCCAGATCGAAGTATCGGCTCCCGGAACGGTTCCCAGGCCGGGCACCAACCATCGTTCGAGCGGATCCGGGTTGCCGGCCATCGACGCCAAACCGTCGTAGATCACCGGCTCGTTGGCCGATTCGCCTTCCTCGCCTTCGGCAAGGGTGGTGTCGGTGGTTTCGTCGTCGGCAAGGGTGGTCTCCGTCGTGGATTCGTCGTCCGTCGCCTCGTCGCCGCCGACTTCGGTGCCCCCGGCGTCTTCTTCCGGGCTGACGGCTCCGGTCGAAGGGAAGATCCCATCAGGTGCGGCCTGGATCACCGCTGCGATCGGGGTATTCGAACGCACGCGAACGGCGAACGGCGGCTCTGCGAGATCGGCCAGGTTGATCCGGACGGGCTCGAGGGGCGAAACGATCCGTCCGTCGGCGTCGAGGATCGGCCCGTCCGGGGTGAACAAGTCGATGGCGACCGTCGCTCCGACACTCCCGGTATTCGAGAGCACGAGGCTCGGTACCAATCCGGGGACGCTCGTCACCGGGAAATCCCAAGAAGTCGCTTGGCCGGTCCCCGGCCACGACGCCTCGTCCGTACCATTGTTGAGCACGAGGCTCGGGATGACGATTCCGCTCTCCGAGATCACAACGAAACTCACGTTGTCGTTGAACGCAACGACCCGGGTGAGGTCTTCCGTTACCCACGATCGGCCGGCGATGTCGATGCTCTCGAATCCGGCGAGCGTTGCGCTGCCGAACTCGTTGATGGACTCGACTCGAACTTTCGCCGGCTCGGCGAAAGGATTGAAGAGCTGCAACTCGAGCTTGAAGTCGCCAGCCGTAATCCCCCCGACGAGATGCCATTCCTTGGGGACGGAGACCACGCAGCGGTCGCCGGTGATCAGCTCATCCGACCACATCGCCGTCGTCGCGACTGCGGGCCCGTCGTCGAATTCGACGATGCTCGGCGATGCACCGCGGCGCACGATGTCGCCAGCGTCGATACTGCGAGCCCCCGGTCCGCGCAACCGTGCGGCCTGCACCGTCGGTTCCTCGGTCGGGTTCGGGTTCGCCAAGGTGATCATGGAATCGACGTCGACGATTGCAGCCAGGCCGAATGCCGAATCACGCAGTGCACCGGCTTCGACCCACGGGCAGTACCAGGCACTGGGGTCTCCGGTTGCCGTTCCAGCATCGGGCGGCACCGTTCCGAAGTCCGGAGGTCGGTCATCGATCGGGCCGGTCTGGGCAAACGCGAGCGCTCCGAGCAACCCGACGACAATCACCACAAGAGCTCGTCTCATCCGAATCTCCTCCCGGCCCATGCAGAACCGCCGAGAGCGATGAGCCACACCAGAGCGCCGATCGCTTGGTTCCGACGCGACCCGATCGGTTCGAACTGGACGGTCGTCTTGACCGTACGGATGCCGTTCGTCCAATCGACCTGCTGCCACTCCCCCGGGCCCCACCGGGCATTGGCGTTCTCGCGGACCTGGAGATTCCGCAACGTTCCTGATTCAGAGGTGTATCCGGTGCCGGACCGACCCCAGGGCGTCCCGTCAGACGTCACCGCCCGCACGGGCAGTTCGGCCTCGTTCTCAAGCGTCGTGTTGACCAGGCCGCCGCCAAGCGGGACTAGGTCGAGTTGGCCGACAAACGCCGTTCGCCAGGCATCGGCGTACGGGTCGAGGTCGCCGTCGCCGAGGACAACGATCCAACGAATGCCGAAGGTGGCAAGGATCTCGCCCGCCCGCTTCGTTTCACCCGATATGATCTGCTGCAGACCCTCGGACAGTGCATCGTCGCCGATCCGAGCGTCGTGAAGATAGGTCTCCCACGACGCGGGCATCGGCGCCGAGACGAGGCGGTAGGCGGCGCCGTCGACCATGCGATCCTCTCCCGGCAAGCTCCCGGGGGCGCCGACCGCGAGGATGCGAGACATCGCCGGGTCGCCGGGTCGGGCGGCCGAGAACGTGAACGCGTCGCGGTACTCGTCGCCCGGGAACCCGGCG
>Ga0316189_10002228_pt1 | contig 19073 bp, 15 predicted proteins | sample LowCovwburrow_MG_FD_204930 | JGI IMG/M metagenome (GOLD analysis project Ga0316189, IMG submission 204930) | Coastal sediment microbial communities from Maine, United States - Lowes Cove worm burrow | ecosystem: Environmental > Aquatic > Marine > Coastal > Sediment | place: USA: Maine...
ACCTCCCCCTGCGCGTTCTGCCGATAGGTGTTGAGCTTCGGGTCCACGTGGTTCTGCGTCCACTCCGAGGTCTTCGGCACCGAGCCGTCGTCGTTGATATTGTTCACCGAGTACGCGTGCTGATTCCACACACCGCGCGAGGAGGCCCAGCGATCGAGCCTATCTCGGAGCACTCGGACGCCGGTCTTCTTGGCGCCGTTGGGCCGCTGAGCGCGGCAGGTGTTGCCGTTTCCGGGAGTGCCGGGGAGCGGGGTGGTGCAGGTGTGCTCATCAGGACATTGCTCGACGTTGGCGCAGCGGCAGAAGCCGGCGTCGCAGGTGCCGCTTGGGCACTCGAGGTCCTCCTCGCAGCGAATGCCGCGGTGGATCGGGTCGATGGAGGGGCACGAGACGTTGCAGTTGGGGTTCGAGGGGACGACGATCTCGGTGTTCTGATCGTTGTCAACGTCGGCGACGACAGGGTTCTCGTACCAGGTGCAGGAGGAGCGGAAGGCCGAGTAGAGCACCTCGCCGGTCGGGCCCTCGTAGACCCGGGTGTAGCACTCGTCGGCGTAGACGGCCTCGGCCTCGCCATCACCTTCGAAGTCGAAGATCGACGAGCCGGTGGTCGCGGAGGAGGCGTCCTTCGACGGCTGCTTCCAGCGGATGTAGTTGCCGAGGCAGCCCGGTCCAGCGTCCTTGCACTCGAGGTCGTAGACCGCGTAGAAGGTGCCGCCCGCCGCCGCGATCTCGGGGAAGCCGTCGTTGTCGAAGTCGCCGATGGTGGGCGGGCCACCGCCAGAGAGGGAGCCGGTGAGGAGCTGCTGCCCCTCGAGGGTGTAGAGGCGGACGACGTTTCCGCCGACGGTCACGACCTCGGCGATACCGTCGAGCTTGGTGGCGTTAAAGTCCGCAGGGTTCTGTCCGGGGGTGCCGAAGTCGGCGACCGCATAGTGACGGCTGGAGGGGGCGCCAGGATAGGCGTACTCCCACTTGTCGGAGCCGATGTTCCAGCTGTGGACGGCGCCAGCGATGAGCTCGATGGCGCCGTCTCCGTCGACGTCCGCGAGGACCGGGATCACCCCCGCACCAGCGCCAGAGATCAGCTGGCCAGTGTTGATCCGAGCGCCGTCGATCCCGGAGAAGACGGCGGATCCAGAGATGACCTCCGGCAGACCGTCATCGTCGAGGTCATGGAGCGAGGGGCCGTCCCAGCGGTACTGGTTGACGATCCCGGTGTCCATCGCGGTCCAGTGGGTCTCGTACTTGCTGGCGTCCTCGTTCCACTTGAAGGCGATCACGCCGGTACCGGCGCGGTGGGTGACGATCTCGACGACCCCGTCTCCGTCGAGATCGGCGATCGCCGGGGTACTGGCGGCGATGATCTTGTTGTTGGGGTCGTGGATCGTCTCCAACTGCTTGCATGTCCGCCCGTCGAGGATGCGGATGACGCCGAAGTAGTTGCCGTTCGATCCCCAGCCCGACTGGGATCCACCGTCGGTGTAGTTGTAGGTGACGATGACGATCGCCGAGATGCCCGAGCCAGTGTTCGGCAGATCTGCGACCAGCGGCGTGGTCAGGACATTACGATGCGCCGGATAGGCGTCCCCCGCAGGCGGCTCGGTCCACTCACACTGAATCCCAGGCTCGAAGAGGCCGATCTGAATATCTCCCTTACACTCTTCATTGACCTCCCCCTCGGGGTCTAGACCGAAGGGAACACACACGCCGTCCTCCTCGTCCTCCGGGAGACAACCATCTTTGCAGCAGAAGGTGTCGCCCTGACAATCCGCATAGGAGTCGCATTCGCCCTCACCGGGGACGCAGGCGCCGGCAGCACAGACCTCGCCCTCCATGCAATCCTCGGAGGACATGCAGGTGTCGTCAACGCCGGTCGTACCGTCCGTCGTCCCCTCCGTCGTCCCGGCGCTGGTGGTGCCGTCGGTCTCCGTGCCCGCGGAGGTCGGTCCGTCGGTCTCGGTCGCCGTCACCGTCGCCGTCGCCGTCGCCGTGGTCGTCCCTTCGGTCGTACCGACCGAGTCGGTCGCGCTCATCGAGTCGCTGCCTCCCTCGCTCTCGGTGGCGGTTGCGGACTCGCTGCCGACCGTCGCGGTGCCTTGGGTCGCGCTCGACTCCGTCACCGAGCTCTGGGTCGCGCTCGCGTCGGTGTCGCCGACCCCGTCGTCACCACAGGCTGCGAGGAGAACCCCCACGCTCACGGCGAAGAGAAACCGCGCACCCGCACGAGGAGCTACAAATTCAGTCGTACCCATCATCAATCCTACTTTCACCCAACCAACAGACAAACGTCGAATGACGCTACGGCGCGGCCTGGGGGCCGTCAAGGCCCGCGTATGAGCGCAGGCCTGCGCGCCGGTCCGTGCTCGCAGTCGCCCCCGCGAGGGGGCTCAGCTGGTGACATTGTGCGGGAGCGGAATGATGACCTCGAAGGTCGATCCTTCGCCGACAACGCTCGTAACCGTGATGTCACCGCCGAGCATCTCCGCGAGGCGCTTCGAGATCGCGAGGCCGAGGCCCGTGCCGCCGAAGTCGACCGAGACCTTCTCGTCGGCCTGAGTAAACGCCTGGAAGATCGCCTCTAGCTTCTCCGCCGGAATGCCGACGCCGCTGTCGCTGACCTGCATGACCATGACCTCGACCTCATCGCGCTCTTCTCGACCGCAGGTGACCTTGACCTGCCCCTTCCGGGTGAACTTGCAGGCGTTCGAGATCAGGTTCAGGAGGATCTGCTTGAGCTTGGTCCGGTCGCTGGTGAACTCGAAGGTCTCGTCATCGCAGTCAAAGACGAGCCGGTTGTCGTTCTTCAGGGCGAGCGGCATGGTCGTCGCCGCGATCTCGCTGATGAGCGCGCCGATGACCACCCGCTCCATGAATATCTCCATCTTCGCGGCCTCGATCTTCGACAGATCGAGGATGTCGTTGATCAGCTCCAGGAGATGTTTCGCCGCGCCGAGGACCCGCCCCAGGTCGTCAATGTAGACAGACTCCCCTTCGTCGAGCATTTCGTCCGAGAGGAGCTCTGTGTAGCCGATGATCGCGTTGAGCGGGGTCCGCAGCTCATGGCTCATGCTCGCGAGGAAGGCGCTCTTGGTCCGGTTGGCCTGGATCGCCTGCTCCTCAGCCCGACGCCGCTCCAGGATCTCCGTCGTCAACTGTTCATTGGCCTCCGAGAGCGCCTCGGTGCGCTCGACGACGCGCTCCTCGAGATCGTCGTGGGCCTCCTGCAGGGCCCCCTCTGCGCGCTTGCGCCGGCTGATGTCGGTGATCGCCACGAGCGAGCCCCGGTGGGTCCCAGAGGCGTCGTAGAAGGGCTTGGCCGCGACGATGCTCCAAAACTCGCTGCCGTCACGACGACGCCAGCGGAAGTCGAACTCCTCTTCGACGCCACCGCTGCGCCGGGCGAGGTTTCTCCGGGCCTCAGTGGCGCTCTGCTCGTCCATGTACTCGAAGATCCGCCGGCCGATCATCTCGCGCGGGACGGTCCCGAGGAAGCCCGCGAGACGATCGTTGGCGTACTCGATGACGCCGTTCGGGTCGTTGACCAAGATTCCGTCGTTGATCGTCTTGATCAGGCTCTGGAAGTAGGCCTCCTGATCCCGCCGAGCGTCTTCGCGCGTGATCTCTTGGGTCAGGTCGAGGGCGACACCGAGGACACCGCGGATCACCCCGTCGACGTCGACGAGCGGCGCACATCGGAGGTCTAGGGTCATCCCCCGGATCCGCATGGTCTCGCTGACACTCTCGCCGCCGAGCGCCCGTTGGAGCACCCGATGCAAGCCGGGGAAGTCCGGGAAGGCGCGCTGGACGTGGACCCCGGTGACGTCGGTCCGCAGCTTCGCGCCGCCCGCCCGCGGATCAAACGAGAAGCGCTTAAAGACCAGGTGGACGTCTAGCAAGAAGAGCGCGAGCGGGGTCGTCTGGGTGACCAACGAGAACCAAAGGGCGAGCTCGCGCTCCCGCAGGTCATCGCTCGAGAGCACCTCGTAGCTCTCATTGCCGCTCTGCCGCTCATCCGGGCGGAGCGCGGCCTGAAAGCCAGCGCAGGTACCATCCTCGCCGAGGATCGGATCGGTCACGACATCAAAGACGATCACCTCGCTGTCCCGTCGGCGACAGCGGAGGCGCAACGAGAGGGACTCATCGGCGGCACCGGCAGCGTCGAGCTCGGCCCGATCCTCGGGGTGGACCAGCGCCCGGAGAAGACGGGGGTCACCGCACAGCCGCGCTGATGAGAAGCCTAGGACGCGCTCGATCGACGGATCGATCGACTCGATGATCATCTCCGGGCGACTGCGGAAGCGCGCGAAGATGACGCCCAGGCGACGGGCGAGGCCCTGATGGGTCTCAAGATCCAGGTCGCCACTGCTTCCCTTGCGCTCCACGATCGACCGTCGGAGTCCGCGAAGCGGGGACTCCGTCGGCCAAGCTTATCAGAGCGGCTCGTCGGCGGAGACCCGATACGGCCGCGTCATTCGCGCTATACCGCGACCTCTGGATCGCGGAGGAGCCGCTCCCCCGCCGCCACCGCCCGCTCACACGAGCGGCTGATGTGAGCGCCCTTCCAAGCGATTACGTCCCTGAGAGAGACTCCCGCGTCGACGATAGCGTCGTCGCCGAGTTCGACGTAGGGACCGATCTCAGCGCCCTCGCCGACGTCTACATCGCGACCGATCCAGACCGGCCCGTGGAGCTTCGCGCTAGGGTGGATCTTCGCCGACGGATCGACCCCGCGGAGCGGCCGTGCACCGTAGCTGAGCTCTGCCCGCCCATCGAGCACATTGCGCAAGCCGCCGAGATAACGGTCGATGTTCGAGTGCTCCCACCAATAGCCGTCCGTGACGTAGCCGTAGTACCCGCCGCCGCTCTCGAAGAGCTCGCGATAGGCGGTGCGGACGATGCACGGGGCGCCTTCCGCCGGAATTCGATCGAGGAAGCGCGGGTCTACGACCTGAACCCCGGTGAACATCAGAGGATCACCGAGGACCTCCCCTGGCCGGGCGAGGCCGAGGAAGCCGACGACCTCGGAGCGGGGGTTCAGCCGTAGACTTCCCCACTTCTCGGCCCGCGGATCTCGACGGAGAACCATCGTCGCCTCGGCCTCGCTCGCGCGGTGCTGCTCGAGCACCGCGCCGAGGTCGAGGTCGAGGAGGATCTTGCCGTTGACGAGGACGATCGGCGTGCCCTTGCCGTCGTCAAGGAGAGGCCTGGCCTTTCGGACACCTCCGCCGGTGCCGAGGACTTCGGGCGCCTCCCGAGAGTAGGCGATCGAAACCCCGAGCTCAGCGCCGTCGCCGAGCTCCGCCTCGATCTGCTCGCCGAGATGATGGAGGTTGACGACGATCTCGCGGATCCCCTGCGAGCGCAGCCACAGCGTGACCCAGCGGACGAGCGGCGTCCCGCACAGGGGTAGCATCGGCTTGGGGCGAAGGCTGGTGAGGGCGCCCAGGCGGGTGCCGAGGCCAGCGGCGAGGATCATCGCGCGAGGTGTCGGTCGCATGCCCGGGAGCATACCGACAGCGGCGACCGTTCACACCCGCCAGACGATCCGTTCGAGGGCCGCCTCGACGAGCAGGAGGCCTAGGCCCATGACGACGACGACCGCCCACATGCGGATGAGCGCGCCCCGTCTGGCCGCGGCGATCGCAGGGCCGATCTCCGGATCGTCGACGCCGCCGAGCACCTCGGCGGTAGCCCTGGCGGTCTGCCCGTGCCGCCGCAGGATCAGCAGGGCGAGGAGCAGGAGGAAGAAGCCGCCGCCGCCGAGGAGGCCGATCCGCAGGCTCAAGTACCAACCTTGCTTGGTCTCGACCATCGCCTCGAGGTCGCGACCGAGGGTGCTCTTCGCCAGCGGCGGGCCCAGGACCTGCACCGGCAAGGTCCCGAGGAGAAAGCGGCGGGCCGCCTCGACCTCGGCGGCGTCGAGCTCTGTCCGCTCGATATGGGCGAGGTAGCAGGCCTCGCTCGACCTGTCGAAGGCTCGCTCGACCCGCGGCGCCGCCAGGAGCTCACGGTACTGGCTGAGCACAGGATCGAGGCTCGCGGCGCCGCGAGGATCGTCGTCGGTGAGCTGGAGGCGGAGGATCTCGGCCGACTCGCCAGGATCGTTGGTATAGAAGTAGGCCTCCGCCTGGACAAAGCCCGGCTCGATCCCAGTGGTCAGCCACGAGCGCGGCGGCTGGAGGCCGATGACCGGATCGAGCGCGTCGATCCAGGCGCCGTCCGGACCGTGGATGTCGACGTAGATCGGCCGCTTGTGTCGGAGACCGCGGGCGGCGATCGAGGCCGGCTCGCCGACCCGCAGCGCCAGCGGATCCCCCTCCAGGCGGACGGCTCCGGCGAAGGAGACCATGCGAAAGCGCCTCTGACCGAGCACCCTGCCCTCTTCGGTGTGGACGAGCCCCGGATGGACCAGCCGTACCTCGAGCTCGAGGATCTCGCTGGCGAGGGAGCCCTTGACCATGACGAGGCCGAGGTTGTCGCTCTCCTCCTGCTTGAGGATCGGCGGGCTGTGGCCGGAGCCCCGCTTGCCAGCAAATTCACCGCCGAGGAGCGCCACCTCGACGGTCCCGACCATCGGGTGCCCATCCTCGTCGCTGACGCGGATCATCAGCGTGTTGTCGAAGCCGGCGAGGAGGCGCCGCTCGGGGCGGACGACGATCTGCATGCCCTCCGGCTGCGGCTCGGTGTTGTCGCCCCAGTTGAGGTTTGAGGTCGAGATCGTCAGCTCCCCGACCCGCGGCGGTCGCTCGGCGACGATCTCGACCTCGATCGACTCGCGCAGCGTCGGCACCCCAGCGCCCTTGACCTCGAGGTCGAGCGTCGCCGGCCCCTCGGCGAGCTGCGGGACGACAAAGCGCCCCTGGAGCACGCCCAGCTCAGCGACGTCGCTGAACTCACCGAGGGCGACGCTCGTCTCCCCCTGACGGACGGCGGCGCTCAGCTCTGAGCCGGGTCGCGGCTGGCGGGCGCCGTCGACGTGGAGCACGCGGAGGGCCAGCGGCTCGCCGACCTCCCAGCTCGCCTCGACCTGCGCGACGAGGGCCTGCTCGACCCGCCATCCGGCGACCCAGAGGCTGATCAGGATCACCAGCGCCATCCCGAACGAGGCGACGAAGACCGGGATCCAGAGGGCCCCCATCCCGGCGAGAATGCTCTCGGGCTCGTCTAGGTCGTCAACAGGCTCGTTCTCCACGCCCCTCCACACTAGCAGAAGCGAGCCCCCTGGAAAATCGCCGGGACCTCGCCAGCCGGGGCGCGCGGTCGTATCCTCCGCCGCACAATGAAGGTCAGTATCATCGGCACCGGGTACGTCGGGCTGGTCGCAGCGGCGGTCTTCGCCGACTACGGCAACGACGTCGTCTGCGCAGACATCGATCACGACAAGATCGCCGCGCTACGGGCGGGCAAGGTGCCGATCTACGAGCCAGGGCTCGACACCCTCGTGAGCCACAACGTCGAGTCCGGGCGACTTCGCTTCACCGCTGACAACGCGGAGGCGGCGGCCCACGGCGACGTGGTCTTCATGGCCGTGGGCACCCCGACCCGGGCCGCCGACGGCTCGGCCGATCTCTCGTTCCTGATGCAGGCGGTCACCGACGTCGCCCGCGGGCTCCAGCGCCCGGCGATCATCGTCAACAAGAGCACGGTCCCGGTCGGCACCGCCGAGCGCGTCGCCCGGGTCATGGCCGAGCATACCGAGCAGCCCTTCGTCGTCGCCTCCAACCCCGAGTTCCTCAAGGAGGGCTCCGCGGTCGACGACTTCATGCACCCCGACCGGGTCATCATCGGCACCTCGGACGAGCGCGCGCGCTCGGTTCTCCGCCGCCTCTACCAGCCCTTCTGCCGGACCAACGATCGCCTGATCTTCATGGACGCGCGCTCGGCCGAGATGACCAAGTACGCCTCGAACGCCTACCTCGCGACCCGCATCTCCTTCATCAACGACATCGCCAACCTCGCCGACGCGGTCGGGGCCGACGTCGAGCTGGTCCGCCGGGGCATGGGCGCCGATCCGCGGATCGGTCACAAGTTCCTCTACCCGGGCGTCGGCTACGGCGGCTCCTGCTTCCCCAAGGACACCCGGGCGCTGATCAACACCGCCCGCGAGTACGGCCTGACGCTGAGCATCGTCGCCTCGGCCGAGCGCCTCAACGAGGTCCAAAAGCTGGTCCTCGTCCGCAAGGTCCGCCAACACTTCGGCGAGGGCAACCTACCGGGCAAGGAGCTGACGATCTGGGGCCTCGCCTTCAAGCCGAACACGGACGACGTCCGCGAGGCGCCCGCGCTGCGGATCGTCCAGACCCTCGCCGCCGACGGGGCGAAGATCCGCGTCCACGATCCGGTCGCCGGCGCGAACTTCATGGAGGCGCTCGGCGACACCCAGGGCGCGGTCACCCTCGTCGAGGATCCCTACACCGCCGCTGAAGGGGCCCACGCGCTCCTCCTGGTCACCGAGTGGCGGGAGTTTAGAAGCCCCGACTTCGAGCGCCTACGCCAAAAGATGGCGGCGCCCGTGCTCTTCGACGGCCGCAACCAGTGGGATCGCGGCCACGTCGAGTCGCTCGGCTTCACCTACACCGGCATCGGCCGCTAGCAGGCAGCGCGCTCGCGCGGCCCTCTTGACCGGCCCTCTTGACCGGGCCGCTACGGCCGATGCTGCTGCGGCCCGGTCACACAAGCGCCTCCTCGGGAGTATCTCGACGTCATGCGGGGCCTCGAAGATCATGCCCCTTGAGGCGATCAACATGGGCGAGCACATCGCCCGCACCTGCGACCTCGTCCTCAGGGCCGCCAGGTCGATCGACGATGCCGCCGCACTGCCCTTTGAGGTCTGTAGGCAGGCCACGGTCGATGGCTACTTCTACCGATTCGTCAAGGTTACAGACCCCACGCGATGGGTGTACGAGAGCGAGGAGAGCGCAGACCTTCGCCCGGGCTCTACAGCGTGAGATCGAGCTCCCGCTCTTCTCTTGGGGCCCTCTGCTCGACTACGCCTACTCGTTGGTCGTGCACAGGGACTACTACGGTCACGTGTGAGCCCCTGCGAGGCGTCGGCTCCCCGCAGAGGAAGAGGCAGGATGGCCGACCGTCCTGGGCGGATTACTCGAAGCCCGGGTCGAGCTCGAGCTCGAAGTTCACGACCACCGGCGGACCGTCGTAGGTCGGATAGGCGACGCTGGCCGCCGCCTCGCGCAGACAATCCTTGAGCTTGTCGCTGAGCCCGTCCGCCAGCTCTGCGTTGACGGCGAAGGGGCTCTTCTCCTTCGGGTTGAGCTTGATCGCGAGCTTGAGATCGCCCGGCAGCTGGTCCTCGCTCTTGAGGCGATCCTTCTCCGCGCCGACGCACTCGTCGAACGCCGGAAACGCGCCGTTGAACGCCTGCTCGATCGCATACTGGTCGGGCCGGTCTGCACCGTAGGCGTTGAGGTCGAAATTCACCGCCTCATCGGGGTCGAAGCTGGCAACATTTGCCTTGGCGATCGTCCGTACGCGGTCTCCCTTGTGCTCGGCCGGCTTCATGTTGCAGCCGAGACCGACCGATACTGCCACCGCGCTCCAGATCAGAACCTTCGTCATCGTCATCGTCATCACCATCACCCCTCGCTCCATCACTGCGGTACCGCCGCATCATACCCGCCTCGCTAGGACTCATGGTGAAAGAACCCGAGGTGTCGTCATCGCCCTCGGTGCGCCCGTCCGCGCCGCCCGAGGAGCCCGTATCGGCCCAATACCCGGCCTGCGCGCTGCACTCGATCGTGCCCGTGCACATCTACGCGCGGGAGGACGGGACTTGGCGCCAGCTCCTCGGCGAGGGGGACACGGCCGGCGAGCACGGTGACCCTCGACACCTGTCCGGTCTGCTTCGGCGCGTGGTTTGATCCGGGCGAGCTCGATCGGATCGGCGACGGCGAGATCGACAAGCTCCTGCGCGAACCAGAGCCGACCCGGACGAGCAAGCGGGTCTGTCCCCGAGGCCATGGGCCGATGAGCGAGGTGCTCTGCCCTCAGGTGATCAGCAGCCCGGTCGAGCGTTGTGACACCTGCTGCGGCCTCTGGCTCGACGGCGACGAGCGACGCCGTCAGTGGGGTGTCCTCTCGAACACGTTTCACGTTCCGACAAAGGGTGTGCGGAAGTTCGCGAGGAACCGACGCGAGAACTTCTTGAGCCCTGCGCAGCGGGCAGCTCTGGACAAGCTTCTGAGCATTGCGCTGAGCATTCAAGCGGGAGGGCCTGGGCATTTGGGATGGCACTCCGTGGCCACCATTCGTCTCCTCGCGCTGACAGGCATGCGACGCGATGAGATCCTTGACCTCACATGGGAGTCATGGCGCTCCGCCAAGCCTCAGCCTCCTACGGCTGCCAGAGCCCGTGCTCCACGCCATCCTTGATGAAGATGGAGAACGTCCCGCGCTCGCCCTGCTTCGTCGGGGGGTAGGCGATCATGGCCCCCGCCTTTTCGGCCACCTTCGCCGCGTGCTCGATGTCGTCGACCGCCAAGTAGACGCGCATCGTCGGCTTCTCATGATCGGCGAGCGGTGAGCGGACACCGATCAGCGTTCCGTTGGACCTCTGCCCGACTCGGGCCTGGCCGAGGCTGGCATCGCGCGCACCAAAGGATACGTTGTGGAGGCTCTCGTAGAGCGCACATGTCGAGTCCACATCAGCGGTGACGATCTCTAGGTAGCGTCGGGTCATTGTGTTCTCCGGATCGATGTCGAGGCAGGATTTGCCGGGATCTCCCGTCGATAGTGCAGTCTCCGGGGCAAGGCGAGCAAGGCCCTTCCGCGGTGTGAGGTTGAGCTCGGAAATTCGGCGAAGCTCCGGGTACTCGGAGGCCTCGTGGAGGTTGGATTGTCGACGAGAGGTCGACCCTCGGCGGGGTGTGGAAGCCGAGGCTCAAGCGACAATAATTGTATGCGTGTCGCTCGCGGGCCTGGATGATCTCGGGGAGGTCGACGCAGTGCCAGCGGACCATCGTCGATCCGTTGAAGCTGGGTCTCCAGCCCTGCGCCCCCCTTCACGTCCAAGGAGGCGGACGCACCATCGCTGAGCGCTACTCGACCAGAGCGCGCCTTCGAAGAGGACGGCGAAGGCCGCTCTCCGACGGCCTCTCGAGCTCCGCCTCGCGCTGCCGAGGTTCGACAAGTGTAGGCATTGAGCGCGGCGGCGCGGTCAATGTCGAGCCTCAGGTGAATGTCCCGTGGGCCCGTACGCGGCGCTCGTCGTCCCTCGTGGGCTTGATAGAACGTTGTTGTGTCGGGCCGTCGTACGAGCTGTGGCGGAGCCAAGGCACGACGAGGGCAGGACTGTGCGGGGGACGCACTCACCGATGGCTAGAGGAGGTCGAAGTGCTTGTCGATCTCCTCTCCATTGCGGTCGATCGTGATCGTCAACGCGTCGGGGGTTTCGGCCCGGAGTTCCTGGATGTACCGGAGCATGGCGCTCATCTTCTTGTCGCGCCAGGCTTGCCCGTTGATCGCGACGATGGTGTCGCGATTGCGAAAACCGAGGACCTCGGCGGGATCTCCGTGGCGGACATTGTAGACCTTCATGCCGAGGACCGATCCGTCGAGCATCATCGCCGCGACGCGAGCGCGGCTGCGGGGGCCGTCGACGCCGAAGAGCGCGGCTTCGAGGAAGTCGCGACGGACGGTGCAGCGATGGCCCTCGTCGCACCGCAGGGCTGGATTGGCGGCCGGATGAGGTGTGGGGAGGGTGGAGGTCGTAACCCGGAAGGTCGACATCACGGTCGTCGTGTTGGGCCCGGTCGTACGAAGGACATGCGCGGTGGGGATCGTCCTCGCCTGCAGGGGCTGGGGACGATGGCGGCAGCTCGGGGTGCTCGGGGCTGCGGGTCGCGCAGGGGGGGTCGAGGCCTGCGCTGCGCGGACCTCGGCGAGCTCGCTGCGGGTCTCCTGGAGCATGTGGCGGCTACGCTCGAGCTCTTGGGTCGCGGCGTAGAGCGCTGTCCTCGTCTCGCTCAGGGCCTCCTCGCCCTGACGCGGGGTGATCTGCGAGCCGACTGCGACAGCCGCGATCCCCGCGGCTGCGAGCGCTCCGCACAGGGCCGCAGCGAGGGCGAGGACGGAGCGATCGCGACCGAGGTCACGGGAGGTCACGGGGAGGTGAGGCGTGGATCGGTTCGACATGGAGGTCGAAACAGCAAGGGGCATGCTAGCATTCCCGTGCCTCGTCGAGCCGCTCTTGGGCCCGCCACCGCCGTTCGGCCCAGCAGCTCCGACAGTTTTGCACATTCCCCGAGGGGTCCCTGTGTCAAGCTGTCGCGAGCCCTGCGGCGAGAGGCGCCGATACGCGCGTGTCGGAGCGTGCTCCGTCGGGATCGCGGATCGCGGATCGCGGCTCGCTCCTCAGGTCCCCATCAGGAGCATCGAATGCAACGAGCGCAGACCCTTGCGGCTGAGCTTGGCCTGACCGTAGGTGCGACGGACGGACTCGCCGATCAGAGCGCAGTAGAGGAGCTCGGCTCGGCGTGAGGCCTCGGCCGGAGGGAGACCCGCGGCGCTGAGGAGGTCGGAGACGAAGCGGAGCCGCCGACGGTCGACGCGGCGTACGACCTTCTTGACGACGTCGTCACGGCTAGCCCAGGTTCGGATCGCAGCTTCGAGCGCGTCGTGCTCTGCGGGTGCGCCAAAGGCCTCCTCGAAGAGGGCCCAGAGCTTGAGCTTGGGATCCTCGTCGTGACGTTCGAGGTCGGCGATCACCGCGAGTGTGCTGTCCTGCTCCCAGGTCGTGAGCACCGCGGCGAGGAGCGCCGCTCGATCGCTGAAGTGCCAGTAGAAGCTGCCCTTGGAGACCTTCAGATCCTTGGAAAGGCGCTCGACCCGGACGGAGTCGACCCCCGCGGTCGCCATCTGCCGGGCCGCTGCGCGGATCCAGTCGTTGGGGGTGAGGCGAGCCACGCTTGACAGTACGGTGCCGTATGGTAATCCGCAAGAGACACGACCATACGCCGGCGTATGGTCGTGGCGGTGAAAGGTAGACTCCATGCTCGCGTATGTGTCGTTCTCACTCCTCCTGCTCCTCGCAGCGGCTCACTCGGGCCTCGGCGAGGCGGGGATCCTCCGGCCCCTATTCGCCTCCGGCTGGCGGATCGAGGGGGTTCCGCGCGGCCCCGCAAAGCGGCTCCTCCGCTTTGCCTGGCACCTGACCTCGCTCGCCTGGGTCGGGCTCGCCTGCGCGGCGATCGGCGCCGGCGCGCTGCAGGTCGTCGCTGTGGTCTCGATTCTCAGCGGGCTGGTGATCCTGACGATGCTCCGCGGACACCTCGCCTGGCCGCTTTTTTTGGTGGCCGGCGCCGCGGCCTGGGCCGCGGACGGATCGTCGCCGCTGTGGCTTTGGAGCCTGATCGCGTGGTCTGGGGCCGCGCTTGCGTTCGCAGTGGCGGGTCTGCACGTGTACTGGGGGCTCGGGGGGCGCGCGGGCATCGACGCGGTGATTCCACCGAGCCGCGACGGATCGACCGACTACAGGCCCCCCGGATGGAGCTGCTTTGTGGTCGCGGCAGCATGCGCTGTCCTGGGCGTCCTTGTTCTGGCACCGTCCTGGACGAAGCTCGGCGGGCTCGGCTGGAGCGGACTGAGCTGTGCGGGCCTGCTCTTGACGGCGCGGGCGGTGGGCGACGGGAGGTCGATCGGCTTCTCCAAGACCGAGCGGAGCAGTCGCTTCGCGGTGCTCGACGACGCGATCTACACCCCGCTTGTGGTCGTCCTGCTCTTCGCGGTTCTCTCGTCGCTTCTCATCGCAGCGTTGTAGCTGCTGCGGGTGGGCGCGCCGCTCGGGGGTGGCGCGTCATCACAGGCTCAATCCCCGGCTCCTCGGCAGGGACGTGCAGAGCAGGGCGATCGTTGGGATCCAAGGACAACGCTCGGGTCATTGCTGATGAGTACCGGAGCCCGAGAGTCTCCGGTGATGGTAACCTTGGTCTGTCCAGCAGACCGCCGATACCCGCCTTGATGCTCGTTCGGCCCGTCAGCAGCTTCATCGAAAGAGACCACGCCACGCCCCAAAACGGCGACGAGCGCTCCGGGCTCGAGCACCCCCTCGCGATATGTCAGCTCTGGGTTGAAGAGCCGTCCGAGCTTGTCCTTCACCAGCATCTCTTTCCGCGGCGTCGGGTCGCCTGACCACGAGGGCTGCTCGTCCAAGGTGAGCGCCAGCCTCGCCTGCCCAGGGTGGACGATTGCCCGACCGGTCTGGTCGCGGATGACAAATGAGACCAGCCTCTTCTCACACATGACGGTCTCGCGGGGATAGTCGGTGTCATCGATCACCACCACAAACGCGGCGCATTGCCGTCCCGAGAACGGGGCGATGAGCGCCTCGTCGAGGAGCGAGACCTGGCCGACGATGCGCTTCTTTGCACCGTCGGGATACTCCGCGATGGAGACGACCTCGGCGTCGCGAAGAGCCCGTTTGATCTCTCGGCTCCGTGCGGTCCACCATCCCCACACGGCAGCGAGTGCACTGGATGCACATACGATAGCCATGAAGACGTCCAGTAAGAGCTCCACTCCAGACAATGTATCTGAACTCCCCAAGGGTCGATGGCCAAGGCTCGGTGGTCGAGGAGATCGGTGACGGGGCCCTGGGCCTGCCCTTCGCGCTTCAAGACGCTCCAACTGGGAATTCGGGCGAGGGGCGGAGTCGCTGGGGGCCTGGGAGGAGGACGGCGCTAGTAGCGCTCAATCCCCTCGGTCAAGGAGCTGCCCTTCGCGAGGTGTGCCGCGCCGCATCTTGGTGGGCCTGCTCACCGGCTCGGCGTGTTCTCCCAACGCTGTGTCGGCGCCAGAGCGGCAGACACCGCTCGAGGCGCTTGCGGCTCCTCGCTAGTGGGAGCTCGGAGCGTCGCGCTGGAGGCAGTCCGGGCACTCCCCCCGCAGCTGGACCATCGCCTTCTTCAGCGACAGGGACCAGGGGCCCTCCATCGACATCGACGCGGTCAGCTCGGCGGGTAGACATTCGAGGCGACCGCAGTCCTCACAGACAAAGTGCGGGTGGCGGTGACCATCGCCGTAGGCCGGGTCGAGAACGTAGCGATTGACCCCCTCCGCGCGGCTCACGACGGATGCGAGGCCGGCCTCCCGCAGCTTGACCAGGTTTCGGTAGATCGTCGCCGGATCCCAGTGGTTGTCGCCCAAGCGCCCGCTCACTTCGCTGTTGGAGAGCGGGCTCGTCGCCTCCGAGAGCACGCGAAGGACCGCCAGCCTCGGGGGCGTCGCCCGCAGACCCTTCGTTCGCAGCACGCTGCGCGCCTCGTCCTCGGTGATGCTCATGTCAGCTCTCGGTTCAGGCGATGACCAGCCGGACCCTAGGGTATTGAAAAAGGGATTGCAGACGCAAGCGGCTTGCGTCTATGCACCTTCCCACGAGCTGTCAGCCCCCCCTGTGGGCGATGGAACCTCCTCCAGGCGTCCGCTGTCGCCACGTCTGGCCCAAATCAGCTTGACAAACCGAGCACCATCGTCAATGTTCCGCCACATGCAAACGAGTTGCGTAAGCGCACTGCGCGCCACACCTCGCATCGCGAAAGTCGCCATCCTGGCCCTCCTCGTCTCCTGCGCCGGCGACGATCACGGCGACGATCATGGCGACGACCACAACCACGACAACGAGATCATCTCGCGGGTCGTTCTCACGTTCACCCCGGAGGACGGCGGAGAGGCGCTCTCCTTCAGCTTTGACGACCCGGACGGCGATGGCGGAGCCTCCGGGGTCTCCGAGCAGATCGAGCTGACCGAGGGCAGCACCTACGCCCTCGCGCTCACCTTCGAAAACGCGCTCGTCGATCCGCCCGAGGACATCACCGCCGACATCGAGGCCGAGGCCGAGGCCCACATCATCCTCCTCACCGGGGACCTGAGCGGCCCCGCCTCAATGCCGACGACGTCGCTGCTCAGCCAGGCCTACGCCGACCTCGAGTCCGACCACGGGGCCAACGCGGTCGGCGATGATCTGCCGCTCGGGATCCGCCACACCATCACGGCGACCACCGCAGGCAGCGGCTCCCTGCGGGTGATGCTCCGCCATCTGCCAGAGGTCAACGGGCAACCGCAGAAGACCGCTTCTCTCCCCGCCGATCTCGCCGCAGGTCAGGACCTGCCCGGCACCGTCGACGTCGACCTCACGTTCGACTTGGTGGTATCGAGCCCCTGACCTGACCTGGGCGTTGCGCGAAGCCGATCACGACGCCTCGCACAACGCCCACCACCACCTGGCCCGCTCCTGATCGGACGCGCCGCCGCCGTGCACCTCGCAGCACTCCTCACCTGGGCGCTCAACGCCGAAGCCGCTCCGCCTCCCCCCCCTGACGCCGCCGAGTGCGTCGGGGTCTGGGAGGCGTCGGTCGTCGAGGTCGGCACCGGCGAGCCGCTGCCGGGGGTCCGCGTCGAGCTCTCCCGCGCCGGCGTCCGCGGGGTCCTCACCGCTCGGACAGACCCCGAGGGTCAGGTCCGGATCGAGGCCCTCTGCCCCGGCGATGTCCGGATCACCGTCAACGACGAGGAGCACGCCGAGGCGCGGCTCAAGGTCACCCTCGACGGGGCTGAAATGGCCACCACGATCGAGCTCGATCCCCTGCACGCCCGCCACGGACCGCTGGTCCGTCAAGTAGTGATCGGCGGGCACGGGGGGCACCAGACCGGCTCCTCCGCGAGCGAGTCCCTCGCCGGCGACGCCCTCGCCCGCACCCGCGGCAAGAGCCTCGCAGACACGCTCTCGGAGATGGCGGGCGTCTCAACCCTGCGCGGGAGCGCTGGTGGGATGGGCAAGCCGATGATCCGCGGGCATCAGGGGAGGCGGACGATGATCCTCGTCGACGGGATCCGTCACGAGGGTCAGGACTGGGGGATCGACCACGCCCCCGAGGTGGATCCCCAGGCGGCCGATCGACTGACGGTGATCAAGGGGGCCGGGACCACCCGCTTCGGCGCCAAGGCCCTCGGCGGGGTGGTGATGCTCCAGTCCAGGCCCCTGCCCCAGCGCCCGAGCGTCCGCTCGGAGGTCAGCACCTTCGGCGGCTCCAACCCGCTCGGCGGCGGCGGAGCGGCCCGCGTCGAGATCGCACCGCCCCGCGCCCGTGGCTTCGCGATGCGGGTCGAGGGCAACGTCAACCGGCACCGGGCGATCGTCACGCCGACCTACGCCCTCGACAACACGGGGAGCCTGACCTGGAACGCGGGGACGCTCCTCGGCTACAGCAGCGACGCCTTCGATCTCGGGGTCGGCTATCGCCTCATGCGCTCCAAGGGGGGAATCTGCGCCTGCTTGCGGATCTCGACCCCCGACGAGTTCCAGCAGAGCATCGCTCGCGGTCGGCCCGTCGACGCCGACTCCTATCGTGCTGACTTCGCGATCGAGCGGGCCCGCCAGGAGATCTGGCACCACCTCGCCTATCTCAACACCCGGGTGCGGCTCGGCCGGATAGGCGAGCTCCACGGGATCTACTCGTTCCAGTACAACGACCGCGAGGAGTACGGGATCGTCCGCGAGACCGTCGCCGGCCCCCAGCTCACCTTCGGGCTCGCGACCCACGCGGTCGATCTCCGGCTCGAGCATGCCCGCCTCGAGGTCGGGCGTTGGTCGCAGTTCGGCACTCTGGGCGCGAACTTTAGCCACCAGAGCAATGACTTTGAAGCGGCGAGTACGCTCATCCCCGACTACAAGCATAACAGCTGGGCTCTCTACAATGTCGAGCGCCTGACCCGAGACCGCGTCGAGCTCGAGGTCGGCGTCCGCTACGAAGGCATGGTCCGCGACACCACGTTGAGCGAGCGCGACTATCTCGGCCAGGTCGCCAGCGGTCGGCTCGACGCCGAGGCCTGCGCTGCCCAAGGCTCGGGCGGCGCCTGCCAGCACCCCTTCCACGCGGTCTCCGGGACCGTCGGCGCCCTCCTGTGGCCCTCTCTGCGCCTGCCCGAGATGACCTGGCGATCGCAGCTCCACTCGTCGGCCCGGATCCCGTCGATCGACGAGCAGTTCATGAACGGAGCGGCGCCCTCCTTCCCGATCCTCGGCGTCGGCAGCTCGACGATCGGGATTGAGCGATCGTGGGGCGGCGAGTCGACCCTCGCCTTCGACGGCGATTGGCTCTTCCTCGAGGCCGCCGGCTACGCCTCCTTCATCGACGACTACATCTACTTCGTGCCGCAGCCGCAGGAGGGCCAATGTGCGCCCCTCAGCTGTACGACGCGCGGCCCCCTGCCCGTCTTCGCCTTCACCCCGACCGACGCGCTCTTCGGCGGCGGTGAGCTGCGCTTTGACGTCAAGGCCCCGCGCCTGCCGCTCAGCATGGCCGGCAGCGCCTCCTGGGTCCGCGGCCAGAACCTCGTCGACAGGGAGCCGCTCGCGCTGGTGCCCGCGGATCGCTACGTCGCGACCGGCCGCTATCACTTCCCGGAGTCGCGGGTGTCGAGCCGCGCATACCTGGAGCTCGGCGGCACCCTCGTCGCCCGCCAGCGGCGGGCCCCCCTCGACATCGAGTTCGCCCCGCCGCCGCCGCTTTACTTCCTCCTCGGCGCCGGCGCGGGGGCAGAGTTCGCGACCGAGCGTCGGGTCGTCCGCCTCAGCGTCGTAGGCAACAACCTCCTCAACCAGCGCTACCGCGACTACACCAGCCTCCTCCGCTACTTCGCCGACGAGGCCGGCTGGAGCGTCCAACTCCGCCTCTCCATCGATCTCGACGTCGAGCTCGGGGAGAACTCCGGGGAGGTCGCTCAGCGTCGCCGACGGGGCCGACCTGGGACACGACAGCGCGGGTGAGGCCTACGCCTCGCTCCAGCCGAGCCCGTTGAACCACCATCGGATCGCTTCGCCGGGAGACTTCGCGGGCGCTCGCGACCGGCGCTGTGGTGCGCCAGCCCGGGGCTCTACGTCCCCCGCGACACCCACTGCTGCGACGCAGCGGTGTCCTGTGCGCGTCCAAATCATGGTCACGTGTGACGACACGGCTGAACGCGAAAGGATGGGTATGGAGACGGCTCCGCCGCGCCTTCGCCCGCGGCTCGTGGCGTGACGCTCGCTCCCAACTCCTGAGAGTCCTGTCAACGGCAGTCAT
>Ga0316189_10002230_pt1 | contig 19063 bp, 21 predicted proteins | sample LowCovwburrow_MG_FD_204930 | JGI IMG/M metagenome (GOLD analysis project Ga0316189, IMG submission 204930) | Coastal sediment microbial communities from Maine, United States - Lowes Cove worm burrow | ecosystem: Environmental > Aquatic > Marine > Coastal > Sediment | place: USA: Maine...
TTAGAGAAATACTTCTCCATCATCTTGGGAGGTTTTCCTAAAAGACACATGTTGTTTTGTTTAACGTTTATTTGCCTTAATTTAAACGAAAACTGGTGATTTTGTTAGGGTTTTTGTTTAAAACCTAACTAATATGAACTTTAAACCATCAAAGCCCGCAAGTGTTGTTGTCGATCAGAGTTTGAAGAATGTGGTTCATTACTCGTCAAGAAGTCCTGAGGCATATAGGATTAGGAGGTATTTGATTTCTAGGCTTGACTCATCTATTTCATTCCTTGCTCCTAGAAAAGTTACCTTGGATAAGGATGATAGTCGATTTAAGTCAGGCGATCTTGTGAGATTTATGATTAAGGATGAAGTTTTTATTGGCCATGTTAAGTCTATTGGAGGAGATAGGAGCGCCCTTCTTGAAGGCAAGGTTCCTGTTTTAATAAGAAGAAGGGGTACCTTTGAATTTGCTTATCCTTATGAGGATAGTCTCAGCCTTGTTCAGTTGGATGATTAGAGTTATAACACTTGAAAATCTCAATAAAAAAGGGCATGATGTTAATATCATTGCTTAATTTAGATATGAAAAAAATCGCCTTTCTTTCTTCTTCGGGTGGGACCAACTTCAAATCTTTTTTAGATGCTCAGGTTCGAGGTGAGCTTCAGGGAGTGGAAATCTGCTGCTTGGTCACTGATAAAGCCATGTGTGGCGCTGCTGAGTTGGCTCGAGAGCATAAGATTAAAGTGTATTTTTATGATCCAAAATTATTGAGCAAAGAGGCCTTTCAGCAGTCTATTTTAGACACCCTTGATTTTTTTGAAGTCGATTTAGTTGTTTTGGGTGGATTTGGTCGTATTCTATCACCTGAAATTGTGGAAAAATACCCTGATAAAATCTTGAATATTCATCCTAGCTTGCTTCCAAAACACGGAGGCATGTTTGGCAATAATATTCATCAATCCGTTTTAGATTCAGGAGATGTGGAAACGGGCATGACCATCCATGTGGTGGATGAGGGGGTGGACACTGGTAAAATTTTACTTCAAAAATCAGTGTCTGTTGAACCAGGTGATACCGTTGATTCCCTCAAGCAAAAGGTGCAAGCTTTGGAAAAAGAATGGTATCCAAAAGTCGTTGAAGAAATGTTGAAAGACTAAGGCCTAATGACTAATTATTAATGATCAATAATCAAAAAATAGAAAAGGATGCTTTTGATGTGAATTTATGGCAGCACCCTCTGTGGGCCACTTTCCAAAAATCCATTGGGCGAAAGGTATGGCAGCTAGAGGTCGAGGGAGCGAGCGCTCTAGTGGTCTGTCATTCGATGTCTCTTGGTCTCAATTGGCTTGAGATCCCACGTGGCCCTCTTTTTAAAGATGAAAAGTCACTTGAAGCCATCCTTCAAAAAATAAGAGCATTAGGTAAAAAAGAAAAGAGTATTTTCATTCGATTTTCATCTTACATTCCATTTAAAGCTAAAAATTTAAAATTTAAAATTACAACAGAGGATCATCACCCCGAAACCTCTTTAATCATTGATTTGGCTCAGTCGGACGAGGACATTCTTAAGCAGATGAAGCCGAAAGGGCGCTATAATATCAAGCTGGCTCAAAAACATGAGGTTGAGGTTCAGGCAAGCGATGATGTGAAAGCATTTCACTCCCTTTTGGTCAAAACAGGGGGGAGAGATGGTTTTGGCATTCATCCAGAATCGTATTACCAAAAAATGTTAGACAATTTAAGAGGCCATGCCCAATTGCTTCTGGCTAAAAAAGGAGGACAGGTGATTGCGGGGGGTATTTTTACCTATCTTGATGGTATGGCTATTTATTATTATGGTGCGTCTGACCATTCGGCTCGTAAGTTTATGGCACCTTACTTGGTTCAGTGGATGGCCATTAAAGAGGCTAAAAAACAAGGTTGCTTGCAGTATGACTTTTTAGGCATTGCTCCTGAGGGGGCCAAGAATCACGCGTGGGCAGGGGTCACCTCCTTTAAAAAGAAGTTTGGTGGAAGTGTGGTGAGTTATCCTCCGGCTAAGGATTTGGTATTGAGGCCTTTGTGGTATTTTGTTTATCAAATGAGGAAGAAAATGAGTTGAATTTAGCACTTTATGTTGAAAAAAAGCATTAAATGCTTTATAATGATAGTGAATGCTTAAATAAAACGTTATATGTCTACAATTCGCCTCGCAAAAACAATTGAACTAGAACATATTCTCAGGTCCATTCGAGCTACTTACCCTCTTTTGGATGATTCTGAAATCATTAAAATGATTATTTCTAAATATTATACTGATTATCACATGCCTACTAGACAGGCAACTCTTGAGGAGGACGAGGCTATCGCTGAAGGTTTGGAGGATATGAAAAATGGTAATTATGTTGTCTGGCCTGCTGACGAACCCTTTGATTTAGATGAATTATTAAAAAAGACTGATGAAGTTTAAATATCAATTGTATTTCACTCAGGCATTTTTGAGGAAGGTTAAAAAATTATATAAAAAGACTCCTTCTATTAAAAAGCAAATTGATAGAATATTTTATTTGATGCAATCTGACCCCTTTGCCCCTCAACTAAAGACGCATAAGGTTCTAGACCGATTTGGTAAGCCAGCTTATAGCTCAAGAGTGAATGGAGATTTAAGGGTTACATGGACAATTCAAGATGATGTTCCAAAGATTCTAAATATTTTTAGCATTGGTGGTCACAGTGGTTCCAAAAAGATATACAAATAGAAAGCCCAGCACGCGGCTAGGCTTTCTATGAGCAACTTCACTTTCAATAACGTTTGAATTGAAAAAGGTTGCGGTTTTTTCTAAATTAGGGTTTTAAACGGTTGATCATGCGTGGGAAGGGAATGGTTTCTCGAATGTGATGGGTGCCACACATCCATCCGGTGATCCGCTCCAAACCATAACCAAAGCCTGAATGGGGGACGGAACCATATTTTCTGAGGTCTAAGTACCAGTCAAAAACAGAGGGGTCTAAATCATGTTCTTTAATCCTTTCCATCAATACTTCATAATTCTCTTCCCGTTGAGAGCCTCCGATGACTTCTCCATATCCTTCGGGGGCGAGTAGGTCTGAGCATAGGGCGACACTTGGATTTTTGGGGTCTCGTTTCATGTAAAAAGCTTTCACTTCGGCAGGGTACTTTTCGACGAAAATCGGTTTGTCGTATTTTTTGGTGAGTATGGTTTCATCATCCGCCCCTAAATCATCGTTGGGTTGAATGTCAGATCCCATTTCTTGTAATTCTTTCACCACTTCGGCATGGGTTTTTCGGATGAAAGGAGCTTTAACTTTCTCTAGTGCTTCAATGTCTCGTTCTAAAATCTCTAGTTCTTGCCTGTTTTTTTCGAGTACTTTTTGTACGATGTGACACACCAATCCTTCTTGGATTTCCATGTTTTTTTCGTGGTCGGCAAAGGCCATTTCGGCGTCCATCATCCAAAATTCAGTCAGATGGCGGCGGGTTTTAGACTTTTCAGCTCTAAAGACAGGTCCAAAATCAAACACACGTCCATGGCTCATGATGGCGGCTTCGATGTAAAGTTGTCCCGATTGAGAGAGGTAGGCTTTTTCTTCTTCAAAATAATCGATTTCAAAAAGTTCCGTCGTCCCTTCGCAGGCGTTAGGGGTCAGAATGGGGGAGTCGATTTTGATAAAGTCGTTGTCGTTCAAATATTCGTAAGTGGCATTGATGACGGTATTTCTTACCCGCTGAATGGCCCATTGTTTTTTAGAGCGTAGCCAGAGATGTCGATTGTCCAACAAGAATTCAGGGCCGTGTTCTTTTTTGCTGATGGGGTACTCCTCTTTGCAGACTTGAATGGGTTCTATGCTTTCGACGATTAGCTCAAAGACATTCTCTTTTTTGGGATGGGCATTGATTTTACCTGTCACTTTTACAGAAGATTCCATGGTCAAGCTTTCAGCCATTTGCATGCTTTCCATGCCTCCATCTGACTCTGTGACGATGCCTTGAATGAAGCCTGTTCCATCGCGCAGTTGTAAAAAATATATTTTCCCTGAGCCTCGTCGGTTGTACATCCACCCTGAAATGGTGACGGATTGACCCACATGATCTTTGGCGTATTTGATCTTGATGTCCATGAAAAATAGAGGTTATTGATGATTAGAGTTTAAGGTTTTTACTTGATTTTTGCAATGAAACTTGCTACTATTGATTTACAAATGACCTTTCATAAGGTCCCCCCCTTCTTCATTTGTATTCAATTGAAGAAGGCAACAAAGAGTCAGAGCTCTATTCAATTAGACTTCTGATTTTTTCTTTTATAGACTTAAAATCATCAGTGCTCATTTTTCCAATTTTTTCAATCAATCGCTTTGAATCTGTGAGTTTTATTTGTGAGATTATAGCCCAGCTTTTCCTCTTTGGTTCAAAGTTAAATTCAAAATAAAATTTATGCTTTTTTCTTGAGCTAGTCAGGGGAATGCTCCAAAAAACATGTTTATTGAATTTATGAAGAATTAAAATAGGTCGCCTGAAGGATTTACCCTTTCCATCTTGTTCGTGGCCTACATTTAGCCCACAATTAAAATACCAAATCTCCTTCTCCTTAAAGAAAGTAGGGGAATTATCCCTTTCATTAATGGCTTGTTTTAATTTTTGCCATTCTGAATAGTCTTTTTTCATTCCATGTTCACTAAAAGCTCAAGTGTTCATTTTAGTAAACAAAAGTTCACCTGTCAAATGCTTTTATAAGAATGACATTGCCACATTGAAAGTTACTCCATAAGCCAGTATAGATAAATTTTTTTTGTAGAAGTGGGTTTTACTCATCTTAATATTTTGTTTTACCTGTGCTTACAATTAAGATTTTTGCTTTTTTTGGAATATGATTTTTCATTTGTAGGAGCATGCCTAATCCAGCTAATGCGGAGGGTTCTGCATTGATTTTTATTTCTTCAGCTAAATTGATTGCTAGGTCTAAATATTTTTCTTTTAAAATGTGTACATTTGACTCTCGTCCACAATAGGCAGCTTGTCGATAAAATCTGATCCATTGCTCTCCAAAGTGAACAAATGGCAAGTGAGGGGAGTAAAGTTTTGTGGCTTTAGTTTTGGGATTATTTGTCGTAACACCGATAAAATTACAACGCCTGAGCTTATGAATATCCCCCTTGAATCGGGGGTCGCTTGAATCAAAAGCGGCCACCTCTTTTTTTACAATGTTGAGGATATTTTCGTATAAATTTCCTGTGCCGAATGGAATGAAGCAATATTCTGGATTTTGGTTTACGATTTCATAACTAAGCCAATCGTAGTATCGACTTGTGGGGTCTAATGCTTCGGAAGAAGTGACGTCCACTCCATCTTTGTTGTTGGTCAAACTTAAAATATCCATCCAATTGAATGCTTTTTTCCCTAAATCTGTTTCAAAAAGTTCGCAGCCTATTTTTTCTAAAGATTCTTTTATTTTTAATTCTAATTGGGAATCAATGAGACATTTTAGATTGGGTAGATTGAATTTCCTTAAAGCTGTTTGGATGGCATAACCAGCTGATCCAGAGGTTATTATGGACATCTGAGGTAATTTTTTGATGTTGCCAATTTTCTTTGAAATCAAAAAGTCTCGATAGGTGACAACCATTTCCCATGCCATTCTATCTTTGTGGGTTCCAGTAGGGTTGTGACTTTCATCCTTTAACCAGGTGTTTTCAAAACCCGGTACTTTTATTGAGTGGGTGGGGGTGGCTGGAAACTTTGGTTCGTCAAAAGGGAATTCTGGATTATTTGGGTCGTTGCTTGAATGAACTTTGATTGATTGCAGAATTCTTTCTTCGTCTGATGTGAGCATTTTAAGGTATTTTATCTTTTTTATTTTATCATGTTTCTTTATCTAGTTTAAAATAGCGTCATCATTCCAGCAATTAAACCATAAATAAGCATGGGCCAAATGGTTTTTTTGATGATCGCTCCTTCCATTTTTTCAATGCCTAGCACTGAGCACACCGCCACAATATTGTTGATGCAGATCATGTTTCCCATGGCGCCGCCTACGTTTTGAGCGGCTAGAATAGTGGTCAAATTCAATTCTAAATTCCCAGCAATGGATTGTTGTATGCCTCCGAAGGTGAGGTTGGATACTGTATTTGAGCCTGAAAAAAACGAGCCCACGCCCCCTAAAAATGAAGCGAAATATTGCCAGTAGACTCCTGTTAAATTGGCTAGAGATTGGCCAATGAGTTGGCTGAGGGCTTGATCACCTCCATCCACCAATAAAAGTTTTACAAAAACCAAGGCGGCTAGCAGGGCGAGGATGGGTTTTTTGATTTGTTGCCATGAGGTGGACCAGGTTTTCTGAATCAACCCCTTGCCCTTATTTTTGCCTTTCCCCTCACCCCACTTGAAAAGAAAAATAGAAATGAAGGCTATCAAAAAGAAGGGGATAATCGAGGGTACATAAAGTAGGGCGTGTTTAAAATTCGTTCCAGTCTCCAGAATATTTTCAAGTTGTAACACCAGGCTTGGGCTCAATGAGATCTCGGCAAAGGGTTGTAAATTGGCTGAAATTGAATGAGCGGTTGCATTAAGTAGCGACTTGAGCTTGAAGATTTCGATTCGAGTTATGAGCAAGGTGAGGACCGTTCCCCACAAAGCGAAAGTGGCTTTTGCGATGGTTTTAAATTTAAAATGAGATTCTTTTTGGATGGATTCCTTCTCCATTCCAATTTGTTTTTTGGCTAAGAAGATGGTTAAAATTAAGCCAATCAAGCCGCCTAAAATGGCTGGAAATTCGTAACTCAGATAGCTGAATAAAATGTAGGGGGTGATGCAGCTGAGGATGCTCAAATAGATGAAGACAAGGTTTTTTTTGATGGCTGAGGTACTCATTACAAACCTTAGGGCTATGAGGGGGATGATGAGGGCTGCTACACCATGAATCATGGCTGATTTAACTCCAATTTCTATGAGTTGGGATTCTGATAGGCCGAGTTGACCTAATCCAAACCAAATGGGGGTTCCTACGGCTCCAAAGCTCACGGGCACTGAGTTCATCACCAGGGCCAACATGGCGACTCTCAATGGTTTAAAACCAAGGCCAACCAGTAGGGGGGCCGCCAGAGCGGCAGGCGTTCCAAAGCCACTGGCTCCCTCGATTAAAAAAGCAAAAGCCCAGCCGATGATCATGAGTTGGGCGATTTTATTTTGTGTGATTCCGTTGAGCCACTCTCGTATGGTTTTCATGGCCCCTGTGTTTTCCATCGTATGAAATAGAAAAATGGCTCCCCAGATGACTAAAATTGGTGTCCAGGCGGTCAGTAGTCCGTCAATGACGGTGGCATTCATCAGATTTATATCCGACCCAAAATAGAAAATTTTTAGTAGATACATCAAAACCGCTACGAGGGGTAGGGCGATGTGACTGGGAACGCTCTTTTTTTTGGTCATCAGGCCAATCAGTAAAACGATGGGGGCCAGGGCGACAAGTGTTGGCATTTTTTATTTGATTTTAGTTTGATTTTAGTTTAAAATTCTTTGGTAATTACGATTGAAAAATGTCTCTTCATGTTTTGTCTTGAAGAGGCCTTTTTCTTTTTGGCTTTGGTTTGTACTGAATTTTTTTCTTCAGGTCACTGACAAGGCTTAGGTCTCCTTTGATGATTCTTTTGATTAGATCTGAGCAATTTTTTGCACTTGGCACTAGGACGGTTTTGAGTTTTTTTTGCTCTTGTAGGTGTTTGATTAGGCAGTGAAAATCTCCATCTCCGCTGACAATGAGGGCTTTTTTGTAGTGTTTGAGTTCGATCATGGCCTGAAGGACGAGTTCTGCATCACAATTGCCTTTAACCTGGCCATTTTTTAGTTCTAAAATGGGTTTGAATACTAGGATAAATCCACATTCTTGAAGGAAATTGTAAAGTTGTTGTTCGCTTGGCTTGAAGCCCATGAACATGTAAGCATTTTTGATGTCATGGTGCTCTTTGAGGTAGGTTCGAAAGCGTTTGTAGTCTATTTTCCATCCTAATTCAGCAATGGCCATGTGTAAATTTTGCGCATCGATGAAGGCATAGTTCTTTCCTTTTTTCATTTCTTTCTAGTTATGAGTTCATTATATACTGTATCTTTTTTCTTAAGTTTGTCGAGGGTTTGTTGGCTTTATTGTGATAAAAAACGAACCAGTAAAATAAGTACTGATCACTCACTACTGACATCTGACCACTTTTAAAAGTAAGAAAAATGTAGGATGCTGTATCTCAAATTGGTATTAAATCTTCATCATAAGCATCATTCTTCTGGTCTATTCTTTTTTTGAATCATAACGCCATATCAATGCCTGGCTACGTTGCACCAAGTGATTGCCTTGAAGGGCTTGAGTGATGTCTTGTTCAATATTTATGACGGCACCTTCTTCATCAATCCATTGAATGAGTCGATCATTTTCAAAATAATAGGCACTACTTTTAACCACTGTTTTTTCTGGGTCAAAGAATTCATCATCATTCATTTCAGTTGCTTTTGTTTCATTCCAATAAATGGGACGATTGTATTCATGGGTTTCGTGAATGACGTGTGCTAATTTTTCATCCTCATAAAAATATTTATGGATGGTCTTACCGGTTTCCCCTAAATATTCTTCTTTGATCTTTTGTAGTCCCTCAGGTTTGTGATAAAAGGTGGCCGTTGATTCTTCGGAAAGCGTCAGGCTACTTTTTACACATGTATTCAGGCTGGCGTCCACTTCTGCAATCCGTGCTTCAATTCCACTGATGATGGCTGGGTCAAATTGACCTGTTTCAAATAGCGGATTGATGACAGAAATAACCATGACGGTGGCTAAAACCCCTCCTGTGAATGGAAATAGAATTTGCTTTATAAAATGGTTGAAATTGAAATTACTCTTTTGCGCCTTCTGGTCCTTGAGTTGGCTGGCTTTATGGACTATTTTTTCCCTCAATAAGTCTGAAAAACTGCCTTCCATTTCCACGTTTGGGTTAGACTCCAATAGCTCTTTGATTAGAGTTTTTAAGGTTTTTTCGTGTGCTTTAAAATCAGGATTGATCTGATAGAGTTCTTCTAATAAATTTTCAATTTTAACATTCATTTTCATTTGATAAATAGCATTAAAAGCATAAAGGGGGTGAAGTCTTCTCTGAGTTTTTCAATCACGCGTTTGAAGCTCATTTTGCAGGCAATTTCACTTTTACCCATGATTTGAGCAATTTCTCTGAATTTATAATCTCCCCAGACTCTGAGCAAAACCACTTCGCGTTGGTTGGGTTTGAGTTTTTTCATGTATTTTTCAACCGCTTCTATTCTAAGGAGGAAATCGGCATCCCTTTCAATCTGAGTGTCGTCTTTGAGGTCCCAGGCGTCTTCTAAATTTTGCGTGACTTTATTAGAACGGTAGTGGTCGATGACATTGTTTCTGGCAATTTGGTAGAGCCAGCTTTTGAAGGACCCTTTGTCTGAATTGAATTTTTCGATGCCTTTTAAGGCTTTCATAAAAGTTAGGCTGGTGAGGTCTTCGGCTGTTTCTCGGTGATGAGTCTTGTAATAAATAAACTGATAAATTGCTTTTGAGTAGGCGTCGTAAAGTCCTGTAAAATCTTCTAGATGGCCTTTCTGGCAGTTTTGGATGAGCTTTGATTCCATGGAGGAGCTATTTTAGCGAGTGTTTTTAAAAATCTATCTTTGTTCACTGTAATGATACGGTGACTTTCCTAAAAAAGTAACTTAAAAAATAAAATGTTACTATTTTAAAATTCCATCCGTACCCCATTTCAGATGCAACAAAAACATCCAACCCTGATCAGGTTCATTATTTATTTAATTATTATTTATCATGAGAACTTTAGAAAGATTTAAAAATTTAGGAGAAACAGTTGAGGGAACTCTTTTTAGGCGCAGTAGTTTGACACTCGTTTTAACGGGAGCTATAGCGGGGTCATCCTTGGCTGCTTGTAAACCTTCACCCTTGCCCGAAGATTGCCAAGAGAATTATGATGACTGTAATGAAAGTTATTTAAATTGCTTGTACGACACACCTGCTCCTGAGCAAGAAACGAATTGTGAGCCGATTAAGGATTTTTGTGACGAACAGGCGATGGTTTGTTCCAATGAAAATGATTCCGCGACGGCAAGTGGTTCTGGAAATTCTAGTTATCCCGACATCACAGGTTCAACTGGAAGTACAGGTGCTGAGGAAACAACTGGGGATATTGAAGGTACTACGACCTCTGGGGGTGAAGGAGGTGGGGGAAGTTCGTCTGGAATGGAAACAACCGGGGCCGAAGAAACTGAGACGGGTGAAGACATGTGCCCTGAGCCGGATTGTGGTCCGTTGGGCTGTGAGGTGGGTGAACCAGGATCTGATTGTCAATTTCTGGGGGATGTAATTTACGACGGCATTACAGATTGTGATGGAGAGTGTCATTTTAATTATTCCTGTGACCCAAGTTGTGTGGATGGAACAAATAGTATCGCCAACTTTAATTGTGATACCTTTCCATGGCAGGTTGATTTGTGTGATGGAGAAAGTTAGTCTTTCATTTCATTTAAAAATCCCCAGCGTTTAAGGTGGGGATTTTTTGATTTCTAATTTTTATCTTGAATGGGCTCTAAGTCTTTTTCTTCATGGATTGCCCCTGTTCTTTCCGGCTAGTCGCTGATTGCGTTTTCTCTTATTCCAGTGGGTTGTTCATTTTTGACACCAAAAACGAACCAAAAAGTGCTGGGGGGTAATGAAGCGGTCTCAAGATTGTGCTTTAACTCAATGCCCTACCCGCTCATTACCCCCCAGACCCCCAGATTTCCTTTATTCAATTTATATGGTGATTGGGAGTTGTTTTTCTTCATTGTCATTCCACTGCGAGCAAAGCGAGACCGTGGAATCTACTAATCACCAAATACTCTTTAACACTTAGTTCTTAGTCTCTACTCCTTAGCCCAGAGTTTAGCTTTCGTTAAACGTTACTTCAATAAATCCATTTTCGATATTCTTCATGCTTAGGGGCCATGTCTTCGAGTAGCCAGACCATTCGATCGACGAACCAGAGTTTGGAGATGAAGATGACGGATAGGCCAAACATCATCATCCAAAAATTAAGTGCGACGAGTCCCCATGTGTAAAAAACTAGCCCGGGTGCACTGACACTGGCCAAAAGTATGGCGGCGGTTTGGTGGTGTTTGGGGATGGGGATTTGCTTTCGATTCAGCCAAACACGCTCCCCTAAAACTAATTTTGAGGCCCAATTTTTGGTCGTTTTTGGTTTTTTAAAGGCGCGTGGGTTGAGGTAGGTCCATAAAAAAACAAGCGCGGTTAGTCCTAGGGCCCATTCCCACCCGAGCCAGACCCTGCTCCAAATGGTTAGGGAGAGGAGGGGGAGGATGGTGAAGCGGGTGTAGACGCTGAGGGGGTTGGCATGTTGGAGCCAGGTTTGATTGTTGAGTTTGAAGGCGCTGGCGAGTTTGGCTTCGGGTTGTGTTTTTGTTTTCATGTTGATTTACGTTAGACTGCATTTATTAAGCCTTAATTAAAATACCATGAAAGCTTGTAAAACGATTGCATCTCTTGTTGTTTTGGGGATTGGGATTTATATGATTGTGAAGTATTGGGGTCCTATTACTCCACCTTTTTTGAGTGGAATTGCCTTCACTTTACTTGGTTTGAATCAGGCTTGTGGAGTGGTGAAGGGGTAATTTTTTTTGTATTAATGATTGGATTGAGCTTCGAAATAGGATAAAACTTTTTCCCATAGGATTTCTTTGGAATAGTGTGATTCCATAAAGCTATTACCATTAGATTCTTCAAGTATTTTGAAGTTAGTTTTTTTGCCTAGAAAAACCAGAATATTACCATAATTTGGTTTTTCATTTTCCTTGAGCCTCTTTCCAATTGATTTTTTAAATAATTCTTTTTCTTGATAATTTAGCTGATCCCATTCTTTTTTTGTGATTTGATTCATTTTAAATATTTAGTTATTTTAACTTTTGAATTTAGTATCTAAGAAAGCTTTTCATTTATTTTTTTATTTGTGATTTTAATATGTTTATCATTTCCATTGTAAGTTGCTTATCATACTTATTTTTATCATCCTTTATAGAAGGTTCTAAGAATAATATTGAAAGACCTTTTTCTAGAATTTTTTCTTTTTCCCAGTGTTCGCTGTGTAATTTTAATAGATCGTTCATAGTTTCCAAGCTAATATTCCTGTATTTATAGGAATCGTGTAATTTTCGATGTCTTAAAAATTGATTTATACAAAGAAGCATAAAATATGAAGGTATGGCTAAGGTTGAGAATCTTGATATAATTTCTGTAGGTAAATGCTTAAAATCTTGCCTGCTAAAAAATGGTAATAATTCAATTGATATTAAAAAAACGAACACAGCATTGATTATTCCAAAGAAAAGCCAAAACCATATCTTCCAATTTCTGTGTTCATTTGCTGCTTTTTCGAAGTTAATTGATTGTTTTTTTCCAATAATTTCAAATGCTTTTGCCTCTTGCTTATTCCAGTTTTTTATTGACTCAAGGGCTCTAATTATTTCATCACGGTCTTTATTTATTTCATTGATTAGTTTAATCATTCCACCCCCCATAATAATTTTAAGTTCTATGCGAGTTGATAAACTTTTTAGTCCTGATAGATGTTTATCAATTGGAATTTCCTCTAATCCTTTTTCCTTTAAGAAATATTTGTTTAATTCCTCGTTGGTTTTGGTAAAAACTTGCTCAGGTAAATTGGTCGTTGTGTCTATTTTTTCAAGTGAACTGTTAATTCTTTGAATTAAGTTGAAAAAAACTTCAAATTTCTTATAATCATAGTCATCAATTTCAATTTTTGGATTTAAATTTAAAATTTCCTTTAAATTTGAAAGTATTTCTTCAAAATCAAATATTTTAGAATATCTTTTTTTTTGTATTTCCATTGTTCTTTGATCGATTTTTGTAAGTTTACATCTATCTTCAAAGTTTTTAATTAATGATATATCTGGAAATCTTGATATTAATTCTTTTGCCTTCATGTCTTAAAATCTAAAAAATAAAGCTCCAGAAGATTAGTCTGAAACTTTTAATTTTTTCGAACTAAAATTCTGTTTATGTCTTTATTTTTCTTTTTATTCGGTATTTGGATGTCAGAAGGCGAGGTCTGCAGACCTCGCCTTCATCCAATTCATTCCCAATTTACATCATCCCCGGCATTCCCATTCCTCCCATTCCTGGCATTCCTCCACCCCCCATTGGCATGGCGGGCTCTTCCTTTGGAATGTCCGTGATGGCGGTTTCGGTGGTCAGGAACATGGCAGCGACAGAAGCGGCGTTGGTTAGGGCGTTCCGAGTCACTTTTTTGGGATCAATGATTCCAGAGTCAAACATATTTACTAGTTGCTCAGCAGCAGGAAGTTTGATGTCTTTGGTGGCATCGTACCCTTTATTTTTTTCTCCCGCTCCCCAGGCCTTGATCAGTTCAGCTTCGATGACTTTTCCTTCCAAACCAGCGTTTTCAGCAATTTGATTGAGGGGATAGGAGAGGGCATTTTTTACGATTTCTGCTCCCAGTCGCTCTTCTTCAGACCCCAAAGATTCAGGGTTGATGGCCAGGCTGGCTTGGAGTAGGGCTGACCCTCCTCCAATCACAATTCCTTCTTCCATGGCCGCACGGGTGGCGGATAGAGCATCTTCGATGCGGTGTTTTTTCTCTTTGAGTTCCACTTCAGTCGCGGCGCCTACTTTGATGACTGCGACTCCACCGGTCAACTTGGCCAAGCGTTCGGCGAGTTTGTCTTTATCAAAATCAGAGCTGCTGGCCTCGATTTCATTCTTGATCTGAGTCACTCGGGTTTGAATGGCGTCTGGATTTCCTCGTCCTTCCACAATGGTGGTGTTGTCTTTACTAGAAACCACTTTTCGGGCTTGTCCCAAATCTTCTAGACTGGCGTTTTCGAGCTTCAGTCCCACTTCAGAGGAGATCACTCGGCCCCCTGTCAAAAAGGCAATGTCTTGAAGCATGGCTTTACGACGATCTCCAAAGCCAGGTGCTTTGAGGGCGAGGGTGTTGAAGGCTCCCTTGAGTTTGTTCACAATCAACGTGGCCAAGGCGTCTCCTTCAATGTCTTCAGCGATGATCACCAAATTCTTTCGTCCGGCTTTAGCCATGGATTCTAGAAGAGGTAAAATTTCTTGAATATTTGAGATTTTACCATCCGTTAACAGGATCATGGCGTCTTCAAACACAGCTTCCATGCGAGCGGTGTCGGTGACCATGTAAGGGCTGATGTAGCCGTTGTCGAATTGCATTCCTTCCACCATGTCAATCGATAACCCCATGGTTTGTCCCTCTTCCACTTGAACCACACCGTCTCCTCCTACTTTTTCAAAGACTTCGGCAATCAATGCTCCTACCTCTTCGTTTTGAGCTGAAATCGTAGCGACTTGAGCCATTTCTTCTTGCGTGGTCACGTCTTTTTTCATTTTATTCAGCCCATCTACGACCATGCTAACTGCGTCTTCAATTCCTTTTTTTAAGAGCATCGGATTCACCTTGTTGTTAGTGATGTGGTGCATGCCTTCTTTGATGATGGCGTGTGCCAAAACAGTCGCGGTGGTGGTTCCGTCTCCAGCGACATCGTTGGTTTTGTTGGCGACTTCTTTGACCAGTTGAGCCCCCATGTTTTCGAATTTGTCTTCCAATTCAATCTCACGTGCAATCGAAACCCCGTCATTGGTGATGGTTGGCCCCCCGTAAGATTTATCCAACAGAGCATTTCGACCTTTGGGTCCCATGGTCACGCGGACGGCTTGAGCGAGTTTTTCAATTCCGTCTAATAGTTTTTGGCGTGCGTCGTCGCCGTGTAAAAGTTGTTTAGCCATAGTCTTTTATTCTAGATTAGTGATTAATAATTTGAATTTAACTCCTTTTATTAGAAAAATTAGCTTACAATCCCTCGAACAGAAGTCATTTCTACGATTTTGTATTCCACACCGTCCACTTTAACGTCTTCTCCTGAATATTGGCCGTAAAGTACTTTATCTCCTACTTTCATTTCGATGGGGAGTTCTATGCCGTGGTCGTTGATGTTGGTGGCGGAAATGGCCACAACGGTTCCTTGTTTGGTGGCTTCTTTTCTGGCACTGTCGGGAATGTAGAGTCCTGACTTGGTCATTTCTTCCGCTTCGCTGGGTTTGATTACAACGTAGCCATTGAGTGGTTGAATGTTCATATTTAAACGTTATTAGTGATAAATGGTTGTGAGTGATTTAGCACTTTAAATGATAGAGTGCTAATTGATTTTATCAAGTTCAATGCAAGGGTCAAGGCAATAGTGATTGACTTTTTTATTAAAAAATGATATTCTATTTATTATAGAGCAGATTATTAATTTGGTAAGCGTGAGAGAAATTTACCCTGAATCACCTGTGGCAGAATCTGAACGTGTTTTTTTTGTTATTCATAATATAACCAGCGCTTTATCTAAAGAGAATCTTGCTTCATTGGGAGGGGCGAAGGATTATCTGCATTCAGAATTAGATTCGTTTGATAGGCCTGGATGGAATTCTCACTTCGAACGTCTCTTAGGTATTCATGATCATGCTGATTCTTTAACTGATTTACAGAGGGCTGATGAACTTAGTTTTAACTTGGAATCAGCCTTAGAACGTAATACAAGAGGTAAGATTTTGGATTATCAGAATAAAGTCAGTGACTTGATTTCTTCGGGTGTAGTGGATCAGTGGGTGGCTGATTTTTTTCTCAATCATTGTTTTTCAACAGGATTTTGTTATTCGCCTATAAAAGAGGGGATTGAACCAATTTATGCAAAAATTGTAGACCATTCCCCTTATGAAAATGAATCAAAAAAATCCCTTGGTAATGCGTTTAGATTTCGCTTTAGTCAGTGGTGGGCTGATAGGAAGTTTGATGCTAGGTGTGAAATGAACTTAATTCGTAAAAAAGATAATGGCCAAGTGCTCTACTTTGGTCATAAATATTATTTCCCCCAGTATCAACCATCATATCGTATTTATTTAAATGCTTTTTCGACTGAAGCTAAGCGCGAACTTTCTCAGAGACTTCATGATGAACTTTTAAAGACTGAATCAAAAATCATTCACTTCAAGGTAAGTATTGGAAAACGCCGTGATGGTATTGTCTTGTATATTCCTCCAGATGAAACTTCATTGGATGATGCTACTTTAATGCTTGATTCTCTTTTGGATAAAGAGGGTATTTCTGAGTTATTGGCAGATAGCTCTATTCCTACTGGAGTTGAATTGTTTAAGGGAATTTCATTAGCTGTAGAACCTCCTCTGAGTGATTTTTCAGATTTTTTTGACGCACGTGATTATCCCATGTCTGACAAAAGAGTTTCTTATAATTTTTTGATGGCTTTTATTTATCTCATGTCACAGGCATTGGCAAGTAGTGACCAAAATAAAAAATTCCTCAGTACAGGAGAGTACTTTCACCAACTTCTTTTATTATCTCAAATCAACCCCGAAACCATGATGCCTTTTAAATTGAGAGAAAGTGAGGATAAGGATTTAGAAGAATGGGAAAAACTGATTGATGGCCAAGTGCCTAGTGGATTTAAAGCAACTAAAGAGCAATTTGAATCTTGATTTATACTCCTTAGGTTTATTTTATTGTAAGCACTCCTTCTAGCGTGGCGGCGTTTTTAAAGTAATGCTTGGTCCAGGCGCTTGATTCCATTTTTTGAATGAATGGAGTTAAGGCGTCTAGATAAATATTTGAAGGGAGGAGTTCATTTAATTTTTCAAAGCGGATGAAGGTCATTTCGTCATTGATCTGACTCAGTTTTTTCGTGTTGGCTTTAAAATCAATGTCATCAGCGAGCATGCTGTCTTCTTTTTGAATTAAGGCATTTTCAATGAATGTCTTGTTGTTTGCCATCAAGACCATTTTTTCAGTTACAGCATAGCAAAATCCAAGTGAATCTCCTCTGATTTCCGTACAGACCACTTCGTTTCCAGCCACATCACTCGTGCCTGATTCTACCTTGCTTTCATCAGGGACAAGTTCTCTTGAAATAGTGCCATCAGGCAGGGTGACTGTGTTTACTTTGGGGGCAAAGCTGGCCGCAATCATTTCAAATCCCTTTGCCATCTTCTCCATTTTAACCTTGGCAAATTCTTCATCATCATGCCTTAAAATCAGCCCAATTTCGTTGACGTCTTCATTCTTACCCATCACAAAAGCATACTCATTTTCGAAGAGGGGATAGAGGTCGTTTCTTAAATCTATATTGCCTCCAAAGATGTCTTCGCTTTGCGCCCGGAGCATGCCTTCTAGAATCAAGGCATAGGCAGGATTTAGATTGGAAAGGGTTTCAAGGGTATTTTGCCATTCAACTTCTAAATTGCTCCCTCCCACATAAAATACCAAGTTTTCTTTAGGAATATACTGGGTGAGTTCGTGTTTGAATTTTTCACCTTCATTGACTTCTTCCAAGTTGAGCAAGCCATCTTTTAAGTTTAAATAGCTGTTGAATTGGAATCCTTCATTGGATTTTCGCACAGCAAAACTCAGGTGGTTGGCTGTGAATTTAAGGGGCTCAATCACTTGTCTCAATTGAGGTTGTTTTGTAAAAGTGACTTTCTGAACATCAATATAAGCGATGAGCCAGGGGTTTCGTGGTAGGTGGTTTAAGCTGCTTTGATAGCTGTTTTCTTCGGTTAAGCTTTCTGCCTCTGGAACGCCTAATAATTCTAATAACTCTTTTTCTGGGCTGATGGCGACGTAGCGTCCCAAAAATTTAAATTCAAAGTTCTGCCCTTGAGGAAAGTTGTAAATTGGATTGAGGTCTTTTGTGCTTTCCAGTTCTTCTCCATCTAAAAGAAGGCTTTTGAAATAACTTAGGGCGATTGATTTATTCTTGGTTTCCACTAGGATGAGTGGTTCATTCTTCCCCTCGGTGGTTTCTAATAGGGCATAGGCGATTTGACCTGTCCCAAATTCCTCCATGGCTGCCTGAAGATCGAACTCAAATAGCCCTCCTATAAAAGTGCCTAGTGCTTGAGGGGGGTAGTCTGACTGCAGGCTTTCTGGAAGTTTTAAATCCTTCCATTCTACATAAGCGACGGTTTTATCTCCTGGCAGGTAGTCAGATAGATTGCTGTGAGGGGCTAGGTTGGAATAGAGCAGTCGACCAATAAAAAAAACGATTAAAACCCCACCCACTAAGACTAAAAAGAGGATGAAGCGTTCTAATCCAGAGGGTTTTCCCTTTTTTTTGAATTGAAAGCGTTTGAGGAGGTTTTTTTTGTTCATTGGAGTGGGTTTTGGTCAGTTTCGATTTTATCATAGTCTACTTTTTTTTTCTAGGCACGCTAAAAAAGAGCGGGTCTGTTGAGAATTTACGGTGAGATTTGATCGTTTTGATTTTAGGTGGAAATTAGTTAGACCGTGAAATTTTCCAATTACAAAACATCACTGACTGCTGAAGCTCATTGCCTGCCAGTAAAAACATTATACCCGACTTCTAAGTCTTGTGGGATTCGTTTCTCCTCAGATTCTTAGGAACGCCCAGGAAACCATTTTATTTAGAATTTGGAATAAAGCTTATTGCCATTCCATTTTTATTTTGGAGCAACTAAACCTCTGCCTCTTTTTGGTGGCCTTTTCCTCTTACCTTTGATTGATCTTGCCAGTTCTTTTATTTGACCTGCGTAATTTTCTTCATCAAGCTTTATTCCATTTCTACCTTCAAGAAAAATGCTTTCTGGGTTTTCTTGGTCTAATAGGCACGGAATAACCTTTGCTCTGGTTTCATTAATTGATATTTTCAGCATTAAGTGTATACGTTCCTGTATTTCTTGGTCTGCATTTGCCGCTTCAGAAACAAGTACAATGACTTTTTCGATAGGCGATTGGCCATCCCATTGAATAACCTCTATGCCTTCTTCTTTTAAGCCTTCGATTGCTTTTTGTGCAAGCTCATCATTATCAAGATATACTAAATTCATTAAATAATTTCGAAGTTAAGAGTGAGTAATGTTTCGAGTTCAGGCAAAATGGACTCCCAGTTTTCTTTCTGGAAGAAATGAGAGGTTGCCTGATAAAATTCATCAAAGGTTT